>Ga0209013_10003450_pt1 | contig 14046 bp, 10 predicted proteins | sample Cruoilmetagenom2_FD_187291 | JGI IMG/M metagenome (GOLD analysis project Ga0209013, IMG submission 187291) | Oil polluted marine microbial communities from Coal Oil Point, Santa Barbara, California, USA - Sample 2 (SPAdes) (version 2) | ecosystem: Environmental > Aquatic > Marine > Oil seeps ... | reverse complement strand
ACTAAACGAGGCCTAATAACCTTAAAATCATTTTCTTCTTTAAACAATTTTATAGTGTATAATGAGTCAGAAGGGACAGTGATAAATTTTTTGTAAAACCCTATTTGATCTGTTTTTTGTTGAAATTTGTTGTCTTCATTTGCGTCTTTTATAGCAATAAGCATGTATTTACCAGCTTTAAGATTCTCAAGATTAAATGTTGTAACACTATCTAAGGTGTTTGTCACATATTTTGGTAATTTATTATAAACGACAGAGTCATTAAATGATGAATCAATTTCATAAAGTCTAACCGAAATAAAGGGATCTGGTTTTTGTTTTATGGCATCAATAATATTTCCTTTTACTTGAAGTGAATCTATATAATCTCCAGTTGAAAACACATACTTATAATATGAATATGGATTTTCTTCATTGTTATCAATTATACTATTTCCAAAATTAAAAGAATAAGTCGTATTAGGTTGAAGTGTATCGTGAATTTTTATAGTAATATATTTACTAGCACTTCCTTGTGGACTAACCTCTGGAGTCGTATTCATAGGAGGTGAAATAATAAGCTGCCTTTGTAAATTGTTGATTTTGATATATTCATCAAAATAGATTTTAATATCTTTCCCATTAAAATTAGTCGAATAATTTTCAGGAATAGATTTTATGATTTTTGGTGGGATAATGTCTTTTATACCACCACTTGGAGTTCCGCGATTTGCACAATTTGTAATGACCAAACATAAACTGAAGATAAAAATTAAATTTGATAGATTTTTTTGCATTACTAATTAAAATTTTGAGCAAATTAACGACATATTTTGTATTTATAAAAAAGACTTAGGCAATTGCCATAGTTGCAATGCTTATTTTAACATTTTCGGCATCATTAAGTACATTAATACAAGCTTCAAGCGTTGCTCCTGTAGTTACAATATCATCTACTAAAAGAATATGTTTGTTAGCGATACTAATCTTATTTTGAAGCGAAAAAACTTCTTCACTATTCCATCGTTTCAATCTTTTTTTATTGACTTGAGATGAGGTATTTGTTATTTTTATAAGGGCATCATTTATAAAATCACTATTGAGTGAAGATGCAATTTCTTGTGCAAATTTATCAACTTGATTAAAACCTCTTTTTTTACGTTTATTTTTATGTAAAGGTACAGGAATAACAATGTCAATGCTATTGTAGTCTTGAATTGTTTTTAATTCTTCACCTAACCAGCTTCCTAAAAACACACCAATACTTTCATATCCTTTATATTTTAAATTATGAATAAGTTGCTGCACAATTCCACTTTTTTCAAAGCGCAATAAAGCGGTAGCATGATTTATTTTTACACGCCCATAAAAAACTTTAAGCATTGTGTTATCATTATTAAAATGAAAATTAGTTATAGGAAGATTATGTCTACATATTGTACAAACTTCATTTTCATTGTCTTCTAATTGATTAGAACAAGCAAAACACACTTTTGGGAAAAATAAATTTATGATAGGTTCTAACATATAAGCTAATATTAAATTAGTTTTATAAGATATTAAATAATCGTATTCATAGAGCATACAACACGTTAAAAGTGAATTATTGCTAAATTATTAGGGTTTTAACAAATATTTCATCACTTAATCGATTAAAATTAATTAAAACCAACAAAATTTTTAGTTTCGTCATAACAAATATTAATTAAAATGATAGTTAACCCTCAGTTTTTTAACTACAGATTAATTATTGGTTCATTGGTAATAGCCATTGTTATTTTAGGGTCTTATAGCTTTTCTAGTTACAATACACTTAAAGGTCATCAGGAATTCTTAGAACAAGAATCGAAACTTGTTCAAAATGAATTAACAGAAATGATTTCTTTTTATGATGAAGTAAGTATAGAAAACGAGGCAATTAATATACAATTGGTACAGTCTAAATCTAAAATAGAATCTATTTTAGAAGAATTAAGACAAGCAAAAACGGATGCATCATTAATTTCTAAGTACAGAACACAAATAACTTCTCTTAAATTAGAGAAGAATAATTTATACGTTTTAGTAAAAACTTTTAAGAAAGAGAACCAAAGTTTAAAAGATACTACTCAGTCTTATTCCAATAGATTAGATAATCAAAAACTTTATGTTAAATCTTTGGAAGAAGAAAATACTATTCTTTCTGAAACATTAAAAAAGATAGAATTACTATCTATAATCGATGTTAAAGCTAAGGCAATTAATACAATTAGCCCTGTAAGTATTGTTGAAACAGATATTGCTAGTCAAGCGGATCACTTAGAAATTTGTTTTACACTTTCTAAAAACATGTTTACACCTAAAGGGAAAAAAGATCTTTATGTACAAATTTTAGATCCAAATAACAATATTGTTGCCGATAGAGGATCTATTCAATTTGATGATACGTCATTAGTATATAGTGGAAAAACAATTGTGTACTATTTAAATGAAAACGTGAACGTTTGCATGAAAATCAATGTAGATTCTAAAGAATCACTATCTAAAGGGACTTATTTTGCAGCAGTTTATCATAACGACCAACAACTTGGTGGAACAGAGATAGATTTAAATTAATCAACTTATTATATTTTTTTAAAAACCGTTCCATTTGTTTGGAACGGTTTTTTATTTTTGCAGCATGATAAATCAAGACGATAAATTTAAAAAAGTAATTTCTCACGCCAAAGAATACGGATACGTCTTTCAAAGTAGTGAAATATATGATGGCTTAAGTGCTGTTTACGATTACGCTCAGAATGGTGTAGAATTAAAAAATAACATTAGAGATTATTGGTGGAAAGCCATGGTACAAATGCATGAAAATATTGTAGGTATTGATGCTTCAATATTTATGCACCCAACAACATGGAAAGCCTCTGGGCATGTGGATGCCTTTAGTGATCCATTAATTGATAATAAAGATTCTAAAAAGCGTTATAGAGCAGATGTGCTTATTGAAGATTATTGCGCCAAAATTGAAACTAAAATTGAAAAAGAAGTAAAAAAAGCGACAAAACGCTTTGGTGATGCTTTTAATAGAGAGGAGTTTATAACTACAAATCCTCGAGTTGTAGGATATCAAGAAAAAATAAAATCAATTCTTTCAAGGTTAGGTAAATCTTTAGAAAATGAAGATTTAGCAGATGTGAAAGCTTTAATTGAAGAATTAGAAATAGCGGATCCTTTATCTGGAAGTAGAAATTGGACAGATGTTAAACAGTTTAACTTAATGTTTGGCACTAAGCTGGGAGCCTCTGCAGAGCATGCTATGGATTTATATTTACGTCCTGAAACTGCTCAAGGTATTTTTGTGAATTTTTTAAACGTTCAAAAAACTGGACGCATGAAAATTCCTTTTGGAATAGCACAAACAGGAAAAGCTTTTAGAAATGAAATCGTTGCACGCCAGTTTATTTTTAGAATGCGTGAGTTCGAACAAATGGAAATGCAATTTTTCATTAAACCTGGAACTCAAAAAGAGTGGTATGAGAAATGGAAAGGAACAAGATTAAAGTGGCATTTGTCTTTGGGTATGGGAGCAGAGAATTATCGTTTTCATGATCATGAAAAATTGGCACATTATGCAGATGCAGCATCAGACATTGAGTTTAAATTCCCATTTGGGTTTAAGGAGTTAGAAGGGGTTCATTCAAGAACTGACTTTGATTTAAATCAACATGAAAAATTTTCAGGTAAAAAATTACAATATTTTGATCATGAAGAGGGTAAGAGTTATGTTCCTTATGTTATTGAAACATCGATAGGATTAGACAGAATGTTCTTAGCTGTATTTTCACATGCTTTAGTTGAAGAGCAATTAGATAATAACACAACAAGAACCGTTTTAAAATTACCAGCAGTTTTGGCACCAACAAAAGCAGCTATTTTACCTTTGGTTAAAAAAGATGGGTTACCAGAAATAGCACGTAAAATTGTTGATGATTTGAAATGGGATTTTAATGTCGTTTACGATGAAAAGGATGCGGTTGGAAGACGCTATAGACGTCAAGATGCAAATGGGACACCTTTTTGCATCACAGTAGATCATGATACTTTAAATGATAATACAGTAACAATTCGTTTTAGAGATACTATGGAACAAAAACGTGTTCATATGGATGAATTACGTTCTATAATTAAACAAGAAGTTGATGTAAAAAACTGGTTGATGAAAATGTAATTATAGTTGAATTTAATAATAAAAAAGGCTGTCCAAAAGACAGCCTTTTTTATTTAAAATAAGATTGGATATTTATTTAGCATTATCATCAGAGATAGTGGCTGGTTTAACCGAAACGTCATGAGCATTATGATATTCTTCAAGTAAATTCATTGTAGAATTCAATAAATCTTTAGTTTCTAATAACAAGCTAAAATAAAGCGCAGTGTTTTTAGGACTAGACTCTTCATTTCGAGTACGCTCTACTTCTTTCTGAATTTTATCTTTAACCATATCATAGACTTCTTTTTTCTCATTTAGAATGGCGCCTATTTGTTCAAATGAACGGGAATCAAAAGCAGCTTTTGTGTCAATAAATAAGATTTCAATTTTATCGTCTACTTCTTTTAATTCTTTTATTTGACTAAACTTTAATTTTTTATGATTGTTATTAATATGTTTATGACTTACTCTAGTAATTAATTCTAAAGACTGAATCATGTCTTGTAAGTAGCCTAAAATATTAATATAAAAATGACTAGCACCAATGCCTGATTCATCTAAATTTTTAATGAAATAAAATATGTTATCACGTAATTCATCAATTTCATCAGAAAGCTTAATAATTTGCTTTTTATTCTTTTTAAGCAAAGCTAAATCTTGGAGAGCGAGTCCCTTAATAGCATTTGTATAGATTCTGTTACTACGTTTAACTACACTTGCAATATTACTAGCGCTTTCATGTATAACACCTTGTACAGAACTGCTTTCAGCTTTTGTTAAACTATCTTCAGCTTTTACCACTTTAGATTTTTTACTATGAGAAATATAATTTCTTATTAATAGGCTAAAAGCTAAAACAAGCAATAAGGGGAACATTAATTTTAAATTCAAATTCAGTAAATAAGCCATTAATGCAGCAGCTGAAAATGCGCTAAATGCTGTAAAAAACCAACCACCAATAACATTGAGTACACCAGCAACACGATATACAGCACTTTCACTTCCCCATGCACGATCGGCAAGAGATGTTCCCATAGCAACCATAAAAGTAACATAGGTTGTAGAAAGAGGTAACTTATAAGAAGTCGCAACAGATATTAAGACAGCAGCAACCATCAAGTTTACTGCCGCTCTTACCATATCAAATGCAGGTAATTCAAGTGTTTTATCTTTAGGTATTGTTATTACAGGTTTTTCAAATTGTTTTTCAATTTTCTTTTGCCAAGAATCAGGTAAAATATAAGAGGTCATTTTTGATGATCCAATAGCAAATCTAACAAATCCTCGAGATAACCAGTTTGGTTGAAACCGTTCTTTAGTTTCACTTTGGCTAGATAAATCTAATGATGTTTTAACAACACCTTTAGCTTTGGTAGAAAACCATAAGGTTAGTACCATAATCATACCAGCTACAAATAATAATAAGTTATTTGTAGGAACTTTTTCAGCTAATACATCCATTGGGAATTCTGTGGCGAGTATTCCTGACGTAGACCATTCTAAAAATGCATTATAAGCAGCCATTGGTACTCCAATAAAATTAACTAAATCATTACCTGCAAAGGCTAATGCTAATGCAAAGGTTCCGATAATGATAATAAGTTTATAAATATTTGTTTTAGCATACGCAATCAAAGCATAAGATAATATAGACCAAAACACAGAACTCACTAATACAATAGGCAGCACTTGGTTTTCTAAAAAGTCTTTCATAGTCCCACCTCCTAGAATATCAAAAGATTCTTTAGCATAAGAGGTTCCTTTTAATCCTTTCATGAAAATGAAATAGGTAATTGCTGTTAATGCTATTCCTCCAAATAATGCACCAACCCAATTTGCTTTTTTTTCAAAATCATAGGATAATAATAATCTGGATACCCATTGTACTAATGCACCAATGGAAAATGCGACGACGACCGAGAGCAGTATGCCGAAAATGATTTGTGATGCTTTTGATGTGTTGATGTAATTTACAACATCACTAAAGTTTCCATTATCATGACCAATTTTAATTAATGCCATAGCTACAGCAGCACCTAATAATTCAAAAACAATAGAAACCGTTGTAGATGTTGGCATTCCCATAGTATTGAAGAAATCAAGTAAAAGAATATCAGTTATCATTACTGCCATGAAAATAATCATGATTTCATTAAACATAAATTCTCCAGGATTAAAAATCCCTTTACGAGCAACTTCCATCATTCCACTTGAAAAAACTGCACCAACTGCAACACCAATACTAGCTACAATCATGATGGTTCTAAAGGAAATAGCTTTAGATCCAATTGCAGAATTTAAAAAATTTACAGCATCATTACTTACGCCAACTACTAAATCAGCAACAGCTAAAATAGCAAGGGCAATAATCATTAATAAGTATATATTATCCATAATTAAATTTAAAATAGTTTACAAATATCAATAGTGTTTCTGAGTAAAATGTTATCTAAATGTTATGTTTTAAAAATGTATATCAAATTGTAACCTATATGCAAGCACACTGTTAGTATTAGCAATATCTACATAAGTAATATCTGATTGAACTTTTAAGCTATGACCAACAATATATTTTGAAACACCTAAAGTGTATTCATTTTTTGCATTTATACCAGTTATATTTTTATCTAAATTGGTATTAGAATATCTGCCTGCTAATTCCCAATTGTTTTTAAAAAGATAGCCTGTTTGTAAATTTAGCGCATTACCTATTTTAACAATATCACCTGTTAATGTCCCATCAGAATTTTTTGCGATAGGATCATCGGCATCTCTATTAGCATATTCGCCCATAAATGAAAACCCTTTATATTTAAAAATGGCATCAATAAATAAAGTAGAAATATTGGTTTCATAAAAACCTGTATCGGTTTCCATATACGACCCTTGGTTACTTCTGTTTTTTACTGCATCGTTATTAAAATCATAAGTTATACCTAAAGCAAGTTTAGGAGAAGCTTCTCGTTTTAAATCCGATCCTTTATAATCACCCTTACTTTTAAAGTTTCCGAAAGGCAATAGCTCTATTCTGCTTGTGTATTGATAGCCGCCAAGATTTCCAGTAGTTACATTTCTGCCTTCTCCTTGAGATATTGCTAAAATTTCTCTTATTACAAAGGAATCAGAAATTTTAAAATGATGTCTAAATTGAATACCCATATCTCTATCAATGTTAAAACCTGCATTTAAAATAGAACGGTCTACAAATTGTAAATTAGCTGAAGAAATTACACGTTCTCGGTTTCCAGGTAGCTTTGTTTGACCAAACCATAACTCGAAATTTTTATAAAAATTCCATTTCATAACTGCATCAAGTATATATCTAGGGGAATTGCTAGTAAATTCTGAGGCACCAGACATATCTCTATTAGATAAGCCTAATTCAATTTTATATTTAAGTTTAGGAGTAAGTGCAAAACCATCAAATTTTAAACGAGCACGTCTTACTAAAAAATTGGTTTTTGAGCTTTCTCCTTCTTCCCAAACAGCTATTCCTAAAAACTGCATTCGTGCTCCAATTTTCATAGTCCAAGAACTGTCTTGTCCAACAAGGTTAAAGAGCCCCTTTCCAAATTTAGGACTTGGAATTTCTTGGGCATTTATTTTAAAAAATGTAAAAAGGGTTAAAATTGTAAGTGTAATCTTAATCTTCATAATTCAGTATTAGTTTTTGTCACTGCAAATAACTAAAACCAATGTTAACTAAATGTTTCCAAAAGATTATTTTATAATAAAAAAAAGACTGCCTTGGCCAAAGGCAGTCCATTAGAAATCATGATAATTTAGTCGACAAAAACTAATAGATTATATGAAACTAATATATCTTTAAAGACAGGTACTAAAGTATATGTAGTGCTTAACCTTATTGTAATCAAAAGATTAATTTAATATTAAGCTTTATCTTCAATATGTTAATCAGTAAATTGCTAAAAAACAGCTAGTTGCATTTTCAATGTTAATTTAATGTTACGTAATCGTTGCAGTAACGTTAATAAATCATTATATTTGAGTAATAGTAATTTAAAACCCAATATAATGAAAGAGAACTTTTTATATTTATTTGCCTTTTTAATTACTGTAGTTTCTTTTGCACAGCAAGAGAGAGATTTAAAGCATAACAAAAAAACAGATTTAATTGAAGTGACGTATCATCACGATAATGGAGTAATAAGCCAAACAGGTTTTTATACTTCAGATGGAAAGCTTCAAGGGAAATGGTTAAGCTTTGATACAGAAGGCAATAAATTAGTTTCTGCAAATTATGATAATGGGGAAAAAGTCGGCAAATGGTTTTATTGGAATGATAAGACTTTAAAAGAAATAGATTATAATGATAATACTATTGTAAGTGTAACGGAATGGGCTAATGGCTCTAGAGTTGCAGTTAGTAATTAAGTATTGTAAAATTTCAAATAAAAAAGCATCCTAATATTAGGATGCTTTTTTATTTGAAGACTAATTCAAAATTATTCAACTGTCCAACTTGTTCCCCAAGTTGAATAGTCTGTTCCAACACCATTACCATCTCCAGAGATGAAATCTGTTTCAGAAAAAGCTTCACCAGTATCATTTTTCATTTTTAAAGTAACATCTGTAAAAGTAACATCAGATACTCTTAAGTCGTTAGTTAAAACTCCTGCTCCTGTTGGGTTATCTCCTTGGTCGCCATCTAAATCAAATCCTTCAGCAAATCCTTCGATTAAAACATTATTAAATATGCCTTGTGTTCCAGCTCTAAATCTGACAGCTTCATTTCCAGTAGAAGATCCTAAACCAATAATGGTTAAATTTGTTACAGTTGGTTTTGAGAAAAAACCAGCAGCATTACCAAAGTCTGTATTATAGCCATCCGCTTCAATTCCTTTATCGTGTTCTGTACCATGTTTAATGTATGCATTTGTAATTGATCCTGTATACCCTTCTGTCCAATCTAGAGAATCATCTTGAGCATTTACAACAGAAACATAATTTACATTTACAGTTCCACCAAAAAATTCTATGCCATCATCTTTACCTTCGTAAGCTTGGATATATTCTACAATTATTCCATTACCAACACCATAAAAAGATATCCCATTATTTTCTGATTGGCCATCTGCGGCTCCACCAGAATATTCTACACGCACATAACGTAAAACACCTGAATCGTCACTCTCGTCATTTCCACCATAAGGTAAACTTGCAATTTCTGAAGTTGAAGTCGCATTTCCAGTTACCGAATTAATTGGGGATTTTCCTAATAATATTAATCCTCCCCAATCTCCAGCTGATGGATTTGAAGCGTCTGAAGTAAATACTATAGGGCAATCTGCAGTTCCATTTGCTATTATTTTGGCTCCTTGTGAAATTGCAATATATACATTAGCACCAGCTGCCAATGCTTCAATAGTCATACAAGCGGGGATTTCTAAAGTAGTACCAGATGCCATAATTAATGAACCATTAATCTTATAGGTATTATTGGCATCTAAAGTTAAATCTTGTGTATATGTTCCTGATAAGAAAATAGTTTCAGGATCTGTTGAACCGCCACTGCCATTGTTATTATTTGTAACACTATTGTCATTTATAATAATGTCAGATGTGTCATCTGATGTGCATGAGAATAGCATTGTAATTATTGCTAACCCTAAAATTAAATTGTTTTTCATCGTTTTTAGTTTAATTATTTTTTAAATTATTAATATTTGTTGTTTAAAATTTATATTTCAATTGTATTCCTAAATCCATTCCACGTTTATAATTAGAAACACCTTTGCCATTCACTGAATTAACAACAACATCTCCGAGCCTAGTTTCTCTTACGTATTTTATATATGGATTTAATATATTTTTGAAACTTAAGTTGATTTCAAAATTATTTTTGATAGTATTTTTCCAAATAAAATCTAAAGTAGGAATGCCCTTTTCAACAATATTTCCTAATTGCCCAGAACCAAGAGCATCAATTCTATCTGAGAAATAGGAGAATACTAAATTTGCAATTGGCTTGTAGTTATTAAAAGTAGGAGAGTAACTAATATCAGCATTAATTAGGAATGGTGAAGCACCTTGTAATTCATCTGTATCTCTATTAAAACTTAGATCGAATGTGCCATCTATCTGGTCATATAAATCCTGATCTGTATGCATATATGTCGCATTAAATCCAACAGATAATGCTGTATCTTCGTTATTATCCTTCAGCACATCCTTCCTTAATTCAACCTCTATACCATATACAGTAGCTTTGTCACCTGTTCTAACATACCTTTGCGTTCCTGTAGCATCACCAACAACAACTAAATTTATTGGGTCATTTATTTCCTTTGCAAAAAGGCCTACTGAAAAAAGTTCACTTTTACTAAAGAACCATTCATATTTTAAATCTAGATTTAAAATCTTTGAAACACCTTTATCTAATAAATCTGGATTACCGCCAATTCTTGTTGATATATTTTCGTAAACAAAAGGGGAAACTTCTTTAAATTCAGGTATCGATATAGTTTCACTTCCAGAAAAACGAATATTCTGCTCATCGTTTAGAGCGTATTTAATATTTAAACTTGGCAAGAAAAAGTTATCATAAAACCCGATTTCCGCCTCGCCCTCATTTCCAAGATTAATTACATCATAGGCAATACTTTGATTAACAGACTCTAAACGAATTCCCGGAATAAACAGCCACTTATCTCCTGCTTTAATTTCTGAATTTAAATAGCCTGCATGAATATCTAATTTACCATTATATGTGTTTTCAGATAAACCAGGTCTATTAATATTTGATTGACCAGGGATGTTATTAATCACAGTGATTTCATAGATGCCACCATTATTTTCGTTAATATTTAGGTTGTCAAGATTAAAAATACTGTTGAAATTATTTACATCTGTAACAGCATAATCATTATCAATAATGCGATAACCATATCTAATATTATTAAAATCTCGTGTTTTACTTTTTCCGTTATATCCTAAATTGAATTTTAATTTTTCGCTAACTTCATAAGCTAGTGTTATAAAACTGCTGTATTCATCGTCTTCAATATTTTGAAAGTAACGTTGGTTATCATAATCTATATTGTTGTAAAAAGTTGGATTAGTTGTTGGGTCATTATCCAAAGCGAATTGATAATTTTCCAAACTGATTCGTTTTCTATCTGGTTGTTTTGAAAACACTTTATTGTATCCAAATCCGTAGTCAACTATAATCTTTTCAGAAGTATGTTTTCCTAATAATTGATTAACAAAAATTTGTGTTTGATCAAATTGAACATTCATTTGATAGAACCCTTCATCAGTACTAGCAATACCATCTCTATTTCTCCCTTTTCCATCTATCCCAAAATACCCAACAACATCTGAAGAATTATTTATATATAAAGTATTGTATTTTAAAATGTTTTCATCATCTAATCTATAGTTCACATTTGCCATTGCAGTCGTAGTAGTAGAATATTCATATTCTTCTGCATTATCTATGTAAGCTTTTTTCTCTGTTAAAGTAAAGTCTTGACTTGTCCCTTTTCTATACACGTAACCGTTTTCAAAAGAAGCCGTAGCAAAAAGATTTAATCGGCCACCATTTTTCAAATCAAATGACTTTCCACCAGAAGCACCAAAAGACATATTGATTGGTGTGCTTACAGATTCAGGATCGACTCCATGGGATAAAATTACTGCAAATGGATTATGACCATATCTAGCATAGTCACCAAAATAACCAGTGCCTTCACTTTTCACAAAATCTTTGTCTATTGCATTAGTGTTAAATCCACTTCCTAAAAAGGCGTCAAAAAAACCATTGCCTTTATAGTTTTTTGAGGTAATATTCACATTTCCTGCAGAAAAATCACCATAAAAATTTGTTGAATAAGCTTTACTTATAGAAATGTTTTTTATTATATCCGTTGAAAATAAATTTAAATCAATATTCTTTTTATTTACATCATTTGATGGTAATGATAGGTCATTCATTGTTGTATTTAAGTAGCGATCACCTAAACCTCGAACATATACATTACCAGATCCTTCTTGTTTTGAAACACCTGATATTTTTGCCACGGCTCCTGCAGCATCACTAACACCTTTTCTAGATAATTCTTCCGCTCCAATAATCTGCTTTATTTCAACAGCTTTTTTTTGTTCTAATAATAAAGCTGTTTCGCTTTCTCTTTTTGAAGAAGATGAAATAACAATTTCATCTAGCGAAGCAGCACTTGAGGCCATAGAAATATTTATTTCAATAGTTTTTCCAGAAGTGACATCAACAGGAACACTATGCGTTACATACCCAATAAAACTAAACTCTAAAATGTAAGACCCTGGCTCTAAATTTTCAATAGAAAATAGACCGTCAAAATCTGATGTTGTTCCTATTGAAGTCCCTTTTACTATAATATTAGTCATAGGAAGAGGATCATTATTAAAATCTTTATCTAAAGTTTTTCCAATAATAGAGCCTGTGTTTTGAGAATAGGTAATAATTGAAATACAAAGAGTAAATGTAAATATGAAATGTCTCATTATGTTTATTAAAATTCTTGCTGCAAAGAAACTTACAAAGTGTAAAGAGGATGTTAACTAGTGATTAAACAACAGTAATAAAAAAGTTATATTAATGTTAAGCAAACAGTATTTTATTAGTATTTAGGAAACAATAAATTAACATAAGATTTAATAGAACAAAAATAATAACCATAATACTTGCAAAATTGATAGTAATACTATTATATTTGCATTTGAATTATGAAAAACCTTCAATTACATATCGAAGTTAATCCAGAATTATACTTAAAAAGCCCTGATTCATCAGAGCTTGGTCGTACAATTATTTCAGGTAGTATTGAATTAATAAACGAACTTGGATTTGAAGAATTCACATTTAAAAAATTAGGTATTAAAATAGGGTCTCCAGAGAGTTCTGTTTATCGTTATTTTGAAAATAAGCACACTCTGTTAATTTACCTTGTTTCTTGGTATTGGAGCTGGATAGATTATTTACTTGTTTTTTCAACTATAAATATAAATTCTTCAAAAGAAAAGCTAGAGAGAACAATTAAAATATTAACACAGCCTATAGTAGTAGATAATTCATTTTCATATATAAATGAAGTGTTATTACATAAAATTATAATTACAGAGTCAGTGAAAGTTTATCATACTAAAGATGTTGATGATGAAAATGAAAGAGGTTATTTTAAAACATATAAACAAGTAGTTCAAAGAGTTAGTGATATGGTTTTAGAAATAAATCCGAAATTTAAATTTCCACATATGCTTATTTCAACTATAATTGAAGGCGCAAATCATCAAAGATATTTTGCGGAACACCTTCCAGCGCTTACTGATATTAATAATGGAGAGGACAATATTTCTGAGTTTTATAATGATTTAATATTTAAAGCTATTGCCAAATGAAAGGACCATTAAATAGATATACAATACTTTTTGCATTAAGACACTTCATTGTATTTTGTCTAGTTACCTCAGTTTTAATTAAATCTGTCAGTGTAATATTTGTTCAACTAACAGATATTAAAATTGAGTTCTATGCTGATTTTGAAGAAAACACATCAAATGAGAATGAGTTAAATACTGATTTTGAAAGTGAAGAAAGACTTTTTTTTATGGCTAGCTTATATCTTATAAAACATAAGAAAGAGCCTCATCAAGATTATTTTAATCTTCATGAAAATTTATTGGATTTCAATCCTAACATTCAATTACCACCTCCTAAAGTATAAATTATTTAGTGCCATTTCTAGTATAACACATTCGTTACATTAATAAAAAATTGCAATTGCTGATTAGGGCTGCCTAAGAGCATGCTAAAAATTAATAATTATAATTATGAAAAAATTATTTGATTTCAAACATTTTAAAGGAGATATGTTTGGTGGTAT
>Ga0209013_10003449_pt1 | contig 14052 bp, 17 predicted proteins | sample Cruoilmetagenom2_FD_187291 | JGI IMG/M metagenome (GOLD analysis project Ga0209013, IMG submission 187291) | Oil polluted marine microbial communities from Coal Oil Point, Santa Barbara, California, USA - Sample 2 (SPAdes) (version 2) | ecosystem: Environmental > Aquatic > Marine > Oil seeps ... | reverse complement strand
TGGAAAGGATATGTGTTGGATATGATGGGGCCTGCATGGAATTATATATTGTTCAGGGGGCTTTATACTTTCCGGGCGGATAATGTCTGGACCCGCTTTTTCACACCGGCAAGAACTTTTGTTATTTTCATCCTGGTCTGCTTTGTGATCGAGGCTATGCAGTATTTTAAAATTTATGACGCCACCTTCGACCCATTAGACCTCCTGGCCTATGTCTCAATTCTCATCCCATTATTCATCCTTGATCTGATACAGAACAAATCCTGAAAATCTCTTTATATAGTGTGTGTCCACATTTATTTCCCATCTCCCTCTGGGAGAGGGATTAAGTGGATCTGAAAAGGTACCTGTCCCCATTTGATTTTGATGGTTTTTATTTCCCATCTCCCCCTGGGAGAGTGATTAAGGGTGAGGGTGGAAGAGTTACCTGTAAGATTGAATATATTTTTTCAGGCCGGATTTCCAGTTGGTCAAGATGTTTAATTCCTGGTCTTTGAGGTGTTTGTTTTCCAGGACTGAGTAAGCGGGGCGGTTGACTCCTCCGCTGAATTCGCCGGGAAGTGCTTTATGGACAGTCACTCCGTTATCTTTAATTCTGAATATTTCTTTAGTGAATTCATACCAGGAACATTTTCCTTCTGCGGAAACATGGTATAAACCGAACTCTGCATTTTCTTTGATCATGTGGGCTATCTGAGCGGCAATTTCCTCTGTGAAAGTTGGGGTCAGGATCTCATCATCCACAACCTTTACCTCCCCTTTTTCTTCACCTATCTTTAATATCTTATCGACAAAATTGTACCCTTTTTCAATACATATATTTTTCCCATAAATACCTGAGAGCCTGAGGATATAAAATTTTTCAAGAATTGAGCTTATGAAATATTCTCCCGATAATTTCGAGTTTGCATATACATTAAGTGGATTGGGGAGATCTGATTCAATGTATGGTTTCCTCTTTCTCCCGTCAAAAACATAATCAGTGCTGATGTGCAATAGAGGTATTTGAAGTTTCCTGCATGCATAAGCAAGATTTGCGGCTCCCAATCCATTAACCTTAAAGGAGTTTACCGGATCCTTTTCACATACTTCTACATGATGGAAAGCGGCTGTGTTGATTACCAGGTCCGGAGCCAGATTTATATTTATAGCTGACTCTACGGAATCCTGCCGGCTGATATCAATTTTGGCAATTGTGAGATCCGAAACATTAAATCCATGTTTTTTTAATTCAGCACTTATATCACTGCCAAGCTGCCCGTCCGCACCTGTTAATGCAATATTCATTTTAGATGACAAATTTATCAGAATCAGGAATTTTTATCCACTCATCCAGGCTTTGAGCATCTCTATCCTTTTCTGAGAGGAGAGGTTTTTTTACAGGCCAGTTAATATTAAGGGTTTTATCATTCCATCTTATTCCTGATTCACACATTGGGTTGTATGTACCCGTGCAGAGATATTGGATCTCCACCGTGTCTGAAAGCGCACAAAATCCTCTTGCAAAACCGGCTGGGGCCCATAACTGGAGTCTCTCGTTATGAGAAGTTTTCAGTCCAAACCATTTTCCGAATGTGGGAGAGTTCTTTCTGATATCTGCTGCAACAATAAATGCACGTCCGGATAAGACTCGCATAAGCTTACCCATAGGCGGCTCCCATTGAAAGTGAAGCCCTCTTATAACTCCCTGTTTCGAGAAAGAATAATTTTCCTGAACAAAAGAATCGGGGATCCCGACTTCTTTAAAATGATCAGATCTGTACATCTCCATGAACGATCCCCTCTCATCATGGAACTCTTTTGTTTTAATAACTATGACCCCGTTAAGGTGTTCAGAATGTTTCTCAAACGGCATTTCAGCTTACCTCTTTTAAATTGGATTTTCGAAAATAAGTATAACTAAATTTAGCAGGATATGTGCTTTTTTTCAATGTATAAGAATAAATTAATCAGATCTCGGTCTTGGAACATATATCTTTGTAATCACAGAAATTGCAGATATACCCTTCGTTCTTGTAGAAATATCCCTTCTCAATATTTTCGATAACAAAATTTATTATCTCGAACATTTGCTCCATGTTGACATCTTCGGAAAGAATTGAGTGTTCCTGATGTTTAACTCCTGTTGCTTTCTTCGAGTAAAGGATCTGGAATTTTAATTCTTTTATAAATCCCCCGATGCTCTCTTCAAAAAGAAATTTATAAATATACATTTGAAGAAAGGACTTGTTCACTCTGTCTCTTGACCACTTTGCTGTAGTGGTTTTAAAATCGGTCAGGGAAAAGTCCTCTTCTACGAGATCTATTATTCCTCTTATTTTAACATCTGAATCCGGCAGGTTACATTCCAGTTCCTTTTCGGTCATCAGGGGTTTTATACCGGGTGCAACTTCTCTAACAAAGAATTTTATAAATGATAGGCCTCTCTGGTAAGATTTATCCCTGTTTTCGCTCCAGATAATATCTGATTTCTGAGACAATTTCTCAAATGTGTCAGTAAAATATTGTGATATTTCAATTATGTCCGGGGTTTTACCGTCTATTTTTCTCTTAAGAAAAAAATCTGCGGCATCATGGAAAACAACTCCGAGGAACACTTTGTCGTTGATCGCCGTCCTGATATTCTCAATATAACTGAAATAATATTGCCGGGGGCAGTTTCTGTATGTTCTTATCTGGTTAAATGATATGTATCCTTTCGGCAAAGGCATAAAAAAATTCCCTTGAAGGGGTATGTCAGGTGTCTATGATCCGGATTTATTTAGAAGGGCTGTTAATCTGGATTTGTATCTTGAAGCTGTTTTTTGATGAATAGTACCTTTTGTGTTTGATTTGTCAATTACTGACATAACCTGTGGAAACAAAGCTTTTGCTTCCTCTATTTTTCCGGCTTCTACTTCTTTCCTGAATTTCTTGATTTTATTCTTCATTTTGGTCTTATTCATTTTGTTGATCAGTCTCTTCTTCTCATCTCGTCTGTACTTCTTGATAGCAGATTTGTGATTTGCCATATATTCCTCCGAATTAGAGGATATGATACAAAAAAACACGCTTCTTGTCAATGTAGGCAGCCTGTTATTTGATTAGAATTGCTTTCCAGCTATATTTGACAGAGAGAATGAAAATCTCTATCATACTGATATGGATGGTCATTCTATAATTATTTTCCTTTTTGGATTTGTGATTCCTGCCGGAGCTCTTGCCATTGGCGGAATTTACCTTTTGGAAAAGAAGAGGGGCAGAAAGATCACCACACGTTTCAGAGAGTTTAGTAAGAAGTACAAAATAACTGAAAAGGACCTGAGGTCAGTTCCACGTATTCTTATTCCTGATAATATAAATGTCAGTGTAAAATTGAGCGAAAAGCAGTATATAAGGCTGAAAGGTAAGATCGTCGATATGTCATTATCAGGATTCAGGGTAAGTTTCCGATCTCCATTTAAAGCGATCCCCGAGGATCAGATATTCAGGGATGTGGTTATAGTAACACCATTAAACAGGATCGGTATTAAGTCGTTGAAGATAGTGAGAATAGAAAATTCCATAAAAAAGGTGATCTTTGCACTTTATATAAAAGATATTAATGAGAAAGACTATACTGATCTGAAGAATACAATGATATATTTTGAAAAATTTTCAAAAAATGAAACTTAAAGGGAAGGATTTCCCCCACAAAGATCTATTCATATCCCTATTCAATGAAGATGTTTATCTTGTCGGCGGAGCGGTCCGTGATCTCCTGATATCAGGGGAAGTTGACAACACAAAGGATATAGACCTGATGGTAGTCGGTTTTGAATATTCAGATCTTGAAGAGATATTAAAAGATCATGGGAGAATAAATACGGTTGGAAAGAGCTTTGCTGTTATTAAATTCACAAAAAACAGAGTTACATACGATATTTCTGTTCCACGGCGGGATAAGAAAAGGGATGCGGGGTCGAGTGCTCACCGGAATTTTATTGTAGAGAGCGGAAAGGATGTTACTCTTGAGGAAGATCTGGGTAGGAGGGATTTTACCTGTAATTCGATAGCATTGAGATTGAGTGACTGGAAATTGTTCGACCCATTTAACGGCAGGGATGCCATAGGGAAAAAACTCATTGCTATGACCGGGACGGGTTCATTTTCTGATGATCCCCTGAGGCTGCTCAGGGCTGCAAGATTCTCATCTGTTCTTGGATTTGAGATAGAGGAAGAAATATACAAAACCGCGAAAAATATTGACCTTGACGAATTGAGTGCAGAGAGGATAACAGAGGAATTGTTCAGGATGCTTTTAGAGTCTGGTTCCCCGTCAAAAGGGGTTCTTGAATATTTCAGATTGACCATTCTTGAAAAATTATACCCTGACCTTTATAAAATGGCACTCACCATACAGGATTCGGAATTTCACCCTGAAAAAGATGAGTTCGGCCACCATACAGTTTTTATTCACATGTTGATAACACTTGATATTGCAAAAAAAATTTCAGGGATCAAAGGGCTGAACAAAGAAGAAGAGCTGACCCTTTTGCTGTCGGTTATTCTACATGATATCGGGAAACCTGTTACCACAAAGTGGGAGTACAAGAGAGGCCGGATGACGGTGACATCTGTTAAGCACGATAGTCTTGGTGTGGGTTTGGCGGAGTCATTGTTCGATAAACTAAAAATTGATACAAGGATGAAGTTTCCCCTAAAAGATGTTGCCCTGAAACTTATCAAAAACCACCACAGGGTATATGACCTCTACAGCAATAGAGAAGATATCGGGTTCAAGGCATTCTCAAGGCTTCTGAGGGATATGGATGGCAGGGATGATCTGCTGATACTTCTCGATTTCGCAGACAGACAGTCCCGTGAACCGGAACCTCTAGGATTCATTAACTATGATGATATATCAAAATGGTATTATAGAAGAAAAGAGGAATTGAAGATCACTGAAGAAACAATAAAACCGGTTATCCAGGGGAGGGATCTGATAGAGCTGGGGGTTAGTCCCGGAGTCGAAATGGGTGATTACCTGAAGAAGCTTTATGAACTTCAGCTGGATGGTGTTTTTTCCTCATTTGAAGACGGAATAGCACAATTTAAAATTATCAGAGAAGATAATTGATCAGGATAACAAATAATCAGAAAGAGAAGATCGTTCTGGGAATTAATATATTTAAAAATATTTCAGTCCTCTCATATGATAATATCCGTGAACATATAAAGGTGGAAACTGAAAATGTACGGCAGGAGCACACTGAATTACTCCCACCCGGATATCAGAACTCACGGAAATTATACAGATCTTACGGTATCGATCCAACAAAATACAGGCCCTCTTCCGAGGCGTTATGGCGGAGGGTAAAAAAAGGGGGATCACTCCCGGTGGTAAATCCATTTGTTGATCTTACCAATTTTTTGTCTCTTAAATTTCAGATACCATACGGCTTATATGATGTTGATAAGATAAAAGGTGATATTGAAGTGATCACAGGCACTGATGATATGTGGTATGAAGGGATCCGTAAGGACAGAGTATCACTGCATGGAAAGATCGTCCTCTCTGACACTATCGGGCCTTTCGGGAATCCATCATCCGATTCTCTCAGAGCGTCTACCAAAAACACTACAAAGGATCTTTGTCAGGTGATCTTTTTTATTTATAGAGATGAAAACATAGACTCCATTCTGAGTTCAAGTGTAGATCTTTATCAACAATTCTTCAGTTTCTCTGAAGTTTCCTCCTATATAGTCTGATTTTAAAAAAAAAGGGCAGGATTAATAATTTCCGGTTGTCGAATATATTAAGCATTCAAATATAGTGAATGCAAAAGGAGAAATTTATGGATAAAAGAATTAAAATTATGATGGTTGTTATATTTTCAATACTGCTTGTTTCTGCTAACTTCAGCCTTTTCTCAGGTGAGAAAGAGATGTCGAAGTGCCCTGCATGCGGACACAAAATGGAGGCGGGAAAAGGAGTAGCGGTTGATCATCACGGGAAGAAAGTTAATGTATGCGGTGAAAAATGTAAAGCGGCATTTGAAAAGATGGCAGCTGATTGTACATGTGGAGTGACGTACAAGTGCTCGATGAAAGCGTGTAATTACACATCGAAAAAAGATGGTAAGTGCCCTAAGTGTGGTATGGCTCTGGTTAAAGTAGAAGCAAAGCCTGTTTATAAATGTACTTCTGAAGGTTGCAAATTCACTTCTGACAAAGAAGGGAAATGCCCCCATTGTAAGACAGATCTGAAGAAAGCTGATTGTGAAAAATGCAGTGATCACTCGAAAATCCACAAAGCTCATAAGAAAAAGGATTGCACAAAGAAATAGTTGTTTTTTATTATAAATCAGCGGAACTCCGGTTCCGCTTTTTTTTTATATATTTTTTTGCATAAGTCGGCTATCATTCATCTGATGGACAGAGATGAATTGCTTCAGAATTATTATCAGAAAATATATAAACTTGCTCTGTATCAGCTTAAGGATAAACAGGAAGCTGAGGACCTCACCCACGATATATTCTTTAAAGTTCTGAAATCATTGGACTCATTTCAAAGAAAGTCTGATATTTATACATGGATTTACAGGATAGCACTTAATACTATCAGAAATTACCTGAGAAGAAAGAAGATCATAAAATTTATTTCATTTGAGGATGAGCCGGGTGAAGCTTCGAAACATTTAACAGCTTCCGGAGATGATCCGGCCGGGAAAAATGAAGCCGATGAGGAAAAGATGCTGAAATTAAGACAGCTTGAAAGAGCATTGGAAAAATTGTCTGAACGGGAAAAAACAGCATTCTATTTTTTCCATTTTGAAAAATTGAAGCAGAAGAAGATCGCTGAATTAATGGAGACAAGTGTCTCTGCTGTAGAATCTCTTATATTCAAGTCTATGAAAAAAATACGGAAGTATATAGCATGATTTTTAAAAGTTTATTGTCTAATTTAGAGGAGAAGTAAGATGGAAACTAATGAAGAGTTAAGAAATATCTCAGATGATTATAATAAACTGATTGAAGGGCTCGTGCCCGGGTCTATACCTCCGGCTTCCCGGCTGATGAAAAAAAGGGAGAGCAGGGAGAGGTTTTATCTGAAGGCCGGACAATTGGGTATAGCCTATACTTTGCTCATAATTGTGTTTGCTTTTGCAAGTTCTTTATTAATAAATTCCTTCAGAAGTGACGAATTATTAAAAAAAAATCCTCCGTTAAATGTTTCGATATTTTCTACTGATAATCCGAACAGTTTTGTATCTGCATTTAGAGAGGTGACAAAATGAAAAAAAGGATATTTGTAATACTATTTCTATTCTCCTTCATATTTAATGTGATCGCAGTTGTCTATCTCCTCTCGACCCGGACAGATTCTGATCCGGCTCATTCATTTTTTCTGAATGAATCTCAAAAACAAAAAATAAATAAAGAATCCGGTGATATTCTTCAGGAGAATGTTAAGCTTGAGGGTGAACTGGAAAAATGCAGGCAGGACCTTTATAATTTGCTTAATTCTGAAGATAATGACAGGACAAAGATCGAAGGGTGTATTTCAACTATCAGCGATATCCAAAAAAAGATCCAGATGAATACTGTGGAACAATTATTGATCTATAAAAAACATATGGATGAGGAACAATGCAGATGTTTCCTTAAAGAGTTCGGAGAGAACATGAACGTTCATCACGAATGTGATGAGAACTGCAGTTGTAACAAATAGATAATTACAGTCTTTCCCAGATCTTCCTGATATATCCGCCCGTCTCTTCAATAACCGGTGCCATTTTTGATAGTGGTGCAAGGCCAATGTCCGGAATTATCTTCATTATGGAAATATGGCCTATCTTAACTTTACTGTCTTCTTCGTAAACAACAAAACTGCATGGGAATAAAAATCCTGACATTTTTGATACATCAAGAGCTGCTTTTGCAAGCTCAGGTTTGCATGCGAGAATAACCGAATATCTTGAAAAATCTTTCACACCGAGTTTGTTTTTAATAACTTCATCTATATTTTTGGAGGCCATCAATACAAATCCTTCCGCATCGAGTAATTCCTCTATCAGTTCAATGGTGTCATCAAAACTATTTTTTGATTCTTTTATAATTGGTTCGACCATGTAATCTCCTCTAATTGTTAATGATAAATTTTTAAGTATTAAAATTCAATATTAAATCTCATTGCTTCTATACTTGAAATGAACCGGTTTATTTAATAAAATATTCAGAACTTCCCTAAGGGATTCACAAGGAGATTGAAAATGGACCTTCTTAAAGACATATACAAAGACTATAAACCTTATATAGGTAAAACAGCAGAATTATCAGGATGGGTACGGAGCCTGAGGGTTTCCAAAAATTTCGGGTTCATTGTCCTTTATGATGGCACTTATTTTAAAACTATTCAGGTTGTTTTTGAAGAAGATCTCAACAATTTTAAAGAATTGGCAAAAGTAACGATCGGTTCATCTCTGAAAGTATCAGGGACAATAGTTGAATCTCCGGGAGCTAATCAGGATTTTGAGCTGAAAGCATCTTCCGTTGAAGTATTAAACATTGCCGATCTTGATTTTCCGATCCAGAAGAAGAGGCATACTCTTGAGTTCCTTAGAACGATAGCTCATCTCAGGCCAAGGACAAATACATTTACTGCTGTCTTCAGGATAAGGAGTCTTCTCGCTTTTGCCATACACAAATTTTTTGTGGATAAAGGATTTGTATATGTTCATACTCCAATAATTACAGGAAGTGATGCGGAAGGTGCGGGTGAGATGTTCAAGGTTACTACACTTGACCTTATGAATGCACCTCTTAATGAAGAAAAAAAGATCGATTATTCGAAAGATTTTTTCGGGAAGGAGGCAAACTTGACTGTTTCAGGTCAGCTGGCTGTTGAAAATTTCTGCTGGGCCTACAGGAATGTCTACACATTCGGCCCGACATTCAGGGCGGAGAATTCAAATACCCAGAGACATGCATCGGAGTTCTGGATGATCGAGCCTGAGATGGCATTTGCAGATATAAACGACAATATGAACATTGCTCAGGAGATGATAAAAAGTATTTTCAGTTACATTCTTGAAAATGCTCCGGAAGAGATGGCATTTTTTGAAAAATTTATTGAGCCTGGAGTGATCGAAAAGGTTACTAAGATAGTTGAATCGGAATTTAAAAGGATCACTTATACTGAGGCGATAGATATTCTTGAGAAATCTGGTGAGAAATTTGATTTTCCGGTGAAATGGGGGATCGATCTTCAGACAGAACATGAGAGGTATCTGACCGAGCAACATTTCAATGCACCTGTTTTTGTAATAGACTATCCCAAAGAGATTAAAGCTTTTTATATGAAGCTTAACGAAGATAATAAAACTGTATCAGCAATGGATCTATTGGTTCCTGGTGTCGGGGAGATAATCGGTGGAAGCCAGAGAGAAGAGGACCATGCGGCCCTTAAGAAGAGGATCGATGAGATGGGACTTAATGAAGAGGATTACTGGTGGTATCTGGATCTGAGAAGATTCGGCTCGGTTGTCCATTCAGGATTCGGGCTCGGGTTTGAAAGGCTGATCATGTATCTGACAGGGATGAAAAATATCCGTGACGTGATCCCCTTCCCGAGAACACCAAACAATGCGGAATTTTAACGGATAGTTATTACTTCGGGTCTTATATTTCTCAGCGATCTTTTTATCGAATCAGCATCACCGAAAATAACTATGATCCCCTTCTTCCTGTTTCTGTTTGTACTATATTTTCCGGCTGGATCAGATAGAATCTTAGTGAAATTTGCAAAACTCAGCTCTTTAAGAAGTTTTTCCTGACTGGTTATTGTGTGGATATTTAAGGAGCTTTTAAAAGAGCGGCTGATAAGATCACTTGCTTTTTCAGAATAGTCATCCGAATCGATTTTCCCTTTATGAAAAACAAAGTTATAATTGTCGAGATATTCTTTCCTGGAGACCCTTCCTACTCCCAGTTTGTTTATATTGTTGTCCGCAATAAAAATAAATTTTTCTATATCTCTGTATCCTATCCTTATTTTTTTGCAGACTATAGAAATATTTCTATGGTTGTAAATCTTAGATGAAATATTAAATCCTTTGATTCCGGCTGCGGAGGCATTTCTTGAAATTCTTCCGAGCGGATATCCGAAAAGCAGGTTGTTGACAACCTTAGCATGATGGTGATCAATATTTCCAGCAGGAGCAATAGGATCCACCCAGTAGATATTTGGAGTACCGTTAGTTCCGTCATCCACTATGATAACTTTCCTGTCCGGGTTAAATCTGTCATATTTGAATTTCTGGTAACCTGGTTTAAGATTTTTGAAGTTTTTGAATGCTTTCTCAACTAATCCGAATATAAAATAGGGTTTTATATCTCCCCGAATTGTAATATATGAGTTCGGAAGTGTGTAATTGTATTTATAAAATGACCGTGTTTGGGACAGGTTCAGGCGTCCGGGGTTTTTGTTTGTTATGAGAAATTGTCCCGGGTGGTCCTGTTTGAAAATTTTACTGAAGGCAATCTGAGCTGCAATGACCTTTTTCCACTCATCATTTCTTCTGAACAATTTCCAGAAATTCTTTGTGCTGTAATTAAATTTTTTAAGGGAGAAACCCTTATAACTGAAAAGCCCCTTCAGGAAACTGACGAACAGATTGGTATCGGAAGAGAGGAAATTAACCTTGATAATAAAATGGTCGATATTGTATTTTACTTTAAAATCATTCCCCATTTTGAATAAAGTATTAAGCAGACCGGATTGGGGATCATTGATCTGGTTATCAAAAATATTCATAAGTGTTAGATAGGGGACAATGGGATCTTTGATCTCAGAATAATATACAACTATTTCTGCATGATTAAAAAGCATTGAAGGATCTTTTACCAGGTTTATTCTAAGGCCTTTAGAAGTGGTTTGTTCCAGAGACTGCCCTGCAATATATGAAGGCAGAACCATAGTGAGAATAATAATTGATAAAATTATCAATCCTGTATCGAGCTTATTTCGAAAATACATTCAGTATTACCATATTCTCCTTTTTCAGATACTTTTTACTTATCCTCACTATATCAAAAGAATTAATTTTTTTTACCCTTTTAAGATACATGTTCCCGTAATCAAGATTCCCCGACATATGATAATTTTCTGCCAGAAGCAGGCTCCTCATTTCAGGTTTTCTCAGGCTTTTCAGAAAATCGATCTCCATAAGTGATTTTATACTTTTTAATTCTGATGTTGTCAGTCGGTCGGTCATCAGCATTTCAAACAATCTTCTGATATAGAATCTAACCCTTTCCAATTCGGCTCTTTTTGTAGAAGATACCTGAATGACAAGGGAATTTGCTCCGATATTATTCGAGAAATCGTAGGATATATTCACATCCATTTTCAGGTTACTCTCAAATATCCTTTCAAGTTTTGATATTCGCTTATCCACCAGGTAGTATACCAGGAGTTTGAAATATGTATAATCAAGGTTCAATTTAGACGGGGCTCTCAATCCTATCAGAATAAAATTTTCAGGGATCACTTCCCTCATCCGATTCTCATATTTGTATCCTTTAGATATTGTTGCTGCCACAGGGTCACTTACAGGTGGTGAATTTGACTCAAGGTCGCCGAAATATCTTTCTACTTTCTCCCTGATCCCCTCTTCTTCAAATTTCCCTGAAATGACAAGAATTATGTTTGAGGGGTTTGTGAAATTTTTATATAACCTCTTTATCCTGCCTGTATCAAATGTGTTAAGTTTTTCTATGTCACCGTAAAGGGGAGTTTTGTAGATCGAATCCCGGTATAATTCCTTTCTTACCCACTCTCCGGAACGGAAGTAAATGTTTCGGTGTGAGAATCTGTAGATCCGGTCATAAACTTTTTTTCTCTGACTGATAATTTTTGTGTCTGTTAGTTTTAATTTCTGGAGTCTTTCACTCTCAAGCCACAGGGCATAATTTAGATCTGATCCGGGAACTACCTGATAGAAGACGGAGTTGTCGTAATTTACCTTACCGCTGCTTCTACCGCCGTTCTTCATGATGAATCTTACACGCTCATAGGGGGAGAGGTTATCCGTCTCAAGAAACATCAGGCTCTGATAAAGATATGATGCGCCCCGGATCTCGGGCGGGTCATTTATCACACCATTCTTATGATAGGTGAGAACGCATACAGAATTTGCCGTATCATCAGGGGAAAGGAGTACGGTTAATCCGTTTTGAAGTGTGAAGTTGCTGACCCTTATTGCAGGATATATAGTTGTGAACAACAAGAGAAGCAAAAAGGGGTATAGGAGTTTTCTCACTGGTTTATTTTAACTTTTGATATAAAAATAGTCAATAAATGTCCTTTCAGTCTGCACTTATAAGCTCTGCTATCGGCTTCAGTATCTCAATATGACTAAAGATTATTTTCATGGCGGAGGTTAACGGAACGGCAAGAATCATCCCTATGATCCCCCAGATATATCCCCAGAATATTAGAGAAAGTAATATTACTATCGGTGAGAGGTTCAGGCTTTTCCCGGCTATTTTCGGTTCGAGCACATTCCCCACTATCATCTGAGTGAGCATTAATCCGGCAAGTACAAGAAGTACTCTTACTGAAAACCCGTATTTAATAAGTCCTGTCAATACCGGAAATGCAGTTGCGAAAACCGAACCGATGTTGGGTATGAAATTAAGTGCAAATATAAGAAGGGCTGAGAAAAGGAGAAAATCAAATCCACCGAAATAAAGGATGAATCCGCTAATTACTGCAGTCAGGAGACTTATTATAGTTTTCAGTACAAGGTAGTGCTGGACCTGATTTTCAATAGATCTGAGTATGGACATAAGTTCTTTGGCTTTCTCCTGTTCAAAAGCCTTGTTTACTCTTTTTACCAGTCCGTCTCTCCCTCCGAGCATAAAGATCAGGAATATCAGGATAAATATCAGATTTCCAATAAAGTTGGCAAAGGAGCCGAAAGTGGATGAAACAAATGATGTCCCTTTCTCAATAATTTTTGACCAGTCCAGTGTATTGATCTGATTCTGAACCTCTTCGATTGGTATATTCAGTTTTGATGTCAGATCTTTGAATACAGAAGATATTTTTGCACTGTAGGAAGGAAATTGATCAATGAAAGATGAGACACCGGTATACATAAGCATTCCAAAAAAATACAATACAATAAAAATGAATATGAGAAGGAATGTAAGGGCAATGGCCTTGGGAACCCTGAAATAGATCAGTCTGCTGACAACACCATTAAATAAAAAGTATAGAAGAAGGGACATGAAAAAAGGGATGAAAATACTTTTGAGCTCCATCATTATAACAGCAAGAAAAACTGAAGCTATAAAGCCAACAAATAACTTTATACTGGCGAGGTCACCCGCTTCCCGGTTCATGTTGTGTTTTATTTGTAACTGGGCATTGATTTGTCAACCCGCACACGTTTAATTTTTTTTGTAAATATGAAGTCGGTTTCAAGAGCATATTCAAAATAGTAAGAGAGTGTTTTTTTCTCTAAGTCTATTGTTACCTGAATCGTATCCTCTTCGGCATCACCAAATACAATATCTCTCTGCTTGGAGAGGATCTCATAAATATAATCCTCTGCCTGACTCTCAGATAAGGAAAATCGTCTCTCTCTCCCCAGCCTGTCCGTTACTTTTTTCTCAATTTCGCCTTCAGTAAGGTTTGCAGTAATGATCTGAACAGCAGCGAAAGCTCCATAAATAATCAGAAAAATGACGATAATTCCCGTAATGGTAAGTTTTCCCTGATTGCTGTTTTTCATAGGCTCCTCCTGTTAATTTCTTAACTCTCTGATTATATCAGTTTGCACCTTTTAATTCCTGTTGTGCACTCTAAGATAATACTTTTTTAACCATATCCCCGATATCAGCAGGATTCTCAACTACATGAATTCCATTCTCTCTCAGGATTCTCATTTTTTCCTTTGCAGTACCTTTCCCACCGGATATTATTGCTCCTGCATGCCCCATGCGTCTTCCCGGAGGAGCAGTTTGCCCTGAAATAAATGAGATTACAGGTTTGTTAAACTCGTTGCTTATATATTCAGCTGC
>Ga0209013_10003448_pt1 | contig 14054 bp, 10 predicted proteins | sample Cruoilmetagenom2_FD_187291 | JGI IMG/M metagenome (GOLD analysis project Ga0209013, IMG submission 187291) | Oil polluted marine microbial communities from Coal Oil Point, Santa Barbara, California, USA - Sample 2 (SPAdes) (version 2) | ecosystem: Environmental > Aquatic > Marine > Oil seeps ... | reverse complement strand
GGCGTTCAGGTCGATCCGCCAGATCGAAGCCTCGCGCACTGCGTCGACCGAACCGTCGCTGCCTGCGGGCCGGACGAACTCTTCGCCCGTGAGAATATCGACGAGCACGAAGACCTCGATGATCACCGTTGTCTGGTTGACCACAACGATCGTGTCGGGGCTGAAGTCAGGCCATGCCGCACCCGTGTAGACGGGAGCAACCTGCACCGGCCGAGGCGGAGTCAGCGGATTCCCACACAGACACCTGGCTCGCGGCACCCCATGGATGTCGACCAGCACCGCGCTCCCAGCCTGGAGCACCACCTGGCGCGACGTGAACTGACCATCTCGGTAGCCATGATTGGTCACCCGAGTATCACTGGTCAGAACCACCGGCGTGAGCTCGGCGAAGTAGTCAGCCAACTGAGCAACTGTCAGGCTTGTCCCACCACTCCACAGCAAGTTCGGGTCACTGTTGAGCGCAGCAACAAAAGCGGCAGCCTTGTCAGCATTCTGCTGCAGGAACTGGAGCTGCCCCTCCTTGTCGCACACAGCGCGATCGCGTGTACCGCCGTAAAGAGCCGGCGTATCACCAACGACGGCATTCACAGTCTGCGGTGCTGGAGCCGTCGATGCTTGGGTCGTCGGCGGCGTGACTGTCGTCGCGGTAGTGGTGGTAACGATCGCCGTCGCAACCTGGTCGAGAAATGCCTCCCCGGCAAAAGAGTCGGGGCCCTCCGAAGCAGCTGCCTCGAGGAAGATCTCCCCCTCGGCCTGCGTGAACCCCGGATCAGTGCTGGTCGTGGTTTCCAACTCGCTGGTCGTCGTGGTCTCCGCCTCGACTGTGGTGGGCACCGCCGTGACGTCTACAGCCTGGTCATCAGTGCTGTCACCTCCGACGACCACCACAAGCGCCACAACCAGGGCAACAACCAAGAGTATGAGCCCGACGACGATCGCGGTCTGGTTTCGGTTCCTGCCGCCCGCGCCAGATGGGGCACCGGGAGGCGGCCCAGGCGGTGGCCCGGGAGGCGGCCCGGGCGGTGGCCCCTGCGGCGGCCCCAGGGAACCACTTTCGGGACCAGAGTTTGCATTCATCTCCAACCTCCAACCGCAGGCACCGATCCAGGTGTCCTAATCTCAATTGTCGCGACGCTCGGGCTACCCCGACCAGGGGCGAAGGTCCGTATCACTCGACATCATCAGGAGCCCCGCATGACCCGCACGCCAAAGGCGTTCAGGTCATGACGTTTGCGTGGCGCCGGAGAATCCGACGACCCAGTGACGTCTTGTGGACCTCGTCGGCCCCGTCGTAGATCCGTGCGGCCCGCTCGTGTCGATACCAGAACGACAGAACGGTGTCGTCGGTAACGCCGAGCGCGCCATGAACCTGAATCGCAGTGTCGACGGCCTTGAGCATCGTGTTCGCCACGGAGAACTTGATCGCAGAGATCTCGTCCCGAGCCGCCTTCGCGCCGTAGTTGTCGATCATCCACGCTGCATGCAGCGTTTGCAGACGAGCACCCCTGATCTCGGCATCGAGTTCGGCGACCCAGTGCTGGATGACCTGACGGTCAGCCAGGGTCTCACCATCGAGCGAAATGACGCGCTCGTTCGCCCGATCGCACATCATGTCGAACGCTCGGCTGGCGATACCCAGCCACCGCATGCAGTGATGGATTCGGCCCGGCCCAAGGCGCTCCTGCGCTATAGCGAAGCCGGCTCCCTCACGACCGAGAACATTGCTTCGCGGCACCCGGCAATCTCGGTAGATCACTTCGGCATGACTGGCGTGACCTGATCCGGCGTGTCCCATCACGCTCACATTTCGGACGAGATCGAAGCCGTCGGTGGCTGCTGGAACGAGAATCATGCTCGCTCGCTGATGTGGCGGCGCGTCGGGGTCGGTGACCGCCATCACGATCGCAAAGTCGGCACCATCGGCCGAACTGGTGAACCACTTCTGACCGCTGATCACATAGTCGTCACCATCTATGACCGCAGTTGTCTCCAACAACACTGGATTCGAGCCTGCGGTTTCCGGCTCGGTCATCGAGAAACAACTGCGGATCTCTCCTGCGACGAGTGGTCGCAGAAAGCGCTCGCGTTGTTCGTCAGTGGCGTGGGCGTGGAGAATCTCGATGTTGCCTGCATCAGGAGCCTGAGTGCCGAATACGACGTGCCCGAGTGGGCTTCGCCCCAAAGCTTCGCTCAGCAGGCCATGATCCAGCATTCCAAGCCCGAGGCCTCCGAACTCGACGGGGTGGTTCGGTGCCCAGAGATCCATCTGGCGAACCTTGACCTGGGCACTACTGACAAAGTCTTGCAGCGTCGCGGCATCGCCATGGAGCATTTCGCCTTCGAGCGGTATGACCTCCGTGTCCATGAACGCCGTGACCATCTCGAGGATGGTCGACATCTTTTCCGAAATGGCGAAGTCCATCGGAAGCGCCCTTAGCGACGCGTGGTGTCGCGTAACTGCCGGTTGTTGCGGGGCTCGCTGCGGTTCTTCATGTCGGTCATCTGGCGAATCAGCTCGTCTCGCACTTCGTTGAGTGCGTGATCCAAGTCGGTACTCGACGAAGTGGCTACCAGAGGCCCGTGCCCGTCGATCTTGGCGTCGAGCGTCACATGCTGGCTCTTCGTATCACGGTCTTTCACGAACAACTGCAGGTCGACCGTCCCCGCATTGAAGGACCGCATGCGGTTGTCGAGCTTGGACCAGCGATGGATGATCTGCTCGATCTCGCTCTCGGTCAAGTCTCCTTGCACGTGCAGACTGTCGGCCACTGTTGCCGGATGCTGATTCGTCATCGCAACTCCTCGTAGTTCTTGACGGCGATCCCGCCTTCTGACTCCATTCAATCGGACTTGGGCGTCAACACCCAAACGAATCTCGCGCGTCTGCAGGTGCTTGTCCGACGCCTACGCGCGCCGGATGCCGGAGGTTGGCAGGGTCACCTGGAGCAGTTCGAAATCGACGCTCCAGTCCGACCAGGCCCAGTGAACGCCAGCTGGGAGCGCTATCGCATCTCGTGGAGAAACGCGACCCGGATCGGCATCCGAATCAGTATTCAACGTCAGGACTGCGGAACCGTCTAGTACCACAAAGAGCGCAAACTCACCGTCGTGCGTGAGCCAGGTCGGAGCACCTTCCGCGAGGTCTCCCCCCGGTTCGGCTGCCTCGATGACAATCGCCCCGGCAAGCCCGTCCGTCGCGGCCCCGATACCGGTATCCCGCCACAGCAAACCATCAACGAGGTAGCCGTTCCTTGGCGATCCCGTCTTGACGTGGCGAACGAACCGTTGTCCTCCAAAGTCTCGCTCGGGGTCGACAATGCCAGTCGGGAGCGTGATTTCGTGTTCGACAACAGTGTCGTGGACAGCGGGACACCCAACCTCGATCACCTCGAGGCCTGGGGAACTTCGAAGCACGCGATGACGGGTCTCCGGCGGCTGCAATACACAGTCACCGGCATTCAGCCGAATCGGATCACCCTGGTCCTCGTAAGCCACGTCAACCCAGCCTCTTGCGCAGAAGATCATCTGGAAGCGAATCCGGTGGAAGTGCACGTAGTCGGCTACCTCGCCTCCATCCTCGATAAGGATGTGCGAGGCAATGAAACGACCGCCCCAACGGTCGGGAAGGATGTCGCGGTAGCCCATTCCGGCGCGGCCGACGCCAAATGTGTCGCCGGCCCTGATGACCGAGAGGCTAGGCACCGAGGGCGGCACCACGACCGCCAACGAGTCTGTGACGAAATCGACAATCGTGCCGTTCGGAGCAATGAGGGATCGGGCCTCGGCGTCTTCTGGCGCGACCCGTACAACCAGGTGGGCGGGAACATCCTTGCCCGACCTACGAACGCGAACCGAGATCGCGGGACCGCTAAGGGCGATGTCGACCGGGGCATCCGCCGGTGAGATCGTGTCGATTCGTAACCCAACTTCATCAACAAGAAACTCGACCATCGCGTCGAGGTCGGTGCACTCGAGGAGGGATTCGATCCGTGTAGGCGTCATGGCAGCATCAGCGGGCGCTTGACCGCGACCGACCGCAACGTACATCACCGACGCGTCGATCCCCCTCACACGGCAGATCGGGCGTCGCTAACATGTGCGAATGGCCGACTCTCGTACCATTGTCCTTGTTCACGGCAACCCTGAATCAGCTGCTATCTGGGGGCCTCTCAGTGATGCCCTCGGCAAACGAGGAGTCGGCGAAGTCGTAGCTGTTTCGCCCCCCGGCTTCGGCGCGCCAGTTCCTCCCGGATTCGAACCTTCGATGGCTGCATACAGCTCGTGGCTCATCGGTGAACTCGAAACGATCGGCGGCGACATCGACGTCGTCGGCCACGACTGGGGTGCCGGTCATGTATATGGCTTGCTCGCGACACGCCCCGATCTCGTACGCACCTGGGCGGTCGACGTCGCCGGAATCATCCACCACGACTACGTATGGCATGACATGGCTCAGGCCTGGCAGACACCCGACATCGGTGAACAGGCGATTGCCGGCATGACCAGCGGCACAGCCGAGGAACGCACTGCGCTGTTCGTCGGTCTCGGGATGCCCGCAGACATGGCCAGCGAACTTGCCGTCGGCCTGAACGCCGAAATGGGTCGATGTATCCTGGCTCTCTATCGAGATGCCAAACAGCCAGCGATGGGGGAACTCGGCGACCGGGTCGTGGCCGCGGAGCGTCCGCCGGGTCTGGTGATCGATGCAACCGGGGACGAATACATCCCGACAGCTCTCTCCAACGACATGGCAGCTCGGCTCGGAGCCGAGGTCCTTGCGCTCAACGGTCAAGGCCACTGGTGGATGGTGAGCGACGTCGACGAGGTCGCCGAGGGACTCGTGGCGTTCTGGGCGTCGAACTAACCGATCAACTGACGGGCAGTCCTAGATTCCGCGCGATCACCAGGCGCTGGATCTCGCTCGTGCCCTCCCCGACTTCAAGGATCTTCGCGTCTCGGTAGAACCGCACGATCGAATTCTCCTCCATGAACCCCATACCCCCGAATACCTGCGTCGCCAGGCGCGTCGCATCCATCGCCGCTTCGGTCGAGTAGAGCTTGGCCATCGCCGCGGCCTGGCCAATCGGGCGGCCCTGGTCTTTCAACCACGCCGCCTTGTAGGTCAAGTTATGAGCATTCTCAACTTGCACGGCCAGATCGGAGAGTTGGAACGCCAAACCCTGGAATCGGCCGATCGGCCCGCCAAATGCATTGCGGTGCTGGGCGTATTCGACAGAGTGCTCAAGGCATGCTCTCGCACAACCGAGAGCAAGGGCTGAGATCGTGATCCGGCCATCGTCGAGAATCGCGAGGAAGTTCCTGAACCCCTCACCGAGCTGGCCGAGCTGATTGTGAACCGGGATCCGGCAGTTGTCGAATGTGATCCCGTGCGTGTCGCTCGCATGCCAGCCGAGCTTGTCGTAGGCAGGCTCGATGATCATGCCGGGAGTTCCGGCCGGCACAATGAACGCAGAAATGCCATCATCAGTCCGCGCGGTAACACTAACGACGGAGGTCATCGAGGTTCCGCAGTTCGTGATGAACGCTTTCGAGCCGTTCAACACCCATTCATCGCCGTGAAGCTCGGCTCGACTTCGGGTCGCACCAGCATCTGAACCGCCATCAGGTTCGGTGAGACCGAATGCGCCCAGCTTGACTCCACTCACGAGATCGGGCAACCACTGCTCGCGTTGTTCGTCGGTGCCGAACCGGAAGATCGGGTTTGCGCCGAGCCCGACCCCGGCCGAGAGTGTTATGCCCATCGACTGGTCGACGCGACCCAGTTCTTCGATTGCAACACAGAGGGATACAAAATCACCACCGGCGCCGCCCCACTTCTCGGGGAACACGATGCCGAACAAACCAAGTTCACCCATCGCCTTGATGACCTCGGTCGGGAAGTAATGGTCTCGGTCCCAGTCCGCCGCGTACGGTGCGATCTCACCTTCGGCGAACTCACGCACTGTCTTGCGAAGCATCTCGTGCTCGTCCGCCAGCTCCCAGCTCATCACTCCCGACGCTATCCGACCCTTCCCCGCCAAACCCCTTGAGCAAGGCACACCCGCTGTGCGAAGTGCTCGCACGGAGTGAAAGTGTTGGGAGGAACGTCGGGGGTACCATCGCGATGTGGCCACAGGGCGATCGATTCTCGCTCTGCGCGCGGCGGCCTCCGGCACATTTGTGATGCTGGTCGTTGCTGGGTGCGGAGTTACCGGCCCAGATTCTTCCTCGGCCGCTCCCCCAGGCGCCGATCCTCCACGAGCCGAACTGACGGCCACCTCCGAGGCCCCGACAACAGCGACCACGTCGACACTGCCCGCGACGTCCACAACGAAGACACCAACGACGACCACCTCCACAACGATCTCTACGACCTCTACGACGACAACAACGAGTACTTCGACCAGCACGACGACGATGCCGGCGCCGACCACCACGCTGGCGCCGCTGCCGAACCCAGACCTTCCGGCAACCAATGCCGCGTTCAACCTGCTTGCCGGCAAGAACGCCGCCGTGTCGGTAACAGTTCTACGCGACGGCGTTCCCGTGTTCGCTCGCGCCTCGGGGAATACGATCGACGGCGAGGAAGCCACGAGCGATTCTCCAATGGTGGTGGCGAGCGTCAGCAAGCTCATCACCGGCATGGCAGTGGCTCGGATGCATGAACAGGCACTCATCGACGTGGACGAGCGTGTTCCCTGGGCCTTTCTCGGGGTCACGCCCGATCCAGCATGGGCCGATGTGACAGTCCGTGAACTCCTCAACCACACATCGGGTATGCCGGTCGTCAGAACATCCTGGTTCGATGGGTCGGGTGATTGCGCGTCGTTCCTCCCCCAGCTGGTTGACCGGCCGCCGGCGTCATACCGCGGACGGTGGACCTATTCGAATGGCAACTACTGTGCTCTCGGGCTGCTCGTGGAACGCGTCACTGGGATGCCGCTCGATCAGGCAGCCCAGCAGTTGGTCTTCGATGCCGTCGGGGCAACGGGCGTCCACCTGACTGTCAATGGGCAGCTTCCAACCGACCTCAGCCACGCGCCGGGCGTCGCTCGCCTCTCGCGATTGGGCGGAGCGGGCACATTCATCGTGTCCACCGATGACCTCGCGGCAGCGGTCGACGCAACCACGCTTGCCGATCGAGAAGTCATGTCATGGCCGGGAATCATTGTCGACCAGTACGGGTGGGGCCACACCGGCACCGTCAGCGGAGCCAAGTCGTGTGCATGGATGCTCGAATACGGCCGAACCACCATCGTCGCCACAGTTGCGGGAAACTCACCTGACCAGGGAGGAGCGGTCTGCGACATCGTTGTCCCCGCAATTGCTGCTGACCTCAACATCTTCGGAGGACGACCAAACCGAACGCCGCCCTGAGCACACTGCCGGTGCAGGCCCGAACATTTGGCCCAGGTTCCAGCGTTTAGCCCAGGTCCCAACGTTGCTTGGCGGCGGAAACAGTGGGCAGACCAATCTCGCCCGATGAGGCTTCCTCCGGGCGGTACTTCTCGCCGATAAGGGCTGCCAGAGTCGCTCCGGTGGAAGTCGAGAGCGCATCGAAGTCGTAACCGCCTTCGAGCACGACAACCGTGCGCCGGCTCGGTACGAGTTCTTGAAGCCGGACTGCAAGGTCGGCATAGTCAGCCGAGGTCAGCTCGAGCCCGGCGAGTGGGTCGTTGCGGTGACCGTCGAAACCCGCCGAGATGAACAACCAATCGGGGGCAAACTCAGAAATCAGTGGCGCAATCACTTCGTCGAGGGCACGACGGTAGACGTCACCGCGTGTCCCGGCCGGAAAGGGCAAGTTGAGGTTTGACCGCGGCGCGGACGGCCCACCCATTTCCTCAGCGCGACCCGTGCCTGGATAGAGCGGTGCTTCATGAGCCGACACATAAAAGACGCGCGGGTCCTCGTAGAAAATGTCCTGCGTCCCGTTGCCGTGGTGCACGTCCCAATCGACGATTGCGACCTTCTGCCCCTCGGCGGCAAGCTGAGCAGCCGCGACCGACACATTGTTGAACAAACAGAATCCCATCGCCCGATCAGGAACGGCATGGTGCCCGGGAGGGCGCCCCGCGGCAAACGCCACGTCGCAGGTCCCATCGCGCAGCGCGTCCACGGCATCTAGAACCGCACCCACAGTTCGACGTGCCGTGACCCACGACCCAGGGGCGGCAAACGTGTCAGGATCGAGATCCCCACCACCCTGTTCGCAGAATCGTTCAACACCGGCGATATAGCTCACATCGTGCACGAGCTCCAGCTCGGCAGGCAAAGCAAGTCGCGGCTCCTGCCAACGCACCGCATCATCCAGTCCCGCAACTGGAATTCCTGACAGCGCGGCTTCGAGTCGCCCCGGCCGTTCTGGATGCCAGGACGGTGTTATGTGTTCATCGAGTTCCGCGTTTGCGAAGATGGCGATGGGGACATCCACGAAGTCACCCTAGAGGGTGGCATGCTGGGAGCGTGAGTAGCAGCGGCAAAACCGACTCCCAGTGGGCCTTCTCCGTTGTCCTCGGGAGCGGTGACACTGCATTCATCCGGCCGGTCACCCCCGACGACAAATCGGCGCTCGCCGAATTCCACGGCCGGCAATCCTCCGAGAGCATCTATCGCCGGTTCTTTTCACCCAAGCCAAATTTGAGCGAGAAGGAACTCGATCACTTCACAGACGTCGACATGGTGGACCGAGTTGCGCTCGCTATCGAGTCGCACGACGACTTCATTGGCTGGGCCAGCTACGAACGATGGCCTGGGCGCGACGAGGCCGAGGCTGCCTTCATGGTTGACGACAACCGCCAGGGCGAGGGAATCGCCACGCTGCTACTCGAGCACCTCGCAGCCATCGCCCGCTCGAATGGCATCAGTAGGTTCACTGCCGAAGTGCTCGGAGACAACCGGGCGATGCTGGCTGTCTTCGCCAAGGCGGGGTGGCCCCTCCAGCGCCGATTCGACTCCGGCGTTGTCGACCTCGATTGGGAACTCACACCGACCGACGAGTTCCTGGACAGCGTCGAACGACGCGAGCAGCGCGCCGATTCACGTGCTGTCGCTCGCATTCTGCTTCCACGTGCAGTCGCGGTCATCGGCGCCTCCGATCGACCGGGATCTGTCGGCCAGGCAATCTGGAACAACGTGATCAACAGCATCGATGTCCCCGCATATGCAGTCAACCCGAGTCACGATGAGGTCGGAGGACATCGCTGCCTGCGTACGGTCGCCGAACTGCCCGATGAGGTTTCGCTCGCGATCATTGCCGTTCCGGCCAGTGCCCTCGACAGCACGATCGATGGGTGTATCGCGAAAAGAATGAGGGGTGCCGTCATCGTCACTTCCATCGATGGCACCGATGTCGATATCCCCGCTCTGGTGTCACGTTCCCGGCGCAACGGGCTGAGAATCATTGGCCCATCGAGCATGGGAATTGCCTCGCCGTGGCCCGAGTCATATCTCCAGGCCGCCCTCGTCGAAGTGACGTTGCCGCCCGGAGGTATAGCGATTTCGATGCAGTCCGGGTCATTGGGAGGGTCGTTACTGCGCAAGGCGAGCGAGCTCGATCTCGGAGTGTCATGGTTCATCTCACTGGGTGACAAAGGTGACATATCTGCAAACGATCTGCTCCAGTTCTGGGAGCACGACGATCACACGAAGGTGATCGCCATGTACACCGAGTCGTTCGGCAATCCTCGCAAGTTTGCGCGTATCGCTCGCCGTGTTTCGCGCAACCGACCCATCGTTGCCGTCCGAACCGGATCTGCCGGCGAGGGCGATATGGGATCCGCTCTTTATCTGCAAGCCGGTCTCATAGAGGTTCCGACGGTCCCCGCGTTACTCGACACAGCCCGCGTTCTTGCGACGCAGCCAGTGCTTCGGGGAGCCAACGTTGCAATCATCACCAACTCGCGGAGCCCCGGCACGCTTGCTCGTGCCGCACTCGCCACTGCTGGCCTCAACCCAGTCGAGCCCCCAGTGCAGTTGGACTGGAGTTCGAGCCCCGACGAGTACCCTCACGCAATTCGTGCTGCCCTTGCCGACGGTGGCGTCGACGGCGTCCTCGTGATTTACACACCCGCCGTGGCCGCTGAGGTCGATCCAGCATCACACTCCATCGACCAAGGTGTCAGCGGCAACAACAAGCCGGTCGTCGCTGTTCTGCTCGGAGGCAGAGACGGACCCGTGGTCCCTGGGTCGCAGCTTCCGGCTTTCTCGTTTCCCGAGCAGGCCGCAGCTGTATTGGGCCGCTCATACTCTTACGGCAAGTGGCTGGCGGGCGAAGAAGATTCTGACCCCAATGAGATTCGTGCTGTCGATCCGGATGCCGCCCATGCCCTCATCTCAACGGCAATCGAGTTACTTCCGAGTCAAACTGGCGACGACCAAGGCGACCACACGGTCGCCAACAAGGTCAACATGGAGGTCACACAGAGCCTTCTCGCGGCCTACGGCATCGAGACTTGTGCGTCGTCAGAGGCCACACCAGACGATGCCGTCGAGATAGCTGCTCGCCACGGCTACCCGTTGGCCGTCAAAGCCGTGAGGCGTCGCCCCGGACGATCCGCGAAAGCCGGCGTGGCCCTCGATCTCACATCAGATGCTGACGTAGCCGAGGCTGTGGAAATCATGCGTGAGTCACTCGGCCTCGACGCCGAGGATCTAATCGTGCAGAGCATGACCTCACCAGGCGTCGACGTCAGAATTCGCTGCGAACACGATGATCGACTCGGAGCCATCGTCTCGGTTGGACTGGGCGGGTCGCAGGCCAAGGTCATTGACGATCGCGCCAGCCGCCTCGCTCCGGTCTCGCCGGCGAGCGCGACAACGATGTTGAGCGAAACCAAGTTGGCGAGCGCTCTCCTCGACGCGGGGTTCGATTCGTCGCCACTCGTCGACGCAATCGTGCAGGCCGCGCATCTCGCGTCCGACCATCCCGAGATCGCCGAACTCGATCTGAATCCGGTGATCGTGTCGGAGGCCGGAGCCGTAGTAACAGATGCCCACATCCGCCTGCTACCACGCCAACACGAAGATGGCCCGATCCGGCGCCTCGAATAGAGCTCCGGCACTATCGTGCGGATATGGCCACTCCTGAGGAGTTCACCGGTCCGTCGACCGAGTTGCTGCAATCGATGATCCGCAACAAGTGCGTCAATGACGGCTCTCCCGACTCGGGAAACGAAACTCGCAACTCCGATCTCCTCGTCGGCTACCTCGAAGGGGCTGGTATCGAGGTACAGCGGTTCACGCCCCGAGCTGGACGTGACTCGATGGTCGCCCGAATCGAAGGAACCGACCCCGAGGCTCCAGCGCTGTGCCTCATGGGGCACACCGACGTTGTGCCAGTGAATCCTGATGGGTGGCGCAACGATCCATTCGGCGGTGAAATCATCGGCGGCGAAGTGTGGGGCCGCGGCGCGATCGACATGTTGAATCTCACTTCGTCGATGGCTGTTGTGTTCCGACGATTGGCCGACGAGGGTTTCCGTCCAAAAGGTGACCTCATCTACTTCGGTGTCGGTGACGAAGAGGCCGGCGGTGTCTGGGGCGCTGAGTGGATGGCCGACAATCATTGGGATGCCATCAAGGCCGACTATGTCCTCACTGAACTGGGCGGCTGGTCATCGCTGTCGCGCGACGGAACACGAAACGTCACGGTCAACATCGGCGAGAAGGGACTCGCGTGGCATCGCCTGCGAGTCACCGGTACACCGGGTCACGGTTCGATGCCATTCGGTGCCGACAATGCCTTGATCAAGGCCGCGGAGGTAGTGCGGCGGCTCGCGGATTATCGGCCCGCGGCTGAAATCGACGAGGTATGGACCCATCAGGTAGACCTGATGGACCTGCCTGACGACATCAAAGACGGTCTGCGCTCGTCGGAGCAGATCTGGTCAACGTTGCAGAAACTGCCCGCGCCAGTTGCGCGGACGTGTCACGCACAAACCCACACCACTTTCTCACCAAATGTTGCACACGGTGGACAGAAGACGAACACGATCCCTGACGTGGTCGACATCGATCTCGACATCCGGACGATGCCCGGCACAACTGCCGACGATGTTCAAGCCCACCTTCGTGAGGCACTCGGCGACATGTTCGACGCGGTCGAGATAAGTGCTCTGCAGACGTCAACGCCAACCATGTCGGAAAGCGGCCCCGGGAACCCTCTTTGGGACAGCGTGACCAAACACACACAAGTCGCGTATCCCGGCGCCCGCCTGGTTCCGGGGCTGATCGTCGGTGGCACCGATGCGCGCTTCTATCGGGAGCGCGGTGTCCCCGCCTATGGCGCCGGGCTGTTCTCGCCCGACATGGATTTCGCCACCTTCGGGTCTCGCTTTCACGGCAATGACGAGCGCATCGACATCGAATCACTTGGCCTCGCGGGCAACTTCTTCTACGGAATCGCCAAAGATCTCCTCAGCTAACCCGAAAGTGCCGAGAAGCCCCCCAGCCCCAGCCCCCAGAGCCCGAAATCTGTTGCAGATCGGACGCTAGGCGTCCGATTCGCGCAAGAATTCGGATGGTGGTAGCGCTGAGCCCCGAAATCTGTTGCAGATCGGACGCTAGGCGTCCGATTCGCGCAAGATTTCGGGGGTTGGGGTTAGCGGAAGAGGTCGTGCTCGGAGTCACGGAGCACGGTGGCCATCGTTGCTTCATCGTCGGCCTCCCAAGTGTGGCCTCGAACGACCGCAACCGGGACTCGGCTCATGTTGCCCTTCACCAGTTCAGCGGCAGCAGCAAGCTCATCGACAACGCAGAGCTCCTGCACGGCAAACTCGTGGCCGTGAGGGTCGTTCTGCCCGATATAGCTGTACAGCGGCTGCATGCCTGCAACGCCGATTGCCACGTCGGTTTGGCCCTCGCGCCAGGGCCTACCGAACGTGTCGCTGATGATCACGGCCACGTCGACTCCCAAGTCGGCGAATCGCCGGCGAAACTGCCGCGCTGACGCATCGGGATCCTTCGGCAACACGAGAACCCGACCCGCAGCGCCGCTCGAGGATTGATCAACACCGGAGTTTGCGCAACAGAACCCGTGATGCGTCTCGGTGATCAGTACCGGCCCGATCTGTCGGATCACCCGCTTCGATTCGCGCAGTACGACCTCCACAACGCGCGGGTCCTTCTCCCATCGCTCGGCCCAGGAAACTGCAAAGGACGACGGTTCGATGTCGTCGAGTTCGACGCCGCATCCCTCCGCCTTGGACAAGATCTTGGAAGTCACGACAACGACGTCACCATCGGCAAGCGGATCGCCCTGGCCGGCCGCCGCGACATGGATCATCCCAGCGAGATCGTTGCCCGCCTCGATCTCAGGAAGGCCGGTGATGCCGAAGACCTGGATCATCATGAGGGGACGGTAACCCATCGGCTTGCCCATTCGCCGTTCACGCGGTCCGAGCGGGCAACATGGGGTGATGGCGAACGACCAAGCAACGGCCGGCAGCTCACATCCCGTCTCTGAGATCTTCGATTCTGAGGCCTGGACTGAGGTCGCAGATTTCGAGTTCAGCGACATCACCTATCACCGGGCCGTCGATACCGGAGTTGTGCGAATCGCGTTCAACCGACCAGAGATCCGAAACGCCTTCAGGCCGCACACCGTCGATGAGCTCTACACCGCTCTCGATCACGCTCGGATGTCAACCGACGTCGGTTGCATCTTGCTGACCGGCAACGGTCCGTCACCAAGGGATGGCGGTTGGGCCTTCTGCTCCGGTGGAGACCAACGGATTCGTGGCAAGGACGGCTACAAGTACACCGAACAGGGCAACGATGGCGAGCTCGGAACGACCGCCGACACGATTGAGCCCGGCCGCGCCGGACGCCTGCACATCCTCGAAGTCCAACGCCTGATCAGATTCATGCCCAAGGTCGTGATTTGTGTGGTGCCCGGCTGGGCAGCTGGAGGAGGACACTCACTGCATGTGGTGTCAGACCTAACTCTCGCGAGTACCGAGCATGCTCGTTTCAAGCAGACCGACTCCGATGTGGCGAGCTTCGATGGTGGGTACGGATCCGCATATCTCGCACGCCAGGTCGGACAGAAGTTC
>Ga0209013_10003447_pt1 | contig 14054 bp, 9 predicted proteins | sample Cruoilmetagenom2_FD_187291 | JGI IMG/M metagenome (GOLD analysis project Ga0209013, IMG submission 187291) | Oil polluted marine microbial communities from Coal Oil Point, Santa Barbara, California, USA - Sample 2 (SPAdes) (version 2) | ecosystem: Environmental > Aquatic > Marine > Oil seeps ... | reverse complement strand
CTGTTGCACTGGTAACAGTCCAGCCGGATGGTACGACCTCATCAATGAGATAGTATGTTGCACTGGTTGCGACATCAACCGTAAGAGTAACAGTGACTAATGCACCCGCGTCTACATTGGCAGGTATATCTCTTGTGACTGTGTCGTCTACTGCTGCTGCCGATGATATGCAAACAACCAACACAAACAGCAGTGCCATCGTTCCATGAATTATATTCTTATTCATTTATTAAACCTCCTCATTACTACGAAGGTATCTCCTTATCCATCGTCCAAAAAATAAGAAAAAGGAGGGGTGAGGGTATAACCCCCACTAACAATACCCTCCTGCTCCCAGTTTCCAGTTGCCAATAGAAGTCATCAGTTCCGGCGATCCGACGGTACCGCTCTTCCATTTGCCGATCTGAGTCATCAGTTCCGCATTGCTCACCACACAATCCTGGTTGGTGTCTGCGGAATCGTGTTGTGCCGTACCCACTGTAAACGACCACGTGGATTCCACCTGATTGTCGGAATTGTCACTTACGGTGACCACAACATTGTGCACCCCGTCCGTCAGGTTCGTTTGCGGTGTGTAGGTCACAGACAGTTGGGTTACCGTTGCGTCCGGTGTAACGTCGCTTCCATCCAGTGTCAACTGCACCGACGATGCGTTAATACCTGAGTGCGTATCTACATAGTCCGCACCGATCACAGGTCGTAGATCTGTAGTCGTTCCGGTCGGTCTCTCGTTGCTTACCACTGGTGCTGTCGTATCAGTAGCCACTGTCACTTCGTAAGTTCCACTGACACAATCGGGTTTGGTTGCAGTGATTATGATCCGCCCCTTTGATGTTGGCGTCACATCGATTGAAACCTTACCGCTAGCATCTGTTACACCGCTTTCGTCAACTCCGCATCCAGTCGCTGTAACGGTCACACCTTCAACAATTTCTGTCGCAAGGACCGCTATCTGCTTCCGGATCGTTATATCCAGCGTAGTTGTTGAGCCTATGGGTATCTCCGAGGGACTGACCACAACGTCGACGATCAGACCATATACGACGTCACCCCTCGTGGGTATGGTACTTAGTATACTGAATGTGAGGATTCCTGTTCCTCTGCCTGTCGGGGTTATCCCTACGTATGTAGTGGCTTTCCCATCAAGCAGGTGAGTAGTACCCCAGCACCCGGTTTCCACGGTCGGTCCGTCAATATCTATGCGAGTGCCGTTCGGGAACGGTAGATCCTTCAGATCGGCAGGGTACGCCTTCAACATGAGATTGCGCGTTATGTAGTACGGGAAATCAGGGTTGTCCGGATCGTCCGCAACAGCTGACATCATCGCACCAGTATCCGCATTGTATACGTCCAGATGCGGCATCGACATGCTCGCGAAATCATCGCAGTACACATCGCTTGCAAGCCCTGCTGCGGTGTTGTCATTCTTACCGACCTTTGCCCCTATCTGACCCGTAGCTTTAGCGATCATATAGAATGTGACCGTTCCTGTTGCATCGGGTGTAAAGGAGTCGGCTGGGTTCAATCCAGCAACATCATCAGGATTGGCAAACCATGTATCATTCGTCCCATCACCATCTCTGTCGAAAGCCGTAGTCATCTCATACGTCTCGTCAGTATCCAGTACTCCGTCGGCATCGGCATCGATCCATAATTTGGCTGAGCCAGAACCACCGGTTGTGAATGGTGTGATTCTCGAATCCACCGCTGTTGCAACGCCCCTATCATCGACTGCATAGCCAGTGACCGGGTTGCCCACTGCATCGGTCGCTGTGGCGTTCACCTTGTACACCCACCCAATGGCTGCGGTCATCTCATCCAATGACACACCCAACTGGTTGTAGTTCTCAATGGTGTATGTGACTGTTGGCTTCTCAACCGGCACAAGTAGGTCATTCCAGTGCAGTTTGTCCCTTGTATCCATCCTGTACGTATGGTTTCCAACCTGTGATTCTATGAACAGTCTGCCAGTATCAACCAGTGTTCCGCTTCCAGCGCTCGTTATGTCGAGATCGCCATCATTTGTCGAAGCTGACTCTCTCTGTTCAAATGTTATCCCGTCGAGTTGAACCAGCTTGTCAACATCAGCCGCCACTGTCAGTCCATCGGTCATATCGAAAGCGGTTCCAGCCAAACTCGTGTTCAACAGCACACTTGCTGTCACGCCTGCCGTAACCGGATTGGGTGCTGCAACGATTCCGAGGTCCTTCACCCCGTTTACAGGCATTGTCACCTCAGCGGCTTTATAGATCTCGTAAGCATCCAGTGTTCCTGAATTGTTTGCATCGTAATACTGGTATGCAGTCAGCCTCACTGGCACAGGGGTCTCGCACAGTCCGTCTAGCGGATCGTCTCTATCGAGAGCAACAAAGCTTGTGTTGCATTCGAAGGTGTAGCGTCCGTCGTTGGTGTTTAAGACCCGCATGTCAACCATTGTTATGCGCTCAACATCAGGGATGCCATCACCGTTTTCATCCTCGCCACGCTCATCTATGTCTCCGTCGCCATCGTTATCGGCTCCGTCTCCAAATGGATGTGCCGGGACATGAACCGTATTAGGCGGATATACCTCGAAATCTCCGTCCAGGTCCTGCCATATCACCACTTTAGCGTTGTTCGTGAACACATTCAACTCGTTTCTGAGAACCATCTCAATATCGTATGGGGTATTTGCGTATATCGATCCATCAGCCTCAGTACCAGTTACATTGGTGATCTGGAGACCTTTTACCTCGATTGTCTTCTCTACCGCATTCCCATTGACTGCAACTGCCCTGATGGTTATCGTTTCAGCCTTGGTCGGCTGTATCACCACAGTAAACATGTTGTCATCTATGGTTGCCGGGTTGGCATCTCTTCCATCAGCGTCCTGCCAGAAATCCAGTGCAGTCCCCTCAGTTGTCACCTGATCCTCTGCAATACCAAATGTAGGTGACAGATCGTCTGGCGTCTCATCGTCTCCTGCATGTTGGTAAAGAGACTCAGGGACATCGTTTATACCATCCGGGTCACAGTTACCATCCGCAGCAGTGTCCTTCCAGTCAACCAAACCCGTGGTTGAGACAAGTGTCACCTCTCCCGGGTTGTAGGAGCCATTGCCGTTTAGGTCGGTCCATACTGCGGACACGTTTACACCCGCACCAACTACTGATAGGCTCTGCAGGGTAACGTCTTCAGTACCAGCCGCATCTCCAAACGTGAAGTGATGCCCATAGTTATCCTTCACAAAGAAGTCGAGCTGGTAGTACGTCATCCTGACGTATTCAGAACCTTCCGGGGCTCCATCCGCTACTCCACCCGGAGGAACGGCATCCTTAGGGGTCCTACCGCCGACAGCATGCATGTTTTCGCCTGGATAGACCGTTATATCGGTGACCGATTTCCCAAAGTCAGCATCCGTTACTTCCAGTTGTGCGATGTTGAGTGGAACCGGTGCGGTTATTGAAATTGTGGTTGTGCCCAGGTAATCAACAACGGAATCAGTCGTAGCTGCCACCCATGCGCCAGTCTCAGCGCTCCAGCCATCCATCTGTACTGTTGCAGTTATTGTGCCACTTGACAGTGGATATACCACAACGTTTGTCAGAGCATCGGCATCTGTTGATACATTAACACCGAACGTTTCTGTTCCATCAGAGTTCTCCGCTGAATTCACGCTGAAGGTTGCTATTGCTGTAGTGGAGTTACGTATGGTTACCAGGTCTCCAGCACTGATTCTTCCGTCGCTGTCATTATCAGCGTATGCCACGGTGTCTAACGTCCCATCAGCGTCAAGATCAAGACGCAACGGCGACACGCCCACTGCTCCACGATATTCCAGAGCTTCGCCTGCGTCCAGAATATTGTCAGTGTTAGTATCAGTCCACTGGAATACCGGATAACCTGTGCCGCTCGTCGGTATCACAAGTATCAGGTTGTCTGCTGCTGCAAATCCGCCTCCTAGACTGACAACGTCAGCCTGCACTATTCTTGCCACTCCAGCACCGGAGTAGTCATAGTACACATGGTTTGGAAGACTTGCACAGGGGATTGCCGGGTCGTTGTCGTCATTCGGGTTATTAGCGTTCGCAATGGTTAACCCGATGTTCGGGAAGACCTGCTCCATCCACAGGTCCAGGCTTGCCCTGTCTGAAGTGACCACCAGGTTCTCCGGGTTGACCGCCGTTACGCTCTGCCAGTACCAGTCATATATATCATCCCATCCATTTCCGCCAGCGGTGGCTGGATCTGGCATCAGCGGGATGTCACCTATGGTCGTGTTATCGGCTGGCGCTCCATGATCCGGATCATCCGTATCCTCAGATGGAGCACCTAAAGGCGGTTCCAATTTCAGTGAATCCCAGTGATCCCAGTACGCAGTTATCTGCAGGTTGTATGCCTTCCAGTATGTGACATCGAATTCGATCTGTCCGTTGACGTTTGTCAGTCCGGCGTGAGTTGTGACCACGTTATCGAGAGCATCTATACACAACGCCTCAACCCATACGCTCTGAACCGGGCGGTCCCCCCTCCTAACGGTAGCCACAACGTGGCTGGTTTGCTCAACCTTCAAACTGGCTGGAGTTACGACAACTGTGATATCCGAATTCTGATGAGCCACAACCGGTATGCTTATGTTATACACAGTATCGCTACTATTTGGCAGCATATTGCCATCGGAATCATTGTAGACCTTCAGAGTCCATGGATCCCTATACAATCCGGATAATCCATAGAATGTCGTTTGTCCGACACCACCAGCCCATGCCATCTTCTGGTTCAGTGTGGAGAATTCAACATTACTATCGTTGGTGCTGTCATTCAACTGCGCGGTTGGTATTCCACTAACAAATAGATCGTTACGTACCGTGACATCGTATGCTATATCCGTTTGCAGAAACTCTGCAAGCGTGTAGTAGTCGTCATCGTTGTTCGCAGCGAAACCATCTGTACTGCTGTCAGCCAGTGTCATATTGAACACCTCACCATACCCAACCCCGTTGCCCAAATTGAGGTCTACAATTGGATCTCTTACAACATCTCCTACCTGTGAGCCGTAAACGCCCGCCAGTGTTGACAGTCTTGTGGTATTATCTGTTATCGTTGTACCAACTGCAAGGTAAATCGGGTCGCCTGCGTCGTAACCGGCTGTGCCAGTAATGCTATTGTACGTGACATTAAGTATCGAGATGTATAATGCGTTGCCAACATCGTTGTCATTTGCAGCCACCTGACTGCCAGCCGCATAGCCTCCGACCGGAGTCAACCTGATGTCATCAGCTGCTACCGCTACACCAGCTGCAAGGTACATCGGGTCGCCGACGCCGTAACCGGCTGTGCTGGTAGCGTTATTAAACCTGTACTTAAGTGTCGAGTTGTATAACACGTTGCCAACATCGTTGTCATTTGCAACCACCTGACTGCCAGCCGCATAGGTTACGCCTCCAACCGGAACCAGAGTCAACCTGGTGTCATTAACTGCCACCACTGCACCAGCTGCAAGGTACATCGGGTCGCCGGCGCCGTAACCGGCTGTGATAGTAGTGTTATTGTACTTGACACTGACATTAGATGTTGCGTCTTTTAATGTGTTGCTGCCAAGGTCGTAGTTAATGATCTGTTCCACTCGAACTCCGTCTCCCAAATTCTTGTTGGTGTCGATCAATATGACATGTTCAGCATCTTCTACCCCATCAGCATCAGTGTTGATGATCCAGAATCCAATGTAGTACGTGGTTCCGTGGATGTCGACCGTATCTTCGAAGTTGATATTAGCTGCCTGTATCCCGGACGCCGTTGTTCCGCTCCATGCTACATCATCAGTAGTTCCGGGTAGTCCGTCGGGACCGGCTCCGGCTGCGTGTAACTGCATGGCAATCATCTCTGCTGGCGTATTAGCCGCCATCGTTGGTGCTGCCATCATCGCGATCGCCAGCAGCGCGACCGCAATTATCGTTCTAGTATTCATTGTCCTATTACCCTCCTTTATCATGTTATCCGAGTTCTCTGCCACGCCCCTCTCTCGAAGAGCGTGTCCGTATCCTCCATAATCGTTCGTCAGCGCATCTCCGAACCGCGATAGTCCGGACGCTGACCAGAAGCAAGAGCTGCAGCAGATATTGTGCCCATCAGCAGAACCGCTGCCAGACACCTGCCGGTGCAATCTCGACATACCGTATACGTCAAGCGACATCACTGACGCCACACCGTTCCCACCACAGCCGCACATTGCTTCTGTCTTCATACTACATCCTCCCCCTTGTTTCAGGGAATTGCTCTGCGCGTCAAGCCACCCCGGGCGGACGCGCAAATCTGTTGGTTTATGTCAAACCTCCCACGTTTGTTGTTCGTTGGTCGATACGTTTCTGCCATGATGTTACGGCAGACACACAAGATATGTACTAAATATAATATACCAAATATACACTAACCATGTAGCCCATGTTGTTCTTTATCCCGCGCCTCCCTTTCATTTCTACTCCATGTAGCGGCTATATACCCCTACTGTATCACTATGGGCAGACCATTGTCCTGCAATGCACCCATGACCACTTCGTGATTGTATACTATTCTTTATGTGATTGCATATAATTGTTATGGTCAACTTCAGACAGTTACACGAAGAACGTCGCCCCTGATACGGTGATGGGATAATATGCTGATATGTGATGCCAATATACCAGACCAAAATGGCAGATCATCCACCCAAACGCCTTTTCGTGACCGGTTGATCCGGGGGCATCAATTGGGTTGTGGCGGCAAATCTTCCCGGAATTGCGCCTCTCCGCGCGCAATCTCTTGCGTGTGCCGGTTGTTCCACTGTCCGTTCAGCACACTCGCGTCTTCAGGAGTGCCGCAAACGAGAACCCGGGTCGCATGCGGCACCCGCTGTTCGGGGTGGTGCCGATGAGGGGGCGGGGAAGTTAGGTCTGCATGGTTCGCCAGGAGAAATGGTTTGCGCGATTCGAGCGGCAATTGTGGTGTGGCTGCGGTCATGATGCTGCGGGAGTGGTGCACGACAGAATCAAGGCTTCCGCGTGTTTTCCGAATTGACCCCAGGAGACGGCAGAACCAAGGGGTTTTTCGGCACTTTTTTTATTCTTCTGGTTGCATTTGTTGGCACTGTCTGAAAATCAAGTGATTTACCACCGCGGAGAACGCGGGGGCACAGAGTTTTGAGACCGTTTTCAACCCTCTGTGTTCCTCTGCGATAGAATCTGAGGGCATGGTGATCTCACTGGAAGCATCCATAACCCTCCAGGTCACCCATAAGCATGAAAATGTGCCACCTATTTTCGCAGCAAAATCGACAGTGCCGCTAAACACATACACCAAACGTATTGCTTGCATGCTTGCACGCAACCTATGGTATCGTATGCTTGATGCGACTTTGGGATGCGCCTACAGGGGGTAGTGTATTTATTCAGTCAGTTATGCGGAATAGTCGTATAGGTGAGTAGTTACATCATTTTATTCTTTTTCGCATCTCTTTATAGACTCGCTTGCGTTTGTCTACGATTATGAGCCATATAATTTTGCCCCTGAGCGCATAGACAAGTCTAAAGTTGCTAAATCTTACGCGAAAACAGTCCGGACAACCTTTGAGCGTCTTAAATCTATATGGATCTTCTTTTATTCTCAAAATCAGTTCTGCGAGTTGTTTTTTTATCGGCTTTGCTTAATTTCTTTAAATCCCTCTCAAAGCGCGGGTGTGCCTTTAACGCCCATACCGCCATGCTTCATCCTTCGAGAAGATCAAGAATCTCCCCCTCATTCAAGCCTGCTACCTCCCCTTCCTCGATCTCATCAACCCGCATGTAAACTTCTTTCATAAAAGCAGGATCTGTTATTGCATCTAATTCATCAAGTTTGTCTTCTATTTCCGCAATCAGATTCCCCAAAATAGTTCTATCAACTAGAACTAAGCCATTTCCATGTTCCTGAGGGGTATTATAAATCCGCTTTTTTACACTTGTTACTTCCGCCATGATATCTAACTCATTCATTGTATGGGACAGTTAAGTAATTTTCGGACTTCTGCCCCCTATAGTAGCAAGACCCGGTACACCTCCGGCGATAGCAAGAAACAACGCACCATAACAGAAATCACCGGATTTTTCGACAATGCCTACTTTCCGGAACCCAGAGGTTGGAAAACCATGGAACATATTCGTGTGCGAACAAGAATACCGATGTAAAGCGGCTCACCCCATCTTGTCCAGCTTTCGCTCGAACTCGCTGAGGTCTTTCGCGGTCACCACGAGCTTGATCAGTTCGTCCAACAGTGCGCTGTTTCGTTCGCGGAGATTGTGTATGCGCTCGGACAACTGGTCCGAGACCGATCCAAAACGCGCTGCAAGCACAGCGATGACAGTTTTCTCTGCACCCTCGCCCCTGCCTTCCTTCATGCATTCTACCCTACCTTCCTCCATCAAATCATCATATAACGGAGATTGTTTCAGCAACTTATCTTCAATCATGTTTTTCCATTATTCAAGACGGTATATCACCAATCCCCTCCCGAAGGTCAGTTTTTACTCGATTTTTTGTGAAAAAATCGTTTTTCACCACCTCTTGGGAATATTTCAGTCTTGCGAGCTATTCAGTCCGGGGCAGTGTTCATTCTTGCACTTGTGCCGACAGGATGTGCGGTATGCGGTATTTTGGACCGTCGTCGGGTTCGTGTTCGCGCCAGGAGATGAGTTAAGTATATGAACAGTGGATTTATTAATTGTATCTATGGTAACAGAATGCGTTACTTCAGGTGATAAAAGAAAAGGACTATCGAAAAAAGAAAGTTATCTTTTGTCTTATCTGGCTGAAAATCGGAAAAACATATTTGCATTAAATGACGTAGTGGAAGTTCTGGATTGTAACTATGAAAATGCAAAAGTCATCGTTGACAGGCTTGCAAAGAAAAAATGGATCGAGAGGATAATAAGGGGAAAATATTTAATAGTGCCTTTAAGTGCCGGGGTTAAAGGGGAATATACCGAGCATGAATTTATTATTGCTTCGCTGTTTGAGCCTTGTTATATTGCTTATTGGACAGCTTTGAACTATTATGGATTTACCGAGCAGGTGCCAAACAGAATTTTTGTTGCCACGAGAAAAAGAGTGAGGGACAGAGAGATACTTGGGATGGATTTTAAATTTATTCATGGCTCAGAAAAAAAATTCTTTGGGATTGACAGTGTTTTGATCTCAAATGTCAGGGTTAAGATGTCAGATAAAGAAAAAACAATAGTTGATTGCCTTGATAAGCCAAAATACTGCGGCGGTATAGGAGAGATCGCAAAATCCATCTTTTTTGCGAAAGAAGAACTTGATCTTGAAAAATTAACTGACTATGCAATAAAAATGGGTAATAATGCTGTAATAAAAAGATTAGGGTTTATTATTGATTTTCTTGGATTAGACTCAAAAAATCTCGTGAGTAAAATTTCAGATAGTTATTCAATTTTAGATTCAACAAAAGAAAAAACCGGGAGATACGATCCAAAATGGAAGCTGCTGATAAATGTAAGTGAAAGAGAATTGAAGTGGTGAAATGCTAACCGAAGAAGAGATCAGACGAATTGCCAGAAGAAAAAAAATGAGTGTTGGATTGACAGATAAAGAGTATGTTATTGAGTGGTTGTTGAAGGGAATATATGAGTCCAAGATCAAAGATCGTTTGATATTCAAAGGCGGAACTGCGATACAAAAGGTATATTTTCCAAAGACATGGAGATTTTCTCATGATCTGGATTTTACTGCTTTACACCCCGGTAGTAACATAAAAGCTCAATTTGAAGAGGTTTTCAATGATATTGAAGAAAGCTCCTCGATAAAACTTGAGTTCAAATCTTTTCATGAGACGCCCGGAAGTATAATTGCAGATGTACGGTTCTTAGGTCCACTAAATACCAGGAATAGAATAAGACTTGATATAAGTCTTGATGAGAAGATCATCACAGAATCCGTTTTAAAAGAAATGGGATCACAATACTTCGACATTGGAAGATACAAGGTTAGAGTGTACTCCCTTGAAGAGATCGTAGTTGAGAAAATAAGGAGTATATTGCAGAGAGGTAAGAGTAGAGATTACTATGATGTATGGATGCTGCTGAAAGTGGAAAATTTTGATCTGGAAGATATCAGAAGGCTATTAATAATAAAATGTGAATCCAAGGGAATTGAATTCGAAACTGAGTTAATCTTTGATGAAAGCAAGTTGAATGAAGCAAAAGGATTCTGGGAAGTTGGATTGAAGGATCTGGTTAGAGAATTGCCGGATTTTGATCTTGTAATAGATGAATTGAGGCATGTATTAAGAGATTTATGAATTATGGTCGGGTGCAGAACACGTGGGAGTTATTAAATGCGCTTGCATGCTCGCACGTAACCCGGGGGTGCGTGTGATGAGGGCAGCAACACCCAAGCATCCGCCGACACCCACACCCCCTCTGGTCCAGATTCCGCTCGAACTCGCCAAGGTCTTTCACCGTTGCTGCAAGCTTAATTAATTCGTCCAACAGTGCGCTGTTTCGTTCGCAGAGGCTGTGTATACGCTCAGACATCTGAGCAAAAACGCGCTGAAAGTACTGCGATTATGCTTTTCTCCACACCTTTCTCTATGCCTTCTTCCATCAGATCCTCATATATGATGGGGACTGTTTCAGCAACTTATCCCCAATCATGTTTTCCACTATTCAAGACGGTATATCACCAACCCCCTCCCGAAGGACAGTTTTTACTCGATTTTTTGTGAAAAAATCGTGCATCAGCGGCGTGAGCGCGTAGAGCCCGGAGAGTTCGTCTCGGAAGACCTTCTTCGACTTCAGTTCCCAGACCGTGATCACATCGTAGTTGAATGTGGCTATGTGCTTGCCTCCGACATGCGAACTGTATGTGGTCGCAATTGGGCGGTCAGTTTGTGTGAGATACACAACAACCGGATACACCGGCAACCTGTACCGCTCCACGATATCCTTGAATGGTACGCGAGCATACGCACAGGCATATTCGAGTCGTATTTGGTCTGAAATTCTACGTGAAGGATGGACTCCTCGCCCGCTGTCATCTTCGCAAGGAAATCCACGAGGCGTTCGTCTGACGGGAGAGAGTCTGATATCTGCTTGAGATCCGGCTTTCTCCCGAGGATCAGCGTTGCGATGTCTGCAGAGAGTTCGGGCGAGATCGCATTTTATGGCGGAGTCGTACTGCATGTTGGATGCTGGTTGGGGCGGGGGGTGCTAGACGTGTCGCTTGCATGCTTGCACGCAACCCCTGACATCATATGCTTGATGCGACTTTGGGATGCGCTTACAGGGGGCGTGTATTTATTCAGTCAGTTATGTGGAATGGTCGTATGGTGAGCGGTTACAATTTCAGATATACTCAGCACCGGCATAAACCGCGCTTTTTTATTGGTGGAACCAAACTGATGCACCCCACAAACAAGGACTCAGCGCCTTGCTTACACTACGGTTTCAGAGATTTGAAAAAGCTCAAGTTGTGGCGGTGTGAAGTATAGTTATTCAATTTTAGACCCAACAAAAGAAAAAACCGGAAGATATGATCCAAAATGGAAGCTGCTGATAAATGTAAGTGAAAGAGAATTGAAGTGGTGAAATGCTAACCGAAGAAGAGATCAGACAAATTGCCCGTGGTAACTCACCCCCGTTTCCGGCGATGAATCCGATGATCGCACCAATCAACTCCTTCTGCAATGCCTTCACATTCGGTCCGATAAATGTTCCTGCGTTCCATCTGTGATCAGATATGGAACTCTTCTCGTTTCGGATTCGATTTCAACCACTTTTATTACTGATTTTTTGCACGTTATTTGCACTGACGCGGCACTTCGTTTGCGCCGCATTTGCACGTCATATACACGTCATATACACTTCATAGGCACTGACTCTACACTTCGCTTGCACTGTATTTTCGCCGCATTTGCACGTCATTATTTGATGACATAGTATGTACTCCTGCCAGCACCTTCTTTATTGATTAAACCAAGAGACCTTAATCCGGATAGTTCCCGAAGAGAGGTGGCAGTAGAAACTTCAAGTAAACCAGCGCACGCACCCGTTGTCACCTTCCCATTCTTCTTGATGTAGTCAATTATTTCTTTTTGTCTCTCGCTTAAGACGTATTCTTCTTCATCGAACTTTTCTTTTGTTGAGAACATAGTGACAAGAGTGCTATTCGTAGTAGATTTTATCTCTGGCATTTCAGGATTTAAAGGGTGTTCGCGGTGTTCTTTAATAATCTTATCCCATCCTTCTCCTAATTCTTCAATATATTCAACTTTAGCCAATACTTTTGTGATTGTTGGATTTCTGGAGTACTGTTCAGAGATTATGTTCTCCGGGCTGATCCATTCTGGCAAACCCCCGATGTTATAAAATTCAATCTTATCGTCAAATACTTTAATAATAATTTTGCCGCCCTGATCTTCATAATTCCTGTGACAAACCGCATTGGTAACCAGTTCCCTCACAGAAAACATCCCATATTCGGGAATGTCCTGTCTCCTGACCTCTCCCGGGACCAATTTTGACATCAGGGCAGTATGTTCAACAAGATAAGCATTACAATTATCGATTTGTTGAAACAATTTTTTTGTGAACTCTTTGTAATCCAACTTCTCTCCAAAGACTTCTTTTCCTTTATACCTTCCTAAAGCAATATATGCATTTACAAAGAATTTTTGGGGATTTTTGCCAAATAGCAAGATTCCCGCATTCGTTGGTTTATCGTTCTTTATGCACCCAAGCGACCTCAACAAATTTATCGGTTCACTCTCAATTATTTTTTTAGATGTTTTTTCATACAAATAAATAAAGTCTTCTTTTACAAACTCCCAATCAATATCCTCTAATGCGGCATCTTCACAAGTTTGTCCGTCCCAATACACTTTCTTTTTGTTAAGAATCAATTTTTCAAGCTCTTCCGTAGAAATTATCGGATTTTCAGTTCCTATCCTTTTATAGGAGATTCCAGCCAGATAATATGGTTTATTCCCTCCTTCTTTCACCGTAACCTCAATCACGCGTTTTCCTATGACCTCTAAGACTTTCACCTCCGGAGTTATCTCTGGTTTTATCTTCTGCCTGATTTTTTGTGATATTGACTTCAGAGTCGAGTCAGAAACCTCCTGCCCAACAACATTTCCCCCATCGATTCCAAAATAAACAACCCCACCCATATGATTCAAAAAACCACAGATGGATTTCAACGCTTTTTCCAGTTGTGCCGTAGACTTCTTAAATTCTGTTGTTTCGGATTCCCCGGTCTCAATAATTTCCTTTATGCCCATATACGCACCTTGTTAAACCGATAAATTCAATTTCTATCCTGATTGAACCACCCCCTGAAGTCTGCCTTCTGATCTGCAAACTCAATGCACCCTCCCCCTGCCTTTTCCTATGCCCTCCTCCATTAGATCATCATACAATGGAGATTGTTTCAGTAACGTATCTTCAATCATGTTTTTCACCACCTCTTTTGGATATTTCAGTCGTGCGAACGTCGCCATGCACATATACGAACTTGCACTTATAATGTTATGCCGGGCAGCCCAAATCAACTTTTCCCTGCACTCGTCAAGATCGGTGTCCGGCATCAGCGGTGCGAGTGCGAAGAGCCCGACAAGTTCATCTCTGAAGACGGTCTTCGACTTCAGTTCCCAGATCTTGATCACATCGTAGTTGAATGTGACTATGTGCTTGCCTCCGATGTGCGAACTGTATGTGGTCGCAATTGGGCGGTCTGTTTGTGTGGTATACACAACAACCGGATATACAGGCAACCTGTACCGCTCCACGATCCTTGAATGGTACGCGAGCATACGCAAGGCATGTTCGAGTCGTATTTGGTCTGAAATTCTACGTGAAGGAGGACTCCTCGCCCGCGGTCATCTTCGCAAGGAAATCCACGAGGCGTTCGTCTGGCGGGAGAGATTCTGATATCTGCTTGAGATCCGGCACTACATGCGCCACGTAGTAACGTTGAAGAATGGCGAAAAACCCGAAACAATTATACGTCACAATAACCAATATATAGAGTATGGGGGACTATGAGTA
>Ga0209013_10003446_pt1 | contig 14056 bp, 10 predicted proteins | sample Cruoilmetagenom2_FD_187291 | JGI IMG/M metagenome (GOLD analysis project Ga0209013, IMG submission 187291) | Oil polluted marine microbial communities from Coal Oil Point, Santa Barbara, California, USA - Sample 2 (SPAdes) (version 2) | ecosystem: Environmental > Aquatic > Marine > Oil seeps ... | reverse complement strand
CCGTGGGCTTTGACCCTCAGAGTGGCAGCCCTGAGGTCGACTTCACGATGAACACACGCGGCGCGTCACGGATGGCTGACCTCACCGGGCGCAGCATTGGCAAGCGCATGGCGATCGTCCTCGACGACCGCGTCGAGTCGGCGCCCGTGATTCAGGGCCAAATCGGCGCACGCGGCCGCATCACCCTCGGCGCCTACCTCGACCGCAACGAGCTCCTACAAGAGGCCAAAGACCTCGTCGTCGTGCTCCAAGCGGGTGCGCTTCCCGCCCCGCTTCGCCCCGCGAACGAGCAGCTGATCGGCCCAACACTCGGTCAGGACTCCGTGCAGAAGGGTGCGGTTGCAGCGCTGGTCGGGGTCATACTCGTCTTGATCTTCATGGCCGCCTACTACCAGGTCGCCGGCTTGATCGCGGACGCGATGGTTCTGCTGAATCTGCAGCTTCTGCTTGGGACCATGTCCGGCATCGGCGCCACGCTCACGCTACCCGGTGTTGCCGCCATCGCGCTCACCGTCGGTATGGCCGTGGACGCGAACGTGCTCATCACCGAGCGCATCCGAGAGGAGCTGAGGCTCGGTAAATCTCCGCGCTCCGCAGTAGAGCAAGGGTACGCACGGGCGTATTCGTCGGTCTTCGATAGCCAACTCACCACGGCCATCGCGGGTATCGTTCTTTGGCAGTTCGGCACCGGTCCGATCAAGGGGTTCGCCACGATGCTGTTGATCGGCATCGGCACCTCGCTCTTCACCGGCACGTTCTGCTCGAAAGTGCTCTTTGATTGGCTCGTACGCGGCATGCGCGTGCAGCGACTGCGGGTGGGCTGACATGGAGTTCATCAAACCCGGTACCTATATCGACTTCATGAAGTATCGCGGGCCGGTGATCACGGTCCTCGGTCTGATGGCTACCCTGAGCCTGGTCTCGCTCTTCTACCCCGGACCCAACTACGGCATCGATTTTGCTGGCGGCACCGAGGTTCAGCTGGCCTTCAAGGCGGATACGTCTCCGGCCGAGATCCGCGAGGCCCTCGAAGACGGGGGTTACGCTCGCCCGGACGTGATCAGCGTCGAGGACATGCCCAACGAGTACATCATCCGCGTTCGCGAGGTCTCGTCCCTGCCCGAGGATCAGATCGAGAAGATCCGCGAGGCGGCCGCGGCGGCACTCGGTGAGGACGTCTTGCGCGAGATGAAGGTGTCGCCAGGCGGCGACAAGATCACCCTCCGTGTCTCGGGCGAGATCCACGAACAGGAGCTCCAAGAGGCGCTCGAGGCCGGTGGCGCGCATGTTCGCTCGATCAACTCGCTCGCGGGCAGTCGGGATCCCCGCTACGAGGCGCACCTCGTCGGCGTCGCAGACGAGCTGACGGCTCAACTTCGGGAGCGGTTTCCCGACCGAGCGCCTGACGAGGCGCTTCGCGTCGAGTGGGTCGGTCCAAAGGCTGGCGAGCAGCTCCGCGACGCGGCGATCCAATCACTGCTCTACGCCATCGCGTTCATCATGCTGTACGTGGCGTTCCGTTTCGACCTGCGGTTCGCCCCCGGTGGCGTCATCGCGATGCTCCACGACGCGCTCATCACCCTGGGCATCTACGTGCTCCTGCAGAAGGAAGTGAATCTCACCACCGTTGCGGCGCTTCTCACCATCATGGGTTACTCGATCAACGACACTATCGTCGTCTTCGACCGAATCCGTGAGAACATGGTGCGCGTCCGGGACAAGAGCCTTCGTGAGCTGATCAACATCAGCACCTCGCAAATGCTGTCGCGAACGATCGTCACATCGCTCACGACGCTCTTGTCGGTGTCTGCGTTCTTCTTCCTAGGCACCGGAGTCATCCAGGACATCGCGTTCGCGTTGGGCATCGGCATCATGATCGGCACCCTGTCGTCGATCTTCATTGCCGCGCCGATCACCGAGCTGATGGATCGGCGTCTCTTCAATCGTTCGTAGGGATAGCTCCGTGGACCGGTACAGCGTGCGGCCTTCCGACGAGCGGGCGGCCGGCATGCTTGCCGACGCCTGTGGCTTGGGGCTCACCGCGGCCCAAGTGCTCCTGCATCGCGGTGTCAATGATGCCGAGGAGGCGCGCACGTTCCTCGACTCGACGCTGCGCGGCTTGAGCTCTCCGGAACCGATGGCCGACCGGGCGTTAGCCTCGGAACGCATCGGGCGTGCAATCCGTGCGGGCGAGCGGATCGTCGTGTTCGGCGACTACGACGTCGACGGCACCACCTCCGCGGTGATTCTCAGCGAAATCATCGCGGCCCTCGGAGGGGAGGTGCGGGTCCTCATCGCCGACCGATTTCACGGGGGTTACGGCCTCAGTGATGAAGCCTTCGATCGGTGCGTGGCCGAACGTCCGGGCCTCCTGGTGACCTGCGACTGCGGCTCGAGTGATCACGAACGGATCGCCAAAGCCGCGGCCGCGGGCATCGACGTCATCGTGGTCGACCACCACCTCGTGCCCGAAGAAGCCCTCCCGGCCTTCGCGTTTCTCAACCCGCATCGCCCCGAGTGCGGCTTCGCCTACAAGGGCCTTTGCAGCGCGGGTCTTGCTTTTTCGCTGGGCGCTGCGTTGCGCTCCGAGATGGGCGCCCAGCTCGACCTCCGCGCTTGGCTCGACTTGGTGGCGATTGGCACGATCGCCGACCTTGCACCGCTGACCGGGGACAACCGGCGTCTGGTTCGCGCGGGCCTGAAGAAGATAGGTTTGCCCAACACGAGGCCGGCGCTCGTCGCGTTGCGGCAAGCCGCCAAGATCCGGGAGTCCGCCCAGCTCACGGCGCGTGACGTGGCCTTCCGCTTTTCACCCCGGCTCAACGCACCCGGCCGCCTTGGCGTTGCCGATCTCACGCTCCGCTTCCTGACCGCGAAAACCCCGAAAGAAGCGTGGGGCCTGCTCCAGGACGTCGAGGCGCAGAACGACGAGCGCAAGGCACTCGCTGACCGCGCCACCGAGGAAGCGCGCGCGCAGGTCTGCGAGCTCTACGGAGACGCGCCCGAGGAGGGTGTGGTCGTCGCGAGCGAAACATGGCATCGGGGCGTCGTCGGAATCGTGGCGGCTCGCCTGGTGGACGCGTTTGGCGTACCCGCGGTCGTCATTGCGTTGGACGGCGAGCACGGTCACGGTAGCGCGCGAACGACCTCCGACTTCGATGTCTACAACGCGCTCGCCCAATGCGCGTCCGACCTGAGCGCTTGGGGCGGACATCGCGCCGCCGCGGGGCTCTCTTTGTCGACACGCTCCCTCGATTCCTTCCGCGCGTCGTTCCTGCAGGCCACGCAGGGCGTGGGCTTCGGCGAGCGGTCGTCGGCCGAGATCGACGTTGCGCTCGGCGGGGCGTTCCGCGTTCCAACCGTCGAGGACCTGCAGCGCCTCGGCCCGTTCGGAGAGGGTTACCCGGTGCCGACCTTCTTGGTCGACGCTCACGTCGTCGAGGCTACTGGAGTTGGGGAAGGGCGCGCGCACGGAAAGCTCAAGTTGCGGGTCGGCCAGGATTCCGTTCGCGCCTTCGCGCCCGGCATGTTCTCGCGCGTCGAGGGCCACGATGACCTCCGGCTCGTCGGTGAGTTTCAGCCCGACCATTGGATCGGTGGGCGTGCGGTCGAGCTCCTCGTGAAGGACGTCCTCGACTAGTGTGCGGATCTTTCTCTCGCACACTAGGTCTCTGGATCAGGGACTAGACCCTAGCGGCCGGTCCACTGTGGGTCGCGCTTTTCGAAAAACGCGGCGAGACCTTCCTTGGCATCCTCGCTGTTGAGTACGGCGTAGAGCTGCTCACGAAGGTAGGGAAGGGCCTCTTCGACGGACATCTTGCGTTGCTCGTTGAACGCGTTGAGCCCCATCCGCACTGCGTTGGGCGACTGTTTGGCGAGCTGGCCAGCCAGCTCCACAACCCGGGCATCGAGCTGGTCGTCCGGCACGACCTCCGTCAGCAAGCCGATCTCCTTTGCCTTCGTCGCGGTGATCTTCTCGCCGAGCAACATGAGCTTCAGCAGCTCCCGAGTAGGAACGAGCCGTTGAAGGACCGCCATGATCATCATCGGGAACAAACCGCGCTTGATCTCCGGCGTTCCCAGGATCGCGCTTTCGCAGGCGATGGCGAAGTGACAGCAGGCGATGATCCCCATCGCGCCCCCCATGACGTATCCGGGGATGCGCGCGACGATGGGCTTCTTGAGCGTATCGAATCGCAGCAACAGGTCGTCGAACTCGCCCTTCTTTTCGAGCTTGCTCCGGTCCGCGGTCATGCCCTTCAAATCGGCCCCCGCGCTGAAAGCGTTCCCGGCCCCCGTCAGGATGACCACCCGCACATCGTCTGCGGCTTCCGCGTCATCGAGCGCCCAGAGGAGCTCGTTGACCACCTCCTGACTCAGCGGGTTCTTCTTTTCCGGCTTGTTGAAGGTCAGAGTGACGATGTGGCCATCCTGCCGCACGAGCAGGGATTGATAGTCGCGCTCCTCCATGGCGGGATTCTTGGGCCCCGGTTCTGTCAATTCAAGCGGAATGATTCTGCGTGTAACGTCGCGTGGTTGCAGCCATTTCAGCCTCCGTGTACTGTGCGCTGATACACGGCTGGAGGGGCAGAGTGAGCTGGGAGCGGATGGGGTGTGCGGTTGCACTGGCGGCGGTGGTTGCGCTGGCGGCCCTTCCTCGCACGGCCGAGGCACAGCTCGATCCGGCGACGCTCGACACCGTTGAAGCCACCCCGAAAGGAACAATCGGCCTGGGCCTCGTCGGAGCCGAGCTCGGTCTGATCATCCCGTCCGTCTCGGGCCTCAACGAGGCGTGGGCCTTGGCGGTCTTTCCGGTCGTCGGCGCGACGGGCGGCGCGCTCGCTGGCTACTTCGCGCTCGACAAGCCCGGCCGTAACAAGGGCTCAGTCGCAGCGCTGGTGGTCGGCTTGGCTGGCGTGCTTCCCGCCATCCTGGTCACCGTCAAGGGCGTCCGCAAAGAGCGGCAGGACCGATGGGAGCCGACCCCTCAGATCGACCTGCGCACCGAAAAGGAGCAGCGTGCGTTCGAGACGGCAGAGGCCGGACCCGGGCTGCTTCGACGGTCACGTTCCGGTTTGCGCGTGGCCGCGCCAGGGATGACGTTCTCTAGGAGAGCCCCACAAGACGCTGAAACCGCGCGGATGGGTGGCCTCCGCGAGCGAACCGAGATGCGGCTTTCCCTCGCGTCCGGCGTGTTTTAGCGTTCCTGCATGATCACCTCGACGGTGCGGCGAACCGTGCGCGAGCGTGCGCTGCTGTCTCCGGGAGACCACGTGCTGGTCGCGTGCTCGGGGGGCCCGGACTCGACCACTCTGTTGCACGTGCTGCACCGGCTACGAAGCGAGCTCGGCATCACGCTTTGCGCTGCATCGATCGACCACGGCCTCCGGCCCGAGTCCGTTTTGGAGGCGCAGCAGGTGGGAGCATTTGCGAGCGAGCTCGGCGTGCCGTTCTACGCTGCGCGCGTCGATCTCACGGGGGAGGGCGTCTCGATCCAGGCTCGAGCGCGCGACCTTCGGTATCGAGCTCTTCAGGAGATGGCCCTCTCCCACCGTGCGGGCCGTATTGCGGTCGGCCACACCCAGGACGATCAGGCAGAAACGGTGCTTGCGCGGGTGCTGCGTGGTGCCGGGCTCCGCGGCCTCGGGGGGATCGAGGCTCGGCGTTCCGACGGGGTCATCCGCCCTCTGCTCGATTGCCGTCGTTCCGACGTGCGGGCGTACGCCGAGGAGCGGGCGCTGCCGTTCCTCGACGACCCATCGAATCACCAGCGTGCCTTCGAGCGGGTTCGCATTCGTCATGAGGTCCTGCCCATGCTTGCGGCCGAGGATCCAAGGGTGGTCGAGCACCTCTGCGCGCTGAGTGATGAGGCCGCCGAGCTCAATGCTTACCTGGACGCCCAACTTCCCAGGCTCCCCACGGAAGGCGACCGCTTCGTTCCCACCGAAACCCTGGCCGGGTTCCCGCCTCCCATTCGGATTCGCTGGCTGCGGGGCTGGATCGCGCGCGAAACGGGCTTAACCCCTAACCGGAGCCATCTCACCGAGGTAGGCCGACTTCTTACAGGCCCGGGGGAGGTCCTGCTAGGATCAGGTTGGTCGGTCTGTCGTCGGGACGGTGGACTTTCGCTGGAATATCGTGAGCATCGTAGAACACGCAGCAATCGCTCCTGAGCCTTCGGCCGGGCGACGGTTGCCAAGCGGGCTCCGCGGCCTCACAAAGATAGGAGGGGCCGTCGCTCAAGCTAGGCCGGTGATTCGGCCATGCCCCCGCCTTACTTTATGAAACAAAGCCAAAAAACACTGCTCTTCTGGGTCCTCGTGATCCTGATGTGCATCGTGATCTTCAATTTCGTCGCCCGCGAGGAGCAGCCTCGGAGCGTTCCGTTCAGCGAGTTCGTCACCGACGTCGCCGACGGCAAGGTCCAGAAGGTCAAAATCCGTCCACAAGACAACAGCGGTGAGTACACCTACTGGCTCAAGTCGGTCGACGAAAGCGCCCCGCAGGGGCAGGGCGGAGCCCGCAACGAGAAGGTCACCGTCGGGATCATGGGCGAGCAGATGAACCAGCAGCTGCTCGATAACGAAGTGAGCGTCGAGTACCTGCCCGAAGATCAAAACAGCCTGTGGACGAGCATCCTCGTGACTTGGCTTCCGATGATTTTCCTCGTCGGCATTCTCCTGTTCTTCATGCGTCAGCTTCAGGCTTCGGGCGGCAAGGCGATGAGCTTCGGCAAGTCACGCGCGCGCCTGCTCAACGAATCCCAGAACAAGGTCACCTTCAAAGATGTCGCTGGCATCGACGAAGCGAAGGACGATTGCGAAGAGATCATTGCGTTCCTGAAGGACCCAAAGAAGTTTCAGCGCCTCGGTGGCCGCATTCCGAAGGGCGTGTTGCTCATGGGTGCGCCGGGCACCGGCAAGACGCTGCTGGCTCGCGCGATTGCCGGCGAGGCGGGCGTCCCGTTCTTCAGCATCTCCGGCTCCGATTTCGTCGAGATGTTCGTCGGCGTCGGCGCCTCCCGTGTCCGTGACCTGTTCGAGCAGGGCAAGAAGAACGCGCCCTGCATCATCTTCATTGACGAAATCGACGCTGTCGGTCGCCATCGTGGCGCCGGGATGGGCGGGGGTCACGACGAGCGCGAGCAGACGCTCAACCAGCTCCTCGTCGAGATGGACGGCTTCGAGTCGAGCGAGGGTGTCATCATCATCGCTGCGACCAACCGGCCTGACGTCCTCGATCCGGCGATCCTTCGCCCGGGCCGCTTCGACCGTCGCATCATCGTGCCACGGCCCGACTTGAACGGGCGTCAGGGCATTCTCGCCGTGCACACCCGGCGCGTTCCGCTCGGTGACGACGTGCAGCTCGACATCATCTCGCGCGGAAGCCCCGGTTTCTCCGGCGCCGACCTAGAGAACCTCGTCAACGAGGCCGCGCTCCTGGCCGCGCGCCAGGACAAGGACGTCGTCTCCATGATCGACTTCGAGATGGCCAAAGACAAAGTCATGATGGGCTCCGAGCGCCGCTCGATGGTCATCAGCGAGCACGAGCGCAAGACGACCGCGTACCACGAAGCCGGGCACACCTTGGTGGCCTGGAAGCTTCCGAACCACGACCCGATTCACAAGGTCACCATCATTCCCCGCGGCCCCGCGCTCGGCCTCACGATGGCGCTCCCAGAGGAGGATCGCCTGAGCTACAGCGCCGACTGGGTGCTTGACCGGATCGCCATGGCGCTCGGTGGGCGTCTCGCCGAAGAGGCGGTGTACGACCAGCTCACGACCGGCGCCGCGGACGACTTCAAGAAGGCGACCCAGCTTGCCCGCTCCATGGTCACCGAATGGGGCATGAGCACGACTCTTGGTCCGCTCTCGTACGCCGATACGGAGGAGCCTGGATTTCTCGGCTCCTCCCATCACAAGGACTACTCCGAGGAGACGGCCAAGGAGATCGATGACGAGGTTCGCCGGATCATCAGCACGCAGTACGATCGCGCCAAGGTGGTGATCGGGGAGCATCGCAAGGAGCTCGATGCGATAGCCGAAGCGCTGCTCGAGCGAGAGACCCTCGGCCGCGAGGAGATCGAGGCGATCATGTCCGGCAAGGATTTGCCGCCGTCGGTCACCATCACCGTGCCGACGTACGCAGAGAAGCGCCGCGAGAACGAAGAAAAGCGGAAGGGGGCGATCTTTCAGCCCCGGCCGCGAGAGGTCCCGAGCGCCGGGTAGTTGACGGAGGTCATGATGCCCGAGCTGTGGGGCGTCATCAACGTGACGCCAGATTCATTCAGCGACGGCGGTCGGTATCTCGATGCTGACGCGGCGGTCAATCACGGCCGGGCGTTGCTTCAGCAGGGCGCGGACGTGCTGGACATCGGGGGCGAGTCCTCCCGGCCGGCCGGCCGAAACTATGGCGAAGGCTTCGAGCATGTGCCTGCCGCTGAAGAGATGGCGCGCGTGGTGCCGGTCATCGAGTTACTGGCGGGTGAGCTGGCGGCGCGGGTTTCCGTCGACACGGTCAAGCCCGAGGTCGCCGTCGCGGCCCTGGCGGCGGGCGCGAGCATCGTCAACGACGTGCGGTGCGCCGAAGATCCAGGGCTCGCGGAGGCTGCCGCGGCCGCCGGCGCCGACTACGTCATCATGCACAACCGCGGCCGAGGCGAAGTGAGGCCGCCCAATACCGACTACGGGGACATCGTCCAGGACGTGCTCGACGAGCTGCTTCAGGCAGCTGAACGCGTGGAGCGTGCAGGGGTGCCGCCGGCCGCGGTCTGGCTCGATCCAGGCCTCGGATTCGCGAAGACCGGCCGTCAATCCGCTGCGCTACTAAGTTCTCTTGGGCGTTTCCGAAAGACCGGATACCGTATACTTGTGGGGCCTTCGCGGAAATCGTTCATCGCAGAGCTCGCGCCAAACCGAGGTGGCGAGCGGCCGTCAGCCGATGGTCGGCTTGGTGGGACGGCAGCGGCGGTTGCGATCTGTGTGGCGGCTGGCGTCGACGCGGTACGCGTGCACGACGTCCATGTGATGAGCCAGCTCGTTCGTGTCGCCGAAGCTCTCCGCGCACCAGGTGGGGGCTCACCATGATCGAAGTCCTCACTAGCGTGCTGACCGAGCTCAGCGACGGCTTCCTGAGCTTCTTCCAACGAAGCCCATGGGACGTGCTTCACGATTGCTTCGACATCGGCTTGGTCGCGGTCCTCATCTACTGGGCATTGGTCATCCTTCGCGGCACGCGCGCCATGCAAGTGGCGATCGGTTTGTGTCTCGTGTTCGTAGGCTACCTCTTCGCCCGTCGTGTCGGCTTGGTGACCGTCACCACGATTCTGGATTCAGTGCTCGCCTATTTGGCGGTCATCGTCGTCATCATCTTCCAATCCGACATCCGGCGCGCGCTCGCGCGAATGGGACGACGCCCGCTCCTTCGTGGACAACGCACCGCTAAAGAGACGCAGACAATCGAAGAAGTGATCAAGGCGGCGGGCACGCTCGCGCAGAAGCGTATCGGCGCGCTGGTCGCGTTCGAGCGGAGCGCAGCACTGGACGAATTCATCGAGCGTGGGACAGAGGTCGACGCGGCTGTCAGCAAAGAGCTCCTGCACAGCATCTTCGTGCCCAGCTTCGAGAACCCCATGCACGACGGCGCCGTCGTGGTTCGTGAGGGGCGCATCTGGCAGGCTGGCGTGTTTCTGCCGATGGCGGGCTCTGCCGGAGGCGATCGCTCGCTCGGCGCGCGTCATCGCGCCGGTATCGGAATCACCGAAGAGACCGACGCGGTGGTGGTCGTAGTCAGCGAGGAGCGTGGCGCGATTTCGCTTTGCTTCGACGGTAATATCGTCCGCAATCTCGACGTCGCCTCCCTGCGGGACGCGCTCTACGGCCTGTTCTACGCTCCCAAACCCGGCCGTCGCAAAGCTGCCGACCGTCGAAGCACGGTAGTGCCCCCGGAGCCGAGCCGTTCGCAGAACCCGGAAGCGGTAATCACGGTCAAAAAGGCTGAGGAAACATCGTGAGCGCGATCGTCGACGCGCTTCACACCATTCGGCTTTTCTTCACCGAGAACCTCGGGCTCAAGGCCGGAGCGATCGGCATTGCAATCCTCATGTTCTCGTTGGTGCATGGTGCGGAGGATATGGAGCGGAATGTGTATGTCGGCGTCGTAGTTCAGCCGCCATCCGACGCGCAGGACATGATTCTCGTGACTGAAATCCCGGACAAGGTCCGTGTGCGGCTCAAGGGCAGCAGGGCGCGGCTGAACGCGATCCGGCAGGAGAACTTGCCCCCGGTCGATGTGAAGCTGAAGACGATGGATGAGCCGCGGTACTACCTCGAGAAGGAGATGTTCGACCTGCCGACCGGTGTGTCGGTGATGCAGGTCGTTCCGCCTTCGTTGGTTTTCAAGTGGGTGCCTCGCGCGGTCCGTGAGCTTCCGGTCGAGGTTTCTCTCGACGGCAGGCTTCCGGCTGGGCTCGAATGGGCAGGAGAGCCCGAGGTGTTCCCAGAGTCCATGGACGTCGAAGGGCCACGAGATGTCGTCAACTCGATGCGGACGGTCCGCTCGATGGAGGTCGATGTCAGTGAGCTCGAGGATGGCGTCGTGCAGCGCGAGGTCCCGCTCGTTGGGGCGCCCGCCAACACGACCTTCGAGGCTCAGACCGTATTGGTGACCCTGCGCGTCCAACCCAAGATGAAGGAGCGTGTGCTCTCACCGCTACGAGTCGATGCCGAGGGCGTCGTGCCCCGCGCTCTACGCCCTCGCGCGATCACCGCGCGCCTTCGTGGCCCCGAGGCGATCCTCGACCAGCTCAACCCGGCGTCGGTGCTGGCGATCGTCAACTTGAGCGACGCGTCTGCAAAGAAGGGTGCGGTGGCGGTGCCGGTGGAGCTTCGCGGGCTGCCCGACGAGGTCGAAGTGCTCGAGCTCGAGCCAGCCATGGTCACCGTGCTGCTGGGCGAGTAGCCCCGTCCCCGTAAAATCGCTTCGCGATCACGGGGCTGCGCCGCTCTAGCGAGCGAGCTTGAACTCTTTTTTGGCTTCGGCGGCGATGTCGTTGGCCATGGCTTTGATGCGATCGTGCTTTGGGCCTTCGATCATCACTCGGAGCTTGGGTTCGGTGCCGCTCCAGCGAACCAGCACGCGGCCGTTCCTACCGAGTGCCTTTTCCGCTAGGGCGATGGCGTGCGTCGTCTTGGGGAGGTCTTCGAGGGGGCGGCGGCTGGGCAGGGTGACGTTCACCAGAACCTGCGGAACGCGTTCCATCACCCCTGCGGCGAGCTCGGACAGCGGTCGCCCTTCGCGAAGCACGATGGCGAGCACCTGCAAGGCGGCGACGAGGCCATCGCCCGTCGTCGCATGGTCGAGGAAGATCAGGTGGCCCGACTGTTCGCCCCCGAAGTTCAGACCGCGTCTCCGCATCGTTTCGACGACGTAGCGATCGCCCACGTTGCAGCGCAGCAGCTTGCCGTTGTCGTTCTCGATTGCGCGCTCGAGGCCGAGATTGCTCATCACGGTGGCGACCAGCGTCCGGCGACGGAGGCGCTTGGCGCGAAGCATGCGAGTCGCGCACAAGGCCATGATCACGTCGCCGTCGATCTGGTTGCCCTTTTCGTCGATCATGATGATTCGGTCCGCATCCCCGTCGAGAGCGATGCCGAGGTCCGCGCCGCGCTTCCGAACCTCGCGCGCGCACGTTTCTGGGTGCAGTGCGCCAACCTTGTGGTTGATGTTCTTTCCGTTGGGCCGGACGCCAATCGCATGCGTTTTCGCGCCGAGCTCGGAAAAGACCAGCGGCGCGGTTCGGTAGGCGGCCCCGTGAGCCGCGTCGACCACGATCCTGACGCCTTCGAGTGTCAGCTCATCGGGGAAGGAGGCTTTGACGAATGCCACGTAACGCCCGGGTGCGTCGTCCAAGCGCTCTGCGCGGCCGACACGCGTCCCCGTCGGACGCTTCTTGTCGACGTCGGACCCAAAGACGAGGGCCTCCACCTCTGTCTCGATATCATCGGGTAACTTGAACCCATCGGGTCCGAAGATCTTGATCCCGTTGTCTTGGTAAGGGTTGTGGGAGGCGCTGATGACCACCCCCGCGTCCGCGCGCATGCTGGTCGTCAGGTGCGCGATGGCGGGCGTGGGAAGCGGACCGGACAACAGGACCTCGCCGCCGAGCGCGCAGATTCCAGAAGCCACGGCGGTCTCGAAGAGATAACCCGACAAGCGCGTGTCTTTTCCGACGACGATTCTCGGCACGTGCTCGACCCGCTTGCCCGCTTGGTATGCAATTGCGGCACCGATGCGAAACGCCACCTCGGGCGTCATGTCCCCGCGGTTGGCAAGGCCGCGAATGCCGTCGGTTCCGAAAAGTTTCCGGCTCATGCTTGCTTCAAGGCTCCCACGTGACGTCGATACTCCAGTTGGACGGAGGGGCAAACGTCCCAGTAGTCACGAAGCTTAGTGGCCAGAGTGCCTCGATCAAGAACCCGGGACGCTGGGCCTGCGCCGTCGTGTTGGGGCCACCTTCGTTTCGCCGCGCCACGAACTGTCCTTCGACGTACAGACCACGGATCGGAACATTGTCGGGGAGCACGCTGTCGACGCTGAACCCGACTTGGACCGCGGTGTCCCCCTCGGTGCCGTCGGCAACGCCTTGCCCCTGTGTGATCCCGAAGGTCGGAGCGAACCCGCCGAACTGAGACTGTAGTGATGCGGAAAAGAGGCCCGCGGCCACACCGGTCAGGAAGTTTGTCGTGTCCTGAGACGCTTGGGCCGTGGACGTGTTGACCCCGCGTTGTTGCCGCGTGCTGCCAGTGACGAGCAGCGCGATGACTTGAGCCTCGCTGGTCGTCGGAACATTCGACTTGAACTCGATTGTCGGGTTGCTGAGTCGTCCCGACACCACGACGGTCACCGTGTCGTTGCTTCCGCGCAGAGAGTGGCGCGCGACTAGATCGACTTTGGCGTCCATTTCGGGCTTGCCGTCGAAGATCATGTTTCCGGAGCGGATCTCGAACCGCTTCCCGAAGACCTGAAAGTTACCTTTATGGAGATTGACCGTGCCCTCGACGGTGAACTCCTCGGCCACGCGGGTGTCTAACTTGGCGGTCGCTTCGACGTAGAAGCCCTGGTCTCTGCTGCGGATGACGAGCCTGTCTTCGGACCGAATTTTGAGTTTCACCTCATAGGCATCGGTTCGCCGGATCGGTTCGTAGGTCTCTCCGATGAAGAAGACCTCCGGATGCCGCGCGAGGTCTTGCGGCGTTGCGGTGCTTTCGGGAATGTCGAGCTCTAGCTTCTTCAGGCGCACCTCTCCGTCGATGCCCTCGTCTTCAAACTTCGCCATCATCCGGGCGCTCCCGTCGAGCCGCGCCATGATCGACCCCTCTGAACGTAGAGGGAATTTGTCCGCGCGAACCGTGAAGTCCATCTTCTTGAGCTGGAGCTTCTTGAACCCGACCCGACCGTCGACCTCTGCCGTTCCGTTCGTATCGGTTGCTCGCAGGTCGGTGACCGCGACGCCATCCTCATCGAAGATCGCGCGTCCGGTCACGTCCTCGAGGGTCTGGCCCACGGCTCGCAGGTTGACGCGGCCGTCAGAGAGCTCGACGCTTCCGACGAAGCTCGGGTCCCGCACACGGCCTTGCGCCGTCACGCTGCCTTGAAGGATGCCTTCGACGTTGACCACGCCGGCCATCCAGGCGAGCACCGCCTGAAGCGGCATCCGGTCGAAGTTCGCGCTGCCACTCACGTCGCCTCTCTTGGCCAGCACGGGGACGGGGTTCTCGCTGTCCCAGATCAGGGGAACCTTCGCCGAGAGTGTCGTCACGCCCCCGTTCCACCACTGCATGTCGACGTCCATTTCGCCGATGCCGTCTTCGTACGCTGCGGAGATTCGATTTCGCGACGGCGGCGTTTCGAGGATCGTGTTGACCATCCCAGTTCGGCGGGCAGGCTCTATCCGTCGCGCACGAAGCTCGTCCGACGCCATCGAGAACGAAAGCTTCGGGTCGTCGCTGAAGAGACCGGTGGCCTTGAGCTGCGCACTCAGAACGCCCGCGGCGTA
>Ga0209013_10003444_pt1 | contig 14062 bp, 9 predicted proteins | sample Cruoilmetagenom2_FD_187291 | JGI IMG/M metagenome (GOLD analysis project Ga0209013, IMG submission 187291) | Oil polluted marine microbial communities from Coal Oil Point, Santa Barbara, California, USA - Sample 2 (SPAdes) (version 2) | ecosystem: Environmental > Aquatic > Marine > Oil seeps ... | reverse complement strand
CGGTCATAATACGTTCCATGAATATGTCAATGACACCTTTGCTCGGGGTGCTATCGTGCCGGGTGTGGCCGTAGACGCTGAACAGGCGCAAGCCCGTTGTCGGGATAGCGTGTGCGAGCGTGGCAACGCGGGCGCGCAATTCGATACCAACCTTGTCGGCGGCGGCACTGGTCAGGGGGCGGGCCGTGACATCCTCGTTGAGGCTGGTATGGGCATTGTCACCGTAGGTAATCGATGAGGAAGCATAAACGACCGGTACGGGTGAATTCCCGGCGCTGTTTTTTGCAGCCGACAGGACATTGATCATGCCCTGCAGATTGTTGCAGCCGAGGTCGTCACTGTCCTGGTCGGAGGATTCGTCTGGCGTGGCAAGGTGAAAACAGCCATCGACGCCGCTCATGACTTCGCTGATCAGTGTTTCGTCATTGACATCGCCGATGACGAGCTCGCAGTTGTCCTCAATGCTGTTGCGCTGTCCGCTCGAGAGGTTGTCGATTATCCGGATCCGGTGACCTGACGCACTCAGCTCCTTGACGAGCTCGGTACCAATGAGCCCCAGGCCTCCGGTGATCAAATAGTGTGACATATATGTCTCCTGCTACAAATGTGTTGTGTTGGTATTTTCAGTGATTGCCGGTTTGTCTGTGTGCGGCCCAGGCGCGACCAGAGAACATGGCGCGTGCCCCCTTGAGCAGATAGCTGATGTCGGACAGCAGCGAACGGTAGCGTGCGTAATAAATTTCGTTGAGCATATTTTCCTCGGAGGGTGCATTGTTTGACAGGTCCAGTTGCACCGGGCCGAGCATGCCGACCTCGGCGTCACCGGCCAGCCGCTCCCACGGGTCACTGGCGGATGAGCTAATCGTTAACGGCTGCGCACGTGCACCTACCAGATTGATATGACCGCTGATGACAGCCAGCAGCAGTGGCAGGCACCTCAAAACCGGTGCACTCACTGCCCATTCAGCACTGGTGAATTCGCGGCGTACCGGTTCCTGACGTTCGTCGGTGCAAAACTTGTTACTGCGCAGACGCCGCCGCCGCAGCGGTGCGGCAGGCGAATTCAGCAGGGCGCCGGCGGCGGCAATCGGCCACAGTGGCAGCGACAGCAGCAACAACAGCATGCCGGCCGTGCGGTTGGAAAGCTGCGCGGACAGAGAACTGTGTTGCCGCTGCATCTGGGTCAACAGGAAGTGGTCGGCGACGCGGTAACTCGCACCGGAGTCAATGCGAATCACCTGGTTACCGTTGACAATGGCGTTGCGGATGTCGATGTTTTCGCCGACGTAGGTACCGGGCAGGATGACGCTGTCCGTGATGTTTGCCTGGCTGTCAATGAAACAGTTATCGCTGATAACGCAGCTACCGGCCAGGCGGACCGAGGCACGTACCCTCGATCTTTGGCCTACGAAGGCATGCTCGCCAGCCAGGCTCTGGGTGGCAATATTGCTGCCACGGCCGACTGTCAAGCCGTTGCCGCGATCCCACCCTGCCAGCTTCAGGCCCGGATAACGGCCGGCGGCGACATCCAGGTTGCTACGGTGGTAGTCGGCAAGGGTGTCGAGTGCTGACCAGCGGGCATCTTCCAGGTTGACGGGGTTGATGGGTGCTGCAGCTGCGGGACTGGTGCTGTACGGCCAGTCCAGCGTCTCCAGCGTCGTGCTGGCGGTGCGGCACAGGCAGATGCCGATTGCCTTGTTGTTGATGCAGGCCTCGCTGAGCGTATCCCCGGCAGTGGTGGCACTGATGATGAAATCAGCACTGCCACTGCGCAGTACATCGCCGCGGATCAGCAGCACCGGGCCTTCGATGTTGCTCGCATAACGTTGCAGCAGTTTTGCCGGGTGCTCTGCGCCCTGGCCCGGAAAGTAGTCGAATGACATGCCCCAGCGCTCACCCTTGCCGAGGTGCTCCTCGACCCTGGTGGCATGTGCGGAGGCCACGATCACGGCCTCCCGTATACCGGCACGGGCCAGGTCTTCAATGGTGTAATCGATCACGGCCTTGCCAGCGACCGGCAGCAGTGCGCTGCAGGTGTCGCGTGTCAGGGGCTCCAGTCCGGTGTCGATACGATCAACAAAAATGAAAGTTTTCATGGGCGCTGTTTCCTCAATAGGCGCCACGGCCGGAAATCACGGCCGGGACGGTTTTAACCAGTAATTTAAGATCGTTCTTGACCGACTGTTCCTGGATGTACTCGATGTCGAGCATGACCTGCTCGTCAAACGGTATGTCGGAACGGCCTGTCACCTGCCAGGTGCAGGTAATGCCGGGCTTGGTTTCCAGGCGGCCACGATCATCGATGCTGTACTGACCGACTTCGACCGGCAGTGCCGGCCGTGGACCGACCAGCGACATGTCGCCTTTCAGAACATTCCAGAGCTGCGGCAACTCGTCGATCGACAGGCGGCGGATGATGCGGCCAACCCGGGTGATGCGCGGGTCCTGTTTCATCTTGAACAGTACGCCGCCCTGCATTTCATTCTCCTGCTCGAGGGTCACCTTGCGCTGTTCGGCATCGGTGTACATGGAGCGGAATTTCCACATGGCAAAGGTTCGCCCATGGCAGCCGACGCGCACCTGCCTGAAGAACACCGGCCCGGGGGACTCCAGCCGGATTGCCAGCGCCACGAGGCCAAACAGCGGCAGCAACATCAACAACAGTGTGCCGGAGACAGCTATATCGATCAGGCGCTTCATAATATCGGTGATGCCTGCGGCATAGCGCCACTGGCCGCGCCGCGAGGCGGCAGTGAAGCGGCTGCGCATGCGGCTGAAGCGGTTGCCGGGCAGCTTGTGCGGTTGCCGGGCAAGGCGTGCAGCCTTGTGCTGGCCACGGCACTCGCGCCACACCCGGAAGAGATATAACGGGTTACCGATGAGGTAGCGTTTCCACATCCGGCCGGGTTCCTGCAGCAGGCGCCACACCCATTCCAGCCCGATCTCGCGCAGCCACAACGGTGCCCGTGGGATACTGCCGGAGTAATAGTCGAACAGACCGCCAACCCCCATGCGCACCGGCACCTGCAAGTCGTCCTGGTAGCGGGCAAGCCACAGTTCCTGGCGTGGTGCCCCCATGGCCACCAGCAGGATGTCGGCGCCGGAGGCATTGATGTTGCGGATGACTGCCGCGTCCTCGCTGCTGTCGAAATAACCATCATGCGTGCCGGCGACGCGGAGATTCGGAAAGCGCTCCTGCATGGCCTGCGCCGTGGCCTCGGCCCGGCCGGGTTGGGCCCCCAGCAGGAAGATGGACTGGCCGGTTTCGGCCAGTGTTTCGCAGAGGCGTGGAAACAGATCAGTGCCGTTGAGGTTGGCACGCAAGGCGACGCCCTTGATGCGGCAGCCGACGTTCACGCCGATGCCGTCAGGCAGCACGCGACTCGCCTGCTGCAATACCTGCAGATAGTCGGGGTTCACGTAGGCAGTATTGAGACAGTCCGGGTTGACGAAGGCCAGCAGGGTGCGCTCGCGTTCGCGGGCACGGCTGGTCAGCCACTCCAGGGTTTCGTCCATGGTGGTGTTGGCCATGTCGACATCGAAGAAGCGCAACGTCGCGGGTGTCGGCCGCTTGCTGTCGCCGGTGATCAGGCGCCCGAGCAGGGCGCGCAGCAGCAGGGTGACGCTGCCGCTCGCGGTCTGGGTGTAGACGAACTCGCTGTCAGTCTCCGCCTCGGCATCATGGGCGATGCCGACGCGGCGCCGCATGCTGAAGGGCGAGATCACCCCGGGGCGCACGGCATGGCGCTCGGCCATGCTGGCACCGCTGTCCTGTGCTACTTCGTCAGTGGTGCGGGCACGCGGCCCGGTCAGCGACAGATCGCCCTTGAGTATATTGAACAAGGCGGCAAGGCTCCGACCAGGGTAGTGACCGGCGAATTCCAGCATGTCGAAGCGGGTCGCATTGCGACCGTGCATGGCCTGACGGTCAAATACCCGGCCATGTTGCAGCCTGGCCAGCAGCGCGCGCAGCAGCAGCAACGGTGACAGCAGCAGGATGGCACTGGCGGCGCAGTTGATGTCGAACAGGCGTGGCAGGGCCTCCGCCAGGAAGATGCGCAGCCGGTAGGCCAGCAGGTGCAGCCGGTTTGCCAGCTGGCCGAGTCGGCGCCTGCCGGCGATGGCGCTGTTTACGCATTGCAGTGCCGGCGGGGTGGAATAGGCAGGTTTCATCGTACTGTTTCCCTTCGGGTATGGCCGTGGAGTAAGTGTCTGCCCGGTTTCTTGCAGTTACCGTGCCAGCTGCTGCAAGGCCGCGCCAGGCAGCACATTCACCGTGCTGTCGCCGGTTTTGTTGATTAGTGCGTTGCAAAATGAAATAGTCGGCTGCGGCCGTTTTGCAGTTTGCAAGGCAGGCTGCGTCGGTTGCGGCCTGTCGGGTTGAAGGCGTCTGGCACAAAACTTGTAGTTATTTAACGTTTGGCAATGTATTGAGGCAGCACTCCCCGGGACATGGAACTTAAACAGGTAATTTTTCTCGGCTTGACCTTCACCTTTATTCCGGTTGCGGCCTGGCTGGGTATCCGCTATCGCCTGATCGAACGCATGCTCATCGCCGGCGCGCTGTTCTCGACCTGCTACCTGATTGACATCAACTTCGTTTCCATGGAGTGGTACCGCGGTGATACCAAGGGCTTTGAGTTCGGTGTCACGGACTGGATAATCATCACCCTGATGATTGTCATGTCACGGGCGCCGCGCTGGAAAAGCAAGCGGCCGGAGCTGCTGCCGCCCAACTCGACACTGATGCTGGCCTACCTGATCCTCGCCGTGCTCACCATCTTTGTCGCCTACGTGCCGGTGTACGCCGGTTTCGGGGTGTTCAAGATCCTGCGCGCCATGGCGGTCTACTGGGTCGCCTACAACTACCTGCGCAGTGAGGAGGACCTGCGATTCTTTGTCATGCTGCTGGCCGCGATGGTGGGCTTCCAGTTCCTGCTGGTCATGCAGGACCGGCTCGGCGGTATTTACCGGGCGAAGGGTTCCACGCCACACTCGAACACGCTGGCGATGTACATCAACATGATGAACATGATCTTCCTGTCGTTTGTCCTTGGCGACCGGCAGGCTGGCCGGCGGCGCCTGGTCTACTGGGGGGCGCTGGGTATGGGCACGCTGATTGTGCTGGCGACGTTTTCGCGCGGTGCCCTCGCCATGATGATTATCGGTTACGCGCTGGTGACGATGGTGTCGCTCTACGACCGGCCGCGGTCGTTCAAGTTCAAGGTCGTGGGGCTGATGCTGCTGGCGGCCATGCCACTGGTTCTCAAGGTGGCGCCGGCCATTATCGAACGTTTCGAGACCGCGCCCGAAGGTGCCGAGGCCAGCCGCCACCAGGCCAACGAGGCCGCCCAGGCCATGGCGGGGGAGGGTTTTTTAGGTGTCGGTCTGAATAACTATTCGCATGTCATTAACGAGACCGATTATGCGCGCTTTATTCCGTTGGAGAGTGACCGCGGCATTGTCCACAACATCTTTTATCTGCATGCCAGCGAAATGGGCTGGATTGGTATGGTTGTGTTCCTGCTGATGATCGGCAACTTCCTGCTCATGGCGGTGCGCTACCTGCTGCGGCGGCGCGACGATATCACCTCCTGGATGGCAACCGGCATCCTTGTCGGGATGATTACACTGTTGCTGCAGTCGTGGCTTGAGTGGGCGTTCCGGCAGACCTATATCACGGTTGAATTCTTCCTGCTGGCGGGGTTCCTGGCGGCGATGCCGCGGCTGGAGCGTTCCATGCGCCGCGAGCGTCGTGCCCGTAAACTGCAGCAGGCCTGGCAGGCGCAGCTGCTGGCGCAGCAACGGCGCCCGGGTTGACACCGCAGGCGGGTTTTAGGCCTCGTTGGCCTGTTCGAGTGCGGCGTCTTTCGGGTTCCTTGGCCGTGCCAGCATGTCCTGCAGCCGCTGCTGTGTGCGCTTGAGCCATTCATAGACCTGCCGCGTCCTGGATTCAAAGGCCAGGAACATCAGCCAGGCGTAGACCATGGAAGCCGCCACCAGCAGCAGTGCCAGGCCGAGTTCCCAGCCACCCGTGTAGCTCAGGTGCCAGCCCCAGCCGAACAGTGTCTCGCTGGCCGCGATAACGAACATGATGAAAGGGAAGTGGGTGGCATACAGCGTGTAGGAGAAATCGGCCGCAAACTTGTTAAACGGGTGCCGCACCAGCGCTGGCAGCTTGCGGCTGTCATGCACTGGCCTGGCCTGCAGGGACGCCACCAGCAGCGCAAAGCTGAGCGCTGCGAGCGCGGACACCGCGTAGTGTGCCGTCAGCTGTGCGCGCCATTCCCACTCAAAGAACAGCCGGATGGCGACCAGTATGACGAGAAACTGGCCTATAGCGAGCGCCAGCGGCAGGGTGCGGCGCAGCGGCATGACGCGCAGCGCCATGCCCAGCAGCCAGAGTGTGCCGAATAGCAGGATCTTCGGAAAGATCAGCCAGGCAATGCCGCCCAGTAGCAACAACAGTGCGCCGCGCTGCAGCGCACTGCGATTTTTCGACAGCGCGTAAAACGTCAGGCCGCACATCAGGTAATAAAAGAATTCGTTGGTCAGGCTCCACAGGGCGTCGTTGCTGCCGAAGGTCTCGACGAACAGGGTCTGCAGAAACACCAGGTTGCCGAGGAAGCCGCTGACGCTCAAGTGGTGCAATGTGTCGGCGTAGACGCTGCTGCCACCGCTGAGCTGCGAGCCGATGATATCGAGCGCGGCACCGATTACCAGGGCCGGAACCAGTACGGTGTAGAGCCGCGCGCCACGGCGCAGCATGTAACGTGACAACTGCAGGTCGCCGTTTTTGAGGAATTCGGCGAGTGCTGCACCCCCGACAAGATAGCCGCTGATGACGAAGAACACGATAACGGCCTCGTTGCCGGAGGCAGAGACAAACTTCCATGCCATGAAGGCGAGTGTCTGGCTTGCGGCAGGCGTCTCCTGCAAAGACAGGAACATCTGGTCGTTGAGGTGGGTCAGCACCACGGCGAGGGCGGCAACCCAGCGGACGACATCAAGGATGGCGGAGGTGCGTTCATCGATTGTTGTTACCTGCATGCTGTTTGCTCCTCTAAACAGGGTCTGTCTGCATGTCGCAGACAGCGTTTTTATTGTCGCTGTTGTCCGTCGCCGGCAACGGCCCGTGTGTTGCATGGCATGATGCCGCCCGTTCGCTGGCGGGTACCAGTATCTCGTAGCGGCCATGCCTGTCGGTATACCAGCTTTGCAGATCCAGCTTCGCCAGGCGTTGCCGGGTACCGGCTGCCATGATCGCGGCCTCGTGTGGTCCGATGAGGATCCAGCTGACCCGTTGCTCGCTGAGGAAGGCGGCCATCTGTTCGTCGGACATGTCGCCACGATAGAAGGCCTCGGTACTGGCGCGTACCTGATCGAAATTGCCGGTCTGGCCACGCGAGCCGATGACGGTGGTGCGGCCGCTAAAGCGTGGCACATGATTGCCGGTCTCGAAGCGCGCCAGTACCGTGCCGTGCCTGTCCGGGGCAGCGGCAATCGCCTGCAGTGCCTCGACCATGCCATTCTCCACGAACAGTTCGCCCGCATGGTCGGCCGTCTTGCGGAAACTGTTCAGCCAGTGAAAGCCGCTCGATAGAGACACCAGCAAAAGCATCATGGCGAGCGTCGCGGTACTGGCACGCCGCGTGCTAAAACGCCGCTCCTCGAGCCAGTCAAGCAGCAGCAACATTGACAGAACCGCCAGTGGCGCGACCGCGCCGATCACCAGGCGGCGCTGGAAGTCGATGGGTGCATACAGGGCCAGTGGCAGGATCAGCAGCCAGGCGAACAGCCATTGCAGGGGTGACAGGTTGCTACCCAGCTCATGGCGGTTTTTTACGGTATAGAGCACCGCTCCGATCAGCAGCAGGCCATAGCCGGCCAGGTAGCTGACGGGTGCCGGCGAGGCCGAGTGGTTTTGCACCAGCCAGGCATGCATGCCGGGGTTGTTGTTGAGGATCCAGTAATTGTAAAGCACCGGGCCGCTGCCAAGCAGCAGCAACAGTCCGACATGGCGCCACACGGTGCGGCTGATCGCGCGTTGCCGCAGGCTGTAGAGCGTGGCAACACCGCCGGCCAGGCCCAGTGCGATGAGTACGTCGTAGGGGTGTACAAAACTCAGGGCAAAACACAGCAGCCCGGCCGTGGCGGTCATGCCGAGGCGGTTGTCTGCCAGGCCGATGGCCGCATAGCGCACGGTCAGCAACAGCAGGGCGATCGCTATCGAGAAATGCGGCATGACCAGCATGCTGTAAAAGACATAACCTTCCGGTACCCACAGGTCGAGCGGCCGTGTCAGCATCTCCGTGTCAGTGACCAGGCCGCCGAAATCGCCGTTCCACAGTCGGTACAGGTTCCACACCCAGCCGACACCGGCGCCAAACACCACGGTCAGAAACAGCCAGCGTCTGCGTTCACGGGAGGCCGTGAAGGTGGCGACGAACAGCCAGACACTCCAGGCGAGCAGCACCACGGCAAACAGGCGCAGCAGCTGGTAGGCAATATCCAGTGAACCGAGCAGCTTGCCGGCCCAACCGGCCGCGAGAAATACGAAGTTCAGTACCGCGCCCTCATGCGGAATGCTGGTATAGCGGTTCTGCAACAGCATCTCGCCCGAGGCGACCTGCGACATCCACATGAAATAGGTATTTTGATCGGCGGGGTTGAGTACGAAACCAAGGAAATACTTCTCTGCCGGGCTGGCCATGTAGCCAAGCAGGTAGGGCAGGCTGGTCACCAGCGCCAGCAACAGCCCCCAGCCAAGTGCCTCGAGTCGTTCTTCGCGTTCCAGTCGGTAATTCATGGTGCTTCCTGCCCTGTTCTGTTTGTATCTGTGATGTTGGCCGTGGTCATGGCAACACGGACTGTCGCCCCAGCCAGTACCCATACCTGCACGCGGCCAACGCGCGGGAATTCGAAGCGCCCGGCGAGTTCCATGCCAGGTACCCCGTTGTCCAGCACCGGCAGCAACTGCGGGTTGGCATTGCGCAGGTATTCCTCGTAGAGCACCAGCACCGGTTGTTTGCGATCGCGTGCCGCATCGGCCAGTTCCCCCGCATCTTCCGTCCAGAGACGCGGCTCGCCCTTGCGGCCGGCCCAGAAACTGCTGGACGAGACATAGCCGTAGCCATCGCCGGCAATGCCGGTATCGGCGGGTATGTGCGCGGCCAGCCAGTCACCGATCTCGCGGTGGTAGCCGCGCGTCTGGTCCGAGTTCCAGGCCAGTGCCGGCAGCAACGGCAGCAACAGCAATAGCAGCAGCGCGGCTACGCCGAATTCGGTCAGGCGTCGTGGTGCCTGTTGCATAGAGGCCGCGATCAGCCGGCCGGCGGCAACGGCGCCGGCAGCGCCAAAGATGCCGGCACCGATCAGGGTTGGGAACAGCAGGCGTGGCTCCAGCTGTATCAGCGGGTAGAACACCAGCGGCCAGACGCTGAACACCAGCAGTGGCAATTCGTCACCAGGGGTCTTGCCGCGCCGGGCCACCAGCAGCGGCAGCAGGAAGGCAAGGATGATGACCGGCGACAGCAACATCCCCGGCAGGCGTTCCGCGGTATACATCAGGTTTGCCGGCCAGCGCGCGGCCAGCGTCAGCAGCATGTTTTGCGGCGGGCGATCAGTGCCCGCATCGTCCTCGGCACCGTAAGTCTCGCGCGCGGCGGCACCGATATCCAGGGTTTCCAGGTTTTGCTTGCCGAGGTTGGACGACTTGCTAAACAGGCCGTGCTGGTCCCAGAGTGTGTGACTGGCCGCCATGTAAGCAATGACGCAGGCGGCGAACAGCGCTACCGGCCGGCCGGCGAGACGTATATCGAAACGGCGTCGCACAGCCAGCAGCAGCACCACGGCGGCCAGCAGGCCGATCAGTAAAATGGCCTCGTTGCGTACCAGGAAGTAGCCGGCCAGGGTGATGCCGATGACGGCAAGGGCACCCCGGTGCCTGCCATCCTGAACCACCGTAGTGATGCCCCAAATGGCCCACATGGCCGCGCACAGGTAGAAGGTTTCGGCATAACCGTTCACCGAGTATTCGACCAGCCGCGGATGCAGCGCGATGAACAGGCCGGCGACCAGTGCCACCGTGCTGCCATAGAGGCGGCTTGCCAGCAGGTAAATGGGCACGATCAGCAGCAGGCCCGGCAGCAGGGACGACAGCACCAGCGCCGGGTATTGCCCGATGCCGGTCATCAGTAACAGCACCTGCCAGAAATCGAACAGGCTGTGCCAGAATGGATCGGCCAGCTGCCACTCACCGCGGGCGGTCAGCCAGGCGACCCAGGAATAACTGACGGCATCACCGTAGGCGACCGGGGCGATGCTGACAAACAGCAGGCGTGCAGCCAGTGCGACCGCCAGTATCAGCCACAGCTGTTTCCAGGGTAGCCCTGTTGCCGGCTGCAGCTGGCAGTCCCTGCGGAAACCGGCAATCGAGGCGGAATAGAACACGCCAAAGCGATAGCCGAGGAAGGTGACGGCCAGCGCGCAGACCACGCCGCCGAGCTTTGCCAGGTTCAGGTTGCTGACCGGATCCAGCGTCAGTACCAGCGGCAGGTAGCGCACCAGGAACAGGAACACGGCCGTGTTGACCACCATGCCGAGGGCCGCGAATACCACGAAGCGCCCGATCTGCCCGTCCTGGTTGGCGCGGTCGGTGAAGGTCCAGCGCGAGTTCATCAGGTAGGAATTGGTGGCGGCGACCAGGCAGGCCAGCAATGAAATCAGTGTCAGTCCCGCCATGCTGTCCGGGCGGAACGCCAGGAACAGCAGGTTGGTCACCAGGAAGTCGATGCCGGTGTTGCCCACGCCGACCAGTGAAAAGCGCGTCAGCTGGGTGGTCAGTCGCTGCAATGTGTGTTTCATGATGATTCCTGCATGTGTTTGGGTTGTGAAAGGGTAGCGGTGTAGCCGCGTTGACCCGGGTCGGCGGATGCCGGCCGGCGCAGGAAGCCGGCATTGTTGCGGCGGATGCGGAACACGGCGATAAACATGCGTATGGCGTCCTGCACCGGGTTGACCTTGGAGCCGTCCACCTCGTGCCAGTCCACGGCGACCTCGGCGATGCCGTAGCCGGTCAGCTGGGCGCGGTACAGCACCTCGACATCGAAGGCCCAGCCCGACTCGTTCAGGTCGGCGAACAGTTCGCGGGCACAGTCGCGGCGGAACAGCTTGAAGCCGCATTGCGTGTCGTTGATGCCGGGTACGGCGAGAAAATTGACAAAGGAATAGAACATCTGGCCCATCAGTGCGCGCAGGCCGGTGCGTTCGCGGGTGGCGGCGTCGGAGCTGGTGCGCCGTGAACCGATGGCGATTTCATGGCCGGCGTCTGCAGCGGCCAGCAGATGCCGCACCTCGCGGAACGGGGTCGCGCCGTCGGCGTCGGCAAACAGCAGCTGGTGGCCGCGGGCTTCCAGCATGCCGCGCTGGATCGCATTGCCCTTGCCCTGGTTATAGGGCTGGGCCAGCAGGTATACGCGCGGGTCCTGTCGTGCGACGGATTTTACATACGCGGCGGTGTCGTCCTGCGAACCGTCATCGACCACCAGTATCTCGGCGTCGATGTTCATCCGGTCAAGCTCGTCGCGTACCTCGGACAGGTAGCCCGGCAGGCGCTCGGCTTCATTGTAAGCGGGGATGATGATGCTCAGTCGCGGTGCCTGAGCATCCTCTTCGGCACGGTAGGCCCAGCCCTGTGCCGGACGCTGGGTCTGCACCAGGCGTGTGATCAGGCCGGCGTCGAGCAGGTCGAGGAAACGCAGCTTGTAGCGCGCCAGGTAGAGTGCGCCCAGCGGCAGCAGCGGCAGCAGGCGGGCGGCATGGAACAGGGCGATACAGGCCAGTGCAGCTGGCGCATTACCATACAGCAAGCCAGCCAGTGCGGCGGACTCGGCGATGCCGAGTGCCAGGGGTATGAAGGAAAATTCCATAATGCCGGTGAACAGCAGATACAGCAGCAGGGCCTCGGCATGTGGCAGTACCGACTGCGTGGCGAACACAAACAGCGCTGCCTCGACACCCCAGGTGGCGAGGCCGGCAAGTGTTGATCGCAGGTGCCGGTAGAGTCCGGCGGTCGCCGTGCCGGCAGGCAGGTAGCGTAAACCCAGCAACGAGTACAGCAGCGCGGCGGCGGCCAGCACCAGCAATACGGTGGCTTGCCAATGCAAGCCCTGCAGCAACAGCAGGGCGACACAGGAGGCGAGCATGATGAACGGCAGGGCGGCCTTGCGGCTCAGCATCCAGGCGCCGGTCAGGTCGGCGGGCAGACCAGTCTCGCGCGCCATGAACTCGGTCTCGAAGGCGCGTCGTGGCATTAGCGGGCTGACGGCCTGCAACATCTGGGTGACGATCTCAAACGACAGCGACTGGTGCAGCGACAGGGCCCGGCCGAAAAAGGTCTTGCGGCGCAGGCCACGCAGTGCCAGTCCGGCCAGCGCCGCAAGCTGCAGCAGCACCGCCGTGTGGTACCAGTGCGCGTCGATACTGGGCTGCAGGATAAGCCAGCCGACGATCAGCAGGCCGCCCGCGCCGCACAGCAGCAGCGCCAGGTTGGGCGAAACCAGTGAGCGGCTGCGATTGGCCTGATTCGTGTCAGTTGTCATGGTTGTTCTCCGTTTTGTGCAGGCAGCTGCCCGCGGGTGATGCCGTATACAGTGTTGCGGCCTTGCCGTTTGCAGGCGTGCTGATCACCGCTATTGCGCGATGCAGATTGCAAATAACTTGTTCCGGCTGCATTGCAAATTGCATAAAAATGGCCTCGTTGAGGGGGTTACGGTTTGTTTGACTGTGTCATTGCAATTCACAGGCCAGCTTTGCCGCAGGCAGCGCCCCGGCGGATTTTCAGGGTGGTTTCTGCAGATTGGCCTGGCTATTGCATTGAATGGCGCAGGTACAACAGATGCGATATTTCCCAGAGGAGGGAAGGGTTATGACTAACTTCAGTCCACGTGTCTCGATCATCATGCGCTCCTGCAACGACAGTGATGTCATTCGCGGAACGCTGCAGATGGTCAGGGCACAGACTTATACCAATTACGAGCTGTGGAATTTCGATTCCACATCCACGGACGGCACGCTGGATATCATCCGCGAGTTCAACGCGCCGGAACGCATCCGGCTGAATGATCCCGCCAGTTATAATCCTGGCCGGGTACTGAATACTGCCGTGGCGTCCACCGGTGGCGACATCCTGGTATTTCTGAATTCAGATGCGACCCCGGAGAACGAGGACTGGCTGCAGCGGCTCATTGCGCCGTTGCGGAACACGGCTTGCGGTGCCTGCTACGGGCGCCAGACGCCACGCCCGGACTGTCGCAGCCTGTTTGTCAAGGACACCGAGCGCGCCTTCGGCGATGGTCGTGTCTCCGCAGGCTGGCTGCACTTTTTTTCCATGGCGAATTCTGCGGTACGGCGCGATCTGCTGGAACGCTATCCCTTCGATACCGACATCCAGTATTCCGAGGACATCGACTGGTCCTACCGCATGCGCAATCTTGGCCACAAGATTGTCTATGTCCCTGATGCCCCCGCCATGCATTCGCACAACTACACCCTCGGTCAGTCCTATCGGCGCCATTACGGCGAAGGCATGGCCGAGGCGTGGATCTTCCGCAACGGCGAGTTGAATACCTCGTTCCTGCGCTACTGCATGCTGCCGCTGGGGCGCGAGGTGCTGCGTGACTTCGGCTGGGCAGTGCGGCGCACTTCCATGGATGCGCTGCTGTACAGCGTGCCGCTGCGTGCGGCGCAGAAGTGGGGACGCTGGCAGGGACTGAAATCAGGGAGGATCAGCTATGGAATTTAATGCAACGGAACCCGCCCCGCCCAGCGACCGCTATACACCGGACGGTGATGCAGCCGTCGAGTCACGTATCGACAGTGATCAGCAGTTAATCGCCGCGGCCGTGATGGCTGCCATACCGGAGCCACATTTCCGGGCCCTGGTCCTGATCGGCGGCTATGCACGTGGTGAAGGCGGCTTTCTCCATGTCAACGGCAAGCCGGAACCCTACAACGACTACGATTACTTCGTTGTGGTCGGTGCTATGAACCGTGCCGGCGT
>Ga0209013_10003443_pt1 | contig 14067 bp, 14 predicted proteins | sample Cruoilmetagenom2_FD_187291 | JGI IMG/M metagenome (GOLD analysis project Ga0209013, IMG submission 187291) | Oil polluted marine microbial communities from Coal Oil Point, Santa Barbara, California, USA - Sample 2 (SPAdes) (version 2) | ecosystem: Environmental > Aquatic > Marine > Oil seeps ... | reverse complement strand
CTTGGAGTAAAGTCCATTGTACTTTTCATTAAAAAATAAAGTATAAACATTGGTGCCATGGCGGAGAACATATCCGTATCATAATACCCTGTCATAGTTCGATTGTAATAACTCCAGGCGATAGATCCAAGCAGTGCAGCAAAAAAGCCCCAAAGTGCCTGATTGTACAACCTTGCTATTAAAATAATAGGTATGACCACCAAACTGGATATCACCGTAGGCATATAGAGGATGATTGTTTCTAGGCTAAATGGTGTAATCTTTACAAACAGTACTGTGAAAAATATAATTCCGTTAGCCCACATATTACGTATTCCCGGGTTATCTTCATGCAACCCATAAAGAATATTTTGTGCCCCCGCCGCCCAAGTATAGCCATCATTGGTATTGATCATTAATTGTCCATTCCAAAGAAACTGATCATTCCCTTGAAACTGATACACCCATATCATACGTATTGCAAAACTAAAAATATATGCCAACCCCATGAGAAGTAACAAATACTTAAGGGGGATTTTTTCTTTTATTTCTTGACTATTTTGCATCATTTCCTCTATTGATCTTATTTTTTGTATCTTAAAATACTTTTGTAAGTATACCATCCAAAACAGTAGATAGCTTTATGTAAAGGTAGTTTTTCAACTTCCCGATAAAGTTTCCAATTATATTTACTTGCAAGAATCTTATTACTGGAAACTGAAGCAGTGCGAACTCTATAATAGGCCAATGATTCATCCAATCCATAGGCATAAGGAATTTTTTTCAGAATTCTCAACCACAAAGCAAAATCCTGACGCTTGAGAATATCAGGCATATAAACTTTCCCAAGCTTTTGCGTATCATACACTGCTGTCAGACACCCGATAATATTTTGTTTCAACAACTCATCATAATCAACCCTAAAAGGTACATGGAGTTGATCAATAACCATGCCGCTTTGTTCATCAATACGATCATAGCCTGTAAAACTCAAGGGAACATCCTGCTCTTTCATAAAGGCCAATTGCTTTGAAAGCTTATCTGGATGCCAAAGATCATCACTATCCAAAAATGCAATATAACGCCCTTTTGCTTCCTGAATGCCCCTGTTTCGTGCGATAGCAGGACCACTGTTACTCTTTAATGAAATCAATTTGATCTTTTCACTTCGTTGTATGTAATCTTCAATGATCTTGTTGGAATTATCCGGTGAGCAGTCATCTATGATGATCAATTCCCACGCTTTAAAAGTTTGATTGATCACAGAATCAATCGTTGCAGGTAAAAACTGCTCTGAATTATAAGAGGGCATAATAACCGATACTTCTATATTATCCATGAAGACTCTTTTCAATGAAATACAAAAATTGTTTCTGTTTTAGATAGTTATGTTTCTGTGCATACTCATAAAGTAAGAAACCATCAAACGATGTAGTTAGCATTTTTCTTATTTTTTGTGCAATATCGTCAACAGTACCATCACATTGGTAACCTGTCACACCATCTTTAACAGCCTCTGTCATACCTCCGGTATTTCCACTGATCACAGGCAACCCATAGGCATTGGCTTCAATAAAAACGATACCATAACCTTCAATAGAACCATCTGCCTGATCATATACAGAAGGAAGCAAAAAGTAGTCGCTTCTTATATAAAGTTCCTCTTTTTGTTTTTCTGATACAGCACCTAAAAGTTGAACTTCCTGGCTTAATGATAATGTCTCAACTAAATTCATAAGTGTTTCTTTCTCTACGCCTATCCCTGCAATATAATATTGAAACTGTAGCCCCTCATTCTTCAACTTGTGTAGTGCCAAAAGAACATGATGAATATTTTTGCGTTTTACAAGTCGGGAAATTGTCAAAAAAACAGGTATTTTACAGGCCTTCGTTTCAGGATATTTCTTCACTATCTCCAAAAATGGATATTGTACAAGATCAATTTCACGTTTTGTGACTTGATAAAATATTTGTGCAACTGCCTGACTGTTTGCAATAAAATAAATTTGTGACTGCTTGCATAGACAGTTAAGCCAAAAATTCTGAAACCTATTTAAATTGAGTATATCGTTACCATGTATAAAAATAAAAACCGTTTTCTGCTTTAGCAATAGAGCCGGAATAATAAATAGTGACATTTTCCACGTTGCCAATAAATAGATTTGTGATTTTAACAACTGTTTGATCTTTCTGAACGGGTTATCTTCTTTATACGCATATACATCTATATCAAAATCGTGCAAACCCAGAAGTTTATGAACATAAAACATCCAATTTTGTATGCCGCCTTTTTCTCTACCAAACTCCGAGGTTACGATCAACGCTTTTCTCATCTTTTTTTGACTTTCAGCCATAATGCCTTGAAGATACAGTTTGTACAATTAAGATACTTTTCAAATTTTTTGACATAAGCACCAAACTCTTGATCAATAGATGCCAAAGCTTTTAGCTGAATAATGACATAACGGTGATAAAAACCGCTGGAAAGTACACCATCAAGCGCATAGTATGTCCAAAAACCGCTATCAAATTTGGGAAGGATCTTCTTGAGATTTTGTATATTTTTTAAATAGATATCCCGAAAGTCACTATCAATATGAGCCAATTCATATAAAGCTAAAACTGCTGAGATATATCCATTTAACACTCCGTTCAATTGCGCTCTTGGATACTCTTCATAGATAAAAACATCATCAAACTCTCTTTTGACTCCATCATGACCAACATCTACTTCTAAAAAAGTGCAAGCCTTTTTGACACACTTGAAATATTTATCTTCCCCCGTATAGCGGTATGCCCTGAGTAATGATGAGATTGCAAGTCCTTGTGCCATTCCAGAAGGCCATGGGGAGGGAAGATCACTGTATTTAGGGTTCTTATGTTCAATCCTCCATGATCCGTCATTTTCTTGATTCTCAACTAACCAATCACAATGAAGTATAGCTTTGTTTACCCATATATTATCATCTGTTTTGCGCCAAGCTAACCAACAAGCTAAAGAGTACTGAGCCAACTCCAAAGGATGTAGATGGTATTTACCATCATACCCCTCAAAGAGATATATTCCCTCATTCGAAAAATCACCATCATAGTCCAATGCTTTTCGTGAAATATCATAAAAATAGAGATAGTGATCCTGATTTCTTTTTAGCAGATCTGTAACAGGGTAGAGAATGTGCCAATAGTCATCAAATTTGTTTGTAAAATATTGTAAGATGGTTATTGGTTTTCCATGGCTAAAGATATTCATTTTATTCTCATCATTTCCAAATAGATATGTGTCATCATTTCCACTTGTTTCTCAATAGTAAACTTTTCTTTTGCTTTTTCTATATTTTTTATTCGTATCTCTTCTAATTTTTGCTCATCATATGTCAAAACAGTTTTAATAGCTTCAACTAAAGCTTTTACATCATTTGGAAGTATGATGATATTTCCATAGCTATCATCTACAATTTCTCTCACACCCCCAACATCTGAAGCAATTAACACTTTACCTTTTGCCAATCCCTCAAGCAACACTGTGGGCAAAGAATCAGGTACAATAGATGTTAGGACAACAACATCTATCTGATCAAGATATATTTTAATATTATTTATAAAACCTTGAAATTTTATATTGTTAAGTCTCTTTTCTCCAACATACTGTTTAATAGATGCTTCAAAGTCTTCTTCAACTTTTGAGGCTTGTCCTACTATATCGAATCTCATATCTTTATTGTCTAAATTCTCAATAGCTTGTATATATAAATCTATACCTTTTGTTTTTGATAATGAGGATATGTTAGAAAAAATCACTATTTAATCCATTATAAACTGTCACTATCTTTTCTTTATTGACACCATGAGAGATCCAATTATCTTTTACGGTATTTGATACCGTAATGATTTTATGTGAACAAAACCCAATATATCTATGTAAAATATTATAAACCAATCCATCTCTAATTTCATGAGAATGAGCTATAAATTTCATATTAAATATTTTTGCCCAAATGGCAAAATAAATATTAGATGTCAATGAATTTGAATGAGCAATATCTACTTTATATTTATATTTCAACTCATACATATATTTTGCAGAAACGATAAAATTTTTTATTGCTTGTATCAATGACATAAAACCTCTTTTTAGTTTCATCTGATATTGTGTATTAAATACTATAACTTTACACTCTTTACAATTTAAAGTATCTACAAATTTTGTATTTTTTGTATAGACAATTATATCAAATAAATTTTTATCCAATCCTCGAATCAATCTTTGCAATACTATTTCACCACCACTATAATTATCCATTACATTTATATAGCATATTATTATTTTTTTCATTTGTTATTTTTTTCCTACTAATAAACTGGATTCCCATATTTTCTCATATTTAGTGATAAATTGATTTGCAAAACTTTCCCAAGCATAATTTTTCAATATATAATCCCTTGCATTTTTATCTACTTTATTTAAAATAATATTTTTAATCTCATCACCACCATCTATAAAATTTATTGAATGCTTTAAATATTCTATATCTTCTAAGCCATTAATTGCCAAGTTGTTCGCAATAATATTGCACTCACAACTCATAGCTTCCAATAGTTTATTTTTAACACCTGTTCCTGCAGTCATCAATATCAAATAATACTCATATTTACTAATCTCTTTTGCTATATTATCTACTTCTCCGACTACTACAACATTATCTAAAAAAGCATAACTTTCACTTTCTCCTCTACCTACGATATATAATTTATATTTACAACCAATATCTTTTAAAACTTTACTCATATAAAATATTGCATCTTTATTTACTTTATAATCCAAGTTACCATGAAATACAAAACTTTTTTTTATTTTATCTACATTATATGATCTATATTTTTCGCTATCTACTCCATTTGTAATAATAAATTTTTTGTCAGTTTTATACCTATCATAATCTCTTTGTGTGACAGTATGTATCCATAAGTCTTTTTTTGACAATACATCCTCAATTTTTTTATAATAAAATTTTCTTAATTTCTCTCTTGGAGTATTTTCACTCATTGCTAAAGATGATGCATCTGTAGCTCCAATAACTATACTACTATGATAAAATGAAATATTCGAAAAAAATAAATGCGCTGTATGTATTATATTGTATTGTTTCATATTATATTTATCATAAAGATTTTTTACTTTATTTTTAGATAATGTAGTAGCATATTCATACTTGATTCTATTGATATTTTTTTCAAATTTTGAAAGTTTTATAGTTTCATAAAATATACTTTTAACATTATAAAAGTTATCTACGTTATCTATTTTATCTTCTAAAACTATCAATAGATCAACATAATTATTTTTTGATATATATTTTATGAGATTATAATATATTTTTGTAAGTCCATCTTTATCTTCACAAAAAGGTTCAAAGTCTAAAACATATAGTATTTTCACTTATCACCTTCTAATAAAATCTTAACTGTATTCTCAATATTATATTTATCTTTAAAATATTGTCCTTTCTCTCTAAACTCTTGCTTTGTTTTTTCTAAATTAGTAATTAGATATATAAATTTCTCAAGTGCTGATTTTTTTTCATTTGGAATATATAAGTAATCACTTAATTTATCTTTCATAATTTGTTTTGGACCTCCTATATTTGGAGCTAAACAAACAACTCCATTTGCTAATGATTCTATGACAACCATTCCAAAACTTTCATACTTTGAAGGAATAAAAACAATATCAATTGCATCAAATACTTCATAGTTATTCTTATTGCCTATAAAAAAAATATTGCCTAAATCTATATTTTCAACTTTTTTTATAACTTTTTGTTTATACTTTATACTCTCTTGAGTAAATGCAGCATCACCTATAAAAAATAGTTGTAAGTTATTATATTTTATATTGAGTTCCCTAAATATTTCAACAGCAAATAACTGATTTTTTATATCTTGAAATCTACCAATTACACCTATATTAATCATATTGGTTTTATTTTTTTGAACATTAAATTTATTAAGTTCTATACCTAAATTAATTAATTGTTTATACTTATAATTGATGTTATAAAAAATCTCTTCATTTACACAATATAAATTTGCCTTTTTTAATTTTAGAAAAAATAATTTACTATATTTAGGAATATCCCATAAGCCATGACAAATAAATGAATGTTTTTTAATCTTTGCAAAAGGTAAAAATAAAAACTTTTTACCATAATTTATATAGTTATGTATTGCCAAATCAAATTCGTGCGTCATGTATATAATTTCATATAAATTTTGTTTTATTTCAATTTTCAAATTATCTGTTTTGTTTATTTTATCAATAAACACTCCATGATTTGGTACAATAATTAATAGTTCATTATCCTTATTTTTAGAAAGGTGATTTATCAAATTTAAAAAGCTTGTTTCTCCTCCGCCTAATTCTGAAGTATAAAAAGCTGTAAATAATATTTTCACTTGTCTACCTTCCTTTTATATACATAAATTATCCACAAACCTAATATTGGTTCTTAATATATTTTAACATACAAAATTATATTTTTACAATCAAAACACCTTCATACATTTATTAAAAACATAACTTTGACTATCATATAAACTTCAATACTTTTTTTAGTAACCATTACCCCACGATACTCATTTAATGCACCTATTTTAGTTGCATAATCTATATGCTTGACTTGAGAATGATACATATTTATAATCTCTTTTTTACTTTCGATTATATCACTTATATCTGTATAAAAATTTGGCAGCGGTAATGTTCCCCATATCTCATACATCAAAATATTTATATCTTTTTGTATTCTCTTTTCTTTAAATGCTTTTAGGATATGTTTACTTACTGCTTTATGGTCTGGATGTTGATCTAAACTATTTGGAATACAAATATAATCATATTGATTAAAGTTTATTGTTTTAAATATATCATATCCACTATCTAGTTTTGTATCCTCTATATCTAAAAATTTAAACTTATTTACTTCCAGTTTTTTCATAACAGAAATAACTTCATTCTTTCTTATCTCGATCATTTGTGTAGGCTCAATATCATTATCTCCATATCTTCCATCTGTTAAAAATATCACATCGCACTGCTTAGCATACTTCAATAACAATCCCCCGCATCCAATAGATTCATCATCAGCATGAGGTGCTAAAATAAGAATTTTCTCATCTTCTTTTATCTCTAATGGTTCAGGATAGCTTGTCTCTAAATTTTTATAAAAATTAAATACTTTATTTATTACTTTTTTAAATATGTTTTGTTTTAATTTTTGCTTTATTTTTTTTATCACTACAAACCACCTTTATACAGTAATATATCAATACCAAAATTTACAGCAACAATACCTATAAAAAGTACCAATAAATTTTTCATATAGGGAAGCTCTATCTTTTTATACATCAATATAAAACTAACTATCCCCATACTAAGATATGCTAAAATAGAGCCAACCAATGCACCCAATATCCCATACTCTTGAATCAAAATATAATTTAACCCTACATTTAAAATAGCTGAAAATAGTGTAATAAATATAACAGCTTTTACCATCTTATAAGCATGCAAATATCTACTAAAAAGTAAATAAGCAAAATAAAACAGTAAAATATCAGAAGTCAAATACATATATTTTGAAACTACCAAATACTCTTTTGTAGATAATATCAAAATAATATTATCAGAGAAATAGAATAAAAATAATTTATATACAAGTACTGCTAAAAATCCATAAAGCAAATAAGTAAATATATATTGATTTATCTCTTTCATTGATATATTTTCACTGATCATTTTATTGTAATAGGCACTAAAAGAGTTATTAAACGCTACAACAAGAAACATAGCAGTAACTCCTATCATTAAAATACTATAATAAGCTACAAACTCATTATTGACAAGATTTGCCAACATTATTCTATCACTAGAAGTTATTATCCAAAAGGCAATTTGACTTACCTGTAATCCCCAACCATAAACTAATGATTCTTTTAACACAGGTTTTATTTTAATAAATTCAGCACTATTATGTGATGGATACTTAAAAACATAACTGTATATCAAATACATAGATAAAATACCTACTACTATTATCTCTATTATTGGTCTAGTGATGGCATACGGATAAATATTTATAAATAAATATACTCCACCTACAAGTAGTATAGTTTTAAAAAACATAAATATTACATTCAAATATGCTTTATTTTCTATAATCCATATTGTACTTCTAAGCTTAAAACTAACTAACATCATGCTAGCTATCAAAGTTGTCATTAATAACCAAAAGTCAATTTTTAGTATTTCATCTAAATTATAAATTTGGGTATGTATGAATATTAGAAACAAAATAACAGAAAAACCAATAATACTTACAATATAAAATATATACTTTTCATACAACTTTTTATCAAAAGATTCTTGCCACATACTATACCATCTAAATAAAGCACTATGTAAACCATTATAAACAAATAACATAATCACACCCACATAGCTAACTGCTAGCATCAACGAACCATAATCGTTTAATGTCAAAGCAACTGTTAAAATAGGTATAATTATAAAAGCACCTATTTTTTCAATTAATGATGTTGCTGCCAAGTATCCAGTACTTGAAAGAATTTTTTTTGTCATTATTTATTTTTAATTACATATATTAATAAATGAGATAATTGTCTTCTAATAAAAGAATTATTGGGTTTAACAAGAATTTTCTCCCATAATTCTAATCCTTTTTTATTTAAGTTAGTATCCAAATCTTTCATACTTGTATCTTTATTTCTAAAAAAACTAAATCTTTTTAAAACTAATGGAATGTTTTCGGGAACAACTTCACATATTTCAAATTTATCTGAATCAAAATATGATAAGAATTCTTTTTCAGTATAGTTGTATTCAAAAAAGTTTGACTCTATACTTTTTTTTCTAAATAAATTTCTCACAAAATTATTATTAACTAATTTATTTTGAATAAAGTGAATATAGTTTAATATCGTTAAATTAGGTATTGTTATATACGCTATCCCATCTTTTTTTAGGACTCTACTAATCTCTGAAATTGCTTTTTTTAAATCTTCAATATTTTCTAAATGCTCCAATACACCATATGATAAATAGGTATCAAATGTATTATCCTCAAAAGGAATATTAGTAACATCTCCATAAATAACATTTAATCTATTGTCAAAATTTTTTAATTTCTGAACCGCAACTTCTGAATAATCAATCCCTACAATGTCATAGTCTTTTTTTTGAAAATAATTTAACCATTTACCAAGACCAACTCCTGCTTCAAGCAATTTTCCATCTTTAGGTATGTATTTATCATATAATTCCCAATACTCTGGATAATCTAACTTTGATTGATTTCTTTCAATACTATCATCCCCCCAAACTTTGTTCCACTGCTCTTTTACCTCTAATCCATAATTTATTTTGACTTTCATACTTTATCCTTTCATGGAAGCAATCGGTCTAAGTTTTGCTAACCTTCCACCAAGATTTTCTTTCTTCATCATCTCTGTTACTTCAAACACATCTTTAAATGCATTTGGGTTTTGTTCACTGATATTTCCTTTACCCACTCTATAAAGTTTCATATTTCTTTTTTTTAGTTCTTCTTCCGTATTTTCATTATTAAACTCTTTTTTTGCTACATGCTTATCTAAAAATCTTCCTACTCCGTGGTTTGATGAATAGTAAGTATTTTCATTATTTGGATTTGACATAAGATATGATTCTGTTCCTAAAGCCCCTGGGAGTATAAAGGTTTGGTCATTTACTATACATTGTACACCATTTCTTTGTACTATTTTTATCTTATCGTTATTTTTTTCTACCATTAAGGAATCATGGCTATGACTAGCTATGATATTGATTTTTATATCTCCAAGTATATCTTTAGCTATCTTTTCATAATTATTTAAAATCATATCCCTATTCATATCTCCAAATACTGTACTTAAGAAAAAAGCTTTTACTAGAGTTTTTCCTGTCTTTGTATTTGCATCTATAGTTCTAAAATCATCTTGAGAGTAAAGTAGTTTCAATATCTCTTTTGGTTCCTGAAAAAAAAGACTGTTTTTTAAAGTGAAATATTGCATCTGCTTAACTCTATGGAATATTTTTTTCAAATTACCTTTTATACCAGAGAGGTGATCTAATTCACTAAAATTTGAAAACAATAAATATATTTTATCTCCTACAGATATAGAATCACTATGAAGTATAAATATAATATCACCCTCTTTGTATTGATCGTCATAACTCTCTTCCACATACTGCAACTCAAAAAAATGATTTCCACCACCTAATGTACCTAGTGTTTTACCTGCTATTTCTATATGCTTATTATTAAATATATCTTTGACACTATTTTTTAAATCTTCTATTGAGTTAATACCAATAAATTCAAATAATTCTTTATATTTTGTATCTGTATAAAACTTATCTAAATAGTTGTAAAATATTTTATATATCTCATCATTGCTGTATACTTCTGTATAATTGTATGCTTTTAGTATCTTTGAATATTCTTTAAATGTTTGTTCTAATTTTGTTCTACTATCAATACTTACATTTTCTATCATCCCAAAAGTAAAACCACAATTTGCTACTCCTAACATAGCTGGATAGATAGATGTCTCACTAGCTGTTAGCATACCATTTACCACCCTTGCACCTTTTTTATAATGCACATCAGGATAAATTAATAAATCCAATGTTTTATCATCTGTTTTACTATAAAAATCTTCTATTATTTTTTTTGAACCATCATCTGGTATTAGCTTCTCTTCTACTAAATATTTAATTGACATATTAGCTCCTCAACCGCTTCTTTTATTTTACCTTTTGGAATAGAAAATGAATAACTTCTATAGCTACTAATATCTAAGCTTTTAGTCAAACTATTCTGATATAAAAAAGGAAGATTAAAAAGATTAGCTTCAAGTATCTCTCCTGCTCCATTATTTATAAGATGCCAGTTTTGAGTTACTATATTTTTATCCAGCTCTTTTATAGCTAAATTTTCACTAATAGATAAAAAATAAACATTATCGACTACTACAGCATTATCTTCTTTAAAATCAAACAAAACTTCTTTTAAGTTATCATCTTCATATATGATATTTTCTTTTGTATCATTTTCTAAATCTAAACGAATTGGCATATTTAAACCTACAAAACTTTTTCCATTCGATAAAACAAAATTATCTGCTAATATTTTATGGCCCCTTAGTAAAAGTTCATATGATAAAGAACTTTTACCAACTCCATCAAGTCCTGTCAAAACTATATATTTATCATTAATTTTTATTAAACTTCCATGAACTAAAGAATAACTATCTTGCATAGCATATAAACTAAAAATAGGATATAAAATAGTTTGATAAAACAAAATATGATTTATACTGTATTTTGAACTCAATAAATTTTTCAAATAATACAAACTTTTCTTTTTTAAATCAATATTTAAAGTTAAATGATCATTAAAATTATATTTATAACTTAGAGTTTGTATTCTTGATTTTTTACTTATATGGAGTTCATTATCTTTAAATTTTATCTCTCTACCTAAAATAATATCTTCAAAATTTGTATTATTAATACTTGGCACATTCAAAGATACAAAAGATTTTATATTTGGAATTGAAGAGTGTGAAACAATATAATTTTTTAATTGTCTTTTTGTGAATTCAAATAAATCACTACTTTTAATATCAATGGAAACATCACCAATTAATGGGAAAGTACATTTAATATTATACATAAAATATCCTATTTAATTTATTGAAAATCCTATTTGATAGATTTTTAAGCTTTATCAATATATTTGAATTTGAATAAGTTTTGATATGAAACAATATACTACTTTCATTTGAAAACCAGTATTTATATTCCTCCGCACCTCTACCAAAATCAAACACTTTATAATTATTATTCTTACAGTATTCTAATATTTCAAAAAGAAGTACTTTCCCAGGTGAAATAGCATTGTATTCATTACTATAAGATGGGATAGCAGAGTTTAAAATACTGTTAGAATCCATATAAGTGAAATGATAAGCAACTGTTTTATTTTTAATATAGAGCTTTGATAAAATCACTAAATCTGTTTGACTAATATCTTTTATAAACAAATCGAAATTCTCTATATCTTGAAAAGGGCCGCCATGCCATCGCTCTTTATGTATTTGTATAAACTCACTGAAAGTCTTATCATCTTTTTTAATAGAAAATTTAAACCCTAATTCTGATCTATAACTTTTAATAGCTCTATTCTTACACCTTTTAATATCACTATTTTCTTTTGTTTTAATTTTAAATGAATCAAACTCAGTTTTTGGTTTGGTATCTATTATTTTGCTATCATATGTAATATTGTTTTGATAAAAATATTTTATCAATACTTTAGCAATCATACTATCTGCATCTAAATATCTAAAATCTATATTATAATTGTTTTTGAAGATAAAGTCATAAAATTGTTTTATATATTTTTCATTTTCGTACAAAAGACCAAAACTATCAAATAGATCTGGATTTGAACCAATTAAATATAAGTTATTTTTGCTTTTATACAAAGGAGCTAAAAAGACTAATTTTTCATCATTCCAAATTGTAAATATAAAAATATCTTGATTTGTTTTTTTAAAATGCTTTAACCATGTATTACACCAAACAAAAGATAAATTATAATTAGCCCCTTTATTGTATAATTTAATCCAATTTTCTTTTAATATTGGATCATCTAAATTATCATACATCTCTATCTCTTTATCATAATTATCTACTTTCTTATTTGTTTTCTCTATAAGATTATATTTTTGACAATGTAAATCTTTATAATAAAAGTTGTTTTCATATTTAGATATATTTTTTGTAGATGTTGCATAATCATAACTATCAAAACCAATAGGCTGAAAATCTCTACTAAATTCAAAATCCATAAGATATAAATCATTTGAAACATTAAATATATTATTTGTAGTAAAATCACCATGTTCATAAGACACTTTTATAGTCGTGAATTGCCTTAATTTTTTTTCATAGTCTTGAAACTCTTTTTGTCTTTTTATCATACTATGAAATTGATTCGGCCATGCACTTAAAAAGTTAGCTAAAATCTTATCAATATTTTCATCTGTAGTTTCTATCTCTATGCTGTTTTCTTCATAAAACTGTACCAGTTCATCTATTGGCTTGCTATTTGAAAAAAAAGATATATCATCAAAATACTCATATAGAGCATAAGAGAGTTTATTGCCACTTTGAACATATAAAGGCATATTTAATTTAAAATTATGTTTCAATTTACTGAATTTTTCTTGGTATTCAATAGTTCGTTTAAAGTAAAATATTTCTATATTGTTTGTAGCAATTTCAAGTAAATATCTCTTGTTTTTATTGTCGATCAACATATATTTTATCAAGCTACGAGCTGTGATATTTTTATCAAACTCTTTGCTTATTGTTAAATCCATAGCTAAAGTATCATTTATAGTTTCAATTATATTTTGAATATCAAGTTTAAACACTTTTTATAAACTCCACAATTCTCTGACAAGCTTTACCGTCACCATGTACAAAAACAATATCTGGGTTAAAATCACTCAACATATCTTTCATACCCAAAAGTACATTTGCAGTTACACATACTTTTGATATTATCGAATTCTTTTTTTCAAAAGCTTTTACAAGAGGTGCCATTTTTATAGCTTCTGGTTTTGTTCCAAAAACTAATAAAATTTTTTTCATTAACTCTTCTTTATGTTATAATTTTTAAATATTATACCTGAAAACCCTTACTCACTAAAGTACTTTATTCACACCCCCGGTGCTTTCCACATAGATTGGGTTAGTCCTCTATCTACAAGACTTAACTGGTTTGCATACACTTCTTGCCATTGTTCTTTTATGGCAGCGTATTTACTAAAGTTTTCACTATCTGGCAGATACTCTTTGTCCCATACGACTAATGCATCAGATGCTTTGACAATACACTCATAAATCCCTGCACCAACACCTGCTGCTATTGCTGCCCCTAGTGCAGTTGCTTCTGTAACTTTTGGAACCTTTATTTT
>Ga0209013_10003442_pt1 | contig 14070 bp, 14 predicted proteins | sample Cruoilmetagenom2_FD_187291 | JGI IMG/M metagenome (GOLD analysis project Ga0209013, IMG submission 187291) | Oil polluted marine microbial communities from Coal Oil Point, Santa Barbara, California, USA - Sample 2 (SPAdes) (version 2) | ecosystem: Environmental > Aquatic > Marine > Oil seeps ... | reverse complement strand
CTGAAACGCAGCTGCCGCACGATGCGGCGCCGGCGGCGCAGCCGCTGTTTGCGCGCGGCCGCAAGACGATGATCCCGCTGACGCTGCAACCAGCGCTCATGCCGTTGCCGGTCGCGCTCCACGGCCGCGCTTTGCGTCCGCAGCCAACGCTGGTGGTCGGTGAGATCGGAATTGGCGGTGGTGAGAAATTCCCCGGACTTCGCCGCGGTATCCTTGGCGGCGGCAACAGTCGCTTCGAACGCCGCCGACTCTTCCGACTCGGCGTCGTCTGCGCGCGTTGACCAGGCCCGTTTCTTACGCATTGCAACGGCCATGCCGTGAGGCTCCGCCAAAGACGGGATCCGCCGCGAGCCTCGTAACGGCGAAACGGCTCAACGTGGAACTCGCCAGGGGGCTACAACGCCAAAGTTTGCGAAGCTCCCCGCCCCCGATTCTGGAGCTTCGCTACAAGGAGGCCACTCAAGACCTCTATCGGCCACCAAATGAAGGCGAGGCGGAACGGCCGATTGCCGGTTCCCCCGCCTGCGCTAGCTTATCCGGCAAACGGACCGCGGCCAACGGCCAAACCTTGAGGGCAAACACTTTTGGGGTGGGTGGCCCCCGTCACAGATTGTCGAGACCCCCGAGAACCCGGTCGAAATCACGGGCCTTCTGGTAGTCGATATCCGACTGCCGCGCTCTCTGCGCGGTCCGGTCCGCGCGGCACGCCTCATAGGCCTCGGTATCCGGCTCGTTGTCGGCCCGGCAGGCCGTATCGTCCTCCGCATCCTGGGCGACCTGCTGTGCCACGCGTCCGGACTGGACCTCCTCACGGCTGGCACAGGCAGAAAGACCAACAGGCAGCAAAACGGCCAATATCAAGGCGATTCTGATCATGGCGACGTAGCTGCGCCTCAATGATGGCGGGGTCATGATCGAGGATCGATCACCGGGCCTCCCGCCTTGAGACCGCCCTCCTTGCTGCATAAATCCTTCCCAAGGGGAGTGAAGACGTTTCATCCGGTGTTTTCGAAGAGGACGCGCCCCCGTGACCGAACTGATCCGCCCCCTCGCCTCCGCACTGAGCCTTAGCGCACTGAGCCTTGGTGCGCTTCTTGTCCTTCTCGCCCCGTCTGCCGTCGCCGTCGCCGACGCGCCAAAGACCGAACAATCGGACGAAGCCGACAAGACCCCGACCTTGCGCCTGCCGCCGGCGGCGATCACCTACCATACCGCCACGCTCGACAGAGAACAGGTCTCCTATAGCGCGGTCGCCGGCGCCATCAAGCCTCGCGACGATCGCGGCAAACCCACGGCGGAAATCTTCTACGTCGCCTACAACCGGGAGCCGGAACAGACCTCCCGGCCGATTACGTTCGTCTTCAACGGAGGACCGGGCGCGGCCTCGGCCTATCTTCACCTTGGCGCCATCGGACCGAAAGTCGTCGAGACGTCCGCCGTCGGCGAACTCATCGGTCCACCGCCGCGCCTCATCGGCAATGACGCAAGCTGGATCGACTTCACCGACCTCGTCTTCGTCGACCCCGTCGGCACGGGCTATAGCCGCGCCACCGGCAGCAAGACTGACAGCGACTTTTGGGGCGTGAAGCAAGACACCGACTCGCTCGCCGCGTTCATCCGGCTTTACCTCACACAAGCCGGGCGCACCGACTCGCCCGTCTTCTTGACCGGCGAAAGCTATGGTGCCTTCCGTGCCGCCACGATCACGCGCAAGCTTCAGAAGACAACAGGCATCTCGCCGAGCGGTCTTGTGCTGGTCTCGCCGGCGCTCGAGTTCGCGCTGATCTACGGCGAGGACTTCGACCCGATTCCCTGGGCGCTGGCGCTCCCCTCTTACACGGCCGTCAAGCTTGAGAACGAAGGCGTTGCGACGCGTGGGGAACTGCGCGATGCCCTGAAGGACGTCGAACGCTATGCGCTCACCGATTATCTCGTGGCGCTCGCGTCCGGCACCGAACAAGGTGGCCGGATAGCATCGGCGCGCGTGGCCGAGCTGACCGGCATCTCCCGCGCCGAAGTCGAGAAGCGCTTTGCCCGCATCCCCCTCTCGTTCTTCATCAAGGAGTTCGACCGCGACGGCGGCCAACTCTTGAGCCGCTATGACGGCAGCGTGAGCGGACCCGACCCGCACCCGTCCAGCCCGTGGCCGCGCGGACCCGACCCCGTTCTCGACGTGACCAAGCCCCTTTGGACCACGGCGTTCGTGACCTATGCGCAAGAGGAGCTCGCCTTCAAGACGGAGCAGCCATACGAGCTCCTCAACGGCAAGGTGCGCGGGAAGTGGGACTTCGGCACGAGCCCGACCCGTCAAGGCTATGCCGGCGTGCTTGACGACATTCAGCGCGCTCGCGCCGCCAACCGCGGGCTCGAAGTGCTGATCGCCACCGGTTATACGGACCTGATCACGCCGTATATGACGGCCACCTATCTGGTCAAACAATTGCCGCCGCTCACCGGCGCAAGCCCGATCACGATCGAGGATTATGCGGGGGGACACATGCTGTATCTGCGTGCCGACACGCGGCGGGCCTTGAAGGACGATGTGGAGGCCATGTACCGGCGGGCCCTTCCGGTGCCGAGCGAAGGCTGACAGACGGCAAGCGGATGAACCGTCACCACCGATGGGCTACACTTGCGATTCTAACCTTAGGAGATGTGAGGACCGGCGATGCCAATTCGACGCTTCGCTCTCGCTACCTTTGTCCTGATCGCCCTCGTTTTGCCGGGGCACGCCGAGGACAAGGCCGAGACGCCAGATGCACCGCAAGAGTCACCCTGGAAGGAGTTCCACTTCACCGAACGTGGCTTCGTGGCGTCCTTTCCCGTGGCCGAGAAGCCTAAGGCCGCAAGCACGCCGGTCGCGGGGCAAAACCCGCTGCTCCAACACACCTATCAAGCCAATCTCGCCCGGGACACCGTCTACAGCATCGTGGTGTTCGAATACCCTGAAGGCCGGGCGCCGAACCCGCCTAGGCCCGATTACTTCATCAAGGTCGTTGAGGCTTACGCCAAGGGCAGCGATACAAAAGTCCGCAAGAAGGCGTCCCGGACTTTCGATGGTCGCCCGGGCTATGAGGCGGTGGCCGAAGATGGGCGCGGCAAGCGCAACCACCTGATCGATCTGGTGGCCAATGGCGACCGGATCTACATGATCGTCTCCGCCGGCCCGAAGGGACACAGCCGAAGCGGCGATGCAGAGCGCTTTCGCGATGGCTTCCGTTTGCTGGGGGGCCCACCACCACAAGACTCCAAGCCCGACAGCGAGTAACGGCGTCTAAGCAGCACGTGTGCGCAGGTTGTCGACGAGGCGGCGCACGTTTTCCGACGGCGCGCGCGTGAACAGGCTCACGACGATCGTAACGAGAAAGCCGGCGGGCACTGCGAACAATCCGGCGAATACGGCGCGCACGCCGAACCAATTGGTGATCGGACGCACCGATTCATCCCACGCCGCGAGCACCGCGGCTTTGGCTGCATCGTCGGCGGCCAGATAATAGTCGTTGCGCAACCTCTCGTAAGCGGCGACCTGCGCATCGCTCGCATCGGAGAAGAAGCTCGACGACTCGTAGAAGGCGAACGGAATCGTGTGCGGCCCGACCATGTAGTAGAGGCACACCAAGGTGCCTGCGACCATGCCGGCAAGCGCGGCGTCGGCCGTCGCACGCTTCCACCACACACCAAGCACCAGCACGGGAAGAAGCGTGCTGGCCGCGAGCGAAAGCATGGCACTTGCGCCCGTCAAGCTCTCCTGCGGGAAGGCGATGGCCGAAAGGCCGGCGAGCCCCGTCACCACGATCACGCAGATGCGCGCCACGAAAACTTGGCGCCGCACCGACGCCGTCGGGTTCAGGCTCTTAAAATAGATGTCATAGGAGAGGACGTTCCCGACCGAAAGCGCGAGCGCGCCGCCTGCTGCAAGGAGCGTCGCAAGCGCGGCCACCGTCAAGACGCCCTCGGCGATCATGGAAAGCGCGTCCCCGGCGCGCACCGCGGCCGCCTCGTACAGCGCACCGAGTGCGGGCGCACCGAGCAGGAGCAGTCCGGCGAAGGGCAGCGCGAGCAAAAACGAACCCCGCGCCTCAGATGGCGTCGGGGTCGTAAAGCCCCGCATCAGGACAGCCGGCAAAGCCGCAATACCGGCCGCGAGGCAAAAGACCAGCGCCACACGGTTCATGCCGCCGTTTTGCCCGCTATCTTGCGCAAAGACGTTGAGCCCGGCACCCGGCACGACCTCATCGGCAAGAAGGCGCTCCACGGCGAACAGCGTTCCCGTCTGCCACAAGGCCACCACGATCGCCGCCAGCGCTGCGGCAAGCAGCACGACATATTGCGCGATCTGCGACACGCTCAACGACCGCATGCCGCCGATCAAGATGCAGACGAAGATCATCGCCACGCCGCCACCGATACCAATCGGAACAGGCAGCGAAAACACCGCGGTGCTGAGCATTCCGAACGCCATCAGCACGACGGCAAGTGCCGGAAACCCGCAGACGATGACGGCAAGCACGGCCAAGGGACGCACCTTGTCCCCTCCGAAGCGCTCGGCGAGAAAATCGGGCAGCGTATAGCCGCCGAACTGCCGCAAATACGGTGCGAGCAAAAGCCCTCCGACGAGGAGGCCGAGTCCTACGCCGAGGAGCACGGCACCGAGCCCCTTCCAGCCGGGGCCGACCGCTCCGCCCGCGCCGACGAAGACGAGCAGCGCCATCAACGACACCGCAATGGCCAAACCGTTGAACAATGCCGGCATCAGCCGGCCCGCGACATAGAAGTCCGACACGGGACGAACGACGCGCACGAGACCCGCCCTGCCGAAGATCAGCATCGCCATCAGGACGGAAAGCTGGGTACTTAACGTGGCCGCCTCCTACTTGCGCACCGTCTTGCGCGGTTTGGGCAAGACCTCACACAGGAGCTTGCCGAACTGTACGAACTCATCCTTGCGCGGCGACGTCTTGCGCCAAGCTAAGCCGATCTCTCGCTTAGGCCCCGGCGGCGGGAATCGCAACAAGCGAATGTCACCGCCACGATGAACTTCGGCCGAGACCGCCATCTCGGGCAACAGCGTGATGCCGTAGCCGTTCGCCACCATCTGCACGATGGTCGCCAGGCTCGATGCGCCGAAGCTCTCGCGTGCCTCGCGCGTCATCATGTGGCAGTAGGACAGCGTTTGATCGCGCAAGCAATGCCCCTCTTCCAAGAGCAGCAGCCGCTCGCCCGCGAGCATGTCCGCCGTGGCGCGGCGCAAGCGCGCTTTTCGATCTGTCGCCTTAGTCGCCAGGATGAAGGCGTCGTCGAACAAGCGATGCGTCTCCACTTCTGGATCGTCGATCGGCAGGGCGATGAGAATAACGTCGAGATTGCCGCTCACAAGCTCATGCACCAGAGTTTCGGTCACTGTCTCGCGCAGTTGCAAGGAGAGCATCGGAAACCGCTTCTGCAACGCGGGCAAAGCCGCCGGCAAGAGATAGGGCGCGATTGACGGAATGGCGCCAAGCTTGAGCACGCCGGACAGCACACCCTCCTGCCCCTTGGCGTAATCGACGAGATCGCGCACCGACGCCAGGATCGCCCGCGCGCGGGCAGCGACCTCCTCCCCCTTCTCGGTGAACTCGACACCCGATTTGCGGCGTTCCACGAGGCTGAGCTTCAGCTCGTCCTCTAGCTCCTTGATCTGCATGCTCAGCGCCGGCTGGCTGACGGCGCAAGCCTCCGCCGCATGACCGAAATGATGCGTGTTCGCGAGCGACTCCAGATAACGAAGCTGTCTGAGCGAGACCATGGGCGAAACGACGGCGAGCGATTGGCGATAAGAAGAGCTTATGCGTTCCATTAGGAAATACGATTGGAAATTATCATGGCCCAATCGCATATTCCAATCGCAGAGTTCGGACGGCCCGAACCGCGTTCAGTGTACGGGTCGTACCGGCCATTGCTTGGTTCAAGACTCGCGAAAGGAGCAAGATATGCGTGAGTGGCTCAAGCCGACGATCGAGGAAACGGAATCCGGTATGGAAGTGACGAGCTACCTGCCGGCCGAGCTGGACCGCGCTTAGTCCGGCTTTTCTCATCTCGGAACGAAGCAAACGGCGATCCGGCAGGAGCCAGATCGCCGTTTGCGTTCGTGTCACCAAAGGCACGCGAATAGCGCCCCTACGGGCTTTGGGCTACGATGAGAAAACGCCAAGATCACCCTCTTCAGGTGTTCTTAATCCAGTATCCAGACAGTGTTCATGAACGAGTCATGAAAAGCTCATACGGCCTCCCCATGTTTTACCATGGTATAAACCGCATCGAAGGCGCCACTTAGAAGCGCCAAAAGCAAACTGTATTCGAGGATTGACGCGCATCAACGACGGCAGCGGCGGCGCCGGCTAGTTTATCCTCGTAACGGCAATGGTTGAGATCGAGGAAGACCCGTGACCAAGATTATGAGCCCCGACGAACTGGAGCAGGAACTGCGCGCCATTGGCGCCTCGCAGTACCACGACAAACACCCCTTCCATAAGATGCTGCATGGCGGCGAATTGAACAAAGGCCAGGTCCAGGCCTGGGCCTTGAACCGCTATTGCTATCAGTCTGCGGTGCCGCGCAAGGACGCCGCGCTGATGAGCCGTTGTCATGATCGCGAGCTACGCCGGGAGTGGCTGCACCGCATCATGGACCATGACGGCTACGAGGACGAAGAAGGCGGCATCGAGCGCTGGCTCGTGCTGACCGACGGCCTCGGACTTGACCGTGACTATGTGATTTCCCGCAAAGGCGCCCTGCCCGAGACAGTGTTCGCCGTCGAGGCTTACGTGAACTTCGTGCGCGACAAGACGCTTGTCGAAGCCGTCGCATCCTCGCTCACCGAGCTGTTCGCGCCGAGCATTCACAAGGCGCGCATCTCCGGCATGCTCGAGAACTACGATTTCATCAGCGACGACGTGATGGCGTATTTCAAGCGCCGCCTCACCCAGGCACCGCGCGATGCCGACTTCGCCCTCGAATATGTGAAGCAGAACGCGCGCACCCCCGAGGCGCAACAGGGCGTGCTCGATGCGCTCCGCTTCAAGACCCATGTGCTGTGGGCGCAGCTCGATGCGCTCCATCTGGCCTATGTCGATCCGGGCATGATCCCGCCGGGCGCTTTCGTTCCGGAACAGGCATGACGAATAAAACGGAAACTCCCGGCCGGCTGATTGTCAGCCGGGAGTCGAAACCGCAAATGCCACCCTACCTGAAGCTTCGCCATGACGCGGGGCGCGGGCGATGGGTGCTTCTGGCGCCGGAGCGGATTCTGACGCCGGATCAAATTGCCGTCGAGGTGCTGCAGCTCTGCGACGGAAAAAGAACCGTGGAGGACATCGCCGCGAAGCTGGCCGAGGAGTATTCCGCCCCCGTCGACGTGATCGCGAAAGACGTCGTGGAGCTGCTCCAAGACCTTGCCGACAAGGGATACATAAAGGCATGACCGAGGATCTTAGGATAGACGGACACATTCAAGGCATCGCCGTCGACGACGAACCGACGACGGGCGTTGTCGGCAACGAAGACGAGGCGGCCGAGCTGTGCGCCCTTGCACCGGTTGGCCTGCTTGCCGAGCTTACGCACCGCTGTCCGCTGCAATGTCCTTATTGCTCTAACCCCGTCGAACTCGAAGGCGCCAAGAACGAACTCACCACCGAGGAGTGGTGCTCCGTCATGCGCCAGGCGGGCGAGATGGGCATCCTCCAAGTGCATCTGTCCGGCGGCGAGCCGTGCGCGCGCAAGGACCTGGAGGAGATCGTCAAGGCGGCCTCCGAAGCCGGGCTCTACACGAACCTCATCACTGCCGGCGTCACCTTAAAGCGCGACCGGCTCGAAACCCTGCAGAAGCTTGGCCTCGATCATGTCCAGGTCTCGTTCCAGGACGTCGACCCGGCAGGCGCGGATAAGATTGGCGCCTATCCGAACGCCCTGCAGAAGAAACTGGACGTCGCCCGTTGGGTGACGGAACTCGGCATGCCGTTGACGGTCAACGCGCCGATCCACCGCCACAACATTCATAACGTGCCGCGCTATATCGACATGTCCGTCGAACTGGGCGCTCAGCGTTTAGAGGTGGCCCATGCGCAGTATTACGGTTGGGCCTTCCTCAACCGCGCTGCGCTCATTCCCACCTACGAAGACACAGTGGCCTCCATTGAATATGTCGAGGCCGCGCGCGAGCGCCTGAAAGGCGTGCTCACCATCGATATGGTCGTGCCCGACTACTACGCCAAGCGGCCGAAGCCCTGCATGGGCGGCTGGGGTAAGGGCTTTATGAACATTACGCCGGCGGGCAAGGTGCTGCCCTGCCACGCCGCGGAGAGCATCCCGGAGCTGGAGTTCGACAATGCGCGCGACAGGAAGCTTGTCGACATCTGGATGAACGGCGATGCGTTCAACGCCTTCCGCGGCACCGAGTGGATGAAGGAGCCGTGCCGCTCCTGCGCGTTCAAAGAGGTCGACTATGGCGGCTGTCGCTGCCAGGCCATGGCCATCACCAAGGACCCGCGGAACACCGATCCGGCTTGCGCGCTGTCGCCCTATCACGCCGAGATGGTGAAGCTCGCCAAGGATGAGGCCGCCAAGCCTGCGACCGAGTTCATCTACCGTAATCCGCGCAACGCCGCTGAGGCCGGAAAGGCAGCCGACGAGCCCCTCGTTCCCGCCGAGTAGACGTCACAAACTCAGAGCGATTTTCAGAAGGCGCCCCCATCGCGGGGCGCTTTTTGTTTCAGGAGATCGGCCCCTTAGGCGCCGAGCCGCGCATCAGCCGGTGCTGCTTGACCGGGCCCGCCCGACAACAGGCGATAAGCGTGCGCGAAGGCGAGCGTCGCGATCGGCATGGCGACGAGAAGCCCAACCCCAAGGGCCAAAATCCCGGCCATGAGAATGAGGAACAACAGGCAGATAAACCCGAGCAGCGGCCAGCGATTACCGGCCGTGATGCGCATGCTTTCCTTCATCGCCTCGATGGGGCCAAGCCCACGGTCGATCACGATAAAGGTCGAGAACATGAACAGCAGCATGGCGATGATCCCGGGCACGATGAACAAGGCAAGGCCGATGACGATGGCCAGCGTTGTCAGGACCGAAGCACCGAGGAACTTCAAGAACGGTTGCGGGTGCCACAGCATGGAGAACTCTGCCGTATCGGGGTTGTCGTGCGCGGCCAGATAAAATGCCGTCACGCCCATGCTGATGAGCGTACCGAGACCGTAGTTGACGATGGAGCCGAGGACGGTGGGCTCTTCCGCGCCGCCGCCCATTGCGCCGTCGACAGCCGAACTGATCCCGCCGGCAAGCATGTACACGATTGCGATGATAAAGCTCGCGCCCACGAAGAACCACGGGCGTCTCTTGAATGCCTCCCATCCATAGCGGATGGCATCTCCGGGCGAGAACTGCATGGGCGGACGATAGCAGTCCCCTCACGATTCGGGGAGCAACAACGGATTTCGCCCACAGGCGCGCACAAAACTCCGAACCTCAAGGGCGATGGCATTTCCCTTTGGCAATTATTCCTGCCGAAGTTTCCGCCTTGCAATGCCCATTTTCTTGTCGGTACCATGCCGGCCAACACTCGGCTGGCCCTCTGGAACCCGCCGGCGAGGGCCAAACTCGGGTTCGGATTCACCGCTTAACCGGCGCCAACGGTCTCGTCATGCAGATCATCTGGGCTTCGAAGCCCCTCCCCCGCCTCGTGCTGACCGCCGCGCTCATTTTCAGCGGCACGATGTGCGTGCCCGCCTGGGCCGGTCACCCCTCGAAAGAGCGCGAGGGCGGCGTCAGCCTCCAAATGCCTCAGTCACCCGAGATGATGCCGGTCGAGATCGGCTACATCCGTGAGGACACTGGTCGGCCGCGGCCGGCCTCACGCCTGGATGCGGAGCCCGACGATGCCGGGATTGCCGGCGCCAAGATGGGCATCGGAGAGAACAATGCAGGCGGCCGCTTCATGGGCCATTTCTATGCGCTCGATGTCGAGGAGGCGTCATCGCCGGAAGACGCGCTCGCTGCGATCAAGAAACTCCACGACAGCAAGCACAACTACATCATCGTGGACGCGTCCGCGCCAACGCTGCTCAAGCTCGCCGACTGGGCAAAGGACAAGGACATTCTGCTGTTCAACGTCCGGGCAACCGACGTCTCGCTCAGGCAGGAAGGTTGCCGCGCCAACGTCATGCATATCGTGCCGGACCGCTACATGCTGGCCGACGCCCTGGCGCAGTATCTCGTCAAGATGAACTGGAAGAATTGGCTCGTCGTCCACGGCTCGACCGCTGCCGACCGCGCCAACACCGACGCCGTCAAGCGGGCGGCGAAACGGTTCGGCGCGAACATCGTGGACGTTCGGGAATATGTGGATGTTTCGGGCGGACGCCGCGACGGCGTGGGCCCTATCCCGCCGGCAAAGCCGCGCATGGAAGCCAGCGCCGACGACTCGGTTATCCCGGCCACCGGCTATGACGTCATTATGGTGGCGGACGAGGACCAGCAGTTCGGTCCGCTCATGCCCTATCGTGGCGGCGGACAGCCGCGCATCGTGGCCGGCACGACCGGCCTCTTCGCCACGACGTGGAGTCCCGGACACGAAAAATGGGGCGCCACCCAAGCGAACAATAATTTTGAGAAAGATTTCGATCGGATCATGCTGCCGATCGACCACCAGGCCTATGTCGCGGCGCGCACGATTGGCGAGGCTGTGACCCGAAAGCCCGAGAATGACTTTGCAACCGTGTCGGCCTTCATCCACGGGCCCGACCTGCAGCTCGCGCCCTTCAAGGGCATCAAGCAGCAATTCCGCCCCTGGGACGGTCAGTTCCGCCAGCCGATACTGATCGCCACCGAGAAGGTCCCGGTCTCCGTCTCTCCGCAGCGCGGTTTCCCGCACGCGAGCCATCCGGAAATCGAAGTCGATACGCTCGGCATCGACGAGCCGGAGAGCACTTGCGAAATGTGAGCTAGCGGAGCGCGGCCCCCGCCGCGATCCTCTCGCCCTTCTGGTTGAGAACCGGGACGTTGTACTCCCGCAGGATCACATTGATCTCCTGCTCGCTGTCGGCCAGCAGTTTGTTGATCTGATGCTTCCATTGCGGCTCGTTCGGGCGGACACCCATCGTGATGGGGTAGATCGTGTTCGGGCCCGCGCTCTCCTTGACGAGCGGCACGACGCGCAGCGGCACCTTGGCCTGCGCGGCGTGGTATCCGCCGATCGGCCCCCACAACAGCGCCGCGTCGAGCTCGCCCGATGCGATCTCACCAATCACCGCTTCAGCCGCCCGGGCAGAACTCTCGCCCGGATTGACCTCGAAGGGCTTCACGTTCGAGACCAAGCCGTGCATGGCCAGGATGCTTGCCGGCGGCGTTTGCGCGAACAGGCCTATGCGCTTCCCGCGGAGCTGCGGATCCGACAGTGTCTCCACGTCTTTCAAGTCCGGGTCGTCCGCGCGCGTAATCAGTACATAGGATGTATAGTAATAGGGGTTGGTGTCTTCGATCAGCCCCGTGCCTTGCGCATATCCCATCACCAGGTCGCAGGCTCCCTCGCCCACCGTGTTGGATACGTCGCCAGAGTCTTCGGACGACCACGTGTATTCCAACTCCTGACCGAGGCGCTCGGCGAGGAGAACGGCAAGCTTGTTTTCGAATCCCTCGCCCTTGTCGTTGGAGAACGGCAAGTTGTCTGGGTCGGCGCACACGCGAAGTACCGGCGCGGCAGCAAGCGGCGCGCTCTGAGCGACGCACAGCATCGCCGTGGCGGCCAAGACAGAGGCCACCAAGCCGGCGTGCCGGAGGCTCTGCACCACCCGGCGGACTATCGTTGTGCTGCCCTTCAAGGCCACCTCTTCGTCATCTCCGAACCAACCAACTATTGCCGAGCTCAAACGCGGCACAAACCGCAATCTTGCAAAAAGATATGGCGATTTCAGGCGCGTCCCGCCAGTCCTATCGCGCGACCGCGCAGCCCATGATGGTCTCCGCACGCTCGACCCCGGTGGGGTAATGCGCGCCCGTCGGCTTCGTGCCGAACATGGACATGGCCTCGCGGCCAGCCTCGATGCCATCGGCATGCCCGCGCTCGCGCATGAGCTTGACCGCGCAGCAGTCGGCCTCCAACTCCAAGCGCTTCAACTGCGGCGCAATATAGAGGAAGGCCTGCGGTCCCACATTGCCGAGCCCCTTCTTGAACTCCGTCACGTGCCCGAGCGTATGGTGGCAACACTCATGCGCCAGCAGGAACTTGCTGTAGGCCGGGTCGTCGCGCAGGGTTCGCCGATTGACCACGATCACGGGCCGCCCCCGGCGATCCGTCATCGACGACGCCAGCTCGGCCACATTACGCAGCACGTAGGTTTTGACGGTGCAGTAAGGGTTCTCAATCTCAGGCATGAAGCGGCCGGCTTGCGCCTCGCCGTCAACCATCCAAAGGCCGGCAAGCGCGAAGGTGGCAAGCACGAGGTTGAAAAGACGCAAAATCGGCTCCCGTAGCAAAGCCCCACGAAGAAAGACTAAGGCCGGGAACGAGCGCCGCCAAAGTGAATTTTGAACCCCGTTCATACGCACCATCCTAGGCCGCCCGCTTCACCCCGGGGATAAATACTGCGTTATCGGATGGTTAGGGTCGGTGACCTCAGTCACGAAACAGCAGGAGCGCTCCCCAACATTCAGGCCCCATTCATGTGGCGCCGGGTACAAACGCAAGGATAAACGCCCGGAAGGCTCGCCCCCCTTGCTTTCCAAAGGCGAAAGAAGGCCGTCGTTGATTGCGTGCTTCAGGCTCCCCACATGAGCTATGCCGCGATTGGCTGTCGGCGCACTCTGAAACCCGGAGGTTGCAATGATAAAGCAGCTCATCGTTCCCATTCTTGGCCTCGCCGCTCTGGCCACCGCCGCGACCCCTGCCGCGGCTGATAGAGGCCGGGCCTATGTGGTGAAGCCAGCTCCGAAATATATCTACGAATACGACGCACGGCCCTCGAAGCGCGCTGTGACGGTTGAACCGCGCCGCTACAAGCGCAAATTCAACCCGAACCTCGACTTCGAGACCGAGGCGGTGTGGCGCAATTTGCGTCCCAATTGGTTCGACGACTAGGAGACTGCACGACGCGCATCCGGGGCCGATGGTCATGCGCTCTTTATCGGCCTCGGATTATGCGTCAGTCTAAGGACAGCCGCCGCTGAAGGCGGATCCGGAGGCGCACATGCTGAAGCGTTTCGCCACAGGCTTGATCGGCCTGACCTTGCTCGTCGCGGCCCTGAGCCCCGCCAGCGCCGAGAAGCGCGTCGCGCTCGTCATCGGCAACTCGGCCTACAAGAACACCACGCCGCTCAAAAACCCGAGCAACGACGCCGTCGATATGGCGGAAGCGCTCCGCGCGCTCGATTTCGAAGTCATCGACGGCACGGACCTGCGCAAGCGCGACATGATGAAACGCATCCGCGCTTTCGCCGAAAAGCTCGACGGCGCCGATGTCGGACTCTTCTTCTATGCCGGTCACGGCCTCCAGGTTGATGGCCGCAACTTCCTCGCGCCGGTCGACGCCGCGCTGAAGTCCGATACCGATCTCGACTTCGAAGCGATCGAGCTGAACCTCGTGCTCAAACAGCTTGAGCGGAATGCCCGCCTGTCGATTGTGTTTCTCGACGCCTGCCGCGACAACCCGCTTGCCCGCAATCTCGTGGTCGCGGGCCGCTCGCTCGCGGTGGGGCGCGGATTAGCCCAAGTCGAAAAAGCCGTCGGCATGATGATCGCGTTTGCGACCCAGCCCGGCAACATCGCGCTCGACGGTGAAGGCCGAAACAGCCCATTCACCAAAGCGCTGCTGCAACACATCGGCGCTGAAGGCGCGAGCATCAACGACGTGATGATCGATGTGCGCCGGGACGTGCTGGAGGAAACCAAGGGCAAGCAGGTCCCGTGGGAGAACTCTTCGCTCACCGGCCAGTTCTATTTTAAACCCACCGCGACGTCCGGCGGAGGCACTGCCGAGATCGCGGCGCTGCGCGATGAGATCGCGCGGCTGAAGGAAGACCGGAGCCCTGCCGAGGCGGGCG
>Ga0209013_10003441_pt1 | contig 14075 bp, 12 predicted proteins | sample Cruoilmetagenom2_FD_187291 | JGI IMG/M metagenome (GOLD analysis project Ga0209013, IMG submission 187291) | Oil polluted marine microbial communities from Coal Oil Point, Santa Barbara, California, USA - Sample 2 (SPAdes) (version 2) | ecosystem: Environmental > Aquatic > Marine > Oil seeps ... | reverse complement strand
ACCTCTGTGCTAACGTTTCGCTGAGAGTGGACTCATCGTGAAGCTCATCATCCAGATCCCCGCGTGGAACGAGGAGGAGCACCTCCCCGAAGCCCTCGCTGCCCTGCCCGCCGAGGTTGCGGGCTTCGACGAGCTCGAGGTGCTGGTCATCGACGACGGCTCGGACGATCGAACCGCCGAGGTCGCCCGTGCGGCAGGCGCGACGGTGCTGCGGATGCCGGTCCACCGTGGTCTCGCCCTTGCATTCTCCGGCGGATTGCGGCGTGCCCTCGAGGACGGCGCCGACGTGATCGTCAACACCGATGCCGACTGCCAGTACGACGCTCGCGACATCCCCGCCCTGGTGCAGCCGATCCTCGACAACCGGGCGCAGATGGTGATCGGCGACCGCCAGGTCGGAACCCTGCGCCACTTTTCGGCCTCGAAGAGACTCCTGCAGAAGCTGGGGTCGTGGGTGGTGGGCCGTCTCTCCCGTACCTCGGTGAGCGACGCAACCTCGGGCTTTCGAGCCTTCTCCCGTGAGGCCGCCCTCAGGCTCCACGTCTTCACCCGATTCACCTACACCCTCGAGACAATCCTCCAGGCCGGCGAGGCGGGCCTTCGGGTTGTTTCGGTCCCGGTGAGGGTCAATCCCGAGGCTCGGCGACCGTCGCGTCTCTTCCACAGCAACACCGGATACGTTCTGCGCTCGCTGGCGAGCATCGCCCGCATCGTGGTCCTCTACAACCCGCTGCGGATCTTTCTCCGCCTCGGAGCGATTCCGATCGGCATCGGGGCGATCCTCCTTCTGAGGTTTCTCTGGTTTTACCTCTTCGGCAGCTCCCCCGCCGGCCACGTGCAATCCTTGATCCTGGCCGTCATCCTGGTGGTGGTCGGCGCGCTGATCTGGCTGGCCGGCATCATCGCCGACCTCATCGCCGTCAACCGTCGCCTCCTCGAGGAGCTGGTTCATCAGCAACGCGCACAGGGAATAGACGCCCGCCGCCGATCCTGACAATGCCACGTAGCCCGCATATCTCACCAGCTTCCTACTGCGGCCGACGATGCACGGCACCCATCGGCGTTTTCTCGCCTCGGGGGTCTCGACGTACTGTCGAGTACGCCTCCGCGCCCCTCGGGTCGAAAACACCGCTGTGCACCGCACCTCGCCGACCTCGCGAGGGAACCCGGTGAGATATGCGGGCTGAACCCCGCAAGGAACCCCGGAGGCTCGCCGGTCGCCTCATCGGCGCCGCGATCGCCGCCGCGCTGCTCGTCGCCGTCCTCGCCGTCGCGCGCCCCGAGGAGGTCTGGCGCCTGCTGCGAGCCACCGACGGGCGGTTCCTGGCGGCAGCCGTCGCAGCTTCTGCAGCCTCGGTGGCGATGCGGGGGCTGCGCCTCTCGATGCTCCTCGATCGTAGCGTCTTGGGGCCGCTGCGAGCATCCCTGGTGGCCGCCGCCGCCCAGGCCGCCGCTCTCTTTGCCCCGGCTCGAATCGGGGAGCTCGCCCTTCCCTGGCTCCTTTCCCGCACCGCCGGTCGAGACTTCGCGTCGGGAGTCGGCACCCTGCTCGCGGCCCGCACGCTCGACATCGCCACCCTCGGCATGTGGTCCGCCGCGGCCGTCCTCGCCGTGCGCGGCCTGAGCGAACCGGCTGCCCTCGTCATCTCCGTCCTCCTGCTGGCGCCTCCCCTGCTGCTGCCTTTGACCCTGGCGGTGGCGGACCGCCTCGCGCTGCGCCTGCTGGCCCCGCGGGGCCTTCGCGGACGCCGCTGGGCTCGCCGGGTACGGCGGGTGCGCCGGGAGCTCGAGGCGCTCGCCCGGCGGCCGGGCCGCCTGGCCGTTGCGGCAGCCGCCTCCATCGCGATGTGGGGGTTCCAATGGGCCGTCACCTGGTCCCTGCTGGCGGGCATGGGCTACCCCTGGCCACCAACGACCGTCGTTGCCGGTTCGGTCGGCGCTTCCGTCGCCAATCTGCTTCCCTTCAACATCGTGGGAAACCTCGGCACCTTCGAAGCGGGCTGGACTGCCGTCTTCACCGCCCTCGGAGTGCCGCTGCGAGAAGCCGCAGCGACCGGCGTCGCGGCGCACCTCTGGGGGCTGGCGCTGGCCGCCTTGCTCGGCGCCTTGGCCTGGGCGGCACTGTCGGTGGGAGCGGGAATGGCAAGACGGTGAGGGGCTGAGAGGTTACGAGGTTAAGACCTCGCTTGTCAGTTTTGAGTTTTGAGTTTTGAGTTCAGGCAAGGGCGCGACGACCGGATGTGAGGCAGAGTTCGGAATTTCCTGCGCGAGGATTCGTCAGGTTACCTGAGCCTACTGCCCACGTTTGGGCGCGATGACCGGGTGTGCCGTCTTAGAGGTCTCAGGTCTCAGGTCTCAGGTCTCAGGTCGCACCGAGATGGTCGATTGGGCTCCTGCGATGTCAGTCCCTTTCCACACCTTTCTTTCGTGACCTCCGTGCCTGCAAAAACCTGAGACCTGAAGCCTGTGACCTGAAGCCTGAGACCTATCCGAGTACTGCTTTGTGGTCCTTGTACGGCATCACCTCGAGCTGCTCCATCACATCGGGGAGGGCGGCCACCATGCGGTTCCAATTCGGCAGCAGGGGAGTGTAGAGCCGGTTCTCGAGGTAGTACTCGCCGGCGAGGACAAGGGCGTTGGCGAACGCCTCCACCGCCTGTTCTTCGGCGTGCCGATCGTAGGGGAAGGAGTTGATGGCGGCGTCGAAGGCATAACGCTCGATGTAGTCCTGAGCGGTGCGCTGATAGGCGCTCTCGAGGGACAGGATGACACCGTGGGAGATCTCCGTACCCTGGGAGGCGAGGGTTCGCAGGATGGTGCCCATGATGTCCTTCACCATCCGCATCAGGCCCTTGCTGGAATCCTCGGCCGACAGCTCCTGGTGCTTGTGGTCGTAGCGCCCCGCGACATCGACCTGGCAGATCTGCTTGAGCGAGAGGTTGTGGTAGACCTCCGCCAGCAGACCGACCTCCAATCCCCAGTCCGAGGGTACCCGGATGTGGCGGGCCACATCGAGATCCATCGCCATCTCCCCCGCCAGCGGGTAGCGGAAGGCGGCGAGGTAGGAGAGGAACGGCTGGTCGGGGTAGAAGGTGCGCAGGGCGGTGAGCACCGGGTAGATGAAGAGCCGGCAGACCCGGCCGTTGAGGCGGTCGGAGATGCGCGCGTAATAGGCCTTGGCGAACTTGAAGTCGATGTCCGGCCGCAGCACTGGGAAGCACAGTCGGCCCAGCAGGTAGCGATCGTAGGTAAGAACATCGCAGTCGTGGAGGGCGACACAGTGGCAGTCACCCACCCCCAGCAGGTGGCCGAGGGCGAACCACACAGCCTGCCCCTTGCCGCGCTCCCGCTGCACCAGCCCTGCCTCGTCAAAGCGCTGGAAAACCTCGCTCGCGTTGGGGCCATCCAGCCACACGATGGTTGTCTCCTGGGGCAGCCCGGAAAAGAACTCGAGCGCCCTCCGATAGTCGCTCTCGTCCGCCTGGTCCAGCGCGACCACGATTCGGTGCAGGTAGTTGACGTGCTTGAGCTCGGAGATGATGTGGGGCAGCGCCTCGCCGTCCATCTCGCTGGCCAGGCTGGGCAGCAAGAGGGCCATCCGCCGACGCGCCGCCGCCCGCTCGAGCCCCGCCTCGAACTCCTCCATGGGCAACCTTTCGAGGCGATGTAAGGTGGTGAAGTGATGGTGCTGGTAAAAATCACTCATTTCACATCCTCTGCGCCCGGATCGGAGGCCGACTCGCCGGCCTCTAGCCGTTTAGCATCCTCCCACAAAGCGTCCTGTTCCGCGAGGTCCATCTCGCGCAGGTCTCGTTCCATCTCACGCGAGCGTGCCTCCATGGCCTGAAAACGGCTCTTGAACTTGGCGTTGGTCTCCTGCAGCGCGGTCTCGGGCTCGACGCCGAGGTGACGGGCGAGGTTGGCCATTACGAAGAGCACGTCTCCCATCTCCGCGCGCACCCGATCGGTCGCCGCGTCTTCCCCCGCCGAGAGCTCGACCTCGAGCTCGTCCATCTCCTCGCGCATCTTGCCCATAACGTCGGCGGGCTTGCGCCAGTCGAAGCCGACCGCGGCCGCCTTCTCGGTCATGCGGAACGCCTTGAGCAGGGCGGGCAGCGAGCTGGGCACACCATCGAGAACAGAGGACTGGGACTCTTCGGAGCGCTCTACCCGTTTGATGTCCTCCCAGTTGCGCATCACCTCACCGGAGTCCGCTACCTGGCGGTCGCCGAAAACGTGCGGGTGGCGCCGGATCATCTTCTCGGAGACACTCTCGCACACGTCGTCGGCCTCGAACCAACCGTTCTCGCGCGCGATCCGGGCCACGAAGACGATCTGCAACAAGAGATCGCCGAGCTCATCGCAGAGCTTCGCCGGGTCCCCGGCCGAGATTGCATCCACAACCTCGTAGGCCTCCTCGAGGAAGTATGGGGCGAGCGTGTTCAGCGTCTGCTCGCGGTCCCAGGGGCACCCTCCGGGATCACGCAGGCGGTCCATGATGGAAACGAGATGGTCGAAGCTCTCTGACATGGGGGACATTCTACAGGCTACAGGGCGCGGATCGCGGCGAAGAGATGGGGGCGTGACTGGGGGGGTGGGGCAATGATGGAAAGTTTTGAGTTTTTAGTTTTTAGTTTTGAGTTTTGAGTTCAGGCAAGGGCGCGCTGACCGGACGTGCCGTCCCTGACAATTTTGGGTGCCTGGCCGCTGCGGCGACATGCCCCGCTTGGGTCCCAAACATTGTCAGGGGGGGCTCTCTCGGGGAGCGCGATGGCAGAAGACCGCCTGGAAGTCAGTAGCTCATCGCCGGAACGCGCCCAGGCGCGGGCGACACGCCCCGAACACCCCGATCGCTTCCCCGCGTCGATAATTCTGAATTCCGAATTCCGAATTCCGAATTTCATGGTCCTCGACCGTTGACTCGCCAGGTGTCAGCCGGTTACGGTCCCGGTCATGGAATCGCAGGCCGAACTCACTCGAGCCCTCACTGTTGTCGCCGCGGTTATCCGCGACGGGGAGGATCGGGTCCTTCTGACCCGCCGCCCGGAGGGCTTGCACATGGGGGGGCTGTGGGAGTTTCCCGGCGGCAAGGTGGATGACGGCGAGGCGCCGGCCGCGGCCCTGGTGCGCGAGCTCCACGAGGAACTTGACGTCGAGGTCGTCGTGGGGCGACCGCTCACCTTCGCCGTGCACGAGGAGCCGGGCTTGAGAATTCTCCTCCTCTTCTTCGCCGCTCGCATCATCGCCGGCGAGCCCGAGGGGCGCGAAGGCCAGGCCATTGCCTGGGTGGAGACGGCCGACCTCCCCTCCTACCCCACGCCACCGGCAGACGCGGAGCTGGTGCGACTCCTAGTCGGGCTTGCCGGCCTTGACGCCGATGGCTCCCGAGACCTACCTTGGAAGTGACGTATCGAGAGGAGCCCTGATGGAAGCCACCGTGCGCGAGCCGATAGTCGCCGGCGCCTTCTACCCCGGAACGGCGTCGGCTCTGGAACAACAAGTCCGCGACCTCGTCGCCGAGACCGGGGAGCAGCACGAGCTTCTGGCCTGCATCGCTCCCCATGCGGGTTATGTCTACTCCGGGGGGGTGGCGGGTGAGCTCTACGGCCACCTGCAGATCCCACGGCGGGTGGTGGTCCTCGGCCCCAACCACACCGGACTCGGCGCCGCCGTCGCGGTCGCCCCTCACGAGAGCTGGCGCACACCCATGGGAGACCAGCCGGTGGACCGCGAGCTCGCCCGGCTCCTGGTGGATCGACACCCAGACGCCACCTTCGACGCCAGCGCTCACCGGCGCGAGCACTCCCTCGAGGTGCAGCTTCCGTTTCTGCTCGCACGCCGACCTGAGGTCGAGTTCCTGCCCGTCTGCCTCTCTCACCTGGGTGTGGAAGAGTGCCTCGAACTCGGCCGCACTCTGGCCGAGCTGATCCTCGACCTCGAAGAGCCTGTGGGCCTGGTGGCATCCTCCGACATGACCCATTACCGATCCGACGAAGACGCCCGCCGCCTCGACCGCCTGGCTATCGACGCCGCCCTCACGAGGGACCCGGAAGCTCTGCATGAGACCGTCCATCACCACGGCATCACCATGTGCGGCGTCGTCCCCGCGACTGTCGCCCTCAGCGCCGCCAACCTCCTCGGCGCCGCCGACGCTCACCTCGTGGCCTATGACACGTCCGGCGACGTCAGCGGCGACTACTCGGCAGTCGTAGGCTACGCGGGGGTTTGCATCCACCGCTGAGCTCCACCAGCCGCTGGGATGCAGGATGCAGGATGCAGATCGCAGGTCGCAGGTCGCAGGTCCCACATCGCAGGTCTCAGGTCTCAGGTCTCAGGACGCACATCACACATCGCAAGTCGAGGCAAAATCGTCGGCTGGATTCCTGGACGTCAAGCCCTATTTGTGACTTTCGTGAATTCTTCAATGAAGCTTGAGACCTGAGACCTGAAGCCTGTGGGACCTGAGACCTGAAGCCTGGGACCTGAAGCCAGGATCGCCACACCGTTTCCACCGCACGATCACGCTTGTGGGTCTATAATCCCCTCCCGTGAACGAGCTCCGCATCTTTGACCGCATTTCCGACGCCGTAGGCTGGACGCCTATGGTGCGCCTCGGTCCCTCGGTGGACGATCTCGGCTGCGAAGTCTTCGCCAAGATCGAGTTTCTCAACCCCATGGGGAGCGTCAAGGACCGGATCGCGCGCTATCTGGTCGAGAAGGCCATCGCCGACGGCCGTCTTTCCGCTGGCAATCTGGTGGTGGAGAGCTCTTCCGGAAACACGGCCATGGGGTTGGCGATGATGGCGATCCTCGAGAATCTGCGATGCACCATGGTCGTGCGCCGCCAGACCTCGAAGGAGAAGCTCGACTGCCTACGCGCTATGGGTATCGATCTCGTCCTGGTGGACGGGGAGCTGCCGCCCGAAGATCCGGAGAGCTATAACCGCAAGGCGCGCGAGATCGCTCTCGAAAACCCCGGCGCCTTCTTCCCCGATCAGCACAACAACCGCGAGAACAACGACGCTCACTACCACACGACTGGGCCCGAGATCTGGCGTCAGATGGAGGGCAGGATCGACTACCTGGTGGCGGGGATCGGTACCGGCGGCACCATCTGCGGCGTCGCCCGCTTCCTCAAGGAGCAGGACCCGTCGATCCAGGTGGTGGCGGTGGATCCCGAGGGCTCGGTGTTTTACGACCACTTCCACGGCGGTGAGCACGGTCCGCCAGAGGCCTACCTTCTCGAGGGTCTCGGGGACGAAGAGATGATCGGCTGCCCCGAGTTCGAGCTCATAAACGACATGTACCGGGTCAGCGACCGGGAGGCTTTTCTCGCCACCAGGACGCTCGCCCGGCGCGAGGCAATCCTCGCCGGCGGGTCGTCGGGGGCTGCTCTCTGGGGTGTGCGGGAGCTCGCCGGTCGGCTAGACCGGCCGGCCCGCATCGTGACCATCTTCCCGGACTCCGGAACCCGCTATCTGAGTACAATTTTCAACGACGAGTGGATGAAGGAAAAAGGTTTCCTCTGAGCCGGGCTACTGGTGACCGATAGCGGCCCGGTAGACGGCATCGCCGGTGGCCTGGTCCACCACGCTGGCGTAGGCGAACCACGGGACCGACTGATCCGCGCAATCGCTGCAGTGGAACTCAACGGTACCGTCGAGCAGCGGATCGCTCACTCCGAAGGTCCCGAGGCTCTTCTGCTGGAGCCCCGCCTGGTCGAAGAGCAGCGACCCCGACCCGACCACCTCGCCGGCACCGTCCTTGACGGTCACGGAAAAAACTATGGTCAGCGGGGAGGGAGGGATGTTCAAAAAGACGCCGACATTGGTGCGGGAGAAACCGTCGTGCTGGACCCCCGCCACCCACGCCGTGTCGTTCAGCAGGACGACGCCCTCGACGTTCTGCCCGTAGGTGCCACCCTCGGGGTCGTCGGTGTAGGTGCGTGAACCGAGCACCAGGGGCAAGAAGTCGTTGGAAAGCACCGACAGTCCGCCCTTGACGTTGCGGAGGCCGAATACGCCGGTCACGACGTTCCTCAGGGTGACCTGGCCCCCTCCCGGGACCGGAATGGGGTCGGAGACCATCAGATCGAAGGCCGGGCCGTCATCGGTCAGCTCGGGAAACAGAACCAGGGTCACCGAGGTTGCAGCGGTATCCAAATTGAAAATATTGACGTCGGATCGCCAAAAGGTGTCCTCTTCGCCCGGGATGTTCGCCACCACCGGGATGGAGCCGCCGGGCGCCACGAACTGCGCCCCCGCCTGGACCGTCCACACCAGCACCACCGCAGTCAGCACAATCGCTCTTCGCATCGCCACCTCCGGAATCAGTGTACCGCGGATGCCGGATGCGGTTGCCGACGTGCCGGTGCCAGGCACCGCCCCGTGGGGGAGATCAAAAAAACGGCGCGCGATTGACGCGCGCCGTCGGTGAGTTTTTTGACCCTCGCCCGTTAGTTGCGGGCTAGGAGCGTTCGAGTCCCAGGACCTTCAGCCCGGCGTCCTCGAACTCCGCGACCATTGTCGGGTTGACGCCGCGCACCTTGGATAGCAGCTGGTGCGCCTCGGCGTCCTTGCCCTCGGCGAGAAGGGTCTCCACCAGGAACATGCGGTTGTAGAGCTTGTACCAACCGGTGCCGGCCTCGACGAAGGTCAGCCTCTTGTCGGCCGCGCGCAGCCGCTCTTCGGCGCCGAGGAGATCACCCTGGATGGCGAGACGGACCCCCTCCATGTGGTTGATGGCGCCCGCGAGAACCATGGTCTTCTTCTCGTCCCCATACTCCTCGAGCTTCTTCAGGATCTCGGCGGCCTCATCCTCGATCGCCTGTGCGACCTCCCACTCGCCAAGCCGGCTGGCGGCGAGGTGGGTGGTGACCGCTGCAAATCCTTCTTTGAAACCCTTGATACAGCCGGATTCACGCTCGTCGAGGATTTGCTGCCACGCCTCCTTTTGTGCCAGCTCCGCGTAGCGCGCGAGGCAGTCTAGACCGAGCACCATCTGCTCCGACATCTCGGCGGCCTTCGCCCGCTCGATAATCGCGCGGGTCCCCTCGATGTCGCCCGTGAAGGCCTTCATGAGAGCCAGGTGCTGGTAGGAGGCCCAGAAGTCGGATTTGATCTCGATCGCCTTTTCCAGGGTCTCTTCCGCCTCGTTGTAGCGACCCAGGGTGATGAAGAGCTCACCCAGCGAGTCGTGGGGGTTGGCCTGGTCGGGGGCGATGAAGCGGTAGCTCTTGAAGTACTCCTCGGCCTCGGCGAAACGCCCCTGCGTCATGGTGATATATCCGAGCTGGTTGTAAGCGATCACCCAGTTCGGGCTGATCTCGATCAGCCGTTGATAGAGGCGCTCGGCCTCCTCGAACTCCCCACTCTGCCAGGTCCCCAGAGCCTTCTGATTGAGGATGTACGGGTCGTTCGGGTACCTCGCGACGTACTCGTCCACAATCTTGGGGATGTCTTCCGATCGCTCGTCACGGTAGGCCCTCGCCCGCTCGATGAAGAACTGCTCGCGAGGCGTGAGATTCGACGTGTCGGCGGCCAGCACCTCTTCAAACAGCTGCTTGGCCAGCTCCTTGTTGTCACCACGCAGGTAGTCCGTGTGCAGGAGCTTGGCCATCCGGAAGTCGGAGTCGAGCTCGTAGGCACGGTCGAAGTGCTCTTTCGCCTCCCCGTGGTAGAGCTTCATCTGGGCTTCCATTCCGGCCTCGAACTCCTCCAGCGCCTCGGGCGATGACGTCGTCCACTCGGGTCCCCGCGGCAGAGCCACCAGGGTCACACCCGCTGCAATCACCACCAGAGCCGCTATCGCCAACCACATTCCACGCTTCATGTCGCCTCCGCTTCGATACGCTCAGAACACACACCCGCCACACGACGGGAGTGTACTCTTCCCTTGAACATTGTACGGAAGTTGGGCGAAAAGGTTGCACCTCACCGCCCGCGGGAAAGGCGAAGGGGTAAATGGTTGGGGGGTTAGGGGGTTAGGAGGTGAAGAGGTGAAGGGGTGAAAAAGGTCGGACTTCTTAGTTTTGAGTTTTGAGTTTTGAGTTGAGGAACCTGGTCGATCTTGGCCCCGACAATGCATATCTCGCCCACAGAAGAATTTTTAACTCTTTACCTCTTAACCCTTTACCTCTTTACACCTTGAATCTTAGTAGCGGTCTCGATCAGCCGTCACCCCGCATCGCCCGCGCCCGTCCGAGAAGAAGCTGCGTCTTGCGGGTGGTGGGCCAGGTCAGCCCAATCATCAGCCCCCCAAGCAAGAGCACCCAGGTTCCCATCATCGGACCCAGTCCCCACACCGCAACTACCAGCCCACACAGGACGATCATCTCGAGGCGAAGGAGCACCACGAGGTAGACCAGCCAGTGATCGCGCAACAAGCGGCGCTCATCTCCGTGGACGGCGAAAGCGCGTTTTGCCCGTTCGAGACGTCCGTTGGCGTCGCGGTTTGCGGTGAACCCGATCCAGAGGCCGCCAGCGAGCGCCACCAGAGTCATGGTCAGTGGCGACACCACCGCCGAACGCCTGGGCTCTGCCAGAAAAGCGGTCACCGCGGCCGCCGGCACCGACGCCAGAAAGAGACCGGTGGTCAGGCGCATGCGCCGGACGTGGCGGTCAATGACCGCCCCGGTAGGACGTGCCCCGCCGGGCTCCTCAGTCGGCGCCGTCATCCGGTTGCTCCCTCTGATTACCTTTTTCGGACGTACGGATTCCGATACCCCACACCAATCCCAACCAAGCCGCCAAAAGGTAACGGTTGAGCGGCGTCTGCAAGCCGAAGCCCACCGATTCGTGCAGCGCGGTCGCAACGAGCACCGCTGCCGCACCGGCAAGAGGGTAGCGGAGCTCGAAGCGGAGCCTGCGTGCCCGCGTCGGCCACAGGGGCGAGAGCAGTCCGGCAAGAACCAGCCCCAACACCACCACTCCCACGATGCCGGAGGTCGAGGCCCACTCGAGCCAGTCATTGTGAGCCTGCTCGAGGACGCTGGCGCCGGTGGCCGGCTTGTCGAGACCGATCACGTGGCGGTAGCTGCCCAGACCGGAGCCCACCACCGGCGAACGCCGCCAGGAATGGATGGTCCCGGCCCACAGATCCCAGCGGCTGTTGCCCTCCACCCCTTCGACCACCAGCAGCTGCCGGAAGTTGTCCCTCAGATCGGGCAGCCGCGTCCAGGCCATGGCGAACGCCAGCGCCAGCAAGAGAGTCAAGGCCGCCACCCATGGCCAACGGCGCGCCCGCGACGGGCGCATCCACAGGGGCAGCGTGAGCACCAGCCCGGCTGCGAGGAACAGCACCCCGCCGCGCGAGGAGGAGCGCAGGATTGCTGCTAGCGCCACCACACTCACCACCCCCGAGGCCAGGGCCACCACCGCGGCCCGCTGCCGGGTAGAGCCATGCCGCGGCAGATTCCTGACGGCCGCGGCCAGCAACACCAGCGCCGCGGGAAGGCTGAGCTCCATCGCGGAGGCAAAGTGGTTCGAGTTGACGAACGGCCCGTAGGTGTCACCGCCGCCGGTGTTGGCCCGAACCAGGAGGACCTTCTCCGGCGCGCCACTCTCGCCCGCGAGCCCGAGCGCAGCCAGCAGTCCGCAGGTAACGGCGAGAATGGCGAGCAGAGTCGGCAGACCGCTGCGGGTTGCCGCCATCCGTGCCGCGGTGACCACGATACCGACAGCGATCACTACCGACGCCACCACCTGGACGGTGGACCAGGGGACGAGTGAGAGGGGCGCCCACCCGGAAGGCATCACCTCGATGAAGCCGGGCTCGATCACGTGGCGCAGGCCCGCGGGTAACAGCACGAGCTGCACCGTCGCCAACGCGGCAAAGCCCCACGCGGCGACCCGCACGGGCCACGGCGCCTCCGGAAATCGCCGCAGGTCCCATGCCAGCACGAGCACGATCGCCGCCGTGACCAACCTGCTCACCGGATCCACGCCGGCAAAGGCCACGGCATTCCCAAACAAAATCGCGGCAAACAGGGCCCGGTGGAGCGAAACCATCAGGGTTACTCGGCAGAAAAACGGTAGCCCACGCCGCGCACCGAGTGGATGAACCGGGGTTGCTTGGGATCTTCTTCAAAGTAACGCCGAAGACGCACGATGAAGTTGTCGATGGTGCGCGAAGAGGTGGTGAACCGATAGCCCCACACCCTCTCGAGGATCTCCTCTCGGGACACCACCTGGTTCGCACGCTCCACGAGTAGCTTCATGAGCATGCACTCCTTCTCGGTGAGGCGCACGGTCCGCCCCTTGGCGGTGGCCTCGAAGCTCAGAAAGTTGATCTCGTTGTCACCGAAACGGTAGACCTCGTTCTCATCGGGCGAGCTGCGATACCAGTCTTGACGTCTGAAGATGCCGTGGATTCGAAGAATCAACTCATCGAGGAGAAAAGGCTTGGCCACATAGTCATCGGCGCCCACCTTGAGGCCGAGCAGGCGGTCGGCGTCGGCCGACCGGGCGGTGAGGAAGAGAATCGGCACCCTGCTGCCCGTGGAGCGCAGACGCCGGCAGACCTCGAGCCCGTCGAGCTTCGGCATCATGATGTCGAGAATCACGAGGTCGAACTGGATCGTCCGGGCGAGACGCAGACCCTCCTCCCCGTCGTATGCGATGGTGGTCGAGAATCCTTCGAACTGCAGGTTGTGGGCCAAGGCATCGGCGAGGTGTTCCTCGTCCTCGACAATCAGGATGTGCTTCTTCATACCCGATCCTCCCACACCTCGATATCAGGCAGAGTCACGCGAAAGAACGTACCCTCCGCTCCGGTGGCCGCCACTTCCACGCTTCCACCGTGCGCCTGGACGATCTGTTGTACCAGATACAGTCCGAGCCCGGTTCCCCGGGTCGTCCGGGTCATCTCGTCGCCACCTCTGTAGAAACGCTGGAATATCAGCGGTATTTCTTCCCGGGGGACCCCTCCCCCATTGTCGCCCACCTCGAGCACCGCGTCTCCGTCCCGTGCGGCCAGACGCACCTTGACCTGCGGCGGTTCTCCACCGTACTTGACCGCGTTCTCGAGCAGATTCGAGACCACGATCATCATCGCCTCCTCGTCGATCTCAGCGAAGAGACCTGGCTCAACCTCGACGTCCACGCCGGCTCCCGCAGCCAGCACGTTCCGCGAGAACATTTCGACCGTTTCGACTACCACCATGCTGAGATCGGCACGCCGAACCTCGATTTGCGGCCCGCCTTCGCCGTAGCGGGTCGCCTCGAGCACCTTCTGCACCAGGTCTTGAAGCCGCCCAGTGTCTTCCAGGGCGTTGGTGAGGAAGCGTTGGCCGGCCTCCGGGGAGGCCCGCCCTGAAACCACCGTCTCCAACGCAAGACGCATGGCAGCGAGCGGGGACTTGAGCTCGTGAGTGATCGCGGAGAGGAAGTTTCGGTGTTGGCGCTGGAGTTCCACCTCGCGGCGGAAGGTCTTCCACAGCAGACCGATGAGAACGAAGAGGAGCAGAGCAAAGAATGCCCCCTCCGAGCTCATCATCAGAATCCGACGGCGGTAGGTGTCGAGGACCCCGTCCCATATCTCGGGACGCGGACGAACCGTGTGGGCGGAGAACGGCTCGGCCAGCTTCACGCCCGGCGGCTCCTCGAGGTCGCCCTCTACGACCTCGAGCTCGGGACCGAGGTCGAGCATCTCGTCGGCCCGTTCGGCGGCCAGGACACCGGTGATACAGGTGGCGTTGACCATTAAGCTCAGCTCGACGCTTCCGGTGGGGTTCAGTCTCGCTGCGGGGCAGCTGTCAGCCGCGGCCGCTTCCCGCCAACCGACAAACGGCGCCGGGACCGGATCCCGTCCAGGCACCGCCCCCGCGAGGAGAGCAGAAGCCAGAACCTCGCGCGCAGTGCCGATCTCGGCCTCCACCCGCGCGGCCTCCATCTGCGAAGCTGCCAGCAGCCGCTCCCGCTCGATCTCCAGGTGGCTGCGGTTGAGGCGCAGGACGAAGACGATCCACCACGTCAGCTGGGCGTTGATCACCACCACCACGAGGGCCGCAACGATGATGTGACGCATGGTGATGGGACCCTGGCGGCGCATTGAGGCAGTATAGTCGCCCGCGGCCG
>Ga0209013_10003440_pt1 | contig 14075 bp, 10 predicted proteins | sample Cruoilmetagenom2_FD_187291 | JGI IMG/M metagenome (GOLD analysis project Ga0209013, IMG submission 187291) | Oil polluted marine microbial communities from Coal Oil Point, Santa Barbara, California, USA - Sample 2 (SPAdes) (version 2) | ecosystem: Environmental > Aquatic > Marine > Oil seeps ... | reverse complement strand
AATCCTGATTTTTATCGCCCCTCACCTGCCACTCAGTTGCCCGGTCTATCCAATTCAGTTGAAAGGATACTTGAGGCTTTTGCTAAAAAACAAACTATTCTAGTGTGGGGTGATTTTGATGTGGATGGGCAAACATCCACTACCCTACTCGTCTCTGCTCTTTCAGGTCAAGGAAGTCAAATTCGACACTATATTCCCAATAGGTCCCGTGAATCCCATGGCGTCTCAGTTGCTGCTCTCCAAAAAATAATCTCTGAGTATTCTCCTTCCGTTTTGCTCACTTGCGATACAGGTATAGATGCTTTTGAAGCGGTTGCACTTGCTCAATCTTCAGGGGTCGATGTAATCATCACGGATCACCACCAGCTTCCCTCAGATTTACCAACTGCTTATGCTATTGTTAATCCAAACATGCTTTCGGAAGATCATGCGCTTTTCAATTTGCCAGGAGTTGGCGTCGCATACAAACTGATCGAAGCCTTATATTCGGACCTTGATCTTAATCCAGAAATATTCCTTGACCTTGTTGCCCTGGGTATCGTTTCCGATGTAGCTCACCAAGCAGGCGATACCCGTTATTTACTTCAAAAAGGTTTAGCTCTACTTCAAAACACATCGAGGCTTGGCTTACAACAATTATTGGCAATAGTCAATCATAAACCAAAGGATATAACTGAAGAGACAATCGGTTTTGTGATCGGTCCTCGCTTAAACGCCCTTGGAAGGCTGGATGATGCCAACAGCTGCGTTGAATTCTTTACTACGTCTGATCTCTCGCGCGCCACAAAACTGGCCCAGCAATTAGAATCCCTCAATACCAGGCGCCAAGCTCTTACAGAAACAATTTTTCAAGATGCGGTCAAGTTAGTTAATGATTATCCTGAATATGTTCATGATTACCCCATACTTGTATTGCAGGGTCCAGCGCAATGGCACCCAGGGGTTATCGGTATCGTAGCTAGTCGTCTTGTTGACCGCTACCATAAACCTGTGATCATGCTCTCCCAAGAAGGGTCCATCTCCAGGGGATCAGCAAGATCCATCCCAGGCGTTCCTATATCGGCTCTTATATCCGAATCGGCCACTTTACTCAATTCATTTGGGGGTCACCCTATGGCTGCCGGATTAAGCCTCCCTTTGGACAAAGTTCCTCAATTCAGACGAGACCTGGCAGAAAATTATCTCCGCATTGTAGGTGGACCGCCAGAGCCCCCTAAAGTAAAAATTGATGCAGATATTCCTTTTAAGACAATTACAGATTCTTTTATTTCAGATTTTCAAAGGCTGGCTCCTTTTGGCGCTGGCAATCCGAAACTTCTATTTTCCACCAGAAGTGTACATTTAGGTTCCAATGGAATAAAAATCATTGGAAAAGGGAAAAACCATAAAAAAATAACCCTCATTGATAGCTCTAACGCACAACAAGACTTCCTATGGTGGAATAGCGCAGATATTGACCTTCCTTCCGGGGAATTTGATGTAGCTTATGTCCTGGATCTAACTTCTTACAAGAACAGACTTCAAGTGCAGGCCACCTTACGTCATTTCCGCCAAGGTCCTGGCACACCTGTTCTTTTCAAGAATCAATCTAAATTTGAATTGATTGATCATAGATCCAATCCCTCTCCTGAATCAGAATTATCAGTTTATGTATCAACGCCCGGGTCAATTATTTGGGCCGAATCAAACTCACCGGAAGGAATCGTTTCATACAAACGATCAAGTCTTCAAAAATCAGATATTTTAGTGATCTGGACTACCCCTCCCACCCGCGAGACATTTAAAGAAGCACTGGATCAAGTCGAACCTAAGAAGATTGTTTTTTTCGCAGTCGACCCAACTGTTCAGACCTTGAGGAAATTCATTACAAAGCTTCACGGTCTGTTAAAATATATGCTAGAAAACAATAATAGTTCTTTCGATTTCGAAAAGGCTGCCCAGAGCATTGCTGTTACTCCTGCTCTGATCGATGTTGGCCTGGATTGGATCCATCATCATGGAGATTATGATTTATCATTATTCTCATTGAATAATCAAATTCTTCCAGGGCCACGAGAAAATCTAGATGGTTTCCAATTAATTGACAAAAAACTCAAGTTCATGTTAAGGGAAGTTGCTGCCTATCGTTCCTATTTTAGTAAAGCAAAGCTGGACACATTATTATGAAATACAATTTCGACCAGATTATAGATCGCCGCAACTCAGATTCAATTAAATGGAATCTATTTGAAGAAGACGTATTGCCTTTATGGGTAGCTGATATGGATTTCTTGTCTCCACCAGCTGTGCTTGATGCGATCCGAAAAAGGGTTGATCATGGCTTGTTCGGCTATTCCAAGACCCAGGAAGAAACCAGGCTCGCTGTACAAAATTGGCTAGCAAATCATCATGGCTGGAAAGTTCAGACCGACAACATTCTTATAATCCCGGGGGTTGTCCAGGCATTCAACGTTGCCGCTGCTGCTTTTTCTCAACCCGGCGATTCTGTGCTGATCCAAACCCCAGCTTACCATCCATTTTTTGATGTTTCATCAAACTCCATGCTGGAGCAAATTGTATCCCCCCTTGTGTGCGATTCCAAAGGGCGTTATTCGTTGGACAGTAAACAATTTAATAATTCCTTACGTCCTAATACCAGGACATTTATGTTGTGCAATCCTCACAATCCAACCGGTCGTGTATTCACTGAATCCGAGTTATTATCTATGGCCCAGAGCTGTCTCGAAAACAACACCATCATCTGCTCCGATGAAATCCACAGCGACCTTGTCCACCCAGGAAATAAACATACCCCTATTGCATCTCTATCTTCTGAAATAGCCCAATCATCAGTGACCCTTATTTCTCCAACAAAAACCTTCAACCTCGCTGGTCTAAAATCCTCTGCAGTAGTAATCTCCAATCCCAGATTGCGAGAGATATATACAAAACAACTTTCAGGTTTTGTAGGTTCCGTAAATATGCTTGGGGAAATTGCCATGGCTACAGCTTATGAATATGGATCTGAATGGCTTTCAGAACTTCTTCTATACCTTGCAGGTAACAGGCAATTCTTGCTAGACTTCGTTTCTAGTGAACTTCCGGGTATAGCCTTGTACCCTCCCGAGGGAACTTATCTAGCGTGGTTAGACTGTTCTAAATTGGATCTTTCCAATCCTGCTGAATTTTTCCTGGAACAGGCTCTGGTAGCCTTAAATTCAGGTGAATGGTTTGGAGAAAATTACAAAGATCACGTTAGAATTAATTTTGGCTGCCCCAGGAATACTCTTTCCAGCGCTCTTGAAAGAATCAAAAAGTCCTTGTTATCCCGCTAAACAAATCAGTTTGTAGATATAGTACAATCTTTTGATGCAATCTTTAACGGATAAACTTAAAGATTTAGGAGTCCAGGTTGGCGCATCTCATATTAAACCTGGTAAAAAAACTGTTCCTCCACCTTCGCTGACAGATACGCTCCCTGGAAGCTGGGAGAAAACCAGCGCAGGCGACTGTTTTGTTGTACGCAAGCATTTTCCATTTTCTCTCCAGCATGGCGATCGGGAATTGTCGGATCTTCCCCTAATAGATATTTTCGAGTCAATTAGTCCATATTCTGGTATATCAGAAATCCCTCTTGATCAATATCTTTTTATAGACACAGAAACAACCGGTTTGTCTGGGGGCGCCGGAACATATGTTTTTTTAGTTGGTGCTGCTAAATACGAAAATGACGGGATCCATTTTGCTCAGTTTTTCCTTCAAGATCCATCAAATGAGCCTTGCCAGCTAGCAGCCTTGGAAGAATTTTGTGCAAACGTCAAGGTTGTTGTATCTTATAATGGGAAATCTTTTGATCTCCCCCGGATCAGGAATAGATATCTTTTCCATGGTTGGCCTGCGCCTTTTCAAAACATTTTTCACTTTGATCTGCTCCACATTGTCAGGCGTCTCTGGAAAACTCAGCTGCCTACTTGTTCGCTTGGAGATGTTGAATACCATCTTTTAGGCGTTCAGCGCGAGTCACATGACATCCCCGGCTGGCAAGTTTCAGAGAAATTTTTCGAATATCTTCAAAATAGCGATCCCGATCCCCTCCAAGGCGTTTTTTACCATAACGAAATAGATGTAATTTCCTTAATAACATTGTTAAGTTTTATTACCGACCGCTTGGCAAATCCGTTTTCTTTGCCATATCGCAATCGCGACGATCTCGTACCCATAGGACGCTATCTATTCCATCTAAATAAAGTAGACCACGCAATTAATGTTTTATCCAAAGCCCTCAAAAACAAGTCTCTTTCCGGTGAATCAGCACTCTTAGGTCTAATATCGCTTGCTTCAATATATAAGAAAAATAACGATATCGTTTCAGCGGTGCCTTTGTGGAAGAAATCCGCTTCCTTGGGCGATATTCAATCCAAGGTTGAATTAGCAATGTATTATGAACATAAAAAATCTGATTTTCAAGAAGCAATCCACTGGACTTTATCAGCTCAATCATCATCCAATAAAACACGAATTTTCAAAAATCACTACAAGAAAGAATTAGACCACCGGTTGAAACGCCTCAAGAAAAAAGCAAGAAATAGCAAAGAAAAGTTGTAGTTCTCTCACTCCCTGCATAAATATAAATCTGTTTGATTTAATCAACCTTATTTGTCTGCCAACGCTTCCAACCCGGGTAGCTTTGCTCCTTCGAGCATTTGTAAAGAGGCTCCCCCACCGGTTGAAATATGAGTTATTTTCTCACTTAGCCCTGCTTGCACAATTGCAGCTGCAGAATCCCCACCACCAACTATTGTTATTGCCTCTGATTCAGAAATCCTCTCTGCTAATTTAAAAGTTCCTTCAGCAAATGAAGGAAATTCGAACACACCCATCGGCCCGTTCCATACAACTGTTTTGCTGCCAGTGATGACCATCCCAAATACCTCCAAAGTACTTGGTCCGATATCCAGAATTCTCCAATTTTCGGGTACGTCACCCACGTTGATAATCCTTTTACTTGCAGCATTGCTGAATTCGTCTGCTATGACAACGTCTACCGGTAATTTTAGCTTCCCTTTTGCTTTGCCAAGCAATTCTTTTGCAAGCTCTATAGCTTCACCTTCAACCAGAGAATCGCCAATTTTATATCCCTGTGCGGCAAAAAAGGTATTAGCCATTCCCCCTCCGATCAGAATGTTGTCTACCTTGTCGATTAAATTATTAATCAGTCTAATTTTCCCGCCTACCTTGGCGCCGCCCAGTATAGCAACAAATGGCCTTTCTGGATTTGCAATAGCATTATCCAGGTAATTGATCTCTTTTTCAAGTAATAAACCGGCAGCCGCAGGTAAATAAGCAGCAACACCAACATTTGAAGCATGAGCTCTGTGGGCTGTTCCAAAAGCATCATTTACATACATTTCAGCCAGAGAAGCTAGCTCTTTACTCATACCTGGATCGTTCTTTTTTTCTCCAGGATGAAATCTAGTATTTTCTAAAACTAGAACTTCGCCATACTTAATTACTTGAGCAGCCTTCTTTGCTTTCTCACCTATACAATCCTCACAAAAATAGACCTTGTTTTCAATAAGATCGTCTAAATAATTAGCGATTATTTTTAATGAAAATTCAGGCTTTGCTTCGCCACCCGGTCTCCCCAAATGAGAAGCCAGAATAACAGCGGAGCCTCTATCTAACAAGTATTCAATAGTTGGCAAAGCCGCTTTTATCCTTGTATCATCCATAACTTTTCCATCTTCTAACGGTACGTTAAAATCGACTCGCACTAAAACTTTCTTGCCTTTTACATCAAAATCACGGACAGTTTTTTTATTTAACATGTTAAATTCTCCAATTAAAAAGCGCCCCCGCTTCTACCGGGGGCGCTTTTTTTATCTAATTGCTTAGAGACTTTTAGCAATCAAAGCCGCCATGTCTACTGTTCGTGTTGAATAACCCCATTCATTGTCATACCAGGTAACTATTTTAAGCATGTTGCCACCCAATACTTTGGTTAGATCAGAGTCAATAATAGATGAAAGAGGGTTGCCTTTGTAATCCATGGATACCAGAAGTTCCTCTGTATAACCCATAATCCCCTTTAATTCGCCTTCAGCAGCTGCTTTCAAAGTGTTATTCACTTCATCCACGCTAACGTCTTTTTCCAATTCAACGACCATGTCAACAATTGACACAGTAGGCGTAGGAACCCTAAGAGCAAAACCATCAAATTTGCCTTTCATTTCCGGGATCACTTTGGATAAGGCTGTTGCTGCTCCCGTTGAGGTGGGGATGATATTCAAAGCTGCTGCCCGAGCTCGGCGCGGTTTACTATGCGCCAGGTCCAAGATTCTCTGGTCATTAGTATATGCGTGAATTGTTGTCATCAAGCCCTTAATAATGCCAAATTTCTCATGAATTACTTTCACGGGAGGAGCAAGGCAGTTTGTTGTGCAAGATGCATTTGAAATAATGTGGTGTTTAGCAGGATCGTACAGGTTATCATTGACACCCAGTACAATTGTTAGATCTTCTCCACTTGCCGGAGCTGAAATTATTACTTTCTTTGCCCCTGCTTCAATGTGTGATTGTGGGCCAGGATTTTTACTTGTGTCCTTAAAAATGCCGGTTGCTTCAATTACGATATCTACTCCGAGCTCTTTCCAGGGCAATTCCCTAGGATCTCGTTCAGAGAATACCTTGATTTCATCACCATCCACTACCAAGTTTCCATCTTTTACTTCCACAGAGCCCTGATAAATACCATAGTTCGAATCGTATTTGAACAATCTTGCATTAGTTTCAGAATCGAATAAATCATTGATTGCCACAACATCAAATTTCTCACCATGATATTTTTTAATGGCTTTTAACACTTGCCGCCCTATCCTTCCAAATCCATTGATACCGATCTTTGTCTTCATTCTGTTCCTCCGATTGCTTGTACTTTATTTCACATTATATCAAACTATTCTTTTGGTAATTATTCCATCGTTAAAGGCCCAGTCCGCTCCCTATAAAGATCCATTATTACTCTTGTTACTTTTTCGGGATCGTGCCTCCAGGGGTGATCCTTATCAATTAGGTCATTTTTGTAAACTGCATATTTTTTTCTTAGATCGTCCTCTATTTCAACTCCTTCAATATTCTTATTAATTTCTTGAGGTGCGCTATCGTTAGCTACGATAATATCAAATAGATTAGTACCAATATGATCTTCAATCACCCTTAAGTGGTCACCGCAAGTAAAACCGTCTGTCTCCCCTCTTTGAGTTGCCACATTACAAATAAATATCTTCAAACCCTGAGCAGCCTTGATTGCTTCCGTGATGTCCCTTACTAGCAAGTTCGGTAAAATGCTTGTATATAAACTACCTGGCCCTACTATTACGATATTAGCCGATAGTATGCCCTGAATGACCTCGGGGTACACTGCCGGATTACTTGGCTCAAGCATAACTCGCTTGATTATTCCGGGTGTCTCGGTTATTTTGCTTTCGCCAGAAATCCTTATTGGCTTTCCGTTTTCCTTTTCAATTATATCGGCAACTAAATTAACGTTATCCAATGATGCTGGCAGAACTCTTCCTGATACCGCTAACACCCTTCCAGATTCCGCAATAGCTTGTTCAAAACTTCCAGTAACCTCAGCCATGGAACTTATAAATAGGTTTCCAAATGAATGTCCTTTTAAACTACCATCAGCATCCCCAAAACGATACTGGAATAATTGTGCAAGTAAATCTTCATCATCAGACAATGCCGCTAAACAATTCCTCACATCGCCAGGCGGTAAAATACCCAGATTCTCTCGAAGCCTACCAGACGAACCTCCATCGTCTGCCACAGTCACTACAGCGTAGATGTTATGTGACGCGGTTTTTAAACCTCTTAACAGAGTAGACAAACCATGACCACCCCCAATCGCCACAATTTTTGGTCCATGTTTTCTGCTTTGATGTTTTTCTAATCGCTCAACAATTGTATGGCCCGGTCTTAGAAAAGGACCAATTAGTGATCTATTAAGGCCAACAATTCCCCAAATAATAATTACAGCACCCAGAGTTTCAAATATTAATACCCGTAATAATCGAGGTAATACTCTTAAAGACGCCAGTGAAACCAATGGCAGCCACCAAGTCTCCGGTGATCTGCGATATAGATCCAGTACAAACAAAGTCAATCCCAAAGATATTATTGTGGTGCCCAATAGTATTGTGAAGATCCAGCGCTTTACACCCAGCCCCGGCTGAAGCCATTTCAACAATCCTGTAACTTTTTGTTTTAATATTTTCATAATTTTATAATTCACAGAGTATGAATAATAGCAAGTGAGATTGAATCCGTCAACATCAGATAGGGTGTTCTTATAAAATTTTCATCTGACGAAAACTAATATAAGTACTGACCAATCAGTCTATTCCACACCGCTCCATCTATGCTATACTGTCCACAATGAACGCGACTATCGCCATAGACATAGGAGCTTCTCGCATGCGGGCCGCTTCTTATACTTTCAAGAGCACCGAACCTATTCTATATAACCAAATTGCCACTAGGTCTGAAGGCATACCCATTGAAGACCGGTTGGTAACGTTAATTGAATCTGTTTGGCCAGATGATTACGAAATTCAATCAATCGCGGCAGCATGTCCCGGACCAATGGATCCGATCAACGGAATTATTGTAGCTCCTCCAAATATCCCCGAGTGGCGTTATTTTCCCCTCCAAGAATTCCTTAGGACCACCTTCTCAGTACCAGTTGCATTGAATAATGACGCAAATCTTGCAGCGTATGGTGAGTGGCATTTTGGAGCCGGCAAAGATTGCAGCGATCTGATCTACTTAACAATCAGCACTGGTATTGGGGCCGGGATAATTCTCGATGAGAAATTATTTGTCGGCCCAGGCGGTTTTGGAGCAGAGATCGGCCACACTACTTTAGATATTCAAGGGCCCGAATGTTCTTGCGGTCAAATTGGTCACCTTGAAGCGATTGCTTCTGGTCCGTCAATTGTTCGTTGGGTCAAATCAAAACTTGCAGACGAATCCCTAAAAGAGCATTTTCCTGAAGGTGAATTAACAGCCAAGCTTGTTTCTGACGCGGCTGAAGATGGAAACGAGTTAGCGCTTGCGGCTTACGAAAGAGCCGGGAAATACATTGGCCTCGCAATAGCTGACCTTCTTCATATTTTCAATGTTTCCCGGATCATTATCGGCGGCGGAGTTTCAAGAGCAGGAGATTTATTATTCGATCCTATACGTAAATCCATCAAAGAGTATGTAATTTCCGAGGTGTATCTTGAGAATCTCCAGATCCTGCCAGCTGCAATGGGTGATGATTCTGGCTTAATGGGGGCATTAGTTCTATCGAGAGAAATTGCGAAAAACTGATCGTCCAATAATATCTATCCATATCAGAAGGGAAATCCATTTCCATGTTTTTGCAGAGATATCTCTGGCAATACCCCGACTCTGTTCCTGAACTTATTCAAAAAGAGCTGGATACCTTTTCCCCAGCGATCCAGTCGGTATTGTCCAATCGCGGTATTACATCTTTAGAAGACGCACTAAATTTTCTGCTACCTAAAGCCCCTGACTGGTCTTCCAAGACCAACCTTCTTCATTCTGATAAAGCAAGTCAGCTCATAATTGATGCAATTCAAAACAAAGAGGTGATCGGTGTTTATGGAGATTATGATGCCGATGGGATTACTTCCACCGCTCTTATTACTTTAGCCTTAAGAGAAATAGGCGCATCTGTCATAACGTATATACCAGACCGTCAGAATGAAGGTTATGGATTAAACAAGCTCGCTATCAATTCTCTGCGGGGCCAAGGTGTTTCTCTTCTCATCACTGTTGATAACGGTATTAGATCTCATGACGAAATTATTTATGCCAATTCCCTTAAGATAATTGTGATAATAACCGACCACCATACACCGGGCGAAACCATACCACCCGCGGCCGCGTTACTTAATCCGAAGTTACCTGATGATCCATATCCGAATAAAAATCTTGCTGGTGTCGGAGTAGCATATAAGTTAGTCTGTGCGTTAAGTAAGTACATGCCACAACTAAACCCCGAAGATTTTCTAGACCTTGTAGCAATTGGTACAGTCGCTGATATCGTTCCTTTAACTGGCGAAAACAGGTATCTTGTTCGCCAAGGTCTAACAAGGCTAAACTTCAATCAACGTCAGTCGATTCATTCCCTGCTTGGTGCATCAGGCAATGTCAACAAAGTAATTAACTCTTCTGATATCAGCTATCAAATCGCGCCCCGAATAAATTCCTCAGGACGTCTAGATTCCGAATCCGCTCAGACTCCTTTGAATTTACTGCTTTCGTCAGATCTAAAGAAATGCAGTGAATATGCTCAAAAACTCGAAAATCACAATAATAAACGGAAAACCCTTAGTAAAGACCTTGAAATATTGGTAGATAAGATCATATCTGATCAAGCCTCTCTTCCTCCTCTCCTTATGGTTTTTGATCCTGATATCTCAATTGGATTAGCTGGTATAGCTGCCGGATATCTATCCAGAAAATACAATCTTCCTGCTATTGTTGGCCGAACAGGAGATGAGAAAACAACCGCTTCTTGTCGGAGCGTTTTAGAATTTAACATTATCAACGCTCTGGATTCCTGCCAGGATCTATTTGTTCACTACGGCGGCCATTCACTCGCTGCGGGCTTCACAATTAAAAATACAAACATCCCTAAACTAAGGGGGCATTTGACTAAGCTGGCTCTCGCTCAGCTATCAGAAACAAGCCGCCTTCCAGCATTAAAGATCGATGCTGAGTTAGCTTTAGAAGATTTGAATATCTCTTTGTATAAAGAAATTCAGAAATTGGAGCCTGTCGGAGAAGGGAACCCTGCCCCCGTTTTCGTCACTAAAAACTTGAGGGCAGTCAAGCCAAAAAGGGTTGGTAAGAATTCCGACCATCTAAAAATGGCTGTCACTGACGGCACGCGTTCTATCGACGCCATCTGTTTTGGCTTGGGTGACTTATTCTTTAATCTCCCCCCCGCATTTGATCTTGCTTATAATTTGACAACTAACGACTATCTAGGACCAGGGATGCTTCAGCTTCAAGTACTCGATCTTGTCCCCTCTTAATCCACAAACCTATATTTTATTAGAGCCCAAATCGCCTCAAATGCATCAGATAATCCAATCTTTTTTCCGTCAGAATAATCTCTTGGATTAAAAGAAATCGGAACCTCAAAGATTCGATATTTTCTCTTCAATATCTTTGCGGTGAATTCAGGTTCGAATTCAAATCTTTTAGAATGTAGTGGCATATCCTCAACCACTTCACGTTTAAATACCTTATAACCGGTTTCCATATCAGTCAATATCGTATCGTAAAGTATATTCGTAAACAGAGTAAGCATTTTATTAGCAATCATGTGCCAGAACATGGCCACTCTTCTTGAAGCACCTAGAAATCTAGATCCATAAACGACATCGGACAGGTCCTCATCTAACGGCTTTAAGAGGTTTGGGTATTCCCTGGGATCATATTCGAGATCAGCATCTTGAATTAAGAAAATTTCACCCTTCGCCACTTCGAAACCACTGCGGACAGCTGCCCCTTTACCTTGATTCTTTTCGTGCATTACTACAACAAAACCATTTATATTTTTGTACTTTTCAACGATTTCTCTGGTTCCATCAACAGAGCCATCATCTATAAGCACTATTTCGTCAGCTAACTTTGTAGCTTGTACCCTTGAAATAATTTCTTCCAAGGTATTGATTTCATTATAAATCGGGATGATCACAGATAGTTTCATGTGCGCCTTTTATATGATTTTCGTCGACAATCATGCTATAATTTCTTAGCAAATTTTTTTACTATTATAATACATGAACAATCCATAATGTAATCACCGGAGAAGACCGATGAATCCTCCCAGAGTACAACCTTCAATTCCCGAAGCAGAATTTCACCACACTGGCACAAAGCCCTTCGGTCCCCCTCCTATCACGCAAATCAGTGACACTGGTTTGTCACAACTCTGGCTCCAGGATCTCGCCCTTAAGATTTTCTATTATCAGGGATATCTTACTGGATATGAAGTCGCAGACAAGATCTCATTACCCTATACTGCAATAGTCGACAAAATTGTCGACTCGCTCAAACGAGAGAAGTTCATCGAAGTTAAAGCTTCCACAATGGGTCTTGGCGAGGGATCTTACCAATATGGTATTACTCAAGCCGGAATTAACCGGGCCCGCGAAGCTTTGGATCGAAGTCAATACGCCGCTCAAGCTCCTGTAACTTTGGAAGATTACAACAAGGCAATTGTCCGCCAGAGCCTTGGAAAACTTAATGTTTCTCCAAGAGCACTCCGATCATATCTGAGCGAATTGACTCTGTCCGAAGACATCATTAACCGGGTTGGCCCGGCGATTAACTCTGGAACCTCTGTTTTCATTTATGGCCCTCCCGGCAACGGAAAGACCAGTATCGCCAGAGCAGTCGGCTCTATGATCCTGAGAGAAAGTATTTACATCCCCTATTCAATCTTTATTGAAGGCCAGGTAGTTAAGTTATACGATTCGGTAAATCATGAGATCATTCCTGAACGCGATGTCGCAGAAACGGGAACTGGCCAACTCAAGACCGGTATGAGGCGCGACCCACGTTGGATCCGCATCAAACGCCCTTTCATTGTTGTCGGTGGCGAATTGACATTGACAGACCTTGACCTTGTCTTCAATCCCGTCACGAAATTCTACGAAGCCCCCTTCCAAATGAAGGCAAATGGCGGTATTTTGCTGGTTGATGACTTCGGACGCCAGCAGGTTCGGCCCACTGATCTTTTGAATCGCTGGATCATCCCCCTTGAAAACCAAATTGACTTCCTCACGCTTCACACTGGTCGTAAAATTGAAGTCCCTTTTAATGAGATGATTGTATTTTCCACTAACCTGCCTCCCAGGGATCTTGTAGACGAGGCATTCTTAAGGCGACTTCGGCACAAAATCAGGGTTGGCGATCCATCCTTTGAAGAATATCGATCAATTTTCAAGTCAGTCGCTGATTCAAACAAAATTCCTTTCAACGAAGAAAATCTCGCCTATTTGATCAAAAATTGGTATATCAAACCCGGTCGTAATTTGCGTGGTTCGCACCCAAGAGAGATCTGCAACCAGATCCTTGATATTTCTAAATTCCTGGGCTGTAAGCCAGAAATGACGAGGGAATTGATCGATCAAGCAGCAGACGCATTCTTTGTCGATTTATAAATCTTTCTAGTCTCAGATGAATAACTTACTTCCCACCCCTGTTCTCCTTGCTCACAGGGGCGCCAGCGCCCACGCTCCTGAAAATACTATGATTGCTTTTAATTTAGCAATCAGTCAGGGAGCTCCGGCTATCGAACTCGATGTGCAACTTTCAGCTGACGATAAAGTAGTAGTTTTCCATGATCGCACTGCTTCAAGAACAACAAATGGTTCCGGTAAAATTAGTCAGCACACACTCAATTATCTAAAGTCACTTCACGCCGGCGCAGCGTTTGGAACTGCCTTTCCAGATGCTAAAGTACCAACATTAGACGAAGTATTTAATGAACTTGATCAGAATGTTTACCTGAATATCGAGCTAAAAAATCTCAGCTCACCCTTCGACTCGTTACCCGATAAAGTCGCCAAAATCATCCAAAATCATCAAGCCAAAAACCGTGTCTTGATATCTTCTTTCAATCCTATAGCTCTCACTCGTATGTTGCGTCATCTACCCTCTGTCTCAAGAGGGCTACTACTTCACAAACCATCTCACGTTGATCTTTGTATTTTCTTACCGGGGTTGATTTCGGGTTTTCAAACCATACACACATCGATTGCTTGCATAACTGAGAACCGAGTTGATTCTCTTCATAAGCTTGGTAAAAAGGTCTACACCTTTACACTAAATCATCCTGATAATATTCAGTATGCGTTAAATTGTGGTGTTGATGGTTTTTTTACAGACGATCCGGCACTTGGGTTACGAATATTGAATGAGAGCGGTTACAATAATAATCAATTCCAACCAGGTCTTAATAGTTAACTTCAATGAAATTTAGAAACCTTGTTCAACAGGCC
>Ga0209013_10003439_pt1 | contig 14079 bp, 13 predicted proteins | sample Cruoilmetagenom2_FD_187291 | JGI IMG/M metagenome (GOLD analysis project Ga0209013, IMG submission 187291) | Oil polluted marine microbial communities from Coal Oil Point, Santa Barbara, California, USA - Sample 2 (SPAdes) (version 2) | ecosystem: Environmental > Aquatic > Marine > Oil seeps ... | reverse complement strand
AACTGTTAAATTTGTCGGGCGTACCCTCCCGCCACAGCGTTAGATACTGACTTCTCCGATGTCCAAGTCCGATACGGCCAAACAGACGGCCCCTGCACCCATTGAGATCAACTCCGAGCTCCTCGCCCACGCCCATGTGAGCAAGGCCTGGCCCTTCGAAGAGGCGCGGAAAGTTCTCAGCCGGCTGAAGCGGATCCCGGAGCCGACCGGGCCGATTATCTTCGAGACCGGCTACGGGCCCTCGGGGCTCCCGCATATCGGCACGTTCGGGGAGGTGGCGCGGACCACCATGGTGCGTCACGCCTTCCGCGTGCTCACCGAGGACAAGGTCCCGACCCGGCTGATCTGTTTTTCCGACGACTTGGACGGCTTGCGCAAAGTGCCGGACAACATCCCCAACAAGGATATCATTGCCGAGCATCTCGGCAAGCCGCTGACACAGGTGCCCGATCCCTTCGGCGAGTATCCGAGCTTCGGCCAGAACAACAATGCGCGTCTGAAAGCGTTCCTCGATACGTTCGGTTTCGACTACGAGTTTCTGTCAGCAACGGAGTGCTACACGTCGGGACGGTTCGATGCGACCTTGCTGAAGGTGCTGGAGAACTACGACGCTATTCGCGATGTCATCCTGCCGACCTTAGGGCCGGAGCGCCGCGCCACCTACAGCCCCTTCCTGCCGATCTCGCCGGCGACCGGCAAGGTGTTGCAGGTGCCGGTCATCGATCGCGATCTGGCCTCCGGCTCCATCGTCTACAAGGACCCCGACACGGACAAGCTCACGCATACACCCGTGATGCGCGGCCATTGCAAGCTGCAATGGAAGGCGGACTGGGCCATGCGCTGGGCGGCGCTTGGCGTCGATTACGAAATGGCGGGCAAGGACCTGATCGACTCGGTGCGCCTGTCGGGCCGCATCTGCCGCATTCTCGGACGTCAGCAGCCCGAGGGCTTCAACTACGAACTGTTTCTCGACGAGAACGGCGAGAAGATCTCCAAGTCGCGCGGCAACGGCATCACCATCGAGGAATGGCTCAGCTACGCCTCGCCGGAGAGTCTCGCGCTCTACATGTATCAGAGCCCGCGAAAGGCAAAGCGGCTCTATTTCGATGTGATCCCCCGCGCCGTCGACGAATATGTCGGCCATCTCGCCGCCTACCCGAAAGAAGAGCAGGCGCCGAAGCTGATGAACCCGGTGTGGCACATCCATGGCGGCAACCCGCCGGAAGCCGAGCTGCCCATTAGTTTCGCGCTTCTGCTCAATCTCGCCTCGGCCTCCAACTCGGAGGATCGCGACGTGCTGTGGGGCTTCATCCGCCGCTACACGCCCGACGCGACGCCGGAAGGTCATCCTCTGCTCGACGAACTCGTGGGCTACGCCATCCGCTACTTCCATGATTTCGTGAAGCCGTCGAAGGCCTATCGCGCGCCCTCCGAAAAGGAGAGGGCGGCGCTAACCGATCTCGATGCGCGCCTCGCCGCGTTGCCGGAGAAGATTTTGGCCGAGGAAATCCAGAACGAGGTCTATGCGGTCGGCAAGGAGCACGGCTTCGAGCCGTTGCGCGATTGGTTCCAGGCGCTCTACCAGGTGCTGCTCGGCCAGACGCAAGGCCCGCGCTTCGGTTCGTTCGTGGAGCTGTACGGCATCCCCGAGACCCGCGCGCTGATCGCAAAGGCGCTGTCAGGCGAGCTCGCGGCTTAGCGCCAGATACCGATCTTCTTCTTGCGCGCCTGGTCCGCGGCTTTGGCGATTTTCGGTTTTGGAGGCGCGGCCGGCTTGGCCCACCCTTGCGCGGCCACCCACACGGAGAGGTCCTTGCTCGCCAGGCTGCACCGTGCCGTCAGCGCCTTCGCCTTATCCTTCTCCGGCACCTTGCAGACCACGGCGCGGCCGCGGATGAACCGCGTCAGTGCCAGCCGCGCTCGCGTGCCGCAGAGCCATTTCGTGCCGCTCTTGTCATTGCAGGTTTCGTCGCTTGGGATCGGGTTGATACCGTCAAGCTTGATGACGCGGCCGCTTGCCTCGAGCGTGCCGCTGTCGAGCACCCGCACGCGGTAGAAGCGTTTCGGTTTGAGCTTAGGCGACACGGCCACGGCAGCGGTCTTCGTGTTCTTTGATGCCTTGTCCTCAGATGCCGTGTCGTCAGGCGTCTTGTCGTCAGGTGTCTTGTCTTCAAGCGTTTTGGCCTCAGGAGCTTCGCCGTCCGTCTCTGCTTCTGTCTTCGGGGCGGCCTTGGGTGGGGCTGCCTCGGGTGAGGCGGCTCTGGGCGCCGGCTTTGGCGGGGTCTCCTTCGGCAGTTTTGTGGTGAAGAGGCGCTCATGCCCGGTCGGCGGCGGCGTCACGGTCTGCACCACTTCCTCGCTCTCGCCGAACGGCCAGAAGAACCAGATGAGCAATACGCCGACGAGGGCGGTGACAAGACGAGACGCGATCGACATGACGTTCAGATCATAGCCGCCTTGCGCGGTGGCTTTAAGAGCGCCCTTACGCCTTATTGGCTGGCCCAGATAATGCGCGCGATCCAGGCGATCCGTTCCACGGGAAACACGAGGTCGGGGTGCGCCGGGTTGAGCGAAGCCAGCTCGATCGTCTTGGCTGTGCGCCGGACCAGCATCTTGGCCATCACCTCGCCGTCCGTGGTGCGCAGCACCACGCGGTCGCCTTTGCGCGGCGCGGCGTTCGGCGAAACGATGAGGATATCCCCGGCCCGGTAGAGCGGCGCCATACTGTCGCCGGCGACTTCGAGCGCATAGGCGTTGTCGTCGTCCACGCGCGGGAAGCGGATATGGTCCCAGCCGCCGCCCACGGGAAAGCCGCCGTCGTCGAAGAACCCGCCGCCGCCCGCTTGCGTCATGCCGATCAGCGGGATCGGCAGGGCCGGCTCGCGGCGCTCGGCGCCGATGAGGGCGGTAAAGTCGTCAAAATCGGCCCCCGTCGCCCGCAGCACCTTGGCGATGCTCTCGGTGGTGGGCCAGCGGGGCCGACCCTCGCCCGTGACCCGCTTGGATTTGTTGAAGGCGGTGGGATCTAGCCCCGCCTGCTTGGCGAGTCCGGACGGCGACAGGCCATAGCGCTTCGCCAGCGCGTCGATGGCCGACCAAACCCGGGCATGGGTGAGCCTTGTCACGGCAGGCTCCTCGGAAAAGCGGGACTCATAGGGAAAAATACCTATTCTGAAAATTATCGCTCAAACGCTCCCGTTGTCCACTCCCTTTCGGCCGCCGTGGACGGCCTTCCTTGTTGGGGCATGCCGCTCCCGCTAGTCTCCCGCCATGCCCGCGCCCGTCTACAAAGTGCTTGTCGAGGCTGCCCTGGAGGCAGCGAAGGGCGAGGGGCGATTCCTTGGGACAGGGGATGATTTGCGTGACGGGTTCATCCATCTGTCCGCGGGCCACCAGGTGGAGGACACCTTGGCCAAGCATTTTGCCGGCCAGGAGGACTTGCTGCTCGTCGCGCTCGACCCCGACCGTCTGGGCGCTGGGCTCAAATGGGAGCCGTCCCGCGGCGGCGACCTGTTCCCGCATCTTTATGGCGCGATGCCGCTGGATGCGATCCTTTCCGCCAATCCGCTGCCGCTCGACGATGACGAGCAGCACATCCTGCCTGAGGGCTTTCTGCCGGAAGGAGTGGCGGGTTGAGCGGGCTGTTCGGGCTGGGCCAGACGCTGCTGCTGGCGCTCGATCCGGAGCGCGCTCACGATCTCACGCTCAAGACGCTCGAACTCGGGGTTTATCCACGCAGTTCCGGCTCCGACGATCCACGCCTGAAGCAGGCCGTATTCGGCCTCGACTTTCCCAATCCCATCGGCATGGCGCCCGGCTTCGACAAGGATGCGCGCGTACCGCACCAGCTCTTGGATATGGGGTTCGGTTTCGTCGAGGTGGGTACGCTCACGCCGCGTGCGCAATCCGGCAATCCGGCCCCGCGCTTGTTCCGCTCCCATCGGGACCGCGCCATCGTCAATCGCCTCGGCTTCAACAATGAAGGCCAGGACGCGGCGCTGACACGTCTGGCGAGGCGCCCGCGCGGAATCGTCGGCGTCAATCTCGGCGCCAACCGCGACAGCACCGACCGCATCGCCGATTACGCCGACGGCATCACGCGCATGGCACCCGTGGCGGACTATTTCACGATCAATATCTCCTCGCCCAACACGCCGGGCCTGCGCGACCTGCAAGCACCGCGCAAGCTCGATGCGCTGCTCGGTAAAGTGCAGGAGGCACGCAAAGCGCTTGGGCCGAAAGCCCCGCCGCTCCTGGTGAAGCTCGCGCCGGATCTCGCCGATGCCGATTTGCCGGAAGTGGCCGCCGTGATCGAACAGAATGAGGCCGACGGGATTATCGTTTCCAACACCACGCTGGCGCGGGATAATTTGCGCGATGAAACGCTTCTCCGCGAGGCGGGCGGCATGTCCGGGCGTCCCGCGTTCCTACGTACGACCCGCATGCTGGCGCGCGTCCATCAAGCCACCGAAGGACGGCTGCCGCTGATTGGCGTCGGCGGGCTCGATTCCGGCGAGGCGGCGCTGGCCAAGATCGAAGCCGGTGCCTCGCTGATCCAGCTTTACACCGCGCTCGTCTTCGAAGGGCCCGGCCTGATTGGGCGCATCAAGGACACGCTTGTGCGGGCCATGGCGCGCGAGAATGCCGACAACCTCAAGCCCTTGATCGGGCGCCGCGCTGGCGAGTGGTCGGAGAAGGAACTGCCGGACGTCGTTGTCTGACCTTGCCCGCCGCTGTTACGGCGCACACCCTTCGTCGTTCTTTGAGCCGTCGGGCATAACAGTTCCGCAGAACTTCGCACCATCGAGTTTTGCGCCATCCAACTTGGCGTCGGTCAAATTGGCGTCCTTCAGATTGGCGCTCGACAGATCGGCCCCCGAAAGATCGGCGCCAGTGAGATCGGCTTCGCGCAGATAAGCACCTGAAGCTGCGGCGTTCGCAAGGTTGGCATTGGTGAGGTCTGCGCCGCGTAAGTTGGCGCTTTCGAGGTTCGTCCGCTTGGTGCGCTTTTCCATTGGCAATGCAGAGAGGTCCGCGCCGCTCAACTTAACGCTGCCCAGCTTGGCGTTTTCCAGATCCGCGCCGCGCAACTCCCGCCCGCTCAGGTCGGCTTCGCTGAGGTCGCAATATTTGCAAGCATTGGTGGTCAGAAACGTATCGAGCTTCGCCTTGTCGAAGGCGAGGCTGAGACTTGCGTCCGCTGCAACTGAAGCTAGAAAGACGACTGTGCAAAGAAAATAGGTCTTGGGTTTCATTTTTGCCCTCTCCGTGAGTCCGGCAGCCTAGCAACGTTCACGGCAATGTTCATTCTCAAGCCGGCTATTTCTGGCTTACCTTCGTAAAATGCCTAGAACAGCCACCATCTACCACAATCCGCGCTGCTCCAAGTCGCGCCAGACGCTCGCGCTGTTGGAGGAAAACGGCGTTGAGCCGAAAATTGTCGAATATCTGAAGACGCCGCCCTCCGCTGCCGAACTCAAGCGCGTGTTGAAGAGACTCGGGTTGAGCCCCCACGACATCGTGCGCAAAGGCGAGGCCGTCTATGCCGAGCTTGGCCTGAAGGACAAAGACGTCTCCGATGAAGAGCTGATCAAGCTCATGGTCGTTAACCCGATCCTGATCGAGCGGCCCATCGTCGTCTCGGGCGGTAAGGCGGCCATTGGCCGCCCGCCGGAAGCCGTCTTGAAAATCGTCTAGGTCTCGCGGTTCGGCGCAGGCGTCTCAGCGACCTGCGTATCGGGAACTTGCGTGTCGGTGTCCCGCCCCAGAACCTTGAACATGCGCATCACGATCCAGACGGGGAAGACGATCACGGCACCCAGCAAGAAGTAGCGGAAGGCCTTCTCCACCGCGGCAAAGCCCATATCGTAGATGCGGGCCGCCAGGTCCTGCAGGTTCTGGAGGATGTCGTAGGGGCTGAAGCCCAGCGCCGCGAGGACGACGCCCACGATCAGGGATAAGATGACCAGCCGGAGCAGAACCAGCCCCGGATTGCCGCCAAAAAACCGTTCCATTTTCGCTTCCCTTGAATCGTGAGACGTTTGCATTGGGTGAGCCCCACAATTGGGGCTCCAAACGGCGAAGGTCAAGGCGAGGCGGCAACCGGAAAGGGCTGATGGGAGTGTCCGCGCGGAAGGAGCTGAAGACCGCAGCCGCCGATCCGGCGGCAAGCGACGCGCGGCTGCCTGAGCCCTTCGCCGGCTGGTTTGCCGCCCGCGGCTGGGTCCCGCGCGCGCACCAATTGGCGCTGCTCGATACCGTATCCGCGGGGCGCGATACGCTGCTGATCGCGCCGACCGGCGGCGGCAAGACGCTTGCCGGCTTCTTGCCGAGCCTCATTGATCTTGCGAAGCGTCCGCTCACCCGCGCGCCGGCGACCAGCGTGCACACGCTTTATGTCTCGCCACTGAAAGCACTTGCCACCGACATCGCGCGGAATCTGACGGCGCCGGTCGAAGAGATGGGGCTCTCCATCGGGCTGGAGACCCGCACCGGCGACACGCCGCAAGCCCGGCGGGCACGCCAGCGCGTCCTGCCGCCCGACATTCTCCTGACGACGCCGGAGCAGATCGCGCTGATGCTTGCGCACAGAAGCGCCGCCGAACTGTTCGGCTCGCTCAAATGCGTGATCCTCGATGAATTGCATGCGCTTGCCACCAGTAAGCGCGGCGACCTTCTGGCGCTCGACCTTGCGCGGCTACGCAACCTGTCGCCTGAGCTTATGGCAATCGGTCTGTCGGCGACCGTCGCGCGCCCCTCCGAGCTCGCCGCATTCCTCGTGCCGCACAGGGACCAGGCCGCGACGCGCCTTGCCGAGATCGTCACCGCCGAGGGCGGCGCCCACGCGGACATCACCATTCTCAAGTCGAACGCGGATCTGCCTTGGGCGGGACATTCGGCGCGTTACGCATTGCCGGAGATCTACGAAAGCATCAAGGCGCACAACATGTCGCTGATGTTCGTGAACACGCGTTCGCAAGCCGAGATGCTGTTCCACGAGCTGTGGCGCTGCAATGACGACAATCTCGCAATCGCGCTCCACCACGGCTCGCTCGATGTGGGTCAGCGGCGCAAAGTGGAGGCGGCCATGGTGGCCGGCAAGCTCCGCGCCGTGGTCTGCACCTCGACGCTTGATCTCGGTATCGACTGGGGCGATGTCGATCTCGTCGTTAATGTGGGCGCGCCGAAAGGCGCAAGCCGGCTCGCGCAGCGTATTGGCCGCGCCAATCATAGGCTCGACGAGCCGAGCAAGGCGCTGCTCGTACCGGCCAATCGCTTCGAGGTGATGGAATGTCAGGCGGCGCTCGAGGCCGCCGAAGAAGGCGCGCAGGATACCCCGCCCACGCGGCCCGGCGCGCTCGACGTGCTGGCGCAGCACATTCTCGGCATGGCTTGCGCGGAACCTTTCGACGCCGACGGGCTTTATCGTGAAGTGACCAGCGCATCCCCTTATCAAGTCCTCACCCGCGAGGGCTTCGACCAGGTTCTCGCCTTCGTCGCCACGGGTGGTTACGCGCTCGCCAATTACGATCGCTACGCCAAGCTGAAACGCACCAAGGAAGGCACGTACCGCGTGGCCCATCCGCGCATCGCGCAACAATACCGGCTCAATGTCGGCACCATTGTCGAAGCGCCCATGTTGCGCGTGCGGCTCGCCCGCGGCGCGCTCAAGAAATCGGGTGCAGTAGTCGGCGGGCGCGTCCTCGGTGAAGTCGAGGAATATTTCATCGAGCAGCTCTCACCCGGCGACACCTTCGCCTTTGCCGGCGAGGTGCTACGCTTCGAAGGCTTGCGCGAGATGGATGCCATCGTCACCCGCGCGCATGATTCCGACCCGAAAGTGCCGGCTTACGAAGGTGGCAAGTTCCCGCTGTCCACCTATCTTGCCGATCGCGTCCGGCACATGCTGGCCGAACGCGGAGACTGGTCCAAACTACCGGGCCAAGTTTCCGATTGGCTGAGACTTCAGGCAGAGTTCTCAGTCGTACCTTCCGCCGACGAGGTGCTGATCGAGACGTTTCCAAGAGGGCAGCGTCACTATCTCGTTTGCTACCCGTTTGAAGGGCGTCTCGCTCATCAGAGTCTCGGCATGCTGCTGACAAGGCGCCTGGAGCGCGCAGGCGCGGCCCCGCTCGGCTTCGTCGCCAACGAGTATGCGCTGGCGGTCTGGGGGCTCAACGATATGAGCGAGATGATCGCGGCAAAGCATCTCGACCTCGCGGCACTCTTCGACGAGGACATGTTGGGCGACGACCTCGATGCGTGGCTGGCGGAGTCCAACCTGATGAAGCGGTCCTTCCGCGTCTGCGCCATCATCTCCGGCCTTATCGAGCGGCGTCATCCCGGACAGGAAAAGACCGGGCGGCAGATGACCGTCTCCTCCGATCTCATCTACGATGTGCTGCGCCAGCACGAGCCGGACCACGTTTTGCTGAAAGCGGCATTCGCCGACGCCGCGGCGGGGCTGATCGATCTTGGCCGCTTGGGACAATTCCTGAAGCGGATCGGCGGTCGAATCAGGCATAGTGAGGTGAGTCACGTTTCGCCGCTCGCCGTGCCCGTCATGCTTGAGATCGGCCGCGAAAGCGTCCCGGGCGACATTGGCGACACCTTGTTGCGTGAGACCGCCGAAGAACTGATCGCAGAAGCATTGGGGGAACATGCTGCGCGCTAGGCTCGATCTCATGCCGGAAACGGCGCCGACCTTGCGCTCGCACCTGTCGGTGTCGGGCCACGACTTCCAGCCGCTCGTTGCGGGCGCGCTCTATTGGGAAGCGGAAGACACGCTTCTCGTCGCCGACCTGCACATGGAGAAGGGGGCCGCGTTCGCCGCGCTCGGCATGCTGCTCCCGCCATACGACACACGCTCCACGCTGGCGCGCCTGCGCAAGATCATCAAGCGGATCGATCCGGGCCGCGTGGTATCGCTCGGCGACAGCTTCCACCGCAGCGAATGCGCCGACCATATGGTCGCCGACGATCTGGCGCTTCTCACCAAGCTTCAAAAGGGTCGCGAGTGGTACTGGATCTGCGGTAATCACGATCCGCATTTGCCGGAATGCGTCGGCGGCACGGTCTGCGAGACGCTCACCATTAGCGGCGTGACGCTGCGCCACGAACCGTCCGAAACCAATTCGGGTCCGGAGATTGTCGGACATCTGCATCCCGTGGCGCGCATTGCCCGCCGGGGCATGGTGGTCCGGCGGCGCTGTTTCGCCACCGACGGCAACCGCCTGGTGATGCCGGCCTTCGGTGCTTATGCGGGCGGTCTCAACGTGCTGCACGACGCCTTCCAGCCGCTATTCCGCTGGCATCAAGTTGAGGCGTGGATGATGGGCCGCCGCGCGGTCTATCCCGTGCTGGGCAGCCTGCTTCTGCCTGATTAGCCGCTACTCGCGGCGGAAGGCATACCAGCCGATCAGACCCATCAATACGGCGATAAGCACGCCGAGCAGGCCGTAGACGAAGGGATGCTGGAAGGCGAGCGTGTAGAGAAACGCTTCGATCCCCGCCTTTGTCACTTCCAGCGTGCCTTGGCTCTCGCTCGCCAATTCTCCGTCGCGGAACAGATAGACGTCGACCAGATAGCGTCCCGTCGGCACGCTGACCGGCAACGCCACCGTGGCGCGGAACAGGCTCCGGCCAATAAAAGTCACGCCGTCGTCGTCCTCTTTGAAGAGTTCCTTCTCCTCCATCAGCCGGATCATGGCCGTGCGGAAGGCTTGCTCCTGGGACTCGCTGGGGATGTGCCGGCCGAAGTCGAGTTCAGACAGACCGATGCCCAGCTCCTTCAACGTCTCGTCGGAGGCGATGGCGCGGAACGGGCGCGAGGACAGCACGGCGTAGAAGCCCGGTACGTTGTCGTAGGTCTTGCCGGGACCGTTGACCCAGATGCCTGCGACACGCTGCTTCTTCCGAACGACGATCGGCTCGTCGGGCCCGCGCACCACGGCGATAACGTCATACGTGCCGCTTCCCGGTGTTCGGGAGTCACTAAAGTCGACGCTGCCGAAAATAAGTATTTCGATGCCGGTGAAGTTCGACTGGATCGCGATCTCGCGCGTCGAGATGTCGGACTGGACGGTTTCCTTGCTCTCCGGCTTTTCGGCCGGCAGTGGCGGCGTCTGCTGCGCAAACCCTGGCGCACCGATCAGTGCGGTCAAAAGAAGGGCAAGGAAGAGGGTTGCTGCTCTCATCATCATGCTCCCGCCAACGGAACGATGCTGTAGAGGTTCGACGGGCGCGCCACCAGGTCAAACAAGATGCGCAAGGCGACGGCGAGGACCATCAGCGCGAGCAGCGCGCGCAATTGCTCGCCGCGCAGTTTCTGTCCGGCCCGCACGCCGAACTGTCCGCCGACGACGCCGCCAACGATGAGCAAGAAGGCCAGCACGATGTCGAGCGTGTGATTGAGCGTCGCGTGCAGGAGCGTGACGATGGCGGTCACGAAGATGATCTGAAAGATCGATGTGCCGATCACGATATTCGTCGGCATGCGCAAGAGATAGATCATGGCCGGGACCATGATGAAGCCGCCGCCGACGCCGAGGAACGAGGCGAGCAGTCCGACCAGGACGCCGATGACGAGCGGGGGGATGATGCTGATATAGAGACGCGAACGCGGAAAGCGCATCTTCAGCGGCAGGCCGTGAATCCAGATGTGCTGTCCGGATTTGCGTGCCGAGACCGGCTTGCCGGCGCGCGCCCGCCTGATGGCGTTGATGCTCTCCCACAGCATCAGCGCGCCAATGCTTCCGAGGAAGCACACATAGGTCAGCGAGATGATCAGGCCGGCTTGGCCCGCTTCGCGCAGATATTTCAGCAGCAGCACGCCGACCACCGCGCCCGCAATACCGCCGGCAATCAGGATGCCGCCCATCTGGACGTCGACATTGCCGCGCCGCCATTGGGCGAGGGTGCCGGACACCGAGGCTCCGACAATCTGGTTGGCGCCGGTGGCCACGGCGATCGCCGGGGGAATGCCGGAAAGCATCAGAAATGGCGTGAGCAGGAAGCCGCCGCCGACCCCGAACATGCCCGCCAGGAAGCCCACCGTCGCGCCAAGCCCCAGCATGACCAAAAGGTTCACTGAGATCTCAGCAATGGGCAGATAAATCTGAAACATCGGCCAGGCGTTGGAAAAGCGGGCGCTCAGGCAAACTGTTCGCCGCGCGCGGGCCTGTCAATGCATAAGCCGCGAACTTACCGAAATGTCACCGAAATTCGTCGCCAGGCGGGGAAATGCCCGCTTCTGGCTGCCGGCTAGCTGGCCAGGCTCTCGAGCTGGCTGACGAGCGGCACGGAAACCTCGCCCGTCTCTTCCAGGCCGTTGCGGCCCTGGAACCGTTTGATCTCGGACCGGGTGCGGCTGCCGGCGACGCCGTCCGGCACGCCGACGTCATAGCCGAGCTTGTTGAGCAGGGTCTGGGCCCGGGTCACCAGCGTGGAGGCGTTGGAAGCCTTCGCCGTCGATGCCGTCTTCTTTGCCGTCCAGGCCGGGTTCTCCGCGACCTGGTTGGCGGGAGGCAGGGCAGGCGTGGCCTTCCAGGCCTTCACTTCCGCCTCGGCCTTGGCGCGCGTCTCCGGGGTCAGCTGCACGGCAACGACGTCGCGCCGCTTGGTGGATTCGGTATCGCCTGTGGCGGCGGCCAGTGCGTACCACTTATAGGCCTCGCCGAGGCTCTTGGTCCTGCCGAGCCCGTGCTCGGCGAGGATGCCGAGATTGAACTGGCTGTCCGGAAGGCCATGCGCGGCAGCTTGGCCGTACCATTTGGCGGCAAAGGTATAGTCCGGCGCGCCGCCGTCGCGGCCGCTGACGCTCACCGCGAGATTGTGCATGGCTTTGACATTGCCGTTCTGAGCAGCCGCTTTGTACCAGGCGCGCGCCTTTACGGGGTCACGATCAACGCCCAGGCCGCGCTCATACATGGCCGCGAGCCGGTATTGGGCCGGGGCGAGGCCGTCGCGGCCTGCGCGCTCGAACCACTGGGCGGCCATCTTGGCATCGCGCTTGGTGCCTTTGCCTTCGGCGTAACGCACGGCGATTTCGTATTGCGCGGCGGCATCGCCCTCAGAGGCGGGCCTTGCGCAACGGGAGCGGGCCGAGTGCAGCCGGCGGCATCGGCGCCTTCGCTGCCGAGGCGTCCGGCTCCTCAACAGAGAAGACGACGTCCGGCGGAAGAGCCGGCCCATTCGTGGGTTTCAGCGAGGCGAGCTGCGGCGATGCGGAGAGCTCGCTCGCCGGCATGGCGGGCATGCGTCCTTTGGCTATGTCCGTCGTGCCCGTTGCCGCCTGCCCGAGGTCGATCGGTTCGATCGTGGTGCCGGGAGGTGGCGCCCAGAAGCCGGACTGATCGGGCTCCGCAGGCGTAAGCTCGTCGGCCGGTTTGGCTTTGCTTGCCGGAGCGGTGTCGCCGGCCTCGGTGCCTGCATCCGGGCTGGCCGGTGCGGTCTGTCCGGTGGCGGCCGGGGTCGGCTCCGGCTCCGGCTTGGAACCGAGACGGCCATAAAGAAGGATGGCGCTCACCGCGAGAAGTGTGGCGGCGGCGATCATCAACCAGGAACGCTTGCGGCGCCCCGGTTCTGCAGTTCCGCTGCCGGGAAGCGGCATCTTGGACCGGCGTCCGTCGCGCTCCTCGGCCCGAGCCGCCGCTGCCTGCGCCGCACGGCGCGCCGCGGCAACGAGGTCGTCCGGCGACTGGCGGGGCTGCGCCGGCTTGGCATCCAGGTCGAAAGCGTTTTGATCCAAAGGCGACGGCTTGGAGCGCCCGAACGGGGGCGGCGTTTCGGTCTCGTTGAGGCCCGGCATCGCCGCGTCCAACCTGTCGCGGAGCTGCTGATCCTTGACTGCCACATCGGGCGTCTCGTTCGGGGCCGGCGCAGCCGGCATGCGCGGCTTCATTTCCGGCATGCGCGGCGCGGGGCTAGGCTGCGGCGCTTCAGAACCTTGCGGGCTTGGGGTAGCTGCCTGCGGTGCGGGGGCTTGCGGCGCAGCTTGCGATGCAAACGGAGCGGCAGGCGGGGCGTCGGCTTGCGGTGCGCGCTCCGTGAACGGTGAGCGCTGCCCCGGCACGAAGGAATTGCCACGCTCGACCTGCTGAACGAGCTGTTTGAGGGATTCGTGGACCGCCTCGAGCGTGCTGACCAGCTTGTCGCCCGATTGGCGGCTCTGGTCGCTCATGTCCGAGAGGTCGCGTTGCAGCGCGTCGAGCCGCTCGGTGGTCTTCTTGCTGTCGTCGGCGACGATGCGTGCAGCATCCGTCGCAGCCTTGGCGGCGACCTCCTGAAGCTGTAGCGGATCGATCGGCTTTGAGCCTTCAGCGTCCTTTTGATCCAGACGCTCGATCAGCTTGAGAAGATGCTCCTCCACCCCGCCGAACTTGCCGAGCTGTTCCTCGGCGCGGTTAAGCTGTTGGCCCATATCGGAAATTTGGCGTTCGACATGCTCCAGAGCCTGGCGGCTGGGGGCCGTATCCAAGGACCGGGAGAGCTGGTCTCCGATCTCGTCGAGCCTGGCGTTCAAGCTCTGAATGGCGCTCGCCGGCATGGCGTCGCCGATCGACCGCTCGAGCCGCTCGGCCATGTCCACGAGGCGCTTGTCGAGGCCGGTGTGATCGACGGCCGGCGTTACATCGCTGGCGTAAGGGTCGGTGTCCAGGGCCAGGGCAGACTGCGCATTTGCAGCGATGGCCGCCGCCTGTGCGAACGGGCTCGGCTCCGCCTCGAAGGGGTCCGGCGAAAGATCTTGTGTATCGCCCTTATGGTCCCCGGACAGCGCCCGACCCAAACGCTCGAAATCGTCGAGCGAGGTCGCGCTTTCGTCCTCGAGCTGGCGCGTAAGATTGCTGACTTCGGTTTGCAGGCGGTCGAAGGTTGTGTCGTCCCCGGGCGCGCCGGTGTCTCGCGCGGCTTCCGTGGTCTGAGACAGCTGATCCAGCCTGGCATGAAGCTCGTCGAGCGCTTCTTCGTCCTCGAGCTGGCGCGTAAGATTGCTGACTTCGGTTTGCAGGCGGTCGAAGGTTGTGTCGTCCCCGGGCGCGCCGGTGTCTTGCGCGGCTTCCGTGGTCTGAGACAGCTGAT
>Ga0209013_10003438_pt1 | contig 14079 bp, 12 predicted proteins | sample Cruoilmetagenom2_FD_187291 | JGI IMG/M metagenome (GOLD analysis project Ga0209013, IMG submission 187291) | Oil polluted marine microbial communities from Coal Oil Point, Santa Barbara, California, USA - Sample 2 (SPAdes) (version 2) | ecosystem: Environmental > Aquatic > Marine > Oil seeps ... | reverse complement strand
ATAGACATATCAAATTCTTCATGATTATCAAAAGCTTCATTCATATCATAGTCTACCACTTGATGATTCTGGATGCCAATCGCACGCCCACCATTTCCAGCTAATAGAACCTCTACAGCTTTAGCGCCAAATAAACTTGCCAACACGCGATCACGGCCAGTCGGGGAACCTCCCCGTTGAATATGTCCAAGCACGGAAACTCTTGTTTCAATATCTGCTAGGTCTTTGAGCTTACTAGCAAATTCTGCACCACTCATCACACCTTCAGCCACGATAATAATACTATGCTTTTTCCCACGTTCCGAACCGCTTTTCAGACGTTCGACAATTTCATCCATATTTATCTCTACTTCAGGAATAATGATAGTTTCAGCTCCACCAGCAAGACCAGCCCATAAAGCCAAGTCTCCGGCATCTCTCCCCATTACTTCCACGATAAACGTCCGTTCATGCGATGTGGCAGTATCTCTGATTTTATCAATACTTTCAATAACCGTATTTAAAGCTGTATCGAAACCTAGTGTATAATCTGTACCTGGAATATCATTGTCGATTGTTCCGGGAATTCCTACACAAGGGAAACCATTTTCCGTCAGTTTCATAGAACCTCTATAAGACCCATCCCCACCGATAACTACTAACCCCTCAATACCATGAGCTTTTAGTTGTTCTATTGCTTTTTGTTGCCCTTCCTCTGTTCGGAACTCCGGACATCTTGCTGAAAACAGTTTTGTTCCACCTCTTTGAATAATATCTCCAACAGAACCTAAGTCTAAGACTTCCATTTTACCATCGATTAGTCCTTGGTAACCATGGAAAATACCGATCACTTCAAGGCCCTCGTAAATAGCCTTCCTTACAACCGCACGAACAGCAGCGTTCATGCCAGGTGCATCTCCCCCGCTTGTTAAAACACCAATTCTCTTCATCTATTTTCCCTCCAACCAATGAATTTCCTAATACTAGCTTATCACGAAATGCACTAAAAAAAAATGCGTCACTTCTGACGCATTTTATTCATTAAATTCCCCTATATTTTTAAACTTGGAATATCTATTTTCGATTAACTCTTCTGGAGTTAATTTTTCTAATTCTTCTAATGAAGCAATAAGGGTTTCCTTCATATAAATTGCCTGTGCCTCTATATTTTTATGAGCTCCTCCGTGGACTTCAGTAATGACCGTGTCAATAATACCCATTCCCTTTAAGTCCGGAGCTGTAATTTTCATGGCTTCTGCAGCTTGTTTCGCCAAAGATGCGTCCTTCCAAAGAATGGATGCTGCTCCTTCCGGCGAAATAACAGAGTACGTAGAGTTTTCTAACATATGAATATGATTAGCTACGCCCAATGCTAATGCACCTCCACTACCACCTTCTCCAATAACAATACTAATAACTGGTACTTTCAAACCAGCCATCTCTACTAGATTCCTTGCAATAGCTTCACTTTGTCCACGTTCTTCCGCTGCTTTCCCTGGATAAGCACCTTTTGTGTCAATCATGCATATAATCGGTCGCTTAAACTTTTCTGCTTGTTTCATTAATCGCAATGCTTTTCGATACCCTTCCGGATGTGGCATACCAAAATTACGTTTAATGTTTTCTTTAGTATCTGCCCCTCTTTGATGTCCGATAATAGTTATTGGTTTTCCTTCAAACAATGCAATTCCACCTATAATCGCTGCATCGTCTCCGTAAAGTCTATCACCATGAAGTTCAATAAATTCTGTACATAATAATTGAATATAGTCCCTTGTAGTGGGGCGGCTCGGATGACGAGCGACTTGAACTCGGTCCCAAGGTTCCATATTTTCATAAATTTCTGACTCTAACTTCTTCAGTCTTGCTTCTAGATTAGTGATTTCTAAAGACATATCTACCTCAGCATTTGCTGTATACTCTTTTAATTCTTCTATTTTTGTTTTTAATTGGACGATTGGTTCTTCAAATGGGAGTACTTTGATCATTTTGCGACCTCCTTAGTCGTGTGAAGATGGACAATGGAAGATACTTTTTCTCGCATTTCTTTGCGATGAATAATGGCGTCTAGCTGACCATGATTCATTAAAAACTCAGCCGTTTGAAAATCTTCTGGAAGCTTTTCTCGCACTGTCTGTTCAATAACGCGTCTACCAGCAAAGCCGATTAAAGCTTTAGGCTCAGCAATATTGATATCTCCTACCGAGGCAAAACTCGCGGAAACTCCACCTGTTGTTGGATGGGTAAGAATAGAGATATATAATAATCCATGATCACTGTGTCTTCTTAAGGCTACAGAAGTTTTAGCCATTTGCATTAAAGAAAGAACGCCTTCTTGCATTCTTGCACCACCACTTGCAGTGAATATAATAAAAGGAATACCCAACTCAGTAGCTTTCTCAACAGCTCTCGTAATTTTCTCTCCCACTACTGAACCCATAGATCCCATCCGGAAATGTGAATCCATAATTGCAATGGCAATTTGTTGACCATCCAACTTTCCAAGCCCCGTTAGAACAGCTTCGTTCAATCCTGTCTTTTGTGCATCAGCTTTTATCTTTTCCGTATAACTTGGAAAATTCAACGGATTAACCGTTTCTAAATGGTCGTCCATCGATGTAAATGAATCTTCATCTAAAAATATATCTACACGTTCCCAAGCAGTCATTTTCATATGGTGATCACAAGTAGGACAAACTTTAAAGTTCTTTATTAAGTCTTTTGTAAACACATTTTTACGACACTCAGGACACTTCATCATAATGCCTTCTGGTACATCGTTTTTGGCTTTTTCTGTTGGTATAGTTGCATATTTTTTCTTTTGATTTTTTCTAAATATATCTCGAATACTCATTTATACATCTCCCCTATTAAGTAACAAGAGCCATTCATTATAACAAGATAACGCTTGTTGCCCTTCTCCATTTTGCATAGCAACCAAAAGCTGAATCCAAATGGCTTTCTCTTCTAAACTCATATTTTCTTGGTATGGCTCGCCTGCAAATTGCTTTAACAAGAACCATATTTTTAAACCTAATCGATTATCGGAAATGATAATAATTTCTCTAATTATATCTTCACGAACTACATTTTCATCTATAAGTTTTTCTTTAAAGGCGTCCCATATATGTAGTGCATAAAGTCTCTTGGACATACAAATTGTAAGGATGGCATCCTTTTCCAATGCTTCTCTCGTTGTATGCACATCTTCCTTCGCCTTAGATTCTTGAAGGATAAATGTAGATAACAGTTCAACTAGCCGATGCTTTCGATAATCCGATAGAAAGGTACCTTCTCCTCGGCGTGTCTCGATTAATCCGAGTAATTCTAAACTCCTCAACGCTTCCCTTACTGTTGACCTGCCTACTTGAAGTCGCTCAGCTAGTTCTCTTTCGGATGGCAATTTACCACCAACGGAAACATTTTCATCTACAATGAGCTGTTTCAACTGCTTTACAATTTCTAAGAACATTTTTTTAGGATTATTCGTTTGGTCCATTACGCCTCACTCTTCCATAAATTACAAAGTGGTCAGACCACTCATAATTATTAGCATACAAAACTTTTGTTCAAACGTAAAGAAAAAACTGCATAATTAGATATGCAGTTTACTGATTTATATATTTAGTAATAATTTGTGATCTACCATTTCTACGTTCTGACTTTCCGGTTATCACTAGCATTTCTTGCTCCTTTAATAAAGAATTGAACTTTGCATATTCCTCTGGAAAAAGTGTAACGGACAAGCTTCCGGTCTCATCCTGGACTGTGATGAAAGCCATAGCTTCTCCCTTTTTTGTCCGAATACGTTTAATGTCTTGTATTAGCCCTACTATTGTCACAGGCATATCTTTTGTTGTCTGCAAAATATCCCAAATATTAATAAATTTATCTGTTAACATTTTCTTTTTAGATACAGTAGGATGTTCAGAAAAGTATTGACCCAAAACTTCCTTCTCAAACTGTAATTTCTCCATTATTGGAAGTGGTTCCGATTTTATATGCTTTGACTTTCCAAAGTGAGAGGCATCTCCACCAAACAAATCGGATTCCTCTGTGGGACTTATCAATTTTGCATATTTTACAGCTGCATCTAAAGTGGATAGCAAAGTGGATCTATCATACCCAAATTCATCTAGAGCTCCTGCTTTGATTAATGGTTCTATATTTTTTCTTGTAAAATAAACTGCTGATAAATCAGAGGCAAGCTCAAAAATGTCTTCCCACTTAGTATTTCTTTCGGTACGTTTTTGTAATAATTTTTGAATGAAATTATGTGAAACTCCTTTTATAGCTTGTAAACCGAATCTAACCCCTCCCTTTTCCATTGTAAAGAAGCGTTGACTACGAAAAATAGATGGTGTGAGGATCACCATGTCTTTTTGTCGCATTTCCATCATAAGTTCATTAATTTTCTCTTGATTGCCTGTAGCTATACTTAATAAGGAACTATAAAAAGCCACAGGAAAATGAGATTTCAAATACGCCATTTGAAAAGAAATAACACTATAGGCCACAGCGTGACTTTTTGGAAAACCATAGTCAGCAAATCGGACGATTAAGTCATAAACTGCTGAAGCTGACTGTTCCGAGTGTCCCTCGTGAATTGCTTTTTGAACAAAATGGACACGTTCACTTTGTAAAACTTCTCGATTTTTTTTGCTCACAGCCCTACGTAACAAATCGGCTTCTCCGAATGTAAAACCCGCCATTTTAGAAGCAATCTGCATAATCTGCTCCTGATAGACGATAATGCCATATGTTTCTTTCAAAATTGGCTCTAAAATGGGGTGTTCATAGGTTACTCGTGCAAGACCTGCTTTGCGCTTTGCATATAAAGGAATGCTTTCCATTGGACCTGGACGGAACAGTGCATTAACTGCAACGACGTCTTCAAACTTCGTCGGATTAATTTGTTTAAGAGCTTGACGCATACCAGGGGATTCCAATTGAAATACCCCTGTAGTATCTCCTTTCTGTAATAACTGAAAGGTTAGTTCATCATGAAGTGGTATCTCTGATAATAGAAACGGATTTGATTGATTATAATTAATGATCTTCAAAATTCTTTCAATAATCGTCAAATTCCGCAACCCTAAAAAATCCATTTTAAGTAAGCCAACTTGCTCTACTTCTTTCATCGGCCACTGTGTTAAATAGATGTCCTCATGTCCGCTTTGAATAGGGATAATATCCACTAAAGAAACTGGTGATAATACTACTCCAGCAGCATGTGTAGAGGTATTTCTTGGTAACCCTTCTAAGGCAAGTGCTACCTGAAACCATTTTTTCCGGATTTCTTCTGTTTGTATAAATTCACGTAATTTTTCTGACATATCATACGCTTCTTTTAGTGTAATTCCAGGCTTTGCAGGTATAAAAGAGGAAATGGCTTCTAAAGTAGTAGATTCAAACCCAAATACTCTAGCGACTTCTCTCGCTGCTGCTTTCGCCGACAATGTACCAAACGTAATAATTTGAGAGACATAGTTCTGACCATACTTCTTCACCACGTATTGAATAACTTCCATCCTTCTCGAATCCGCAAAATCGATATCAATATCCGGCATTGTAATACGTTCAGGGTTTAAAAAGCGCTCAAATAGTAATCCATACCGCAAAGGATCAACATCAGTAATACTCAAAGAAAATGCTACTAGCGAACTTGCAGAAGATCCACGACCTGGTCCCGTCAATATATTTTGTTGTTTTGAAAATTTCATGAAATCTTGAACGATTAAAAAATAATCTTCATAATGCATTTGGTTAATAACGGACAGTTCATAATTTAAACGATCTATATAAGGCTTTGTAACTTCGTTTATTCGTTTACTCAATCCATCTTCACAAAGTTCTCTTAAGTAATCCTTCGAATTCTTTGTTTCAGGTAAGGGGTATTTAGGCATAATAGAAGCCGATTTTTCTATGGTAACATTACAGCTATTTAACATACTCTCCGTGTTCTCTAGCCATGAGGGAGAATCTTTAAACCATTCCTCCCATTCTTCACTAGACAGTAAGTGAAGTGAACTAGTTGAAGGTTTTAAGCGGGTGTGGTCATTCATTTTTAGTGATTGATCCATTGCATTTAATACTTCATATGCAAAAGAATCTTCTTTTTCTATGTATCGACTCATGTGGTATGCAGTAATAGGTATATTTAACTGCTCACTGTACTGGATAATTATTTCTTCATGCTCCATTTTTTCTCCATTTGGACGTTCTATTGCCAGATAGAAATGACCATTTTCGAAAATTATCTGTAATTCGTTAAGCTGCTCAAGCGTAGTAGATGATTCCCCTTTGGAAACTGCTAATAGTCCATTCTTATATGCTTCTAACCACCTTTTAGGTAGAACAGTAATTTCTCTAGTCTCCATACTGCTTGAAATTTTCAATAAATTTTCATAACCAATATTATCTTTGGCGTACAGAACTAAACTCACAATACCTAACTCTAACTGAACATTAACTGTGAGTCCGAGTACTGGTTTAATCTGTTCCGCCTGTAATGCATGCCAAAAAGGCAGTAATCCATACAATCTACTATTTGTAATGGCGGCCGCACTTGCATTATTTTGTTTTAACTTTTGCGTAAGTTGTTCCAATTGGATTGTGCTTTTCAGCATATCCGCCGATGTCACAATTTGTGGATATACTGTTTTCATATAAACACCTCAATTTACAGCTTTTTTAAATCATCTATTACTAAAGCGGCTTCTTCCCATGACTTTACAGCAGCTCCCGAAGCAAGTGGATGTCCTCCGCCTCCATACTTTTTAGCTATTCCATTAATAACCGGACCTTTTGAACGAAGACGAACTCTAATTTCTGAAGAGTCTTCGATAAAGAATACCCAGCATTTTATCCCCTTAACATCAGCTAAAGCACTAACAAGGAGAGATGCTTCTGATTGATCGACATTATACTTTTGGAGTATCTCTTTCGTAAGTTTAACATGACCTACGCCAGTTTCATCCATTTCAAAGTTTGCATATACATAGCCTTTTAGCTGAAGTAAGTTTGGTTCGACTTCATACATACCATTAAATAAAGCTGTACTATCAAAACCATATGTAAGCAACTTTCCTGCAAAATCCATTGTCTGTTTAGTTGTACTTTGGAACATAAATCTACCTGTATCTCCAACTATCCCTGCAAATAGTAATCTGGCAATGGACGCATCCATTTTCCACTGTTTATATTTTTGGGCTACTTCGAATAGTTCACAGATCATTTCACTAACAGAACTGGCATCTGTATTTACCCACAGCAAATCTCCGTATGCATCATCATTAGGGTGGTGATCTATTTTCACGATGAATTTCCCTAGTTTATAGCGGTCATCATCAATTCTCTCTGTATTTGCTGTATCTGTCACAATGATTAAAGCATCTTGAAAGTCCTCATCGGAAACTTTGTCAGGATGAGCGAGGAAATTTAAAGTTTCATCATGAATACCAGTGGCAAAGACTTTTTTAGAAGGATAGTTTAGCTGAATAAGTTCTTTTAATCCTAGTTGCGAACCATATGCATCTGGATCTGGCCTAACATGACGATGCAAAATAATCTTTTCATACTTTTCGATTGTGTCTATGATTTGTCTTTTCATATGATATTACCTCACTTGTCTGGTTTTACTATTCGCATTTTTTCAAGTTTCCCTTTACAATAGATAGAAGGTTAACTTTTTAATGGGGGTTCATCATGCTTAATATACTATTAGTGGCTACTATTGTAGTTACATTTGTTTGGTACTTTTATTTTAAAACGAAACAATTCCGTACACCCTTGCCTATACGCAAAAAATGGCTTGGGGCGAAAGCTTCCGTATGTCTTGGTGCTTTTTTATTATTTTTTGGCATTAACTTTATAATTGTTTATCAGTCTTCTATAACATATGTTGTTGCCGGATTGTTTATCTTACTGGGAAGTTATTTCACCTATCATAATATAAAAGTTGCCAAGCATTACGGACAATTTGTAAAAGAAGAATTATCTATAAATCAATGATGCAGCTATACTAGCTGCATCATTTTTTTGTCCCAGTTTAACAAGCTGTAGATCCTTCAATGGTAGAATTTTCACTTTATCTCTCCAATAACTGATAGGTTACCATAGCTTTTCCAACTAATAATTTGTCATTAAAGATTTCGATATCCATCTTCGCTACTTTTCTGCTCAGTTCTAATACTTTTGCATGGATGCGGAGGATACTTTCTAGCTGAATAGGTTTCGTATAGAAGATGGTCATATTCTCTACAACACTTTCCCCACGCTTACGAATTTTCAACGTTTGTGCCCCAGTTTCTGTTACTAATATCGTAAAAGCTCCATTGGACATAGCACCGTAATGATCTGTCATTTGAGGTGTAACAACAAACTCAAATATAAAATCTTCTGAAGAGATGATTTTTATTTGTTGCTTGACAATATCATCTATCGTTTCCCCATTTTGTGGTTGTCTAGCAGCAGCCTGCAATGCTTTTAATACATCCTGTCTACTAATAACACCCTCTAAATAATTTGTATCCCTCACCACAGGTAAAAGGTCTACCCCTTCCCAGATCATTCGATGACTCGCAGAAGATACACTTGTTTTCATCGTGACAGAAATTGGGTTTTTCGTCATAACTTTTTCAATCGGTTCATTGTTAGATTTGCCGATAACATCTCTGGCAGTTATTATGCCGACCAATTTCTTCGACGCATCTACTACTGGAAAGACACCATGCGTTGTAATATTATTCAAAACTCTGTATTGCTTGACTTGATCGGTAGCGTATAAATACGATGTCTCTTGTAATGGGACATAAATATCCTCAATTAATAATACATCTTTTTTAATGAGCTGATCATCAATTGCCCGATTAATCATCGTCGCCACAGTGAATGTATCATAACTTGTAGAAATGACAGGGAGCTCTAATTCGTCAGCTAAATTTTTGGTGTTATCTGTTACATCAAAACCACCTGTAACTAAAACTGCTGCACCAGCTTGTAATGCAGTCTCATGAACCTTTAGTCGATTACCCGCTATTAAAAGATTGCTTGGCTCAACGTAGCGCATCATGTCTTCTAGTTGCATGGCTCCAATTACAAATTTATTTAAGGTTTTGTGCAATCCGGTCTTCCCACCTAGGACCTGTCCGTCCACAATATTAACTACTTCTGCATAGGTTAAACGCTCGAAATGCTCTTTTTTCTTTAGCTCAATGCGAATGGTTCCAACTCGCTCAATGGTACTTACTATTCTTCTAGTTTCTGCCTCTTTTATCGCGCGATAAGCTGTCCCCTCACTGACAGTCAAATCCTTTGCAATTTGTCTTACAGATATTTTATCGCCTACTGGAAGTTTTTCTATATATGCTAAAATCTGTTCATGTTTTGTTGTCATGTAGTCACATCCAAACGATTATTATACGTTTATTGTACCACACAAGCCTCCTAAACTAGTCCCGATTCCATTGAACAAAGTCTCCGGCGTTCAACACTTGCACATCTGAAGTATCTACCAGACCCTTAAATATTTCTGGATTCTGTTTTATCGGAGGAAATGTATTATAATGTATCGGAATTGCAATTCGAGGTTTTAGTAATTGTACAGCAAAAGCTGCATCCTCTGGACCCATCGTAAAGTTATCTCCGATCGGAAGAAAAGCGACATCAATATCATTTCGGTCCCCTATTAGTTTCATATCTCCAAACAAAGCAGTATCACCCGCATGATAGATTGTTTTACCCTGCGATGTGAAAAGAACTCCAGCAGGCATTCCACCATAAATTATTTCTCCTTCCTCTGTTGTATAAGAGCTACTATGAAATGCTTGCGTGAATTTCACTCTTCCAAACTCAAAATCATAAGCTCCGCCAATTCCCATTGCATGAACATTGATGCCCAATGACTCGATATAATCGGCAAGTTCAAAAGTTGCGATAACCGTGGCATTATTTCTTTTTGCTAGTTCTACCGTATCTCCAAAATGATCATTGTGGCCATGCGTCAACAAAATAACGTCTACTTTTTCTTCTGCTGCGATTAGATCTGTTTGTCCATTTCCTGTGATAAAAGGATCGATTAGGATTGTGTGTGTATTGGTTAAAATTTTAACTACTGAATGTCCGTGATAGCTTATTTTCATAATGTATTCTCTCCTTTTCGATGATTAATTTAAAAGTATGACTCCTTATAATTCATTCAACGTAGATGTCAGATATCCTTTATTCTGATATGCTTATAGTATTAAATTTAAAAGAGGTGCCCGTATGAATCAAACAGACAAAATACAATCCTATTTACAAACACATCAGATAGAAGCAGCATTTATCACAACTCCAGATAACGTTTTTTACTTTACTGGATTTAGAAGCAATCCACATGAGCGTCTTTTAGGTATAGCAATCTTTAAAGAAGCGGTACCATTTATCATTTGCCCTCAAATGGAAATACCAGATGCAAAAGCAGCAGGTTGGAGTGGAGAAATAATCGGTCATCAGGATACAGACAATGCCTGGGACATCTTGACACAAAAAATGAATGCAACAGCAGGAAATATACAAAGTCTTGCAGTTGAAAAATCACATATGACAGTGGAAAGATTAGAGGCACTAGAAGAACGATTTACTAATCTTCAAGTATCTAGGATTGATGAAAAGATCAATGATCTTCGTGTTATTAAATCAGAGGCAGAATTAGTCAATATGCGTAAAGCAGCTGAGCTTGCAGACTATGCAATTGAAGTAGGTTGTAAGGAAATTGCTGAAGGTAAAACCGAACTTGAGATTTTGAATGCTATTGAACTTGCAGTTAAAGAAAAAGGAGCTGCCCAGATGTCATTCGACACCATGGTACTAAGTGGACCTAAAACCGCTTCTCCTCACGGAACTCCAGGTGATCGTAAAATTCAAAAAGGAGATTTTGTGCTATTTGACTTAGGGGTAGTTTATAACGGTTATTGCTCAGATATTACGCGTACAGTAGCATTCGGAGAACCTACTCCAGACAAACGTGAAATATATGAAACTGTACGTCGAGCAGAAGAAGCTGCAGTGGCGGCAGTTAAACCAGGAGTTACTGCTATGACGCTTGATAAAACTGCAAGAGATATTATTACAGCCGCTGGCTATGGTGATTATTTCACCCATCGATTAGGACATGGTCTTGGAATTTCAGTTCATGAATTCCCTTCGATTACTGGTGTGAATGATATGAAACTGGAAAAAGGTATGGTTTTCACAATTGAGCCCGGTATTTATCACCCTGAAATTACAGGCGTTCGTATTGAGGATGATGTAGTAGTGACAGAAAGTGGCGTAGAAGTGTTAACGAAGTTTCCGAAAGAATTGCAAATTTTATAAGATATATATCAAAGCACTGCGGACATGCAGTGCTTTATTTTTTTAAAATGCTCTAACAAGCGGCCACATTCTTACCTCGATCTGTTTTGAGTAATGCAGGATTACACTGTCATTCTCAACAACGATACCTTGACTACTAAGCATTGTATTTTCTTTAATATCTGCTTCTGCCTGTTGAAGTTCCCATGGGTGATGTAAAATGTCACATCGCAATGGAACTCCTTTAGGATTCAGTGTATATAAGCAATAACGCTCCACGAGCCACTCTTCAAAAGAACCTTTTTCTGCAAAATATTTCTCAGACACTGGACGATAATCTGCCACAAACCGAGCATCCTCAGACTTTCTTATGCTCTTATATTCAATCATATCCCCTTGCTTTTCGACCTTCATCTTTGCATGTAAATAGGGTAAGTGATAAAAGGTTTTAGCAACCTGTATTGCTAGAAGATTCGTGGCATCTAGACTAAAAAAGTACACTCCTGGTTTCCCATCAATCGTTACATATGTTCTTACATTCAACTCTGGAAATTTATCCGTTCCGGGGATAGGAGGTAATCCACGCAATCGAATATCTGTCATGTGAAATGGTACTACACCCACCCAACACATACCATCAAAAGTATCGAGGGGAAATATTTCAGGAACTAATTTACGTAAGACATCAAAATTGACTGGGAAATGAGCAAAAAGTAAATCATTCCAAGTTTGCTTCATTACCCATGGAAGATTTGGTAACGGCCATAATCTGTGTCCATCATCCCAGTTCGTTTCTTTAGGTTGTTGATAATCTGTCATCATTGATAACTCCTATTCCAAAATGATATTTTCACAAAATTAGTAAGTATCCAATACAAGCAAAAGCTAAGCCCCCTACATATGTAACAAGAAAATATAAAAACCAAGTTTTAGGATGGTTCTGCAATGAATATAATTCTTTATTTAATGTAGAGAAAGTGGTTAGAGAACCTAGCAATCCTATACCGATTAACAACATATAAATTTCTCCAACTTGACTACCAACTAATAAACCAAGCAAAAAAGCGCCTACTAAATTAACTAATAGTGTACCAAATGGGATTACACCAGACGTTCTCTTGTTCAGTTTTCTTGAAATGATGTATCGAATATTTGCACCAATAAATCCTGCAATACCCACAAAGATGAAACTCATTGCCCCACCTCATTATTCCACCCAAGATTAGTCATAATAACTCCACCTACAATACTTATTGTAATATAAAGAATGGCAGTTCCTAATTGGTCAGTTTCTATCATCTTGATCGTTTCCACACTAAATGCTGAGAAAGTTGTGAAAGATCCTAGAAAACCTGTATTAATAGCAGACTTCAATTTATTAGAAATCGGAAGTGTTCTAGACGCAATATATGCCAATGCATAACAACCAATAAGGTTCACAAGTAAAGTAGAAAATGGAAACCCTGAATCATTTACCATAAAAATACTAACCCAATACCTCGCCATTGCCCCTAATGCACCTGCTAGTCCTATGTATAAATATATCAATAATATCGCCTCGTTAACTAGAAATCACCCAAAGCATGATTACTTTGAGTGATGAATTTTATAATATTATTTTAATAGTGTGGCTACATCTACATAAGGCAAGTCTTGTGCTTCTGCAACTGCCTTAAACGTAACATGTCCTGCTAGAGTGTTAAGTCCTTTTTGAAGAGAAAGATTATCAAGACATGCTTGTTTGTATCCTTTGTTTGCAATTTGTAACGCATAAGGAATTGTAGCATTTATAAGCGCCATAGTAGAAGTTCTTGGTACAGCTCCAGGCATATTAGCTACTGCGTAATGTACTACCCCATGTTTTTCATATGTTGGGTTATCATGTGTTGTAATGCGATCCGAAGTTTCGAAAATTCCACCTTGGTCAATAGCAATATCAATAACGACAGACCCAGGAGACATCGTTTTAATCATTTCTTCTGTGACTAATTTTGGAGCTTTTGCCCCCGGGATTAAAACACAACCTATAACTAAGTCTGCTTCTTTCACCGCTTCTGCAATATTATACGGGCTAGAAATTAACGTTTGGATGCTTGAACCGAATATATCTTCTAATTGACGAAGACGATCTGGATTTAAATCGATGATTGTAACTTGTGCTCCCATTCCAATTGCTACACGAGCGGCATTTGCACCAGCGATCCCACCGCCAATGATTGCTACTTTTGCACGTGGTACTCCAGGAACTCCCCCAAGTAATATTCCTTTACCACCATGTATTTGCTCTAGATATTGTGCACCAATTTGAGTTGCCATACGACCTGCAACTTCACTCATAGGAGACAATAAAGGTAATGTATTATTTGGTAATTGTACTGTTTCATATGCAATCGCTGTAACTTTTTTATCTAATAATACTTTTGTTAAATCTGCTTCAGGTGCTAGATGTAAATATGTGAAAAGAATTGACTCTTCGCGAATTGACTCATATTCAGCATGAGTAGGTTCTTTTACTTTCATAACCATTTCTTGATCCCATGCCTCTTTTGCAGTGGATACAATTTTAGCACCTGCAGTAATATAGTCTTCATCCGTAAAGCTTGACCCTAATCCAGCTCCGGTTTCGATAAAAACTTCATGTTTGTAATGCGTCAAGCTTACTACCCCAGCTGGTGTCATTGCTACGCGATTTTCATTGTTTTTTGTTTCCTTTGGAATCCCAATACGCATTTCTTGCATCCTCCTATGTAAATCATGTTGGTA
>Ga0209013_10003437_pt1 | contig 14082 bp, 15 predicted proteins | sample Cruoilmetagenom2_FD_187291 | JGI IMG/M metagenome (GOLD analysis project Ga0209013, IMG submission 187291) | Oil polluted marine microbial communities from Coal Oil Point, Santa Barbara, California, USA - Sample 2 (SPAdes) (version 2) | ecosystem: Environmental > Aquatic > Marine > Oil seeps ... | reverse complement strand
ATGAGTGTCCAAAGAATTCTTCTCAAATACTCTACCCCTTGCTATTTAGTCTAAGCATATCTTACCAATACATTATTACGAGAATATTACGACAACTTGGCAATATCATGACAAATGTTATTAAGAAAATTAATATTAGTAGATTATAGTCTATTAAATAGACTGGTGATTTATACCAGTAGAAAGATATAGCCCATAAACTTCTAAAAATAGCCCTTAATAACACCAAACTCCTCGAATAATCGGTCGATAACCCATAAGTTTCTAGATATAGCCCATAAAGCTGCCACAATAGCCCTTAAACCCACAAAAATAGCTCATTAGATTTCTCCAAAATTAAAAAACCTCGCTAGTTTTCACTAGGGAGGCTCACTTCATAGATTAGATTAGATTATATTATATTTCGCCATTAAACACGGTCACTGCTGGACCCGTCATGAATACACCTTCATCTGTGTAGCGAATGACAAGATCCCCACCTATAAGCTTCACGGTGATATCGGAATCTTTGTCGCAATAACCATTTAAGACTGCAGCTACAACAGCAGCGCACGCTCCAGTCCCGCACGCAAGAGTTTCTCCGCTACCTCGTTCCCATACGCGCATATGGATGGTATTACGACTTTCTACGGAGATAAATTCTGTATTAACACTCTCCGGGAAGAATGAATGATGCTCAAACTTTGGTCCAATAAGAGGTAAGTCTACTAACATCGGGTCTTCTACGAATACTACACAGTGTGGATTCCCCATAGAAACGGTTGTAATATAATAAGTCTTATCTTCCACTTGGAAGGGGAAGTTAACTAATGAATTTACTTCTGTTGATAACACAGGTATAGATGCTGGTTCTAAAATAGCTTTGCCCATATCTACTTTCGCAGAAGTCATTTTACCATTTTCAATGAAAAGTTTAATTGTTTTAATACCACTAAGTGTATCGATTGTTAACACTTCTTTTGCTGCAATATTATTGTCATACACATATTTGGCAACACAGCGAATTGCATTTCCACACATTTTCCCTTCACTGCCATCAATATTGAACATACGCATTTTTGCATCTGCTATAGCAGATGGGCATATTAATACAATCCCATCTCCGCCAATACCAAAATGGCGGTCAGATATTTGTTTGCTAAGTGTACTAGGATCTTCAACAGCATGCTCAAAACAATTTATATAGATATAATCATTTCCACAGCCATGCATTTTTGTAAAAGGTATTTTCATTTTTAGCGTAACTCCTTTTATCACAATCTTCTTATTTGTCCCATTATAGCATAGGGTCAAGGAGAAAATAAGTTAGGGAGTATTGTTATTAAATGTATCTCCACCTTGTATTGTGCCAGTTTCATAGCCTTTATAAAACCAAGTTTTACGTTGTTCAGAGGTACCATGTGTAAAACTTTCAGGGACAACATATCCCATTGCTTGCTTTTGGAGTGTGTCATCACCAACCGCACTTGCAGCCGTCAGTGCTTCATCTAAATCTCCTTCTTCTAAGTAGCCCATCCCTTGTGCATGTTTCGCCCAGACTCCGGAGAAATAATCTGCTTGGAGTTCAAAGCGGACAAGGTATTTATTGAATTCTTCTTCACTTAGCTTCTGTCGAAGAGGCATCACCTCATCGGTTGTTCCAAGTAAAGTTTGGACATGGTGACCGACTTCATGTGCAATTACATATGCCATTGCAAAGTCCCCTGGAGCATTGAACTTCGTTTGGAGTTCTTGATAAAAACTCAAGTCGATATATAATTTTTGATCGCCAGGACAATAAAAAGGCCCCACCGATGCCCCAGCTGAACCACATGCAGAGTTGACACTATCTGTATACAAAACTAAAGTAGGCTCTACATATTCCATACCGTTTTCTTGGAAAATTTCTGTCCACACCTTTTCCGTATCGGCTAGAACAACTGAAACGAATTCTGATAGCTCTTTTTCTTGTGCTGATTCTTCATATGGTACACTGCTTGATTGGTCGGTTGTTCCAAGGTTACCCATGAGATCTTCAGGATTTCCGCCAAGTAACGTAATGATAATTACAATGATTAGTCCAATTCCTCCGCCGACTCCAGCGATGGCCTTTCCGCCACCTTTTCCTCTGCGATCTTCTACGTTGGAACTACCTGCTCTGCCTTTCCATTTCATCTCGCACACGCCCTTTTCTGTTTCCGATTATATGTATATTGTTTTTATACCCAAAATTTTTCAAATTAGTCATTCACGGAAGGTGGATTGCTTTATAATGAATAAAAAAGGGGGATTTGTCATGCTAATAAAACCAAAAATGTTAAAAGCCGGAGACAAGGTTGCAACAATTAGTTTGTCATGGGGAGGGGCTGGCGAACCTGATTTGCGCTGGAGGTATGAACAAGGAATTGAGAGGTTGCATAGTGTGTTTGGCTTAGAAGTTGTAGCAACGCCAAATAGTTTAAAAGGTGGAGACTATTTATATGAAAATCCACAAGCCCGTGCAGAAGATTTAATGAATGCATTTAAGGACCCTTCCATTAAAGGTATTTTTTCTAATATTGGTGGCAGCGAAAGTATACGACTATTACCTTATATTGATTTTGATGTAATTCGAGATAACCCTAAAGTTTTTATAGGCTATTCGGACTCTACTATAACGCATTTATTCTGCCACAAAGCAGGCATATCCTCCTTTTATGGGCCAGCAATATTAATGGATTTTGCAGAAAATGTAGAGATGCATGATTACACGGTAGAAGCATTGAAGAAGACATTGTTTACAGCGAGTGAAATAGGTGAAGTAAAACCTGCAACTGAATGGACAAGTGAAAGATTAGAATGGATTATTGAAAATAAAGATAAGAAACGTCAAATGAATCCAAATAGAGGTTACGATCTATTACAAGGCTCTGGAGTAGTGCAAGGTAGATTAATCGGAGGTTGTATCGAAGTATTAGAATTTGCAAAAGGTACACCACTTTGGCCAGCAAAAGAATATTGGAAAGATAGTGTATTATTCTTTGAAACGTCAGAGGAGCTGCCAACACCTGCAAATATAGAGTATTGGCTACGTAATTATGGCACGCAAGGAATCCTTCAGCAGGCGAAGGGAATAATTTTTGGTAAACCTCAAAATGAGAAGTACTATGAGGAATATAAAGAGTCCATTCGATTAATCATGAAAGAACTTTCCTTAGAAAGTTTACCAATTTTATATAATTTAAACTTCGGTCACGCAGAACCTAAGTTTGTACTACCATATGGCGCAATGGCAGAAATTGATTGTGATAATAGGAAATTTTCTATTTTAGATAGTGGAGTGGAGTAATTGATGTCATCTTATATTATTGTCGGAGGAGGAATTCTAGGAGCATCGACCGCTTACCATCTTGCCAGGCGAGATGTGAAAGTCATCCTTATCGATCGTCACGATAAAGGGCAGGCATCGGCCGCGGCTGCAGGAATAATTTGCCCATGGATCTCTCAACGAAGAAATAAAAAATGGTACGCATTAGTAAAAAATGGAGCTAAATATTATAAACAACTTGTAGAGGAGCTAGAGGCTCTAGGAGAAACTTCCATAGGCTATAAAAAGGTGGGCGCTATCGCACTTCAAAATGATCCGAAAAAACTACAGAAAATGCTAGAGCGTGCACTAGAAAAAAGAGTAGATGCGCCTGAAATAGGTGAATTAAAAATATTAACACCAGAAGAAACGAAAGCTAAATTTCCCCTTATATCCGATGACTTCACATCTTTGTACGTGGAAGGAGCAGCGCGAGTAGATGGCAGTGCAATGCGAGATGCATTAATAAATGCAGCAAGAAAGCTCGGAGCTGAAGTGATTAACGGCGATGCCACATTTTCAGATGGGGTTTTGTTAGTGAACGGTCAGCAAATAGAGGCGGATACGATCGTATTAACAGCAGGCGCATGGGGAAACGAGTTGCCAAAGGAGCTTGGCGTTGATATGAAAGTTAGTTTTCAAAAAGCACAGATTATGCATTTCCAAGTGAATGGGTTGGACACTGGAGAATGTCCAGTAGTGTTACCTCCAACGAATCAGTATTTATTAACGTTTGATAATGGTAAAGTTGTGGCTGGATCTACATATGAAGAGATTACTAGTTATGATTCCAGTGTAACGGATGCAGGTAAAAAAGAGCTTTTAGAGAATGCTATAAGTATTGCTAGTTCGTTAGAGAAAGCGTCTGTTGCTGAAGTTCGAGTAGGATTTAGACCATTTACACCGGATTTTCTTCCGGTAATTGGAAAGTTACCTGGTTACGAGTCCATCTATTTTTCTAATGGTTTAGGAGCGTCTGGCTTAACGGCAGGACCGTTTGTTGGTGCTGAGTTAGCTAGGTTAATCCTCGGGGAAGAAACAGTTTTAGATTTAACTGATTATGAACCAATGTAAAGATTGATATGGGGGTTGGGGATTGTGAAATATTCACAAGTAGAAGAAGTAAATGATATGACAGTAGTGGAGGCTTTGGAAAAGAATTTAGCTATTATCCGATTTGATTTAGACCGACGTGTTGCGTATGTAAATGAAAAATTTGCAATAGAGATTGGCTACTCCGCTAGTGAGTTAATGGGAAAACAGCATAAAGATTTATGTTTTCCAACTTTCGTGAAAAGCCCAGAATATGAAAAGTTTTGGAAGTATTTAATGTCTGGAAATACCCTTCAGGAAAAAGTAGAGCGAAAAAGTAAACAAGGGAAAAGTGTTATGTTAGAAGCAACATATATGCCGATATTTGGTTCTGCGGGTAATGTCTTAGGTGTCACTAAAGTTGCAACGAATGTAACGGAACGTCATGAAATATTATTGAGCGTGACAGAAGAACTGAAAGAGATGTCCAAAGAACTGAGTATGCGCGCAGAGGTTGGTACTCATAGAAGTGAGGAATTGCTTCAACGAATTGATGAAATTGCAAAAGGTTCAAAAGAAAACACCGATACTTTGCAGAATCTACAAGGACAAGCCGATTCGATACGAGGGATCGTCCAAACTATTCGAGAAATTGCTGCTCAAACTAATTTACTTGCATTGAACGCAGCAATAGAGGCAGCGAGGGCAGGAGAGCATGGACGTGGGTTTAATGTTGTTGCCCAGGAAGTGCGGAAATTAGCTGGAAGAGTAGAGAACTCCATCGTAGAAGTACGGGAAAATATTGAAGGAATTGCGATGCAAGTAGAGAAAGTAACGACTAGTAATAGTAATTCTCAAGCAAGTATAGAAAAAAGTCAGGAAGAAATACGCACTGCTTTGGAGGAGTTCAAAGATATTTCATCAGCAGCAATCAAACTCGAAGGGCATACCACAGAATTTGTGAAGCTGATTTAAAGGTTCGAAATGCATATTCTTACCTCATTCATGCTAGAATAGGTGAGGTATAGGAGGTGCAACCGATGAGTAAATATCTTATAGGCTATATTGAAATTGAGCGGCAAATAGATTTTTATTATGAAATGAAGCAGATTGAAAAAAAATTCGAACTTCAGTTAACGGTAGATGGATTTATATCAGATCGTCATAAATTTATGTTGCAACATGTATATGATGTATCTCATAAACCATTCTCGTTTGGAGGCGGCCTATTATACCTGCATACTAACCAAGGTGTTTTTCCTTTTCAAATTCAAGAAAATCCATCAAGCTTTATACAAGGTTTTAGGTCATTAAAAATTGAACACTCCTGAACATCTACGTTGAATAAGCGTGGGTGTTTTTTTGAGAAAATAAGTATATAAGAAGTACCGTGAACATTAGATCATAGGAAATAAAAGAATGAATATGAGACTGAATTTTATGAATCATTGAACTTATTTGAGAGTGATTGTAAATAGGGATAAGCATGCTATAATGAGAAATATTCAAATAGCAACAACTCGTATAATAGCAGGGATATGGCCTGCGAGTTTCTACCAGCTTACCGTAAACAAGCTGACTATGGGTGGCGATGAAATTTTTGGTTTATGGCATTTTTGTCATAATCTATTTTATTTCGATTCGACTTTTTTAGCTCGAATGACATTGCTCCACTCCATAACTGAGTGGCTGCAATATCATTCGGGCTTTTTGTTTTGCCAATTTAAAACTGGAGAGGGAATGATTAATTATGAAATTACTTCAAGATCAAATTATCCAAAATGGTAAAGTGTTATCAGAAAATGTATTAAAAGTAGATACTTTTTTGAATCATCAAATCGATCCTGTATTAATGCAAGCAATAGGCAACGAGTTTGCTGCACGTTATAAAGACGCTGGAGTCACTAAAATACTTACAATTGAGTCTTCCGGTATTGCTCCTTCCATGTTTGCTGGTCTTACATTAGGGGTGCCGGTCGTATTCGCAAGAAAGCGCAAGTCTCTAACTCTATCTGACAATTTATATACTTCTAAAGTGCACTCGTTTACAAAAGGAGAAACAAATGAAATTTCTGTTTCAAAAGATTTTATTAACCATGAAGATACCGTATTAATCATCGATGATTTCTTAGCGAATGGACAAGCAGCATTAGGACTTTTAGATATTTTAGACCAAGCAGAAGCAAAAACTGCAGGTGTTGGGATTGTTATAGAAAAAGGTTTTCAGCCAGGAGGCAAACTAATTCGCGATAAAGGAATTCGTGTAGATTCCCTTGCAAATATAAAGTCATTGGCAAATGGTAAAGTAGAGTATTATGAGGAGGAAACGGTAAGATGAATAGCGCTTTAAAAAACACCGCCCTCGGTATCCAACATGTTCTCGCAATGTACGCAGGGGCAGTTATTGTACCGTTAATCGTTGGGGGAGCAATTGGTCTTACAACAGAACAACTTACATATTTAGTCGCTATTGATATATTAATGTGTGGTGTGGCAACCATTTTACAGGTTATGAGCAACCGATTTTTTGGAATTGGGCTTCCTGTTGTATTGGGATGTACGTTCACAGCAGTCGGGCCAATGATTGCTATAGGTGGGGATTATGGAGTTTCCGCTATTTATGGAGCAATTATTGTTTCTGGTGTAGTCGTTATACTAATAAGTGGATTTTTTGGAAAGCTTGTAAAGTTTTTCCCTCCGGTTGTAACAGGTTCTGTAGTAACCATTATTGGGATTACGTTAATACCTGTTGCGATTAATAATATGGGTGGCGGCCAAGGAGCAGCAGATTTTGGTTCCATGTCGAATATTCTATTAGCCTTTGGTACGCTTGTTTTTATAGTGTTATTATACCGATTCTCTACAGGCTTTATAAAAGCTATTTCTATATTAATAGGTATTGTTGGTGGAACGATTGCTGCAGCATTTATGGGGAAAGTGGACTTTTCTCCAGTGCGAGATTCAGATTTCTTCCATATGATACAGCCCTTTTACTTTGGTACACCGACTTTTGAAATCTCGCCTATAATTACGATGACATTAGTAGCAATCGTATCGTTAGTCGAATCTACTGGTGTGTACTTTGCACTCGGAGATATGCTTGGAAAGAAGATCGAAAAAGAGGATTTAACAAAAGGTTATCGTGCAGAAGGAATTGCTGTGGTATTAGGTGGTATTTTCAACTCTTTCCCTTACACGACTTTTTCTCAAAACGTTGGTCTAATGCAAATCTCTGGCGTGAAAACGAAAACCGTTATTTATATAACAGGTGCAATGCTTATCGTACTTGGTTTTATCCCTAAGATTGCTGCTCTAACAACAATCATTCCCGAGTCGGTGTTAGGTGGAGCAATGATTGCTATGTTCGGGATGATTGTGGCACAAGGGATTAAGATGTTAAGTAAAGTCGTATCTGACACAGAAGATAATTCAATGATTATTGCATGTTCCATTGGTATAGGACTAGGGGTAACTGTAGTCCCTGAGTTATTTGCTGAATTACCAAAGAACATGAAAATATTAACGAGTAACGGGATTGTGGCAGGGAGTGCGACAGCAATTGTTTTAAATATCGTCTTTAATATGATTCCCAGAAGGAAAATTTCATAACTGTTTAGAGACTGTTAATGAAACCTAAATAAAATCTTATTAAATAATACTCCACATATTAATAAGTAAAATATGATGTATTGTCACCTACTTTTTCTATTCATATTAGAAGAGGAGGTGGCATTTTTTTCTTGCAAAAGAATAAGGAAATTTGAGAAAACTGGATAACTTACAATAAGCACTTTAATTTTTGGGTGAATTGGTTAAAATATTGTAGGCATATTACCCGTTTATTAGCGAGATATCCCTACAAGAAATGGCTTATCGTCTCAAACCATTTTGGTGAAAGAAAAGTTAATAAGCAATAACATTGTGGATTTTCTTTTCACAAGTTTAAGTTTAGCATTGTTCAGATTGAATATAATTTTAGGACGTTAATAAATAAAAAAATTAACACCGCCTCAGATAATGGTCCAAGGCGGTATATTGTTATATGGGATTCATGATATATTCTTTTTTTCTTCGTTTTTCTTGTATAAATTATCTATTAGAAGGAGGCCCGCCAATAATAGAATGAATGCAATAACATAGTTGAGAATATTTTTCTCTATTTCTAGTATGTTTAAAAGATACAGAAAAATAACGCCCCAAATTACGAATAGTATGATTTTCGTAATAACCACCTACCTATCTATTAATTATAAATATCAATCCAACCATTTTTAGGTCTATTATCTTTGCTATCAATATACTTGGCAATTTTGGTACCTATATCAGAATAATCCATTGCAACTGCAACTGCAGCTCCTGCAAAAAGGGCAAGTTTAGGAGCACCCCATGCGGTAAGTTTACTTACCACTGTTTTAGTAAACATTCGTTGAGCTTCTTTTTTACCTTTAGCAATAATAAAACCTTGAATAGCCCCGACCCCTCCACCGACAGCTACACCAATAGCTACATTAATTAAAGAGCCAGCTAGGTTAACACCAATTTTAATATCAGGAACCCAATCCCAAAAAGCCATTGTTCCAATTTCTTGTTCACCATGCTTTGGGTGAGTTATAAAATCTACAGAGTCAGCTTCAAGTCTTTGTGTAGCATATACAATATCATTTGCATGTCCTGAACTATGATCAAAAAAGTCGTTTAGGATTTGGCGGTAAAGTTCTGGATTATTACCACCAAATTTTGCAACTTCCTCTTCGACAAGTTGATCGAATATTGCCTTTTCCTCTTTTTTCATTTCATGTACAGAGGCCATTGTTTCTATTTCTTGTAGTAAATCAAAATCTCCACTAAAATCTTTGCCAATATTATAATCTGATTTCAAGTTGTTGAACTGGTTATTATCTTTAGCGAATGAAGTAACAGGTATAGTATAAGCGAATACTGTTGCAGCTGCAATTAAAGAAATAATATACTTTTTCATGAATTTTCTAGTCCCCTTTTTCTAGTTTTTGGTATTACTAGTGCTTTCCGCCAATTAATTCATCTTCAAAAATACTAATTACTTCTTTTGTAGGGTGAATATTATCGGCGTTATTATTACTAGAAATGTTAATAAATACTCCTAATAACAACATGAATGAAATTAAAAATTTTCTTTTGGTTCTCATACGTTTCTCCTTTCTGTACCTTAAATATAAGAATAAGATAAGGTATAATTAAAAGAAATAGGATGTTATGCAAAAATGTGACAATTAGGGGTGAAAAAAATGGAGGATCTAGGGAAAAAGGTGGCATATTATAGAAAGTCTAAGGGACTTTCTATTAAGAGCTTAGCAGAGAATTTATGTAATGATTCAACTATATATAGATTAGAGCAAGGAAAACAATTACCTAGGCTAGAGATATTAAATGATATTTGTATGAAATTGGAGATTCCATTTAAGTCTTTATTTCCATTTAATGAGGAAGTTGATGCTTTAAAGAAGCTTTGCAGAGAGTCCATATATAAAGAAGATTTTTTGTCTTTAGAACTAATACTGGAAGAATGTACTAATGTTTTAAGGGGCTTAACCTCCATATATTCTAAAGCGGAGTTTAGTAAATTTATAAAATGGCATAGTGCAGTGCTTCTATATAAGAAAGAAAATAGAGATTCGGATGCGTTAGCTATTCTAAATAATCTTGTAAGTCTAAAAAACGCTAGTTCAGAACTTGATATAGGCATAATGAATTCGATTGGACTAATATATCTTTCTAGAAACAATGTGGATGCTTCACATAAAATCTACAAGGTAATTTACAAAAAAATTAAAAATCAAAAAAATCTTGAGGATTTCACCCTTATCCCTAGAGTTGGTTATAATTATGCTTATGCAATGATTAAAATGGAACAGTATGAGGATGGATTAAAGATAGCCCTAGAAATTCTTTATTATGTGGAAACACATCATTTGGTTTATTTATTAGGCGAAATTTATCACATGATAGGAATACTCTCCAAGAAAAATGGGGATTTATTAGAAGCACAGGATGCATTTAAAAATGCAATTTTAGTATTTACTTTAACTAAAGATAAAATTAATTTAGAAAAAACGAAGGGGGATTTATTAAAAGTAGAAGGAACGGAGGAACTAAATAGTTGAGTTGTGGTAATGGAACTATTAAGAGGCATTAGAAGGAGAAAATAAAAAAGAGTATACATTATCTAATGCATGAAGAATCTTATTCATGAAGGTAATTTTTTATAGAGTTACTAATGTTCTAGATCGCTTTGGTCTTAACGATTTACAGCAGGAAGTATGACTGCAATCGTTTTAAATATCTTTTTTTTACCTGATTCCCGGATGGGAAATTTCATAACTGTTTAGAGACTGCGAGGGGGATGATCCTTCGCAGTTTTTTATTTGGCTGTGAATAGTCTACTACCTAGTTATTTTCCCCATACTGATAATTGAGGTGATAAAAATGACAATTGTACGTCTTGGGTATGTTGCGATGAGCATGGAACTAAAAAATGCTTCCCCATCCAAAACAATGACGTTTGCCCAATTTCAAAAAAGCAGGGATCGCGACGCTGCAATCCATAAATTAGAACAGATTGCGCTCACAAATTTGGAAAATACACATAGACTTCTAAAACATAATGTCTTCAGTGAAATTCACTTTTATCGCTTAACTTCTCGACTTATTCCGTTAGCCAACCATGAAGAACTTCCAGATTGGGATTATATGAGACCCTCGATAAAAGAGAAGCTTCAAGTGATAGGGGAGTTTACGAGAAAGCATGATATGAGAATTGATTTTCATGCAGATCATTTTGTTATCTTGAATTCCTCCAAACCAGAAGTATTTATTAATTCATTAAAGACCTTAGAAATGCATTATTCGCTGTTAAAGGCAATGCAAGTAGATCCTACTCATCGCTGCGTGCTTCATATTGGTGGTAATTATAAGGATATAGAAAAATCATTGGATCGTTTTATAAATAATTGGAATGATGTTCCCCGCCACATCCAAAAGATGATCATACTCGAAAATGATGATACTTCTTTTACATTCGACGATACTCTTTATTTGTGTGAAAAGTTAGGAGTTCCACTTGTATTTGATTTTCATCATCATTTGGCACACCAGCGTAGTAATAAGTGGGAAGAAAAATGGAAAAGAGCAGTAATGACATGGGATACCTCCCCCCTGCCTATCAAAATGCATATCTCAAGTCCCAGAAGTGAGACTGCATTCCGTCATCATTCCGATTATGTGGATGTGGATATGTTTTTCCGCTTTTTAAAAGAAATCAAAGGGACGGTTGTTCAAATTGATTGTATGATCGAGGCAAAAAAGAAGGATGAAGCCTTATTTTACTTAATGGATGAGATTAGTAAGAGAGAAGATGTGGAGATTATTGATGGATCTTCATTTTATTTAAAGTAATAGCTGTGCATTAAATGACACCAATAATGTGTTTTTTTCATACTATACTTTGGGGTGAAAAAAATGCCGAGAATAGCTTACCGAAGTAAAGACGTGGATTTAATGGCAAGGATGATGAGAGCAGAAGCCGAAGCTGAAGGACAGCAAGGAATGTTATATGTTGGAAATGTAATTGTTAATCGTGCCAACGCAGATTGTTTAGACTTTAAAGATGTAAGATCAATCGAAGATGTCATTTTTCAGGTACAAGGAAATAATTATTCTTTTGAAGCTGTTCAAAAGGGTAATTTGTTTTATGAAAGAGCGAGATCTGTTGAAAAAAGACTAGCAAAAAAGGCTTTGGATTATTGGAGAGAACATCCAGCGAAATTTTCTCTTTGGTATTTTAATCCATACGGTCCGTGCCCTCCAACATGGTACGATCAACCTTTTACAGGTCAATTTAAACAACATTGTTTTTATGAACCAATAGCTGGAACATGTGAAAGTGTTTATAGGGGATAGGGAGCAAGAGCCTTACTACGTTGTTTAACGTGGTAAGGCCTTTTTATGGGCGGTTGTATTTGGATTATGGGCTATTTGCGAAACGTTATGGGCTATATTGGTATGTCTATGGGCTATATCCGAAAGACAAGGCTATATAAGATGGATTATGGGCTATATTAGCTATTCAATGAGCTTTCCGAAAATGATCAATTATGCTTCAATCAGGTATTAACTCTATTCAAAATATCTATTTCGAAATTCGAAGTAATGTGGTAGTATAGTCTAATCTAATCTAGATTTGTGAGGAAAAGAGTATGAGAATAAGAGATTGGGACCGTAGTTTGCAGGTTCGTTTGTTTGGTGAATTTTTTAGTAATTTGAGCTTTTGGATGGTATTTCCCTTTTTAGCTATTTATTTTGCTGACGAATTTGGTACGAGTATGGTTGGGGTTTTACTGGTTGCATCGCAAATTTTTTCAGTAGGTGCTAATTTAATAGGAGGTTATTGTGCAGATAGGTTTGGTCGTAGGACGATGCTGTTTTTCTCAGCAATAGCAGAAGGGTTTTCCTTTACTTTATTTGCTTATGCAAATTCACCTTGGTTGGATTCACCAATGCTGAGCTTTGTAGCCTTTACGATTGCAGGGATGGCTGGCTCGTTATATCATCCGGCTAGTCAAGCAATTGTCGCTGACGTTGTGCCTGAAAAAGACCGAAGCACTGTATTTTCGGTGTTCTATACGTCTATTAATATTTCGGTAGTAATTGGTCCAATTGTTGGGGCAGTATTATTCTTTAATCATCGTTTTATGCTATTACTAGTGGCGGGAATTATTTTCTGCGTCGTTGGATTGGCCATTAGATTTTTAACAGATGAGACATTACCACCTGAAGTAAAGACTAAGATGGCAAGCGGATCGAGTAATTGGATACAGGTGATTGTCACTCAGGTTAAAACTTATGGGTTAATAGTGAAAGATAAGGTTTTTTTCCTGTTTGTTATTGCAGGTATTTTGCTAGGACAAACATATATGCAATTGGATATGCTTATACCAGTTTATATGAAGGACGCTATCGACAAGCAAGTACTGGGTAATTTGTTTAACAGGGAATGGTCCGTAACAGGGGAAGGTTCGTTTGGGATACTTCTATCGGAAAACGGATTATTAGTAGTGCTATTTACGGTATTTGTTTCGAGGTGGATGACCAAATATCCGGAGAAGTGGGTGTTCTTCCTATCTTCGTTTTTGTACGCAGTGGCAATGCTTATATTCCCGATGACAGCGAACTTCTGGGTCTTCCTAATTGCGATGGCAATCTTTACATTTGGAGAATTAGCAACAGTGGGATTACAGGAAAGCTTTGTGTCCAAATTAGCTCCTGACGATATGAGGGGGCAATACTTTGCAGCCGCAAGTCTCCGCTATACAATAGGTCGCACGATTGCACCTTTAGTCTTTCCGCTAGTAGCTTGGATTGGCTTTACGTGGACATTTGCTATACTAGCAGCTTTAGCTTTACTGAGTGGTTTTATCTATCTGCTAATGTTCAAAGAATACAACAAACGAAAAAAAGAAATAGCTGTATAAATTGGACAAGGGGCGCTCTCATAATGAGAACACCCCTTGATTTTGTATAGGTATAACATAACTTTTGAATTTTAAATTTCATCCCGAAAAGCTCGGGGAATAATTTCCATGAAAGGTTTCTCTTTCAATGCCGCGGTAAATTGTTCCACTGGTTGCCTTCTAACCTAAGCAACGTAAACCCTACCTTCTTTTACGTCCTTGCGACCCTATAGCCGCTCC
>Ga0209013_10003435_pt1 | contig 14086 bp, 11 predicted proteins | sample Cruoilmetagenom2_FD_187291 | JGI IMG/M metagenome (GOLD analysis project Ga0209013, IMG submission 187291) | Oil polluted marine microbial communities from Coal Oil Point, Santa Barbara, California, USA - Sample 2 (SPAdes) (version 2) | ecosystem: Environmental > Aquatic > Marine > Oil seeps ... | reverse complement strand
CTTTGAATCCCATGTCTTCGTAATACCATACGCCATCCGGAAGTCCGACTTCCTCGAAGAGAATGGTCTGACATTTGATAATCAGCTCGGCAAAGACCGTACACATGTCCTTGACCCAGTCGGGGTCCAGGGCCATACCCATCAACATATACTCATGTCCGCATACGGGATGCATCAATTCAAAAACATTGACACCTGACCAACAAAAAAACCTGCCAGCTTTTTTTGCTGCTTCCTTTGCATTTCTATAACCCTCAAAGTTAATTCTGCGCTCATCCACTTCCAAAAGAAATGGTTTAATATGCTGTTCCCAACTTGCTCTGTCTTTCACAGTAAAGTCAACATGCTCCGGTGTCGTATCATGTTGTTTATGTCTTCTTAAAAAGGCACCATTTCCATCTTTTTTCAATACAGTTTCTTCATCTTCTTCTATGATTTCAGGCTCAAAGTCAAGGTTAGCAACCAAATTAAATGCCCACATTAATTGCATATCAAAACCAAAATGGTCTTCTAAACTTTCACTTTCTTTTATGTGTCCTTGACTAATCCATAAATCCCTGGTATCTCCCCAAAAATGTTCATATAGCCCTATCCGTTCCACAGGCTCATGGTTTAATATTTTGAGTATTCGCTCTTTTCCATTCATATAAAACTCTCCTTTTAGAATTATAATATTAAATATATTGACAAACATATATCTATTATATATCCTTATATAAATGAATGTAATATAATATATTGATTACAAACTTAACTATATTGACTAAATAATAAACCTTATATTTATTTAGATAAAATCTTTATTTTAGAAGGGAAGGTTATATTTATGGCTTATGATGCTTATTCCAATTTTAATCCCTATATTGTTGCCAGCGGACTTATGAATTTGCATGACTGTCCATCAAAAGGAACTGTTTATAATAAAAGAATAGTTCGATGGTATGAACTTGAACTCATGAATGAGGTAAATGAAGGCTATGTCATTACCGAAGGTGAAAAATTATATGCCCTTAAAGGTGATATTTTCATCAGAAAGCCAGGAATGATAGTGCAAGGGGTTTCTGCCTATGGCTGTAACTCTATTATATTTGACTGTGTACATGACCCTGATTTTAAAAAAGAATATATAAAACCAAGATATGAAGATGCTACTGTAGATCTTTTAAACCATATAAACGAAAGAGACGCTCATTTTCAGATCCTAGATAATTTACCACATAGAATAAAAATGCAGGACTATCCATATATAAATAGCCTATTTTGTAAATGCTTTGAGCATTACATTAGACATGAGGAAGATTTCCAGTTTCATGCAAAAATGATTCTATACAATCTCTTGCATGCCATTAACAAAGAGATGAAAAAACAGAAAAATATCTTAAATCCGAGTTATTCTCTCCTAAATAAATATAATGGAGTTTTGGAATCAAAACAGTTTATTGATCATAATTTTAACGAAAGAATTGACTTGAAAGAACTTGCACAAATAGCAGGATATAATCCTGACTTTTTTTGCAGGCTATTCAAAAAAACAGTTGGTAAAAGCCCAATTGATTACCTGATTCATATTAGGCTTATTTGTGCAAAAAGGATGCTTATCACCACAAACAACCCCATCAATGAAATTGCATGGAGTTGCGGATTTAAAAACGAAACCTATTTTTATACTTTATTTAAGAAAAAAGAAAATATTTCCCCTGGGAAATATAGAACATACAATCAACAGCAGCTCTTTTAGCAGAAAATTATATTATAAATTCTTTTATAACTGCAAAAAATTCTCTTAAATAATAATTAGGAATTAAATACTGCATTGTCTTTACGCCTATTCCTTCAACTGCTTTACCATTATCTTTTGCGATCATTTTTGCTCTTAGTACATGAAATCTACTTGTGATTACAATAATTTTGGCATCAGATTTTATCTCATCAATAATAATAAAAGAGTTATAGATATTTTCATCAGTATTTGTAGACTTATCTTCTAACAATAGTCTGTCCTCTGAGATTCCTTTACCCGTTAAGTATCTTCTCATCGCCTCAGCTTCACTAATATTTTCTCCATTACCTTTTCCACCAGAAAGTATAGCTTTTGTTTCTTTATTTTTTTCAAGATATTCATATGCTTTATCAACTCTATATCTTAAAGCTAAAGACATTGTTTCACCCTTTACTCTTGCTCCAAGAACAATTATATAATCACTTTTATCTTCTATTGTTGTTTTATATCCATTAGTTAACATCATACTTTCAACTATAATAAAAATAATTAAGATAGAGTAAAACATTGCTTTAAACCACTTCTTTGAAAAGAAATATTTATATACCTTTTTAAATGATAGAGCTAGAAATCCAATCATCATAACAACCCAAACGGGCTCCATACCTGCACCACCATTATATGTCACCATATTTATTAAATTCAAAACACAAAATATAACTAGAAATCTAAAAATATAAATCACTTTGTATCACTCCTCTAAGCAAGTTTATCAGCTTTATCTTTAGTAACTTCCCAATTTAATTTTTCTCCATTTATAAATCTATATAATTCATCAACCATATATCTACCCATACGATTACATTCAGCACCTATAGATCCTGCTATATGAGGTGTTAATGCTACATTCGGCATAGTGAATAAAGGTGAATCTTCATCTGGTGGCTCTGGATATGTAACATCCAAGACTGCTTGAATATCTTTTCGTTTGCTTAAAACATCAATCATATCCTTTTCATTTACAACCGCACCCCTAGCTGTATTTATAAAAGAAGCATTTGTCTTCATTGATTCAAAATGATGTCCTATTATCATATTCTCTGTTTGTTTTAGCCATGGTGTATGAAGTGATACAACATCAGATTTTTTAAATAGTTCTTCAAGTGACACCATTGTTACTCCAAGCCTTTTAGCTCTTTCTTCATCTGAATGATATGAATATGCAATAACATTTATATCAAAATTCTTTAATAACTCACAAACTTTACTTCCTATCATACCAAGAGATATTATACCTACTGTACTACCATAAGCCCCTAATACACTTTTATCATCTCTTTGATATATTTTATTTCTCGTTAAATAATTTGTCTTCCAACCTGCCTTTAAACAAAATAAAATTTGTGAAAGTGTATATTCAGCAACAGGTACTGCATTCGCAGCATAAGCACTGGTTAAATAAATCTTTCTATCCCAAAATTCTTCTGTTGTAAAATATTTAACAGAGCCTGCACCATAAAAAATAGCTTTTAGTTTTGGTGCAGAATCAAGAAATTGCTTATCTAACATTGGTGCTCCCCATCCTGAAAAAATAACTTCTACATCTTTAAGCAAGTCTAAATTCACCCTTATATCTTCACTGCTTTGAACAGGAGCATATATATCAACAACTTTTTCTATATCTTCTCGTTCTTTCTCTCCATAAATATCACTAAACAAATCTTTATTTAAAATGTATAAACCTTTTAACATGTTTTACCTCCTGGGTTATAATTCGATTCCTACCATCTCCATTAAATATTTTGCGTTTGTAGTATTACATCTACCTAATTTTAGTTTATAATCAAATTTAATTTCATTATTAACATAGTGTTCTGTAAAATGATAATTCTCTATACTCATATTTTTTTCATGTTCTAAATCACATAGCTCAAAATCATGTGTCGAAATTAATCCTATTATCCATTCTTTGTTTAAATTCTTTAGCACACTTTTTGCACCAATAATTCTGTCTTTTGAGTTTGTACCTCTAAATATTTCATCTATTAAATAAATCATAGGAACTTTTTTATGAGAGTAATCTATTATCATTTTTATTCTAAGTAGCTCTGCATAAAAAGTTGATATGCCACTATTTAAATCATCATTTATCCTCATAGATGTAAATATTTCCATACTAGAACACTCTAAACTTTTTGCAAATACAGGAGCTCCAGAATATGCTAAAACAAGATTTATTCCTATTGTTCTAAGTAATGTTGTTTTACCAGACATATTAGATCCTGTAACTACTGAGTAATTTTCTTTGATATTTATATCATTACGTATACATTTATCTAAATTAATTAAAGGATGAGCTATTTCAGTTGCCCTAAAAATTGAATTTTGTTCTAATATAGTTGGAAATACTACCCTTGAATCAATTTGCTTTAAAACTGCTAAACTTGAAAGAGCTTCATAATGTCCTATTACTCTAAACCATATTCTTATTGACTTTCCATATTCATTTTTCCAATTTTCTAAAGCAAAAGAACATTCATAATCCCATAATAGCCCTATGTTAAGTAAAAAATAAATAATAGGATTATATCTTAAATTAATAGCATCTTCTATTTTTGAAAGTGTTTTAATACAGTCGGATGCCGACTTACTATTACAGTATAACTCCGATTTTAATTTGGCTAAATAGCTTGACTCAAATTCTTCTGTTTCAATTAATTCTACTAAATTATTTAATCCTTCTAAATTATTTTTAAATTTACATATGGTACTTAAAACTGCTGAAGTTTTTTTAAATCCTACTAAAAATAATATTCCCTGCAAGACTAATAATCCTATAGAAAAATAAATAGATAAAATAGTTGTGTTTAAAGATAAAATAAAAGAAAACACTGTTATAGCTGGTAATACCTTTAATAAGTATATAATTCTTTTACTTTTAAACATCTTTGACGAATCTTCTGCATATGATAATAATTCTTCTGGATTATTTAGCATTTTCTCTTCAATCATACTTTCACACTGTAACTGCTCTGTGAAATCAAGCTTACTAGAAAGCTCCTCTACAGCTTCTTGCCTGTTTTTTATTAACTGTCTATCCTTATTAGGTTTTTGAAGTAGGTTTTTTAAAATAATTCTTCCGTAATAAGTATTAGCAACAGATATAAATTGAAATAATGATCTTGGGCCAAAAACATCTAAATCACCTGTATATTCGTGTTTAGGATTTTGAAACTCTTGTCCACAATCCTTAAAATCTATCCACCTTCCCCTTATTCTATCAATAAACATCTTATTAATTTTTATTTTACATCTAACTCTTTTTAACTTACGTTCTATATGATAATGTTTTATTATTAAATAAATAAACATAGTCAAAAATATTATTAATGTTATTATACCCAAAGATGTTTTACCATTAACAAAGCTTACTATTATAGATCCTACCCCTAACAAAAATACAATTAACCTTGCGTTACTAGCTATATCAAATTCTTTTTTCTTCTTTACCTCTAAACTTTTATATTTATCTAAACGATTTATAAATTCTTTTTCATTAACCATGTTCCCTCCTAAGTTATGCTCAAATAAATTTTCTATTGTTATATTATATACTATTATGTTCTTTTTTCCAATTTTATAATTATATTATTTAGAAGATTTATAGATATATTGATAATGATATAGAATATATATTACTCACTGTTAAAAACATAAGTAAAAAGAAAAAAATTGCTGAATCTAAACTATATTATGACCGAAGTCTGTCAATTAGTCTAATTCAACAATTATTTTATAATTACCAATACAATTCCCAATCTTTATAAAGTCTTACAAGTGCCTCTAAGTAATAATAATCTCCCCATATACAACACTCATCTATACCATTACCATTAGGTTTTCCATAAACTCCATGTAATAAAACACCATTCGATTTAGGTGTGTTAATAGTTGTATAATTTTCAGTTAATGATTTAATCATAATAATCGCAGCATTTTTAAATAATTTTTTATTCTCATCAGTTTCAGGTAGATGCTTAATCATTTCAAGCAACCCACATGCAGCAATAACAGCCGCTGAACTGTCTCTTTCTTCATTACCTTCTGTAAATATTAAATCCCAATAGCTAATATAATCTTCTGGTAGTCTATTTAAAAAATAATTTGTTAATTTGCTTGTAGTTTCTAAAAAACTGGCATCTTTTGTATAAATATAGCTTAATGGAAATCCATAAATTCCCCATGCCTGCCCTCTTGACCAGCAGGAATCATCTGAATATCCTTGGTGTGTTTCCCCCCTTATAGGTTCACCTGTTTCAGAATTCATGTAATAGGTATGAAAAGTTGATGCATCTTCTCTCACAATATATTTTTGAGCTTGTTTAGCATGATTATAAGCAATATCATAATACTTTTTATCCCCTGTTACCTCAGATGCCCAATAAAGTAGTGGTAAGTTCATATTACAATCTATAATCATTCTTCCTCTTTGTTTTTCATTTGACAAATCACCCCACGCCTGAATAATTTTAGCTTTTGGTAAGTATCTAATAATTAACTCATCTGCTGCTTTAAGAGCAATCTCTTTTGCTTTTTCATTATCTGTCAACTTATAAGCTGCTACACATGAAAGACTGTACAAAAAGCCAAGATCATGGGTAGCTGTATATTTTTTTTGCTCAATTCTTTTTTCGAAACTTTCTAACTGTATCTCAGCTATTTTACGATATTTATCATCTCCTGTAAATTCATATGCAAGCCATAGCATACCCGTCCAAAAAGATGTTGTCCATTCTACATTTTGAACACCTTGATAAACATTATCCACACTTGCTGATGATGGGAAAACATGAGTAAATTTTTCTAGATTTTCATCTATTTTTCCAATAACAAATTCTATAGATTTTTTCACAAAATCTTTTGTTAATAGTGGTGTTTGTTCATATTTCCCCTTATGATTAATTCCTTCCTGTTCAATAAAATTCATAATTAATCCCCCTAATTCAAAATTTTCATTTTTATTTTTCTTGTCAGGTACCATGTCTATAATATTATCCATAAATTATCCATTTGTAAATAACCATTTCCTAAAATAATGATTAATTTATCAAATATACCATTATGATTTTATTTTAGTATATTAAATTCATAAATTTAGTAATTAACAATTCTAATTATGATGTCATTTTTCATAAATACTATGATAAATATATAAAATCATTAACAAAATTAATACAAAATGTACTTTTCCCCTACTTTAAGGGGATTTTAAATTACTTATTTTTATTTCTAATTTTTGAAGGTGACTTCCCTATTACTGATTTAAATTGATTAGAGAAAATATACTGATCTGAATAACCTAACATTAATGCTATTTCTTTTATAGTTAAATCTGATTCTTCTAATAAAAAGTTAGCATAATAAATTTTTGTTTTAAATATGTAGCTCTTAATAGTAATTCCATATGTATTTTTAAAAAGTTTCGAAAGATATTTGGGTGATAGTTTTACATAATCAGAAATTTCTTTAATATTCAAATTATTTGTCATGTTTTCATTAATATATAATTTTACATTTTCCATTCTGTCATCTATTATTTTATTATTATTTAGATCCATCATATCCATATAAATCATTTGGAAAATACGTGATAAAGCTATGTGGCAAAGACTTATACTAATATTTTGGGGATATTTCAAATTATATAGATATACATCTTGAAAAGCTTGCTGAAATATCCCCTTACGTGCAGTATTTATACAAAAACTAAAGGGCTTTACTTTATTAGTCATTAAGCTTGTTTTGTTATCATATAACCCAAATCGTATAGCAATTACATTTGGTAATGTATCTTTTTCATATTTTGCACTATGATATACAGCGTTACTTATAAAGTATATATTACCTGCTTTAATATTGTATTTCTTTTCTTCTATTTTATAATATCCGTTCCCTTCACGAATATAAACTAGCATCCAATCTTGAATAGTTCTATTTGGTATTTGCCAAAAAGGTGATACGATTAAGTTATATATATTATGTATTTCAAAATGACATTTATCTAACGTCATATTTACAATATCTGTTAAGCCATTTAAAATATCATCCTTTAATATCATCTTTCATACCTCTTTTACTATTTTTTAGTAGTTACTAATTTAGTATAATACAGATATAAACATTATACTATATACTTATTGAAATATTTAGAAATTACATACTTTAATATCATTAACCTGGCTTTCACAAAATAATTTATAGGAGGATTAACATTGAATAAAGATATTAATATCTTAAGAGATTTAGCAAAACAAATGAAAGAAATTGCTGATAAACCTATCCAAGAGGAACGAAGAAATCTGTGGAGAAAACATAACAGTTTTAATTATGGCCGCCCACCCATTTATGTACGTGCTTTTGCTTTTAATGAAATTTTTAATATAAACAATCTAAAATGTGAGGATCCGTTATTTAGACAATATGAATATTTTTTCCACGAGATGATTTTTAGGGATACTATTGGAGATGATTACATTATTGAACCCTGGATAAATGTAAATGCTGTTTATGATATTCCAGTTAACAAACGTTGGGGGGTAGATGTTGAATTTGGTGAAAAGCTCGTAGATGGTGGTGCCGCAAGTTATAAACCCAGTATTATAAATGAAAAAGATATTGAAAAATTAGTTACTCCACATCATAAAATTAATGAGTCTGCAACAAAAGACCGTTATAATAAAATGTTTGATGCAGTTGGTGATATTATAACGGTAAATTTAGATCGAGGACCTATGTTACGTATGTGGACCTCAGATATTTCTACCGATATTGCTAAACTAAGAGGTTTAGAACAAATTATGTGGGATGCTTATGATCGCCCAGAATGGTTTCATAAATTATTAACTTTTATGAAGGATGGTATTCTAAAAGTTCATGAAGAAGCTGAAAAAGCAGGAGATTGGTCTTTATCCGATCATCAGAATCAGGCAATGCCATATGCCAAAGAGTTAAAAGATCCAAAACCTAACTGTTTTGGTGTACATAGAAAAGATTTATGGTTTTATATGGCCTCACAAGAATATACCACATTTGGTCCTGAATTATTTGAAGAATTTATGCTTCGCTATCAGATTCCAATTATGAAACATTTTGGTTTGGTTTCATATGGATGTTGTGAAGATTTAACTCAAAAAATAGATTTGTTAAGAAAAATACCTAATCTAAGAAGAATTGCAGTCACTCCTTTTGCTAATGCAAAAAAATGTTCGGAACAAATCGGAAAAGATTATGTGTTATCCTGGAGACCAAATCCATCAACCATGATATGTAATGGACTAGATCGTGATTATGTACGTAACCATATTAAAGAACATGTTAAAATATTTAGAGAAAATAATAATTACTTTGATATTACCTTAAAAGATGTTGAAACCATAAAACATAAGCCTGAAAATGTAAGGGAATGGGTAAAAATTGTTAGATCAGAAATTGAAAAATAAATATATCATTTATATTAGGCATGATCAAATAATAAACAATTCAAAAATATCACTTCGTTCATAACTTTTTAAAGATTATAACGAAGTGATTCTTTTCAAATTACTTTCTATATTAAATAGAAGTATGTACTAGAGCGTTTAATCCTCTATTATTATCTAATGCATCTTTGACTGTACTAGAGTCTAATGCAATTAAGTTTATTCCTTTGTCAATGGTATTTTGGTAGATGGTTTCCATATTATTATAAGAAGGTTGAGAAAGATTAACTGCATACAATTTATTCATTTTACTGAAATATGGGCAAAAATGATCACCTTTTCCACAATAATGGATAGCTCCACCATTAAAATGATTTAAAACTTCATTATCATATGGGTAGATAAATTCTTCAAATATTACTGGGGATAAATTCATTGCCGAATCATCTCTAACGGTAATGCTTCCTTTATGTAGACTTCCAAAATAGGCATGATAATTATCTATATTAGGGACAATACTAAACCAATGTTCTAAAAATGCCTCGTAAGTATCAGTAATTTTTCTTAAAAACCTATGAACCAAATCAGGATGATCATACATATCTAAAAATAAGTTACTTCCCCAAAGAAGTTCACATAAATCCATTGGTCCTTGTGCATCAGGATGGTCAATACGTACGTATTTTCCTATCTTAGGATATTTATCCCGTATTTCCTGATATCGTTTACCTAATCTAAAAACTTTTTCTCCCCAACCAGCTGAAAAATCTGGTATATTACTATCAATAATACGTTTAATATCTTCTATTCCATTTTCTAAAGGATGTACATTAGGTAAAGTGTTCATCTCATATGGCATGACGAATTTTTTCACTCCAAAAAGAGAAGGAATAATACCTACACCATAATTACTACGTACAGACATTATACTTCCTGAACTGTTTTCCAATTGTTTTGAACACATTGCAAACTGACTAATAATCATCAAATCATCATCTTCTAAAGCATCGTTAATATTAATTTCTGGCCATTGTATTTTTGACGGTGTTTTTATTGTTCTTTTAGGGTCAAAATATTCTTCTTGCCATTTACCTTCCGCAAAAGTTATCCACTCTTGATAAAGTTGTTCTTCTTGATCCACATCGATTCTTTCTTCTAAGTCATTTAAATAAATATTAAGCTTTTCCATACTCACCCTCCTGTAATTTATAAAATAAATTATTTACAATTAATCTTATTTACTGAATGATAATTCATGTGCGAAGTTTCAGTTATTAACCTATAATTATAAATTTTCTCTTACTAATTTTACTGCTTCTTTTGCATCTTCTATATTATCTGCACTATACCATATGATTGTTTTATGTTTTTTTAAGAAATCTAAGTTGCTTTTAATTTCATCTAATGTTAAGCTTACTATTACAATTTTATTACTTAAATATTCTATTAATTCCTTATATATCTCTATTGCCCTTTGACAATTCGGATCATTAGATATTTCTATAAAATCTATTTTATCTATACTAGCAATAAGAGGAATATTATGTTTTCCTAAAGCATGTGTATGCATAAATGCATGATCATAATTTTCAACTAGTTCTTTAGTATACTTTAATCCAAAATCTTTGTATGTTTCTTTCGAGCACATTGTTGAAGCATCTTCTGATAAATGGCCCATAGAATGACCTGGTAGCCATATATTAAATCCTGTTATTATACCTTCTTCAAAATATCCTGCTGCTTTTATTTGACGTGATATAGTAAACTCTGCTGCCTTATTACAGAATTCCAATAGATTATGAAGCTCATCTGGATATAAATAAAAATCAGTAAATAGTTCATTTCCTCTTATTACATTGGCAATATCCATTGCTCCTTCTGCCCCTCTTAACTTTACTGCATATCTACCTTTTGACTGTTTTTTTAAATAAGCAATACCATCTATCACCATTCGCAACCATTCATTATCTTCTCTTAATTCTAATTTATTCACATCATCCCAATTCTTTATTAGTTGATGATGCCAACTTGTTTGTTCAGAAAATTCTACTTCCCCCCCTATAAAGGCTGTATGTTCTGCTATACCAAACCAAGGAGAAATAGCAGGTATCAGATCATCATCTACTTCCAAACGTTTAGCCCAGGATTCCAAAAAATTTTCTATTGTTACATCTAAGTATTCATATAAATCCTCAGGAAAATTCCAATCGTTTAATTTCTTTTCATTTAATTTCTTTTCACCGGTATTTTGTAATGATTTAATCTGCATAACCTGAATTATTGCTCCAGGTTTATTAGAATTATATAATAATCTTGTACGTTCCATTACATCATTAATATTATTTCTTATCATTTTAATCCCTTTCTATAGTAACATCACTGAAACTTCGCACATGAATTATCATTATGAACCACTTTTTCAAGTGCGAAGTTTCAGTGATTTAATTAAATTATTTTCTTTATAACTATATTATAAATGATACTTATCAATATTTCTTGCAGTTCTGGTATCAAAACTTTGCATATATCAACCTAAATAGGTATAATAATTATGAGGTGATTTCATGAAAAAACAAATTCCATATTATGAAGAAATCGATTATGAATTTTCAGCCAATTTCTTAAATACCATTGGCTGGGAAGGAAATCAATTTCATTTTCATAAAAGTTACGAAATTTATTTTGCTTGGACCGATGGTATGCAGTATTTAGTTAATAATAAAATATATCATGTTAACAAAGGAGATTTACTTATTTTTAATAATATGGATATTCATCGATCATTACCTCCAATAGATCGAGAATACCAAAGATATATGATATTATTTAATCCTGAATATATTGAAAGATATTCTACACATGATACAGATTTATTAGGGTGTTTTAGGAATCATAATATAGACTTCAATCATTTAATACATTTAGACATAGAAGAGCAAGTTACTTTTTTGAATTTATTTAAAAATGCAGAACATATTCTAAAAGCTAAAAAATTCGGGGATGATATAAGAAGAAAAATACAATTAATAGATATACTATTGTATATAAATGAACGGTATAAGATAAAAAAAGTAACAAATAACTTTGAAGGAAATAATGAAATGAGTAACCTGTTAATCTATATTCAAGAGCATATTGATAAACCAATAAAATTAGATGATTTATCAAAGAGGTATCTTGTAAATAAAAATCTATTAAATAAAAGATTTAAAGCTTATACAGGATTTAGTATCAATCAATACTTAATTCATTATCGAATTATGGTTGCAAAAAGATACTTACAAAATGGAGATACAGTTACAGATACAGCAACTAAAGTTGGGTATACAAATTTTTCTCATTTTATTAGAACTTTTCACAATATAGTGGGTATTTCTCCAAAACAATATTCAATTAAATCCAAGTAAAACTTTTCAGATAAAAAAACCTATTAGAGGATTCTTTTAAAGTCTCCCATAATAGGTTTACATTTAGTTTAAACTTCGTTTTATAGTATTCATCCCTCAACCAATTTCATAAACTGTCTTCCATATTCAACATAAGTTTTATACCTTACTTCTTCATTTTTTATGTCTTTATCTTTGTCATGGTATACAACTGCAATATGGGGTTCTATTGAAAATCCACCGTTATAGTTATTTTTCAAAAGATCCTCTACTATTTTTTTAATACATCCTTCGCCATCTCCCGGAAATGTATACACAAAATTTTCTTTAACATTTTTATCTGATGAGTTCGGACGACGAGCATCTTTTATATGTATATGTTTTATATGTTCTTTTATATTATTATAAAAATCCCATGAATTTTGTTCTTCATATGGTGGTTTACCCATTTTATTTTCAGTAAATAAGGCATTTCCAGTATCAAAAATAAGACCGAAATTATCTGAATTAATGCTGTCAACAAGTCTCAATGTATGATCCCAAGATTGTGAGAAATAATTTGCACAGTTTTCATGCAAATAGATAATCCCTGCTTCTTCACACATGTTTACAAGTTTCTTTAACTTACTAAAAATAATTTTTTCTATATCAGCATTCTGATTTTTTATTTCTTTTGTAAAACTCATTCCTCTAATATATTTTGTACCAAACTTCTGCATTCTAGGAATAGCTCTTTTTAATTCTTCTACACATTTGTTAAAATCCTCATCTTTTAGAGGGTTTTTAGAATAATTTGCTATGTTACTTCCGAAACAGTTGACCTTTATACCTTCTTTTGTCAATTTATAATAAACTTCTTCAAATTTCTCCTCTGAAATATCTGTAATGTTTATATCATCAATAGCTCTAAGCTCTATGTAATTCCATCCAAGTTCTTTTGTGGCCTTTATTTGAATATCTATTGAAGAACCTGCTTCATCTGCAAATCCACTGTAAAACATAAAAAACGCCTCCTTTATAAATTTATTACCTGTCCTTCTTTATGTGATTTTTTTATTGCATCAAATATTTTACTTAAGTTTAGTGCACTTTCAGGTGTTACAGGATATCTTTGCTCATAGTTTAGGGCCTTAGCTATATCAGCATAAACTTCTGCTCCTTCTCCATAAATAGAACCTTCTAACTCTTCTTCTATGATGACAGGTTCGGGTTGTAAACTATATGTTTTTGTAGGATCATCTGGCATATTAAGCTCTGCTTTTGATATAGTTATTTTTTTATCATATACTGTAATTGTACCTTTATCACCTTGGATGAACCAAGACGGTAAGTTTTGTACTGCTATATTATATTCTCCTCGTATAGTAATTCCATTTTCTGTATTAAGTATAGCAAAGAAACTATCTTCTGCATCGCCAGGGTTAATTACTTGTTTTAATATACCGTAAACTGATGTTATCTTTGAGTCTGCAAGCAGTAAAGGTGTATCTAATATATGAGGC
>Ga0209013_10003433_pt1 | contig 14091 bp, 19 predicted proteins | sample Cruoilmetagenom2_FD_187291 | JGI IMG/M metagenome (GOLD analysis project Ga0209013, IMG submission 187291) | Oil polluted marine microbial communities from Coal Oil Point, Santa Barbara, California, USA - Sample 2 (SPAdes) (version 2) | ecosystem: Environmental > Aquatic > Marine > Oil seeps ... | reverse complement strand
GAGGTGGTCGTTCTATTTATAGCAGGTTTAGGTGTGTATTCTATGATTAAGCTAAGAACTAAAAAGGAGGATGAAAACATTGAAGATCAATGATGTCATTCTCCGGACAATTAGCAGGATTGTTGTATTTATCATTTTGACATTTGGTGTGTATTTATTTCTTTCGGGTCATAATACACCAGGTGGCGGATTTATAGGTGGACTAGTGTTAGCAAGTGCAATCGTATTACTATACTTGTCAACAGATATTGAAACAGTGCAGAAGAGTCTTCCGTTAGATTTTAAATATGTTGCCGCAACAGGTGTGTTGTTAGCTACATCCACTGGCTTTGGCTCTTTACTATTTGGAGTTCCGTTTATGTCCCAAACCTTTGCTTATTTTGATTTGCCTATTTTCGGAAAAACGGAACTGACGACGGTAACATTATTTGAAGCAGGTGTAGCATTAACGGTTGTTGGTGTATTAGTAACGATTATTTTAAGCATAAGTGAGGATGGTGGATAACGGGTGGAAACATTAATAATCATGTTAATAGGGATTCTAGTTGCTGTTGCCACATATCTAATCCTCTCTAGAAATATAATTCGGATAATTTTAGGGACTGCTGTGTTTTCGCATGCCGTCCATTTGCTCATATTAACAATGGGAGGGTTAAAGCAAGGGAACGTTCCCTTACTGAAGGAAGCAGATGCACCATATGCAGACGCTTTGCCACAAGCACTGATATTGACTGCAATCGTGATTAGTTTTGCTGTAACAGCTTTCATACTTGTGCTAGCCTATCGTACTTATCAGGATGTTGGTACGGAAGATCTCGATGAATTGAGAGGGCCAAAAAATGAATAACTTAATTGTATTACCATTAATCATTCCTATTATGGTTGGAATTATTTTAGTGTTTTTACGACCATATGTGAAATTACAACGCGCAATTAGTTTAATAACGATGATTGGCATTACAGGAGTAAGTGTATTTGTCTTAAATAGAGTTCAGACAGATGGAATTATTCGACTAGATTTTGCAGGATGGCAACCTCCCTTTGGAATACTATTTGTCGCGGATTCCTTTGCGATGCTACTCGTCCTCACAGCAAGTATAGTTACAGCTATCTGTCTTATTTATGCCTTTTCTTCTATAGGAGATAAACATGAAAAAATGTACTTCTATCCATTTGTGTTATTTTTAGTTGCAGGAGTTAATGGTTCGTTTTTAACTGGAGATTTATTTAACTTATTTGTTTGTTTTGAAGTAATGTTATTAGCATCATATGTTTTAATAACATTAGGGGGGACCAAGCCCCAGCTGAGAGAATCGATTAAGTATGTAGTAATAAATGTTCTTGCTTCATGGTTCTTTTTAGTAGCCCTTGCTTATTTGTACGGTACGGTTGGTACTTTAAATATGGCTCATATATCAGAAAGGGTGGCGGAGGAAGGGCAGGGACCCCTACTTACTACGATTAGCATTTTGTTTTTAATAGTATTTAGTTTAAAAGCTGGGTTGTTGCTATTCTTTTGGCTCCCTGGATCTTATTCAGTTCCACCGACTGCGGTGGCCGCATTGTTTGGGGCACTACTTACAAAGGTCGGGATATATGCACTCTTTCGTACATTTACACTCATCTTCTACCATGACCCATTAATCTCCCAGACATTGATTGGGATAATGGCAGGAATAACACTAATTGTGGGATGTATCGGAGCCATTGCTTTTAAGGATGTCCGGTTAATCGTTTCTTATAATGTAGTAATAGCTGTTGGGTTTATACTAATTGGACTGGCGGTTGGAACTGAAACTTCTATTGCAGGATCTATATACTATATAATTCATGACATGATTGCAAAAGCTATGTTATTTTTACTAGCCGGTACGATGATTTACTTAACAGGGAAGTCCAAAATAGATGAAATGAGTGGACTAATAAGAAATTATCCTCTATTTGGATGGATGTTTTTCCTTGTCACTTGTTCATTGGCAGGTATTCCACCTTTAAGTGGGTTTGTCGGTAAGATTTTAGTTGGACAAGGTGCTATCGAGTCTGGATCTTACATATTATTAGGCCTTGCATTTATCTCTAGTATTGTTGTGCTATATTCCCTTCTTCGGATTTTCTTAAATACTATATTTGGGGAAACTATCATTAGTCTGGAAGATGAAAAACCAATGAAAATGGGAATGATTATCCCGATTGTGTTGTTTGGAATAGCAACGATTTCTTTAGGTTTAGGAGCAGAGTTTATATCCGGTTATGTAGCGGATGCAGCTCATACTCTATCTAATCCATCTGTCTATATAGATGCAGTAATGGGAGGGGATAAGTAATGGGAGAGGTGAGAAATATGCCTGCACAATTTTTACTAAACCTTTTCATCGCATTTTTATGGACAACATTAAAGGACGAAGATGAACTAAGACTGACGACGTTTTTTAGTGGTTTCATCGTAGGTATTTTTATCATTTTCTTAATGCATCGTTTTTTTGGAACTCAGTTTTATTTGAGAAGATTATTCTCGGTAATTAAGCTAGTTTTCATATTTATATCCGAATTAGCTCAATCGAGTTTATTGATAAGTAAGCAAATATTAAATCCTCGTTGGGACTTAAAGCCAGGAATTTTCACTTATAAAACAGAACTTAAAGGTGATTGGGAAATTACAACGTTAGCAATGTTGTTAACACTAACCCCGGGATCTGTTGTAATGGAAGTTAATCCAGAGGGGGATATGTTTTATATTCATGCAATGGATATAGAGCAGTCTAAAGCGGACGTGTTAAGATCGATTACTAAATTTGAAAAAGCAATTATGGAGGTGACCCGCTAATGATAGAAAAAATACTATTATTATCTTTAACTCTATTTGCGATATCTATTGCAATTGCTCTTTTTCGAATCATTAAAGGTCCCTCTATGCCAGATCGAGCAGTAGCATTAGATATGATTGGAGTAAATCTAATCTCAATGATTGCAATTATTTCCATTGTATTGAAAACCAAGGCATTTCTAGAGGCTATTTTGATATTGGGAATACTTGCTTTTATCAGTACGATTGCCATCTCCAAGTATATCGAAAGGGGGGCTATCATTGAGCATAAGTCAGATAATTGAGTACGCCGCGGTAATTATTATATTATTAGGAAGTATAATGAGTGTAATAAGCGCCTTCGGTATTATTCGTCTTCCTGATGTCTATACACGTTCACATGCAGCTACAAAAAGCTCAACGGTAGCAGTGCTATTATCTCTAACTGGAGCCTTTATATACTTTTGGGTTAGTGAAAATTTAATAAGTGTTCGGCTTATATTGGGTATCTTATTTGTATTTTTAACTGCACCTGTCTCGGGTCACTTACTCACACGTGCAGCGTATCGTTCAAAAGTAAAACTTACTGAAAACTCTTCTGATGATGCTTTGAAAGAAGTATTATTCCCTGAGGATAAATAGCAATAGAAAAAGCTATATGACTGGAGAATTCTCCAATCATATAGCTTTTTTAACTGGGACAGTAACTTCTAAATTTAGAATTGAATTCATCTATAGAGAATATTTTTCTGGTAATTAATGTTAAAGTTTGTTGAGGATTTATAGAATCATAATCATTACTATTGTAAAGAAAGTGTTGATATATATGGAATCTACGATCGAAATGATGGATGTAAAGAAGTAAAAAATAAATAATTTAATTTATGAAAATAAAAGAAATGTTCAATTAATTTCGTCTAATATATTGCATTCTACTAATATCCATAGTAATATCAAAATTGATATATTGCATACGGACGTGATTAGAATAAATCATTTGTATAGCATTCATAACAATACATCCAGAAAACACAAGAAAATGATTATATCATATCACAGGGGGAACAATAAAATGAAAAATAAACTGTCATTTTCTAATCATTTAGTGATTGGAGTTATGCTTTTTGCATTATTTTTTGGAGCGGGGAATTTAATTTTTCCAGCAAGTTTAGGACAAAATGCAGGGACTCAAGTTTGGATAGCAGTCATTGGATTTTTACTAACAGGAATTGGGTTGCCTTTTTTAGGAACTTTAGCGATGGGTTTTTCAGGAAGTAAAAATTTACAGGAACTTTCTAGTAGAGTACATCCTGTTTTTGCGATTATCTTCACTTCATTGCTGTACTTAACAATTGGGCCATTCTTTGCTTTACCAAGAACAGGCGCTGTTTCCTTTGAAATTGGAATTTTGCCATTTTTGAGTCAAGATAATGCGCAAATTGGTTTATTAATATTTACGATTATTTTCTTCGGAATCACTTTATTGTTGTCATTGAATCCAACGAAGATTGTGGATAATGTTGGGAAATATTTATCTCCAGGAATAATAATAGGGTTGTTTTTCTTATTACTATTTGTAATTTTTAAGCCGATGGGTAGCTTCGAGGCACCCCAAGGGAATTATGTGTCAAATGCCTTTATGACCGGGTTTACAGAAGGTTATAATACAATGGATGCATTGGCTTCGTTGGTGTTTGGTATTATCGTCATTCAAGCAATTCGATCTATGGGTGTCACATCAACTAGAGGAATTCTAGTTGCAACAGCAAAATCGGGTGGGATTGCAATTTTGTTTTTAGGTTTGATTTATGCTGGAATCGCTTATTTAGGCGCAACTAGTATGAACAAATATGGCCTATTTGAAAATGGTGGCCCAGTATTAAGTGCTGCATCGGAGCATTATTTCGGTTCATTTGGCGCTATACTTTTATCCGTTATCATTTTCTTAGCATGTTTGACGACAAGCATCGGTTTAACTACTGCATGTGCGGAATACTTCCACACATTAATGCCGAAGATTAGTTATAAAGTATTTGTTATTTTCTTCAGTGTCTTTACTTGTATCATTGCAAACTTTGGATTATCTAATATTATTACGTACTCTATTCCGGTATTAATGTTATTGTATCCTTTAGCGATAGTGTTAATCTTCCTAACGTTCCTATCACCACTGTTTAATCATGCAAGAATTGTGTATGTTAGTGTAATGTTTATAACGTTCTTAATAAGCATTGTAGACGGTTTTAAAGCTTTGTGCGGATCATTGAATATTGAATATTACGGGTGGTTACAACCAATTGTAAGTTTTTACGAGAACGTCTTACCGTTTTATAGTGTTGGTTTAGGGTGGTTAATACCATTCGTAATAGTAACGCTTATAACAGGAATCATTGCGAGGTTCGAAAAAACGGAAGCTAAATCCGTTTAATGAACAAAAGGTAGTCTGAGAAGGTTATGAATAACCCTCTTTAGACTACCTTTTTGTTTTGCCAAAATGAAGAGTAGTATGTTGTTCATTTCTCTCCATTATCTATAAGCCTATTGTTCTCTCATTTAAAATTCTTCAATAGTATAAATCCAATTTGCGCGCATCAATTCTGCTAATTCCTGCGTATCTTTGTCGCGGAAAGCAGAAATTAGTTTTTCATGTTGTGTAACAGAGTATTCTCGTAATATAATTTTTTCATAATAGAACAGTCTACGAACATGAGCCTGAAGCATTTCTACCATGGAATGTATGTATGGATTATTGGCTGTATCAACAATAATTTGATGAAATTCCTCATCTACTTTTAAGGCTTTAGTAAATTCTTTTTCTTTTAGAGCTTCAGCAAATTCTTGGTTTTTTTCTTCTAATAGAGTAAGTGTTTCTTCATCCATATGAGGACTTGCTAGCTCTGCAGCGAGCGCTTGCAATACTGCCAATGGAGGTAAGAGATTATTAATATCCTCCTTCTCTACAGCTGTGACTTGAGTTGCTCTTCCTGGTTGCATAGTTACAAAACCTTGAGACTCTAAAAGTTGTAAAGATTCACGAATGGGAGTTCTACTAACTCCTAAGGCTTGTGCAAGTTCAATATCATTTAGCTTTTCATCTGGTTGTAAAGTGCCGTCAATAATCCATTGTTGTAACTGATTATAAGCGTGTACCTTAGCGGTTGTACGAACAGGTTTAGTATGATTAACTGGTATTGGAATGGGAATTCCCTCCTTTCAATTGTCTTAATAGTCCCACAATAGTATACAGTAAATTATACAATATATCGCAAGAAAATGGAAAAAATTATTCTACAAGTAACTGAACAGTAATAGATTTTACGTCAATTACAGATTTTTCCTTCATAATGTCTTGCATAATAACCTCTTTAAAATAATCTATACTAGTTGCTAACGGAATATGAAGGATTTTTCTTAAGGCAGTTTCATACATATTCACAAATTCAATGTCTGTGTTTCCACGTTGTAATTCAGCAAAAGCTTCATATACTTGGTCTAATTTGTCGGCTAACTCAAGTAAACGTCCCTCGATAGTGTCGTCTTTACCTTCTTTCATACGGTCAAAAAATATAGGTTGAAATTCGTTTGGAATCTCATCCAGTATGAACTTCTCCATCATTTTTTCTTCTACATGTGATAACATTTGTTTGAGTTCGGGAGATGCGTGCTTTACGGGTGTTTTAATATCCCCGATGAAAATCTCAGCAAAGTCATGATTGATCGTTTTCTCGTAAAGGGATTTCCAATTAATCGTTGCACCATTATTTTCTTCTAGTGTTGCAAAAAACATAGCGTACTGAGAAACTTTCCATGAATGTGCCGCAACATTATGCTCTTCAAATTTAAAACGTCCAGGACATCGGATAATTCTTTCTAAATCGTTCATGCTCATAAAAAATTTATGTATACCCATTAATAACCACTCCTTAATATTTATCATACTGGAAAAACAAAAAAAGTCTTACTAAAACACTCTGAATTCAAGGAGAAAAAGAACTCTCCCCTTAAGGCAAACCAATTAGTGTAGTTCGTAGAGACAACAGTCCAACTATTTGATTATATAGACGAAATGCTACTTTCTAAACGTCTAATCGAAAATATCCTATTTACTTAGAGTTCCTTATAGAATAAATAGAGCTATATAGCTTGTTTTATTTCAATGATTTTTGGGTAATCCTTTAATAACCCAAGGAGGAATTTAAATGACTAAATATGATAAATTAAAAAATACATTGGAAAAGCGTTTTAAAGAATTAGAACACCAGAAGCAAAATGAAGAAGAGTTTGAGACGACTGAGCTTTCCAATTATGATAACCACCCAGCGGATAATGCGACAGATCTTACTGATCAGCATACTCGACTAGCGTTAAATAGGCATTTTGATGAGGAAATGGTGGATATTGAAAAAGCATTGACTGCTATCGAGGAAGGCACGTATGGTAAGTGTACTGAATGTGGAGAGGAAATTCCGCTTGCTCGTTTAGAAGCTGTTCCTACAGCCTTAACGTGTGTAGAGCATGCTCATCAACAGGTCAATGAAGATATTCGTCCAGTAGAAGAATCACTCTTAAATTCTACTACTGATCAGCCAGTAGATGATGAAGACGACAGACTACGCGACTATTCTAACAGCTTTGAGATACTAGAAGAGGTTGGTTCTTCTGATACACCACAAGACAAGCAATGAATAGAGGTGTCCTATAAGGTCCTAATGGACTTTAGGACATCTTTTTTCTAGGGGTTAATAGGGGATTCGTTTGCATTGGTATTAAAATATCCCTTATATTAGGAATTCTTAAACCGATTAAGCGCTTTTCGGAAGTGATTATAGTACACTAAGGAAAAGGAGAGAATCCTATGTCAGCTATCGTTTTGTTCGATGGGGAATGCAACTTTTGTGATGCAAGTGTCCAGTTTATTATTAAACGAGATCCTAAGGGCTACTTTCAATTTGCAGCTCAGCAAAGTGATATTGGTGAAACGCTGAAACATCAATATAAAGTACCTAATAGTATGGATAGTATTTTAGTTATTGACCAACATAAGGTGTATTATTCTTCGGATGCGGCACTCCATATCAGCAAACATTTAAATGGGTTCTGGTGCTATTTGCATGTTCTAAAGGCAATCCCTAAACCTATACGTGATTTCGTGTACAAATTTATCGCGAAAAATAGGTATGCGTGGTTTGGAAAAAAAGATAGCTGTATGATTCCACCTCCCGAGATAAGAGAACGTTTTTTGTAACTATTAATCCTTTATGTTATGCAACAGAAATATATATAAATAGGTATGAGGTGGAGTAATATGGATGGCGAATTGTATGATGTAACGATTATTGGTGGAGGACCAACAGGATTGTTTGCTTCGTTCTATGGTGGATTACGTGATTTAAAAGTAAAGATTATTGATAGCCTCCCCCAACTTGGTGGACAATTAATGGAGCTATATCCTGATAAATATATTTATGATATTGGTGGCCTTCCGAAAATTTTAGCAAAGGATTTAGTGGCCAATTTAGAAGAGCAGGCTGCCTATAGTAATCCAACCATTTGTTTAGAGGAAACAGCGATAAATTTAGAGGAATTTCCAGAATATTTTGCGCTAACCACGGATAAGAATGTGCATTATTCCAAGACGATTTTACTAACTTCTGGAATTGGCTCATTTCAACCACGTAAATTAAATGTTCCAGGTGCTGCTGAATATGTAGAGAAAAACCTTCATTATAAAGTAAAGAACTTGGAGGATTTCAGAGATTCTGATGTACTTGTATTGGGTGGAGGAGATTCTGCACTCGACTGGTCATTAATGTTAGAAAACGTTGCTTCAAGTGTGACCATTTGTCATCGGAAAGAACAATTTACTGCTCATGAGTTGACGATACATCAGCTGCAAAAGTCTACTGTTAATATAAAAACACCCTATGGAATAAAAGAAGTAGTTGGTGATGGAGAAAAAGCTAAAGAAGTCGTTATTGTCAGCAAAGATAAAACCGAAGAAAGAATCCCAGTAGATCATGTTTTAGTGAACTACGGAAACGTTGCCTCCCTCGGACCCTTAAAAGAATGGGGTTTAGAGATGGAGAAAAATTCAGTCGTAGTAAATGAGAAGATGGAAACTAGCATAGCAGGTATATATGCAGCTGGAGATGTATCCACACATGATGGAAAAGTAAAGCTGATTGCTGTAGGATTTGGCGAGGTTCCAATTGCTATTAGCCATATTAAAGCTTTCATTGATCCAAAAGCACGGGTACAGCCAAAGCACAGTACAAGTATATTTGAAGAAGTAAAATAGGAAAGCGCAAGCGCCTATGTATTGCAAGTTAGTCTAGGTTCGCGACATCGTGTCGCAACGACTGACTGACCCACATCCTATGGGCCTCGAAAAGTGCTGGAAGGATTTCACGTAAAGGCGTCCTTTGCTTTTTCTGAAATCCTGAAGCGACTCGAGGGGCTAGGCGCTGGAGCTAGACAAATAAAAAAATCCCATGTTCTCTTCAATAGAAGAACATGGGATTTCATCTTATTTAAAAAAGGCTTTATCGATATTGTATTTCGCTTTTTGTGTATTGATTGCATATGTTTCGTAAATTTCACGATCCATTGCCTCTTCTACGATACAAACACTGATTTTGTATACTTCATCACGGTGTTTAATCATTGGCGAGACATTGTCTTCAAAATGTTTTTTAATACGTTGTCTAATCTTACGAGCCTTACCTACGAATAAAAGTTCATTACTCTTATTATAGAAAAAGAAAATGCCACCTTTATCACGAGGGATTTGATGAAAGTCAATAAATCCATGAATTGCTGGGATTTCTAATTCGCCTTCTTTTAGTACTTGTTCACGTTGTGTGATGGTTACAGTTGGTTTTGGTAATTCAATTTTAATCATTCGCTCACGTCCTCTTATTGTCTATCCTTTAGTATATCAGAAATGTAGTACAATATCTATCCGAAAGGTATTTTACTCTTAGCAGGATTATTTTGAACTAATGCCGAAATAAATTACAACATACAATTTGGAGGAATGGTTATGATTAGGAATTTAGAAGATTTTTTGATTGATTGGCAGCAGGAAAGTGATTCAACTTTGAAGATTTTCGAAGCTTTGACAGATGAGGCATTACAACAGAAAGTGAGCGAAGAGGGTCGTACACTTGGTAAAATTGCATGGCATCTCGTTACAAGTATCGATGAAATGATCGGTAGAACGGGATTACAATTTTCGGCAACTCCCCATGAAGCACCTCAGCCTTTAAGGGCGATGGAAATGCTAGAGGCCTACAGAGATTCTAGAGATTCTATAATTACATCGATGAAAGAACAGTGGACGAACGAAAGCCTTATAGCAGAAAAGGATATGTATGGGGAATCATGGACAATTGCAACTGTATTGCAAGTCTTGATCAACCACCAAATTCACCATCGTGGGCAGATGACGGTATTAATGCGACAAGCTGGATTAACAGTGCCGGGAATGTACGGACCATCGAAAGACGAATGGTTAGCATTTGGTGAAGCAGCACCAGAATGATAGTAGTTCGAGAAGGAGGATGAAATGAAAGTTTATGATTTACATTGTGATGTGCTGTATAAATTAGCGAAAGCAGAGACCCCTATATCATTTGTTGACTCCCCCAAACTGCAAGCAAGCAAAGCCGCTTTAGAAGCTGGAGAAATAGCACTTCAAGTATTTGCTGTATTTGTATCAGATGGCTTTCCTAAGGAACGGTTATTCTTGGAGGCGATTCGTCAAATTGAATTTTTTCATACCGAAATTGTAGGGAAGGACGACAATATTGTCCCTATATATGAATGGGAGCAACTTAAATCTTTAAAGGATGGACAAATTGGAGCAGTGTTATCTTTAGAAGGATTAGATATGATAGAGGACGACATAAATAAGCTGAAGCTTCTCTTATCTCACGGAGTGAAGTTGGTAGGTCTAACCTGGAACAAGCCAAACAAAGTTGCAGATGGTTCTTTTGGAGAATCGGGTACAGGCTTAACTCCATTTGGAGAAGAAGTCATATCTTTGTTGAACGAACAAAATATAATTGTTGATGTATCACACTTAAGTGAACAATCTTTTTGGGATGTTCTCCCTAAAGCAAAGTGGTTGATGGCAAGTCATTCTAATAGCAGAGCTCTCTGTGACTCTGCTCGAAATTTAACTAACAATCAGATACAGGCACTCATCGCCAAAAATAGTCCAATTCATGTTGTGTATTATCCACCGTTTATAAATGATGGGCAGAACTTAATAGGGATAGAGGACTTGGTTAAACATATAAAACATATAGTTTCACTAGGTGGTAAGCATTTAATAGGACTAGGTTCTGACTTTGACGGAATAAGTGAATTTGTTATAGGTTTAGAGGATGCATCCAAGACACAAAATATAGTTAAAAAGTTATTAGAAACCTATACAGTAGAGGAAGTCACAGGATTCACATCACAGAATTTCGAACGATTCGTGATGCGCATTAGTAAGGGGGTATAGATTTGGGAAGTTTACCCGGTTGGTTTTTTGCAGTAGTAATTGCCGTTGTTATTTGTTTTGTTATTTTATCGGAATGGTGGACGCGAAGAGGTTAAATAATGTGCTATACTAGGGGAATGAAAAAACGCATAGAAAGAGGAATCGCATGCTAACATTTGAAGAAAAAGAATTGATTATCCAAGAATTTACGGAGCTTACTCGTAAAGAAGTATCGATGAATCGAGTAAATTATCACTATGAAGAGAGTTTATATGAAAAAACAACCGTTGTATATCATCTCCATCCGAATGGAAATGGTTTTGTTTATGTAGGGGACCTACCTCAATATGAAACAGCTGACGATAAGGGACTATTGAATATTCGTGAAGCTTCTGCTGAGGAACTTAGAAGGATTATAAAAGACTCGATTACCTATCTTTCAACAGAGGAAGAAGTGTTGGAAGATGAGGAAATAGAAGAAGTTTGGAAAAACAAAGAAGATTCTACACTAACGTTATTACAAGAAGATACACTATGGAATATCTATCACGGGTATAACTTAGAAGAAAGTTTTGGCTCATACAGTGAGGCAAAAACTTATCTATTAGCAGAAGGCTTCCGCCTAGATAGCAAAAGATAAGGAGGCTTCTAATATGAGAGGAAAGTATACCGTAGGAATATTAATAACAATTCTATTATTGGCTATTGGTGGTAGCATTTATTTCATAATGCAGTTCTTTGAAGATAATCCGAACCAACCGCAACGACCAACAAGTTATACTGAGGGAATTATTATCGATATTCTGGATACTTCTATTTTAGTAATTGATGGGTTATCAATGGAAGATGCAAAAAATATGTCAGTAGAAGAAGCACTGGAAGTTGGTAAAAATGCTACATGGTTTTCTTTGGGCATGGATCAGCGTAGTCAATTGAAGTTATATGATGAAGTGAAAATTGGTTATATTACTCTAGAAGAGTCATATCCTGCCAAAGGAACAGCAAGGACAATTGAAAAGTTAGATGAATAAATAAGCAAACAGAAGCTATCTGCCACCAATTTTTATAGGTGTAAGGTAGCTTTATTGTGTATGAGGATAAATCATGTTAATCTATTTCTTATGTATGAATGTGATGGAAGAAAGAGGGAATAAGATGACGAAGGATCAACGAAAGAAATTATTTATATTAATGATTAATATGTTTATAGCTATTGCGAGTTTTGGAATTGTTATTCCTATTTTACCGGCCTATTTAAAATCTATTGATCAAGGTGGGATAGCTGCTGGTCTTATGATTTCTATTTTTGCTGGAGCACAGCTTGTCATGTCTCCGATTGCAGGTAAATGGGCTGATAAGTATGGAAGAAGAATTATGATTATAGCAGGTCTGAGTGGACTTGCATTATCGATGTTTGTATTTTATCTTTCCGACTCTATCGGTGTTTTGTATGTTTCTCGTGCCATTGGTGGAGTTGGAGCTGCATTATTAGTACCTGCTATTTTCGCTTATGTGGCAGATATAACTACCATGGAACAACGCGCTAAAGGAAATAGTTTAATATCTGCTGCAATGTCCTTAGGTATAGTGGTAGGACCTGGGATTGGTGGATTTTTAGCTGAATACGGCCTGAAAATGCCACTACTGATTTCTGCTCTAGTTGGAGTTGTAGCGGTAATCTTTTCTACCCTAGTACTGAAGGAAAGTAAACCGTCAGATGTAGCAACGCCGGATGGTAAATCTGAATCTATGGCAAAAGAGATTGCTCAATCATTTAAAAAGCCATACTTTGTTCCACTTGTTATTACATTAGTAATGAGTTTTGGATTACTAGCTTATGAATCGGTACTAGGGTTATTTGTTGATGATCAGTTTGCTGCTTCACCACAGGATATCGCTTGGATGATCACAGCCACTGGAATCGTAAGTGTAATTATTCAAGTGTTCGTAGTGGATAAAGTAGTTAGACGTTTCGGTGAGATAAATGTGTTAAGAATTTTTCTAGGCGTAGCAGCATTTGGGTTCCTTCTGTCGATTCTAATATCTAGCTATGCATTTTTCTTTGTCATCACGATGATTATTTTCCTGTCGACTTCCATTTTGCGTCCAGTGCTGACTACATTAATCTCTAAATTAGCTGGAAATGAGCAAGGATTTGCTATGGGTATGAACAATGCGTATATGAGTATTGGGAATGTTTTAGGTCCACTGCTAGCCGGGGCTTTATATGATGTGAATATTATATATCCGTTCGTTTTAGGTCTGGTTGTGTTAGTTATTACTACAATTGGTTCTATTATTTGGAAGGGTACAAAGAAAATAGCTTAAGAGAAGCTGCTCCTGGAACATAGGAGCGGCTTTTTTAAAAGATAAAAGAATGTTATATAAATATACAGCAGTAACACCGGTTTCAACTTTTAAGAATAAATGATACTACTGATTTTCGTTTCATGTGGACGCTTTCCGCGGGCGAGGCCGAGCCTCCTCGTTCGCTACGCTCCTGCGGGGTCTCGACTTTCTCGCTTATCCCGCGGGAGTCGCCGCATTTCACTACAATCAATTAAGTGAGTAGTACTCCACTTTGAGATATTGCATAGTCTCTCGCTTAGATGATAAGACTAATCAAAGTTACTAAACGGATGTTATCGTCTTTTTAATGAGCGATACTTATTCTATAAGGAAAGAGGATGAAAGTAGATTTTCTCTTATTTAGTGGAATTAAATAGAAATAGTAAGTGTTCCTTAAAAAAAGAAGCGAAAGAGCGAACGAAATTGCATCTTCGTGAGCTTCCTCTAC
>Ga0209013_10003432_pt1 | contig 14093 bp, 17 predicted proteins | sample Cruoilmetagenom2_FD_187291 | JGI IMG/M metagenome (GOLD analysis project Ga0209013, IMG submission 187291) | Oil polluted marine microbial communities from Coal Oil Point, Santa Barbara, California, USA - Sample 2 (SPAdes) (version 2) | ecosystem: Environmental > Aquatic > Marine > Oil seeps ... | reverse complement strand
CGAATAACCCATAGCCAGGATAATTGCTCCGACATGAATGGTTTCTTCCCAAGGCTCCTCATCGAGGTTGATAGCATTGGTGGGACAGACATCAACACAGCGGTTGCAGCCTTCGCAATAATCACCTTTGTCGATGTAATAAGTATCTGGCAGGGATCGGGGAGCGCTTTTATGGACGGCGTTGCGTGTGACCAGGTTCTCCTGGAATTCACTTGGCAAACGTTCAGGGCAGGCTATTGCGCATAGGCCACAATTAGTACACAGAGTGGGGTCAACGTAGCGCGGTTCTCTCAGGAGGGTTATTCTAAAGTCTCCCGCCTGGCCTTCTGCCCCCTTTAGTGTGGTTCGGGTCATTACTTCAATGTTGGGATGGCGATTGTGATCCATGAACGCGGGTGATATGGCTGGCCTGGTGCAGCCATATCCATGATCCGAGGTTCCCCGGCATAGCACGCAGTCGTGAGTGGGGAACATGTACCCGAGCTGGGCAACCCTACCCCCAAGACCAGGATCCCGTTCAGTCAAATATACTTTTAATCCTGCTTCGGCAAGGTCAACAGCAGCTCTCATACCGCCAATGCCCCCACCAACCACTAAAACAGATGCAGCAGGTTGGTGATGTTCGCTTATCATTTAGGCTCCTGAAACTGACGAATATCCAATATTGATGCTTCTTCAAGGTTGTTGACAATATCTTCAATATCTTCTTGTTCAAGGTTTTGAATTTTGCAGACGGAGATCCATTTATCAGCAAGGTTTTTTGGATAGTAACCTACGCATACAGATAGATAACCACCTTTTTCGTAAATTGCATTGGTTAATTTCGCAACAACACCGCTTTTGTCTGGTTGGAGAACAGTAACACGGATGCCTGGCTCATATGCACCAAGCAGTGAAGTCATGGCGATGAATATGTTGCTATCAGATATTATCCCTATCAATTTCCCATCTGATACAACAGGAAGGGTACCTATCCGGCGGTCAGCCATTAACCAGGCTGCATGTTCGATCGGTAGATCTTCTTCTATTGTGACCACATCAGTAACCATGAACGATTGAACTTTGATTTTAGAAAGAGTGTAGCTGACTTCAAATCTACTGAATTGGGATATATCAGAGGGAATGACGGATTTTAAAGAACTCTTTGTAACCAGGCCGATTAGTTTCATTTCCTCATCGACAATCGGGAGATGCCTAATTGCCTCCTTGTCCATTAACTCCTGAACTTCTATTGCGGTCATGTCCGGTGTTCCATAGGTGGGATCCGGATGCATAAGGAATTTTACAAACATTAAATCCTCCAGAAACTGACAGATAAACTATCAGATGCTCAAATATATTTCCCACGTTCTTTTTTCGAGAACAAAGTCTGTTCGGGTTTATTTTGAGTACTGTATATTTATACCAGAATGCGTAAAAACAACACGCATTATTGAAGAATTTGTGATGAATATCACGTTGTTTGGGAAGGTTAAGCTAGAACTTGACAGATTGCAAGGTTTCTGCAGATTTAACCTATCTTGTGGAGGCTTAATGGCAACGGATGATTATTCAGAAAGATCAGTAATTTTTGATCCGGATTCTTCCGATCAACCTCTAAATACTTGAGCGATATCTAGTGAACAGACCTGATAACCTCTCCTGTAATCGATTTGAGAGAATATCACCTCCCTGGCTGGTCACATCATCCTCATTGTTGAAAATAACATAAGGCACTGGAACGCCTTTAATCAGGATCTGGTCTGGTTGATTGTCTGTAACTTCCTCCCAATCTGAATATCTATAAAGGGATTCCATTTTAGAATCTGATAAGCCATGTTCCAGAACGCTGTCTGGTTTATCTGGATTGAATCTTGACCGGTTTTTCCGAAGCGATTCTTCCCAGGATACATCCAGATAAAGGATAGCCAGGCGCTCCGCGATGGTTTTGCTGAGATGTTTAAATGCCCGTTGAAAACCACCGTGGGATGTGCCCCTTGCAAATTCTATAATAATCGTATTGTTGGAATGATAGTCGGGTTGATCACGAATTTTCTTTTCATATTCCAGATTTATGCGTTCGATCAATAAATCCCATTGATAGTCGTAAAGAAAGTTTCCTTCCTGGTCCGTGTGAATCCTGGGATGTCCTAATCGGGTCAGGATGGCATCTTCCTCAAACCAGGTCCATAACATTGGGAAATCATCAAGCTCTTCGAACTTGCCAATGTGGAATTGCTGGATGCGATCTTCAACGGGTGTGTTTTTCAGGTGAGCTATGATTTCACTTTTGCCGGCTGCGGGGCGAGCAATTAACAACAGGATATCGAATGTGTCCATGTCTTTTTTTGTCTCCATCAATGTCTTTGGGTAAATTATAAGGCCGAACAGGAAAAATTTAAGGTTTTGTTTTTCCAGGAAATAATATATTCCAAGCCAGGCTTGTCTAGGGGAAGATCCGGATCATTAATTATCCATTGGCCTGATTGTCCGCTTGCAAGGGCTGATAGTTCAAAATGAGCCATAGCGATCCCCATGTCTATGCTTTGGAGGTCAGCAAGCTTAAGGATCTTATTGAAAACTGGCGCTGGATAATTTTTAGTGCGTTGAAGATAAAAATGGAATTGATCTTTAAGGTGAACAATTCTCCAGGGTTGTTTATTTGACGCAGATGGTGCCAGCCGTACCATCTCCAGCGGTTTTTGGTATTGACCAGCATTATGAGGAGTTAGCGGCTGACTTAATGACCCGTCGTAAAAAAGTTCCTGCCAGGGTAAACGGCGGTCGGATCCAGCATAAGTGCGGCTGATCCTGTCCATCAGAGCCTGGCGATCGAGTGGGTATCCGATCGAGATTACTGCCGGGATTATTTCACCATCTCTCAACTCGATTGTTCTGGCAAACTGGCTCTTTGTGAATGTTCCACCCAGCCAACAGGTTCCAATACCAAGATCGGTTGCTTTGAGGATCAGAATTTCAATCAGATAACCAACGTCTACCATTGCTCTTTGCGTATCTTGGGCTGCGATATTAACAAAGCCCATAGGATTCTTGATGAAACCATAAGTCCCTAATCTTTTTAATTCAGCAGTGTTTTCCCGAGATGCGCTAATGATCTCTGTGCGAACTTGGTTCGTAAAAGGTCCTATCTGGCATTTGTCCGCCGTGGAGTGCAAGATGCCTAGATCATCGATAGATAATTGTGTTTGTGCATATGATCGGCAGGAGTAGCGCTGACGAATTAAGGCTTGGATCTCGGTGTTGAACTTCATTGGTTGTATTCCCGTAGATAATGAAAATGATTATAGACGAATTTTCTCATCCGAGGCAGAGATAATTCTACTTGTACCAAGCAGGAAAACCTTTTTTGCGACACAGGACGAATATCATTAGGGGGCTGATACCTGTATGATAAACTCCTGAAATATTAAAGGTGGATTGATGAATCTCAGTATTCACAATGCGGTGCTGGACAGGGGATCAAGAATTGTCAATATTGGAATTGAAAATGGATTGATCAGCAAGATTTCTGGTGATCCAATTCCAGAGGCTGACAAAGCTATCAATGCCAATGGCAATCTCATAACACCGCCTTTTTTTGAATCACATTTCCATCTTGATAATACATTATCGGTTGGGGAAATAAATCAGAGCTGCACAAGCATTGGGATTGCAATATTCAAGGGAATATAACTACCCAGAATAATCATGTACAGTGATGGATAAATTGAACTGCTCCTATAATAAGAGCAGTTTTTTTATCCGTGATTATGAGGAATGCCTGTTTTGGAACAAAACACATTTCGGTATGTTTTCATCAAGCAAATTTAAATCTACTTGGCCTTCAAAAAGATCATTTTTGGAACGATTTTGACTGTGCGGATTTGTTTTTCTGCCTTGGTTCATGTTGGTAAAATTCCAGAGATCCATCCATGGGAGAGAAAATGATATGACGGATGATGTCTAGACAACTATCTTAAAAATTTGAAAATCACAAAACAAATCACAAAGTTATGATATTTTTAATATAGCTATTAATTTTTGGTCAATGGAAATATAAATAAAAATTATAGGAGGTGCTGTCCATATAAAATAACAGGTTAAAGCAATATTTCGTTGATTTATCACTATTATTTGGAGGAAAGGAAATGACAGAAGGAATGAAATCTGAAATTACCGGAAAAGAAATTTGGACAGTTGAAGAAGGTGAAAAACGGTCGATTGGCGTAATCCATATCGTGCTGACCGCCTTATTGATCGGTATCGGTTTTGTTGTGGGAGCCTTTGGCAGCATTAGCTTCCCCCTCGGTTTTGGTGTGAACTTCTTCTGGACCGGAATCGTTGTCCAGCAGGTTGGAGCAATTTGGTTTGGTGCCTGGGGTGTGATTGCAGGCGCAATTTTCCCATTCTTCTCTAACGCGATCGCAGGAACTCCGTTCTATGTATCTATAGCATACTTACCGGCCAATGCTTTACAGGCATTCCTGCCTGCCTGGGTATTTAGAAAATTCAAACTGGATCCCCGACTGAAATCAGGCAAGGATTATCTGTATTTATTCTTGGCCATGATAGTCTCCAGTATTCTGGGAGCCATGTGGTCTGTGCTGGTCGTATTGCGCGGCTTTGATCTGTTAACAACAGATTCTGTACCGCTGTTCATCTGGGGTTGGTTTGGTGGCAATGTTGTTGCAGGTGTGGTCTTCAACTTTATCATGCTCAAAGTTTTGTCCCCGGTTGTAATCAAAACAACTGCATTTGTAAAGAAATGGTGGGCCTAAACATACAGGTTTAATATCGATAAAGCTCCGTGGTATAGTCTCTTACCACGGAGCTTTATATTGGAATATTTTATATGAACAAAACATTATTGGGGTACGTACCGGACGAATCTCCTATTTATGCGGTTCACCCGTTTGTAAAATTATTTTTCCTTTTAATCGTGAGCTTATTTCCTATGTTTGTGACTGCTCCTGATTGGAATATTGGACTGATGGTTGTAATTATCATATTTATGTGGATCAGCCGCGTGAATATGAGCACTTTGAAGATTTATATTCCAGTAGCGATTTCGATGGGAACGATTATCTTCTTGTCATATACGGTTATGGGAGGCACTCATCCAGAATTTGAGCTATTGGCAAGAGTGGCTGGCGTAAACTTTTATTGGGAAAGAATCAGGGATGCTCTGGTTGTATATTTCCGAGTATTGCCAATGATTTTTACAATGGTATTTTTCTTGAGCACTTCCCGTGAACGAGATGTTATCGTCGCAATGCGCAGCATTAAAGTGCCTTTTGTCGTTACCTATGTTTTTGCAATGTCGCTGCGATCTGCGGGCATGGTATTAGAAGATTTCCATATTGTCCGGCAAGCTGAACAGGCTCGTGGATTTGACCCAGCCGGGAAATCACTGCCGTATAAAATTCGTCAGTATGTTATGTATATGATCCCATTATTTGCGTTGTCACTGCGGCGTTCTGAAGAGTTTACGAATGCCCTTGTTGCTAGAGGATATGCCTTTACGGGGGAGATATCCAAAGTCAAAAGGGCTGATTATATTTTGACGCATTACAGCTATAAGTATTTTGATTATATATTTATAGCGATTATTGGCTTAGCATTTGTTGCCTTGCTGGTATTCCGATATGGATTTGGCTATTTTCAGGTAGATCAATCTTGGTTAATAGGCCTGTTACGGGAAGCAGTAAGCTGAATATAGGAGAGTATAAGTGACCAGCGTAATTGAAATTAAAGATTACACATGGAGATACCTGCATACTGAATCTCCAGCTTTAAACAGCATTAACCTGACTATTGAAGAAGGAAGTTTTGTAGGCATAATTGGCCCTAATGGAGCTGGAAAGACAACATTGGCGTATTCTGTTGACGGTCTTATTCCCGGCCAGTACAACGGTATAAAAAAGGGAACCGTCAAAATTTTTGGCAAAGAGGTTGAATCGTACAAGAAAGGCGAATTACAGCAAGTGGTTGGTGTGGTATTTTCTGATCCAGAAGCTCAATTTACTGCCATGACTGTTGAGGATGAACTGGTATTTGGCATGGAGAATATTGGATTAACAATCCCTGAGATTCGCGAGAGGTTGGAATGGGTTACAGAACTTACTGGTTTGTCGGATCTGCTGTTGAAACCTCCTTATGAGATCTCTGGTGGACAGAAACAGCGGGTTGCTCTCGCAGCCGTTCTTGCCATGAAACCGAAACTATTGATTTTAGATGAACCTACTTCCATGCTGGACCCGGTAAGTCGGAAAAAGATCTTCGAGGTATTGAAGATACTAAAGACTGAAGAGGATAATACTATTGTTGTGATCGAGCACAGCCTCGAAAACCTGGTCCCATTAGCAGATCAGATGATACTAATGGCAGACAGTGAAATCATCTTACAAGACAGAACCAAGGATTTTTTCAAAGAATCTGGCTTGTTGTTGGAAAAAGGAGTTTATCCTCCAGGAGCATTACATTTTTTCCATGAGCTTAGCAATCAGGGATTATACAGGGGTGAATACCCTCTAACTGTTGAGCAGGGAAAGGATTTGCTCCGACAGTTAATTCAATGAAATAGTAAGGATTATTATGACTGAAAAATCACCCTACATTCAAATAAAAGACCTGGGTTTTTCTTACCCAGATGGAACCGAAGCATTAAAGGATATAAGCTTTGAGATTCAAGAGGGCGAGTTCATTGCTCTGATTGGACAAAATGGATCCGGTAAAACAACATTGTCAAAATGCTTAAATGGCCTCTATAAGCCCACAACGGGTGACATTATCGTGGATGGACTAAATACAAAAGAAGGTTCTATTGTTCAGATGGTGAAAAGGGTTGGATATGTATTCCAAAATCCTGACCATCAACTCTTTAACAATACCTGCTGGGATGAAATAGCCTATGGGCCACGCAATATCGAGTTGCCTGATGAAGAAGTCGAGGAGCGAGTTGAAGAAGCCATTGCTGTGGTTGGTCTTCCAAAATATACTCATCAGGAACACCCGTTCTTTCTGTCTAAAGGACTGAGGCAAAGAGTTGCAATTGCGTCAATCCTCGCTTTACGACCCCAGGTAATCATTGTGGATGAACCAACAACAGGCCAGGATGTGAAACAATCACTAGAGATCATGAACTTCCTGCAAGAGCTGAACGAAAAACACGAACATACAATCATTATCATCACTCATGATATGCCGATTGTTGGGATTTACGCCAAGCGTGTTATCGCAATGGCCCAAGCAAGGATCATGGCTGATGGTTTGACCCGTGATGTCTTTACAAAGGCAGATGTATTGGAAAAGACATTTCTTGCACCACCACAAATCACTCAACTAGCCCAAGCAGATCCATCCTTGGGATTTAACCCTGGAACTTTGACAGTAGATGAAATGGTAGATCAATTCAAGGAACTGACGAAATAATCAAAATCAAAATAAGTTTGTTCAAAAAAAGCCGCTTACAGCTCGTAAGCGGCTTTTTTTATTAATTTCTCTATCATTCCAACGTGTTTACCTATTTAGTAAAATAGTCACGATAAACTTAAAGATCGATCACCTGTGTTTCCTTTCCATCCAGATATAAATATATCTTGTACTGGCCGGTAGGCCAGAAGTTGCCCGCGTTCTCCAATTTGAAAATTATGGTGGCTGAAGTTGGAATGACATCTTCGATCTTGATCACGAAATTTTGATCTGATCGGTTGGTCTCAACCGCGACCCAACTGGCTTTAAGCACCGTGTCAGGAGTTGGTTGATCCAGCATGACAATGCAATAGAAGATAGCCCTTGCGTCATATTTCTCGGTTGGTTGAGTCCCTTCTGAGTCGAGAAATAAACCTGCGGAGGATATCGCAGTTGAGTTATCAGCAGAACCACAGCTGCTGATAATAACCAGAAATATTAAAAGAATTAATAATAATTTTGTTTTCATGGAAATTCTCTAGAAACGACTTAATTTTCCTGGCGATTCGAAATCCAACTAGTGAGGCGCATAATTACCCATAGAACTCCCGCCAGAGCGAAAACAGCAAGATAATCGATCACAGGGATCCAGGTAACCTGATGGATCATGGTAATGTCCCTTCTGTTGTAAACAAATAATGCCAGAGCAATATAGGTCCCCAGGAAGGTCCACCGCAGCCACTTTGAAAGTTTTACCCCATGCATTTGAGTGACAATAAAAACACCACCAAAACCGAATGCAAACATTGGCCACATATCATTGCCCTGCATAATTGCTACAAGAGTACCATGAACAAGGACGGCAACTTCCTGGAATAACATCCACCAGCGATTAACGTGAATCCTGGTAAAGAAGAGGCTGCCCTGAAGCAAAAGCAGGAACATGTATAAGAATCCGATCAGGTGTCCGCTGGTGGCGATTGTGGGGTGGTACCAGAAAGTGTAGACTGTTGCCCAGGCAAAGAAATAACCATGATATTTTCGGGCAAAACGGATCAGGTCTTTTGGGAGAGGGGCTGGCTTCCCAAAAAATATTCCTCTTGTGCGATTCTCCATCAATAATACCCATACCAGCAAGATGATCACAGATATTTGTGAGCTCCAAATGGATACGTCCTGGGCCAGTCCGTCATACCAGAGATGGGTTTGCAGCACGCGTAGCAGGATAAAAAAGGCGTTAACAGCCAGGGCCGCATAGTTGACCAGATGCATTTTTGTGCTGTATTTCTTCACTTTTGTTTGGGCATAATAGATCAAACCCCAGAAAGAGAATTGATGCAGCAGGTAAAAACCCCAGGCTGTTGCCCTGGTCCAGAAGGTAGGGTTGGGCAGCTTCCAGTAATACCAGGAAGCTCCTTGATCTGGTGCGAGTTGGATAGAATCGAGCTTAGGACCCAGAAACCAGATTAGAATAACGAAAGCTAGGCTGCCAAATATTCCTATCATTAAGGCAGTTATATCCTGGCGCGATATTGTTTTCTCATTTGAAGAGATTTTTTCATTATTCATGCTTTACTGCTCCGTTATTTGTGTATATATTATTTTCAAACCAAGTTATGATCTGGTTCGCCTGGGGACCTAGAATATCTGCGAGAGCGGTACTAAACGTAATCAGATAGCCAGTTAGGGATTCGTCCTTGAATTTTCTCGTGCTGATCAGCCCTGAAAGCCAATCCAGGTTATATTTCAGATAACTGAGATCTCCCAAGGTGAGAGCAGCCGAAATATCCTGAATCAAGTTCTGATTTGCTTCATAGATTTCAATGGTGTTATATGGTATTTGAGTTGGTGGCAGAGTAGCCCAGATGACATTATCCAGCTCGGGGCGGATTTTATTCAATAGTTTAACTAATTCCTGATCCTGGGGTGGGTGGGGATCGTTATTTTCTCTGGGTATATGTCTTTTCACTAAATCCTCTATTATCGTGATTGACTTTTGAAGGTCATTGCCCAGATATGTACCTGGAAGACCGGCTGCAAGATTTGGAATTTGATTAAAGACCTCTCCTCCAAAAGCTGCCGGAATATGGTTTTTGAGAACTAAATTCAACATTCTCAACATTGAGGCGGACGTATAAAGTCTGGATGAGTTCATAATAACCAGATCTGGTTTGACATTCTCGATCATTTGGCCGAGTTGGTAAATTGGTACATTGGCTCCCAGGTAGAGCACATCCCAACCACGATGTTTTAGCAGCAGTGTAAGCATTAAGATAGCAATTGTGTGTTGTTCATCTGGAGGACAGCCGATCAAAATGCGCTTAGTGTGTACGGGGTTTGGAGCTGCGGTGATCAACGTCTGGATTTTTTTGATCGCAATTTCTGACATAAAATGCTCTTGCTGGACAGTCGCAGCGCCTGCATACCAGAGCTGCCCTATCTGGTTCAGAGAGGGTAAGATCACTGAAGAGAAAGCAGTTTCTAAAGAAAATTGGGCAAATGCCAAGGATAGTACCTGATCTGCATGGGGTTCATCAAACTCAATACAGTATTCAATCCATTTCTTTTGCAAACTTTCGAGGGTATCATCGTTCTCGTCAATTTGAACTAGTGTATCTGCTGGCCTGAGTTGGTGTTTATCTATGAGAGGATCAATCCCCGAATTGACAAGATCTTCCCAATAATTTACCGCCTGACTGATGCGCATGCCTTCTTTTTGCCTGGCCAGAAGCCACTTTATGGTAGACAAGTCGTGGTCAGAATATAATCTGTGCCCACCATCAGATCGAGCGGGGAGGGGCAGATGATATCGGCGCTCCCAGGCCCTTATAGTGTCTGCCTTCAATCCGGTTTCCTGAACGATTAGATTAAGGTTGTAACGCGGTTTATTTGAAATGGCCATATAATCCCCAAATTTGAATTCTCTAAATTCTATATTAAAATCAGAAAAATGTCAAGATAAACAATGAAATATATTGACAAAAGGTGAACGATAGTGTAATCTGGGTCTCGTCTGTGTATTACAAAATGTTAGAACTAAAATATCTTTGGAGAACTAAATGGCAATCCGTATTGTTACAGATTCTACGTGTGATCTTCCTGTATCGCTAATTGATGGCCTCGGTATTACGGTAATTCCGTTATATATCAATATCGGCGACCAGGGTTATTTGGATGGGATAGATATTTCCCGGCAGGAATTCTATTCCCAATTGGCAGATTATCCATCTCACCCCACTACGGGCACACCTGGTACTGCTGCTTTTACAAATGCTTTTGATATCCTGGTTGATGAAGGTGTAGAGGAAATCATTTCTATTCATATATCAGAAAAATTAAGTGCGACTATTGATGTGGCGAGGACGGCTGCCCGGGAATATCAAAGAGCCAGGGTGACTGTCATAGATTCTGGTCAATTATCGATTGGAACAGGATTCCAGGTTGAGTTGGCAGCGAGAATGGCTATCGATGGCAAACCGTCAGATGAGATCATACTAGCATTGGACAACCTCAGAGCCAGAACCTTTGTGACAGCCAGGTTGAATACGCTGGAATTCCTGCGCCGCAGCGGGCGCATGAACAGGTTTATGACTGGTTTAGGAAGTTTGATCCAGCTGAAACCGATTTTGACAATGAGAGACGGTAAACCGGGATCTGATCGAGTAAGAACTTCAATCAGGGCTGAAAAAAGATTAATATCTTTGCTGGAAGCCCGTATCCCTTTAGAAAGATTCGCATTGGTACACACAAATGCCCATGTGAAAGCAGAGGCATTTAAAAAGAAAATTGAAAAATATTTACCTGAAGGTGAGATATTCTCAATGGATATCACGCCTGTTATCGGTGCCCATTTGGGTCCGGGTGCGGTCGGTTTTGCAATAGTTACAAAAATGTAGAAAGCAACAAATAACTATAACTAAGGGAATGAAAAAATGGCTAAAGAGAATGTACGATCCTATATTGGAATCCTGTTAATCGCGCTGCTGGGTCTTGGTGTTGCTTTGGCTGGCAGTCAGGGAGGTTACAGGGTAGGAGGATTGCCAATTTACGGGCTGGTTGTTGGATTAGCCTTTGTGATCCAGTGGGCTGTTTTTATTCACGCCTATCGCAACAAGACAGAGATGTATTTTGACCTGACCGGAAGTGTCACTTATATCACAGTAATGATAGTAGCTGTAGTCTTTTCTCCGGATAAGGACTTTAGATCATGGTTAATGTTGGGCATGGTTTCTATTTGGGCTTTTCGACTGGGTACATTCTTATTTAAGCGAATTAAAGATGCAGGTGAAGATAGGCGATTCCGGGAGATCAAAGAATCTTTCCCGAGATTCCTGCAAACCTGGACCCTACAAGGTTTATGGGTCACCTTTTCTCTGGCTGCGGCCCTGGTAGTTGTTACCTCGCAGAAGAGGATAGCTTTTGATGTCTTCGCAGTGATGGGTATTTTGGTATGGATCTTTGGTTTTGGAATGGAAGCTATTGCGGATAGGCAAAAAAGCATCTTCCGACAGAACCCGGAAAATGGAGGGAAATTCATCCAATCTGGTTTATGGTCCTGGTCCCGGCATCCCAATTACTTTGGTGAAATTGTGCTCTGGATTGGTGTGATGATCATTGCTTTACCTGTGTTAGCTGGTTGGCAGTGGGTGGCCTTGATATCGCCTGTATTTATCACGATATTGCTGACCCGCATCAGCGGTGTTCCTATGCTTGAAAAACGGGCCGATGAAAAATGGGGTGGCCAGGCTGACTATGAGGATTACAAAGCCAACACCTCAGTCCTGATTCCCTTACCTCCAAAAGGAAAATGATCATGATTTTACAGATAATTAAAATTATCGGGGGTGTAGCTACCATAATAACCGGCCTGGTTTCTTTGTTCTGGCCCATGAAAGTTCCTGGTTTTACAGGATTGGAGCCGGTTGGCGGTAGAGGTATCACTGAGATCAGAACCATACTGGGAGCATTATTCGTAGGACTGGGAGGGGCTGTTATCTACTACAACACCAGGGAAGCTTATCTCATCCTGGGAATCACATATCTGGCTATGGCTTTGGTGCGGGGCATATCCATCCTGGTGGATAAATCGGCCGTATCCTCAAATATCATTAGTTTTGTTGTTGAGCTTATTTTTGGTATTTTGCTGGTTTTATAAGGATTGAATATGAATATTGCGAAATTGATTGCAGCGCTGGGCATTTTAGCCATGACTGGAGTATTGATTTTTGGATTTACTGTGGGCGATTTTGGATCAGATGGTGGAGAAATTGTCCAAAATCCATGGGGAATCGTCTCCCTGGTGGATTTGTACACTGGGTTTATCCTGTTTTCAGCTTGGATTATCTTCAGGGAGGGTCTAAACCTGCGCTCAATTATCTGGGTCCTATTAATGATGATGCTTGGTTTTTTCACCGCCAGTCTATATGCCCTGATCGCACTGTATCAGAGTGAAGGGGATTGGCAAAAATTCTGGATGGGAAATCAGGTAAATGAATAAAATCAAAGAGCTCCAGGAAGAAATAAAAACTGTATTTACCGGCAGGGGGATTAAAATTCTTGATGTTGTAGTGCCCTTGGTGATCTTTCTGGCGATCAATCCTTATTTCGGTATGGTCCTTGCCTTAGGTTCAGCGGTTGGTTCAGCTGTTATTTTTTTCTTGATCAGGGTGTTTAAGAAAGATAAATTGTACTATACACTGAGTGGATTAGTGGCCGTCCTTTTTGCAGCCGGTTTCGCTCTGATTAGTGATTCGGATGTAGGTTTTTTTATTCCAGGATTAATTTCAGGGGCAGTGACCGTCCTGCTGTGTGTGTTAAGTATATTAATCAAGCGGCCCCTGGCAGCATTATCCAGCCATCTCACACGCCGCTGGCCGCTTTCTTGGTACTGGCATCCCCGGGTACGTCCCGCATATAGTGAAGTAACCCTTTTCTGGGGAGTGGGTTTTGCGGCAAGGCTTGGGTTGGAATTCTGGTTATATCTTGAAGGTGCAGCAAATTCCCTGGGTTTGATCCGGACACTGATGGGGTGGCCGTATACTGTCCTGTTATTGATTATCAGCTACCTCTATGGTGTTTGGAGGTTGGGACAATTGTCTGGACCCAGTGTAGATGAATTGATCTCTGGCTCACCCCCCCCCTGGAACGGTCAGCTGAGAGGATTTTAATCCTGGATTACCTGAGAAAAGGTACAATAAACCGTATGGGAAAAGTTGCTCTGAACGTCCCCGCACCTGATTTCAATCTTAAGGATTTTCTTGGTACTAGTTTCAACCTTTCGAAATACAGGAATAAGAATAATCTACTCCTAGTCTTTAACCGCGGATTCACTTGACCGTTTTGCCAAAAACATATGGCGCAGTTGCGCGATGATCATGAAAAGTTTGAAGAATTGGATACAGCTATTCTTGTTATTGGTCCTGAGAATTCAAAAGCCTTCCAAGTCTACTGGACCAAAAATAATATCCCCTTTGTTGGGCTCCCTGATCCCAAACATCAGGTGTTGAAACTTTATGGCCAAGAAATTAAACTATTTAAGCTTGGCCGCATGCCGGCCATGGTAATTGTAGACAAATCCGGACAGGTGCGATTTGTCCACTACGGACACTCGATGTCTGATATTCCGGCAAACCAAGACGTGCTTGAAACACTTACAGAGTTAAATAGTGGCTTAAATAATTAATGGCATCGATCTGGTGGATCCG
>Ga0209013_10003431_pt1 | contig 14094 bp, 14 predicted proteins | sample Cruoilmetagenom2_FD_187291 | JGI IMG/M metagenome (GOLD analysis project Ga0209013, IMG submission 187291) | Oil polluted marine microbial communities from Coal Oil Point, Santa Barbara, California, USA - Sample 2 (SPAdes) (version 2) | ecosystem: Environmental > Aquatic > Marine > Oil seeps ... | reverse complement strand
TGAGGCGAATAGCAGAGCTATTTAACGAAAATTCACGGAAATTTGGGCCGATTCTTTCGGTTTTGCAGTAGATTCGGAATTCTCCGACAGGCTCCTAGTCATCCACAAAGTGCATTTTACGATGATCGCTGCCCAGGAAGAAGTTAATCCATGAGGAGGTTTTGTTAAGCTGAGAGTTTCTAGCAGGAATTGGGGGTGCGCTAAAGGTAACGTGCTGCGAAACTCCTTTCATCTGCTTGTAAACCCTTACCCAGAAACAGAGTTTTTTGTCCGGGAAAACTTCACAATAACCATTTATACTGCCGCCGCAGGGGCCGTTTACCATTTTTTTGGGGCATCCTGACTGGTAACAGAGAAATCCGCAGGAATAAAGCGCACAGTCCCCACACATTTTGCAACCGTAAAGTATGCCCTTGGAGAGAAATTCCAGAAGCCAAATGGATGAATTCCAGAATTTGCGATCATTGCAGAAAAGGCAAAAGCGGCCTGTCATCTTAAAAAGAGGCCCCCTGGGTAGATAAACCATCCAGTCAACAAAATAGCTGAAGGAGTACATGGGATAGGGGAAATGTTTTGGCTCCACCGGGGACGGTTGATTGTTGTTGAGTCCCAGTCGAGAATCTTTTTGGAAATAATAAAATGAAGAATCGGAATAATCCAGATCGACCAGGAAATTCCGCCAGTCGGACTGAAATCCCTCTGCTTCATCCAGTACCTGTTTTACTGCTGAAAAGTCGGACGAATTCCCCCCGATAAGAGTTCCATGGTACCCAAGCCCTTTTAACACAGCCAATGTCTTTGCAGTCCGGGTGAACTGTTTTTCTTTTGCCTTTTGGGGCTCATTCTCTTCCCGGGCCAGAGTCTGCAGCAACCGGTCCGGCATCTTGACTCCAGGGATGTTTCCTTCCTGGATAAATTGTGTTGTTTGTTGGTCTGCAATAAAAATATTTGCCACCAGGGGGACAGTGATATTCTGCAGGGTGCAAAAACGCACCAATTCATCAAATTTGCGCATGTCATATCCCAGCTGCGTCATAACAAAATCAGCGCCCACTTCTATTTTTCGTTTGAGTTTTTCATATTGCCACACCTGTTCGCTCTCAAGTGACTTGAAAGGTGAAACAGCACACCCTTTGACAATATTTTGAGTCTCACCAGTAACATTCGGGGACTCAGGGGATTTTTTAAGGCCTGCAGAAATTCCCAACTCATCCAGCAGCATGAGCAGTTGCACACAGTCAAGATCAAAAACGGGTTTTGTTTGTTTGCTATCAGGCATTGCCGGGTATTCACCCGAGACAAACAGGAACTGCTCGACACCTATTTGGAAATATTGCTGCAGCTTTTCTATAACAGTGTTTTTATCGTAAAAGGTTAATGCCAGAGAAATAATGGGTTCACCTCCGGCAGCAAGAATATCCTCTGCCAGTTGCAGTGATGGTGTTTTCTGAGGATGTGCAGGGTGATCGGAAAGAAAAAAGCTGCATATGCGGCCATCGTCCAATGCTTCCTCCACACAATTCATGAGGGAATTGTGTGGCTGTCCCGCAGCCGCATAGTGAGGCAGCAGGTTAAGACATACAGGAAAGGAAGTGCTTAAGGTGAGTTCTTTAAAAAAATTCATCCCAACGCGAGATAATAGAGTAATAATAATAAGTATACTGCATTAACCTGTTGAATGAACGAATTTTTTTCTATATCTTTCATTTCCACCTGACCTATGCCGACTTTAAGAAGAAAAAACTTTAACCAAACACCTGGAACCAGAACTGATCCATGAATGTCACTGAGCTGTTCAATACAACCTGGCCGTACCTGGTAACACTGGCTACCTTTTGTGTAATCCTGGCCACCGCTGTACATATCCTTTTAAAAAAGCGGAATACCAGGGCGGCAGCAGGCTGGCTTGGCCTCGTCTGGTTCGTGCCGGTTCTGGGGGTCTGCCTGTACTGGATGTTCGGGGTGAATCGGATAAAACGGCGTGCCAGGCTGCGTTTAGTTGATAAGCAGACAGTGCTTCTGCCGGATAAGAAGGCGGCAGTAACCCCTGCCTTTATCGAGCAGATTTTCGGCAGTGTTGACAAAAGCGGCTTGGTGCAGTTGAGCAAAATGACGGAAAAACTAACCCGTCAGCCCCTGATCCAGGGCAACATGGTCACGCCCCTGGTCAATGGGGACCAGGCTTTTCCGCGCATGCTGTCATGTATCACGGAGGCACAGCATTCCATTACGTTTTGCAGCTATATCTTTGACAATGATTCATGGGGCAGCAGGTTTAAGGTTGCACTTAAGGATGCGAAGGAGCGAGGGGTGGAAGTCAAGGTGCTTATTGACGGCGTTGGAGCACGCTATTCCTTCCGGCCGATGACCCGGAGGCTGCGCAGGGAGGGTCTTGATGCGGCCGAGTTTATGCGGACAATCCTGCCCTGGCATTTTCAGTATTTCAACCTGCGCAACCATCGTAAAATCCTGGTGATTGACGGCAGTGTCGGCTTTACAGGCGGTATGAATATCAGGGATGGCAATTGCCTTGCCGACGACCCCAGCCATCCGGTTCAGGATATTCACTTTTTTATAAAGGGACCTGTGGTGGCTGAATTGCAGCGCTCCTTTGCCGAAGACTGGTCGTTTACTACCCGGGAAATATTAGAAGGTGAAAAATGGTTTCCGCACCTTATTACCCAGGGTAACGGAGTGGCGCGTGGCATATCAGACGGACCGGACGAGGATTTTGATAAGCTGCGTATGGTCATCCTGGCGGCACTGGCTACGGCCCAGGAGTCGATTCGTATCGTTACTCCATATTTTCTGCCCGATGCTGAGTTGGTTTCGGCCCTGCGCATTGCCGCACTCCGTGGCCTGGAGGTGGAGATACTCCTGCCTGCCAGCTCCAATCTCAGGATGGTAAAATGGGCTTCAGACGCCGGACTGGAAGAACTGCTGAGGCAAGGATGCAGGATATTTCTGACCCGGCCACCCTTTGACCATTCCAAGATAATGGTGGTCGACCATTCGTGGGTACTGTTGGGTTCGGCTAACTGGGACTCCCGGAGCCTGGCGCTTAATTTCGAGTTCAATATGGAATGTTACGACTTCCAGTTGGCGGAAAAAGTGGAGACGATTATGCAGGAAAAAAAATCCACTGCCCTTGAACTGACTTTGGAGGAAGTTCTTTCAAGAAACATTCTTGTTAAGCTGCGCAACAGGTTCTTCCGCCTGTTTTCTCCCTATCTCTAGAGCAAATTCACACTTTCTTGCAATTAAATTAACAAGAGGGCTTGAAATTAGTTTGCATAAGTAATATACCTATCCGGGTTAGGTATTTTTACCTATGAACTAAAAGGGCAATGTTTCATGTTTACTGATGCAACAAGCAGGGTCAGATGAAAAAAGGAGGTGGCAACTAAAAAAAATCCATAGAAAATTGGCCAAATTTCTATGGATAAATATATTCCTTGCTTCAAAAAGTTACGGCCTTATTTTCAATAAGGAGATTGTCCATGGGATCCCGAAGCAATTTGCACTGTTGGGAAATTATGCAGTGTAAAAGTCAAGACACCTGTCCAGCCAAAAAAAATCCTGAAAAACCATGCTGGAAAATTGCCAGTGAATCTGATGATTACCGGAGGGCCAATAACATTTGCAGGGATTGTATTGTGCATGTGCTCAAAGCAGGCAATTCTGTTTTATCCAAACAGGAAATCAAAAAAGTAATGAATAAAAAGCCTAAAAGGCAAGTTGTAAACTGGCACATGGATATCGAAGGCTTGCAGCATGAGCGTTATTAACGCCCTTAGCCTCCTCCCCCCCTAAAATCGATATCTACGCAATTTATATACCTTCAATTAATCCTGAAAAGTTAAGGCCTGCTGGATGAAGACCCCCTCCTTGATCCCAAGGAGGGGGTCTTTATTTGGCGGGTTCATTTTCGTCAGTGCTAACGCTTAAAATTTAAAGAACCTTTTTTTGCCGAGATGATAAATATTAGGTATAGTTAGTTAATTTATTGGAGAAAATAGATTTTCCACCTATTCTGCAACCGTTTTTAGAAATCTTATGGTTTGTCGGAATCGCAGATAGGGAACGAAGTGAGACTTCGAAAAGCACGATTACGACACGTATAACGTTTATAATATGTTGATATCATTGAGGCGCTTTTGCTGGTTTATAAGATCATCAAGGTTTGAACTATGACACAGAATGAAAAGTTGGCAGGTTTTTATCAGGAGCATCTTCCCGGGGGCGTAATTGACGGCACAATGTTGAAAGGGCCCTGCCCGTTTTGCAGCGATAAAGAGGACGGCGAGGCTGGCACTATAGTTGTTTACCTGGGTGCGAGAAGTTATTTTGCAGGATATTTCCGCTGTCAGAACCGCTGTGTGCCTGGAGGGTTTGCACCTCATTTTGCCAGGCTCAGTGGCTTGGATCCTGCAACGGTTCCCGGCTATGATCCGGATCGGGAACCCTATGCCCAGTCAGTGAAGTTTCCAGGTGGCACGATTAACCAGGATATCAATAAATATCAGGACAAGCTTACTCCAAATATCGAGGCATATTTTGCCAGAATCGGAGTGGGCACCGACACACTGAAAGAACTGAAGATCGGCTATAATGGCCGCTATATAGTCTATCCGTATTTTATGCAAAACGGCAAATGCTATACAGCTCAGTGCATTATGCCGGAAGATGAAAGCGAACGGTTCTGGCATGGTGATCAATCATTTGCCACCAACGGTCTACAGATTTTTAATATCAATGATATTGACTATTGTGAAGATGGCGCCCTGTTCGTGGTGGAAGGTGAGCAGAATCTCCTCTGCCTGCGTGATCTGGGTTTTCCCGGTATTGCGGTGCCAAGTGCAGCCGACCTGGGCAGTATTGATATCAGGCGATTTGATTATATAAACACGGTAATCATGGTGATGAACCATTCCCCGGAATCAGTTGAGGCAGCCCGTGCCTTTGCTGAGCAGGTGGGTTTTAAGGTCAGGTTGCTGCAGTGGCCCTCCCAGTTTAAACGGGGTTTTAATCTGGCCCAGCTTGCAGATGAAAATCTGGAGAATTTTAAAGCTGAAGTGACCCGGATGGTTAATGGTTCCCGGGCGTTTTCTCCTTTTCGTTCCCCGAGTCACGAGTATGACATGTTTCTTGGCAACATCGAACGCCAGCTCTCTGAAAGCTATCGGTCCCTGAATACCGGCATGACCCGCTACGATGAGGCTGTTGGCGGTATATACGGCATTAACATAATCGGCGGACCACCCAAGGCCGGCAAGTCCTGCCTTGGTATACAGTTGGGGACCGAGATAGCCAGAAAGAAAATGCCGGTACTCTATTATGATTTTGAAAACGGTCCCCAGAAGATATATCAGAGGACATTATCCCGTTTAAGCAGAGTGGGGGTGGATAAAATTGTGTCCACCGAACTGACGGATGAAGAAAAAAGCCGCCTTGAGGCCGCTCAGGGTGAACTGCAAACCATGCTGCAGTTTTTCCGGGTGGTGAATGACCGGCAGATAAACCCTTCTGTCATGCGGCGGCATATTGATTTTCTGCGTCATGAGACAAGAAGGGATGACACCATCGTAGTGATTGACAGCCTCCATAAGCTGCCGTTCAAGGATTTTTCTGAACGGAGGACCGGGATAAATGCATGGCTGAGGGAACTGGAATCCATACGCGATGAACTGCAGGTCGGCTTCCTTGTCATGTCAGAGTTGACCCGCCAGGAAAGCGGCCGTTACGACGGGGTTCCACACATGGGGCTTTTTAAGGATTCCGGCGATATAGAATACACGGCTGATAATGCCATGATTTTTCTGCCCGAGTGGGAGCCGATCGATATTAAGGAAGAAACCGAACGTGTTAATTCATTATGGCTGGTGGCCAGCCGTGAGAACAGTCCCGGCTTGATTGCAAGATACCACCTGGATTTTCCCTTCTGGGGTTTCTCGGAGATAGAAGAAAATTAAATACAAAGCTGTCTGTATCTGTAGTCAAAACACGCCTTAATATCGCAATAATATTATGAGGCGTGTTTTTATTACAGGTTAATGTCCTGCATCGTGATGCCATTCAGGCAGCAGAACAATTGAGTTAGGGTTGAATCCCTTCTTTTGCTGATAATCCTTATCCTCTTTAGTTTGGGCCCTGTAGCACATGCGTTTGCAGAAAGCGCTATACAATGCCATTGTTTTAAAAACCGGGGCTATAATCCAGCCGACAGGGTTGCGGATGAAATAATTGGTGAATTCTACCGGATTAAGCCTGAAGAGATTAGCAGACTAAGGTTGTCCGGCCTGAATGAAAAGGCAATAAACCTGGTTTTTATCCTTGCCCATGCCGGGGAACAGCAGCCGGAAGTATTGCTGGAGCAATACAGAAAACAGGGTAAAAGCTGGAGTGAAATTGCCCATAATTTAGGTTTTGAACCCACTGCAGCAGGCAAACTGATCCAGGTTTATCCGGCCAGGCAAATAACCGAATAAATCATTGTTTTTGTAAAATAAGCATGGAGAGAGTCAGGCCCCCCTATGCACCCACGCATGAAAAGAGAGCAGAAAACTGTAGAATACATGATCGGTATTCACTGCAGGGATCATCACCATACCAGGGGGGAACACCCCACAAGGGGGTATAAACTCTGCCACGAATGCAGGGAGCTTGTGGAATACGCACGATTCCGGCTTAAAAACTGTCCGTTTCAGGAAAACAAGACAACATGCGGCAACTGTCCAATTCATTGTTATAAGCCGAAGATGAGGGAAAAAATACGTAATATCATGCGGTATGCCGGACCCCGAATGATATGGCATCATCCCCTGCTTGCCATCGGGCACATGATTGACGGCAGGAAAAAAGAACCGGGACCGAAGAAAGAGAAATGAGTGGGTGGCTAAATAAAAAAAGTCTTCTGATATTTGGATTGCATGTTGCTGTTATCGCTATAGGAATAGCAGCATTTTTAGGTTTTTATAGAAAAAACAATAATGTGTTGAAAATAGTACAATATCCTGATCCCGTCCTGCGTCAAATTTCAGAGCCGATAGACCATATTGATAACCATATAGTTTCTTTAAGTAATCATATGATTGCCACTTTACATTATCGGACAATGATTGATTTATTTGCAAAAAGTTCATTACCAAGAGGTTTGGCCGCACCGCAGGTTGGCATATTGGAGAGACTGATTGTCTGCGGTTTAAACGGGGAAATTAAAGTATTGATTAATCCTCAAATACTGGCAAAGGAAGGGGTGTATTCAGCTAAAGATGATTGCATGTCCGTCCCGAAGGGTGACAATAAAATTATTAAACGCTCTGCATATATAAAGTTAAAGTATAAAGGGTTGGACAACAGGGAAAGAACCCTGATAGCAAGAAATCATGACGCAGCGTTACTGGAACATGAAATTGATCATCTGAATGGGGTGCTTAATATAGATTATTGGGCAGATGGCCATGCTTTATCATCGATTGCCCGTTGATTTGCTTTACAGCAGTTATACAACCAGCCTGATGCTATTTGAATCAGTTTTCTGACAGGTCGGAATCTTCACAGGCACATTTAATCTCTTCTGAGGGGCAGGCAGAGGTTTTTTTAAAAAATACTCAAACAGACATTGTATAATCATTAGAACCTTTTCCCTGGCGAATAAGTTCAATGAATTTGACTGCCAGGGAGGGGTCCCACTGACCAGAGTCTTTTTCCCTTTCAAATATATCGAGCGCAATGTTCTCACTCATTGCATCCCTGTATACCCTGTTGCTGGTCATGGCATCCCAGGCATCTGCTATGGCCACGATGCGGGCAAGGAGCGGGATGTTTTCGCCGTTCAGGCCGTCCGGGTAGCCTGTGCCGTCCCACCTTTCGTGGTGGGAACGCGCAATTGCTGCAAAGTGATCTGATGTTTCCAGGGAGTCTAATATCTCTGAAGTCAGCGTGGGATGCTTTTTGATGATCTCAAACTCGGAGTCATCCAGGTTGCCCGGTTTTTTCAAAATGTCATCCGGTATACCGATCTTGCCGAGATCATGCAGTAAGGCACCCTGGCTCAGGGACCTGAGTTCCTCTGTATCAAGGCCGAGATGCTCGCCGAGCAACATTGAGTATTTTGTGACGTTTAATGAATGGCTGGACGTATTGTTATCTCTTGCTTCCAGAGCTTTTGCGAGTGCGAACAGTATGCCCATGTGTTCTGACGGTTTCAGGCCTGCTTTATTGCGGCTGTACAGTTTTATGTCTAGCAAAGCCTGCAACAGAACCAGGCTTCATCATACAACATGTAGTTATAGTAAAATTAAAGTATACACTATATAGCATACATATTTTATTATGGGCAACAGGAAAATGTGAAAAAAAGAAAAAACACGATCTTTTTTTCAGCCTGCTATGTAGAGGGCAATGTATCCTTTAGGAAAATATCCGGCTTGACCAATGTCAGAAAACAGGCAGAAGATATTCCGGCTGCGCCAAACACCATGCACATGACCATAATCTGGTATCGGGCTGCTATGAGAGGTGACACCCCGGATAATATCTGGCCGGTCATCATGCCGGGGATGGAAACAAGCCCCACGGCAAACAGTGAATTGGTAATGGGGATGAGGGATGCCCTGAAAGCAATATTGCGTGCCTTCTCATATCCGACATTCCTGTCAATCTCCGCTTCCAGCCTGTCTGCGGCAAGGCTTACGCTGTTCATCGCATTGGCAAAGATCATACCGGCAAGAGGAATAAAATAGCTGGGTAAATACCAGGGTGCAAGATTTAAGACAAACTGGGTAACGAGAATCAAGGTTATACCCCCTCCTATTATCAGGGAAAGAAGGGCTTTCGGGTAGAGGAGCAGCTGTTTGTTTCTAATGGTGCGCAGGGAGATCCAGCTGGCGATAAAAACCATAACCGTCACAATTGTCAGGATGACCCAACCGCTATTTGAGTCAAAAATGTACGACAGGAAATATCCTATCAGCAAAAGCTGAACCAGCATGCGGGAAACAGCATAGAGACTGTTCCTGTATCCCTGCGACCAGAGGTAATGGATCACAATGACCGCAACAACAGGAATAAAAGCAAGGGCCAGGTTTATAACGGGTATGACTTGGATTGTATTTTTCATGGGATGTGTGACCTGACAGAATTAAGGATTACAGCAGCGATATAGTGCAGCTTAACAAATGGACAGAGTATATCACGAGTGTGGAGAAAAGGATGCAATATTGTTATTGCGGGAGGATACTTTGGAGAAAGTCCCACATAAAAATGCCCTGCAAAAAGCAGGGCATTTTTATGTGGTCTGTTGCTGAATATTATAATTTTACAACATTTGCAGCAGCGGGGCCTTTAGCGCCATCGACAATGTCGAACGAAACGCGTGCACCCTCATCAAGGGATTTAAACCCATCTGCCTGAATGGCTGTGTGGTGAACGAATACGTCTTTGCCACCATCTTGCTCGATAAAACCAAAACCCTTAGCATCATTAAACCATTTTACTGTACCTTCTGCCATCTTGTACTACTCCTCTATTACGGGTTCCTTTGGGAACCACTCATTAATAGGGCCCCGGTGAATCTCAGGATAAACCGGGTTGGCAGTCTTGTTATTGCAAGCCCTAAAAACAAAAAAACCGCACTTTCTTAATCGATAAGTGCGGTGTGTCTTCTGTAATTACTGACTACAAACATTTACTGCACGTGAACTTTGTTAAACATAAACACTAATATAACTAATAGCAATATATTCTTTTAAATAGACAAATAAATAATACCACAACTCCAGTCCTGCCTGTTTTTCTTATGCTGTTCCAATTGAAATGTTTATTCTCATCCGCGTTTGTTTAATTGTTTATTTACTTTATTAATAAGGTCATCACAGCATCCGGACACCTCGAAATTCAGGTTGTCGATGGTTTGCCCCCTGACAATGATGGAAGGTTTTTCGCCATGCGCGGGGCAGCAGATTGACGCTAAAGAGTCGTTTGTTTTTTCTCTGATATGTTTCAAAAAAAGAATATCCAGGGCATCCGTCATGTCGTCCGGCTGCACAATTTTTCCATTGATTTCAAATGAGATATCAACCATTCTTGCCTCCTGAATGCAGTCATTCCCCACCGTATATAAGAAGAAAAGCCGTTAGCAGATAGTATCTAAGGTGCCACAATGTGGTATGCTATATGTTTATAGCACAGGGGTAGTGCCATAAACAACCTAAAAATAAAAACAGGGAAGTATTTCGGGTTATAAGGGGTGCGGATGGGTTGAATTATTTATTTAATTTGAAGCGTTTGGAGATGGCTCGTTCTTCTTAATGTCGTCAAGCAGTTCCGCAAGTTGTATGCCGTCAACAAGGTTAATCGGCCTGCCTATGGCAAAGCGGCGGGCATTTTTAGTGAAGATGCCGGTTGTCAAAAGAAAAATGCCGCTGGCCTGTTTTTCATGCATGAGGGCGGAGAGTTTTTTCACTTCCCGCAGGCCGACTTTTCTGTTCCGCCAATACCTGGACTGCAGGAGGTAGAGGTTGGCGCTTTTGCGCAGAACAAGGTCAACACTGGCATCAGAGGTATAGGGATCGTTTTCCATGATCTGGTATCCTGCCAGTCCGTAGGCTTCAGCCACCTTATCCTTTAATTCCGGCCATGAAAGATCCTTAATTGCCTTGATATCTTCCCTCAGTTCATGCAGCTTTTTCTTCTTGTTGGACTTGAGAAACGAGAAGGTAACAGGTGCCAGGAGAGCCAGTGCAACCACCGGCGCAAACACAGGGCCAAGTGAAACATGGGCCTCATTGACAAGGAAGCCTTGATTTTCAAAGTAGGGAATACCGTATTGTAGAAAAAGATAAAAAGAAGCAGACAGACTGACACTGATCCACCAGGGAATCTGAGCCAGGAAATCAAAAAAATTTAAGTCTTTTCTCATGTAATTCTCTCCACTTGGAGTTGGGTCCTCATGGTAAAGGCAAATGGGCTGGGACCAGGCGCGGTGCAAAAAAATGCTGCCACAAAGTGGCATTGTAAATATGTAATATAGCATGTTGAAAACGACTTAAACAACGAAAAAATTGTGCTGCTTTTAAAAAAACGTAGATGCAAGCAAATGGCGCTTTTGCGAGGAGGCATAATTTTTTGAAAAAATATGGGTGAGCAATTTTTTTTAAATAAGACGAAAAAGCCCGGTTTATTTTATGGTCATTGGTGCCATTCCCTCTTTTAACATTACTGTCTTTTCAAGGCAGCCTCCCCTAAACACCTAAAATCGTAACAAAATTTTGTTGACACAAACCTTTTGCATTTGTAGTTTCATTTATTGAGTGTTTTTTATAGAAAGTTTAGGGTTTCACCGAGATAGCCCGACTGACATCTTCATCGTAGCCGGACTACCTATAAACAGGTTGTTCGGCTTTTTTTGTTTTTAAGGAAGCAACACTAACAATGGCAAAAGAAAAACCAGCGATAGCTCCAGCATATAAAATATATGGTTTTTTCCTTTTGGGGCTTTCCACTGCAATTGCTTTTCGTGCACTCATTGTTCTTGACCATGTGCAGCCAACTTGGGTTCGGCCTATGTGGTATTTTGGTGTTCTTGGGAACTTCGTTTTTTTCTTTCACAGATTTAGGATTTCTGAAAAACGAAAAAGGGCAGTTGCTGAGTATCAGCTCATAGAAAAAATTCAATCTGGTGCAGTTCTCTCACCAATGGATCGGGAAGTTATCGTTTATATACTCAGATCGATAAAACTTTCTCCTGAGAATATAAATTATTTAATTATTTTTTTGTTTTCATTTTTGGCTATTGCGCTTGATCTTGCACTATCTTTTTTTGTGAACACTTAACATATTGCCACTGGCAATCTTAACTGGAGTAAAATTGCCGGAATCAATCCTGTTTGGATGTCTCTTGACTTTTTTGTTGAGGAATAATCCATATAAAATCGAACAAGATAAACGGTTAGATTTGAGAAGACTCAAGAGCAGATGAGCTACCCTCGTTTTCAATATTAGCATCGAGAAGAGTACAGGGTAGGTTGCGCCCTTTTGGAATGCCCAATAAGCGTACTATCCCGACTGGAGTTTCTGACGGTTTTGCTGTTTGAGGAAAGATGAGTAGAATAGTAATTTCTTGAACTATAAAGGGAATTGTCTCCTTCAGATAAATTTGTATCCCACCCCATAAACAGATCCAATCAACTCCTCATCTAGGCTCAACGCGGCAATCTTCTTGCGGAGTTTTTTTATATGGCTGTCAATGGTTCGGTCGCTGACAATTCGATGATCAGTGTATATTTGTTCCATCAACTGGTCCCTGGAATAGATCCGTCCCGGATGGGCCGCCAGAAAACTGAGTAGTTTGAATTCCACTGCTGTGAGTTGAAGATCAATTCCGTGCAAAGATGCCTGATAACGAGCTTCATCGAGGATGAGTTCTTTGGCCTGAATGGTTATTGCGCCACTTGTCCTTCGTAATACTGCCTTGACCCGGGCTACTACCTCACGGGGGCTGAAAGGCTTACAGATATAATCATCAGCGCCCAGCTCAAGTCCAAGCAACCTGTCTATCTCCTCCACCCTGGCTGTTACCATGATTATCGGCAGGTTGGAAAACGTACGTATTTCTTTACATATTTCCATGCCATCGCGGCCCGGCAACATTAAGTCCAATACAATAAGATCTGGTTTGTTCTCCCTCACATAGGGAACAACATCAAGACCATTATCAAGAATTGTTGGGTCAAAACTGGACTGTATAAGATAGTCTCTCAGTAATTCAGCAATTTTTTGTTCGTCTTCTACTATCAGAATTTTGGTCATGATTTCTCTCCAGAGGGCAGGGTCACCCTGATAGATAAACCGCCAAACGGAGATGGTTCTGCCGCAATGGTCCCGCCATGGGCCTCAGCAATATTTCTGCATATTGCCAGGCCAAGACCTGCGCCGCCAGAAGTCCTACTACGGGAATTCTCCACCCGAAAAAGGCGTTCAAACAATTTATCAATATCTGCTGCCGGAACGCCTGGGCTGCTGTCCTGGAAAAGAATTTCCGTTCCTCCGCCAGCTGTTTGACAACGGATACGCAACTCTCCATCTGCATCGGTATATTTCAACGAATTGCTCAGCAGGTTATCAAAGAGCTGGTGCAGTCGTTCATGATCACCAAAAAGATATAGTTCCCCTTCTGCCGGTACATTTACCGTCAGGGTAATATTTTTTTTAGCAAATTCAGCCCTGAATAGACCTGCTGCATGGTTCAAAATTGCGGCTCCATCGACATTCTCTTTTTTATACGTCAGGGCACCTATATCAGACATGGAAAGCTGGAAAAGATCATCCACTAACCGGTTCAGCCGCATTACTTCAGAATACAATGAATGAATGGCCTCAGGTGTAAATTGGCGCACATCATCCTGTAATGCCTCAATCTCACCGCGCAATACCGCCAGGGGGGTGCGTAGCTCATGGGATATGTCAGCTACCCATTGTCTGCGTCCTTGCTCATTCTTTTCAAGGGTCAGGGCCAGGCTGTTAAAATCCTGGGTCAACTGGCCTAGTTCATCTGCCGGCCCCCTTTCAAGTCTAGTGCCATATTTGCCGGCGGCAAGACGGTGGGTCCCATCGGCCAACGCGTTTGTCCTGCGAACCAGTCTGCTGGCCAAAGGAAAGGATATCAAGGTGGCAAGAGCTGCAATAACTAAAGATATAAGGGTAAATGATTTTTTCTGTTCCTGAACAAACTGCAATTGATGCTTGGCCAGTACATCTTTTTGGGGGATATGGCCAAGAAAACCAACCAGAACCGATTCGTGCTTTAAGGGGATCTTTTTCATGTTTGCAGGATATTGCCGAGGGCCAATCACCACATTATTTTCTGCGTCCATCAGCACGACCCGGAACTCAAAGAGATGCTTCATCTCCTTCCGAAAGTTATGGCGGCGATTTTGTCCATGTCGTAATTCACTTCCTGTGCCTGGTGGGTGGCGTCTATTTCTGAGTTCTCGGGGTAAAATGCCATCTTCCAGAGGGTCAAATTGGTGGGGGCCCTCAGGGGTGGAGGCGGCCAGAAACTGACGCCAGAGTGGCGGGTTGTCTTGTAAAAAC
>Ga0209013_10003430_pt1 | contig 14096 bp, 15 predicted proteins | sample Cruoilmetagenom2_FD_187291 | JGI IMG/M metagenome (GOLD analysis project Ga0209013, IMG submission 187291) | Oil polluted marine microbial communities from Coal Oil Point, Santa Barbara, California, USA - Sample 2 (SPAdes) (version 2) | ecosystem: Environmental > Aquatic > Marine > Oil seeps ... | reverse complement strand
ATCAGGTTTGGAGCACTGACATCACCTATGTAAGGCTACGTAAGGGCTTTGTTTACCTGATGGCTATCATAGACTGGTACAGCCGTTATGTTCTGAACTGGCGGATCAGTACCACATTGGAAGCTGATTTTTGCATAGAAGCTCTTAAGGAAACCCTGGCAGAAGGACAATGTGAAATATTTAATACCGATCAGGGAAGTCAATTTACCACCAATCGTTTTACAGAGCCACTGCTGGCTCAGGGTATTAAAGTAAGCATGGATGGTAAAGGGAGAGCCCTGGATAATATCTTTGTAGAACGACTGTGGCGCAGCGTAAAATATGAGGATATTTATCTGAAAGAGTATAATTGCGTTCAAAGTGTCAAAGATGGAATTGGAAAATACTTTGAATTTTATAATCATCAGCGATACCATGAATCGCTGGGGTACAGGAGACCTGCAGAAGTTTATTTTGCCTGAAAAGGGCAAAATAAAGCAAAAAAGACGTAGAACGATAGGATAAGGCAACTTATTTTAAGACCGCCTTATCCACATACCCACAGGCCAAGCCACTCCCTGCGAGATAAACCTAAAGGTCTCTCCGGTCGGGCAGACCTGTGGATATGTAGATAAAATTCAGTTAGATTCAGCCAGCAATGATTTATCAAATAATTTTGATCCTCGTTCTTTTAAAGCTTTCAGATAGAGAAGTTCATCATAAGGTATCTTTGTTTTCCAGCACTGATAAATAATCCGGATCCATTTGAATGCTAATGAACGTAAAGCAGCTTGATGTGGGCAGCCTCTAGCACGTTGTTGTTGATAATAAGCTCCTGCCCAGAGTGATTTATTAATGGTTTTAGCAGCCCATTCAACAAAAGTTTGCCGTAAAAATGTTGGGCATTGCCAACGCCAATGAATCCAATGTTTTTTACCACTTTGTTCAGTAACAGGCGCAACACCTGAATACTTTTGTATATCAGAAGCATTCTTAAAGCGTTCCCTTTGCTCACCAAAAGCGACCATCAATCGAGGAGTTAAAATAGGACCCGCACCAGGTAGTGAATCAAATATTGCATAATCATCATGTTGTTTTGAAATTTTCTCAATTTCATTATCGTACTGTTCGATAATATCTAATACCAATCGTAACTGTTCAACTAATGCAAGTGCTTTCATACGATTAGGAATAATAACAGCATTATCATAAGTGAGTGGCTTTGATGCTTTAATAGCAATTAACCGTTTTTCCTGGACATGCTGAAAATACATATGATGCTTATGAAAGAATTGAATAAAGGTTGATTGTCTTGCTCGTTTAGCCTGTAATAGCGTAGGCCAGCGTATTAGAAAATTACAAAAAAGATGGTTGTCAATGTGATCAAACCACTCTAGGATTTGTGGATAATATTGTTTTAATGTTGAACGCAATCTATTTGTTAATCTAATTTTATCATTAACAAAATTTCGCCTGTCTTCTACTAGAGACGTGAGTGTTCGCATTTCAATACTTTGGGGAGTTAAGGCTTGAAAACGTTCAGGATAGCGTATCAGCATATCCAAAGCGAGTTCTGCATCACCGGGATCATTCTTAGCACGACTGGATTTAAACGCCAATCGATAGGTTGCTAATGTAGCGGGATTTATAGGAAAAATGACAAAACAATCATACTTCTGAAGTGCGTAAACAATCGGTCCTTTGGATATTTCTACTGCTACAGCTATAGAGCCTCGATACTGTTTGCGTAATGTTTGTACCCATTCATCAATTTTATCGACTTTATGTTCGATAACAGAAAAAGTACGCATTGAATCATTTGTTGCCTGAATGCATATGTCATGTTTCGTATCTGCCCAATCAATTCCAATATAAGCAGAAAATACAGGATTTTTTTCAGTATTCATAAGAACATTCCTTTATGCTATTGTTTCATAAGGGACATGAATGATGAGATCTGCGAAGGTAATATAGATAAGCTGAATGACAGCAAGCCCTGAGTATTCGTTATTGATCTCAAAAACACCTTCAGATTCGAAACTAAAGCGGTAAACATCGAATGTTTTGGTCAAAATATTCGTAATCTGAGGTGCATGTCCTGCTTTAACTGACTAATACCTGACAGTTAAGTTAAGTATGACAGTAAACAGGATAGAATGACTATATTAGGTCATTAGTGTAGTCTGTGGGTAATATCAAAAATCCTATTACCCCGTTTTTTTAATTGGCTATAATAGTTACCTATCTCATAATCCCAGGTCAAACCATGTGCGGCGGTGTTCGATATACGATTAATAAAGAAACAATCCGAGTTTATTTCCCCAACCCACATGCTCAGCTGCCAGTAATTATGAAAAACGGTAATATCTCACTATTACCTTGGGGTCGAAGAAAAGAACAGGAAGGTAATTTACCCCTGGGCGGTTGGGCAAGGATAGATTCAATCAATAAAGGCAAGTGGAATAATTTCCAGCCAATACCGGTGAAAATTAAAATCGATGCTTTTATGGAGAAGGACCACAATAAGGATTCGCATTGGTTTGATATGGAACCTAACACATGGATTCAGGGATTGGTGGCACACTACAATGATGAAAAACGGATTTACGTGGTGACAGTGGAGCCTGATGCTTTGACCAGACAAATTCATGACCGGTGGCCGAGGATTGTTGGAGGTTAATAAGCTCTCTATTCCAATGATTTTAATTCTGACTGTAGCGTCTCTATACGCCGCTTTATAAATGAATTAACCTTAAAGGCCAGCCAAGTAAAAAACAGAAAGCAAAAAGCAATAGCAACTTTAATTAATGTACCATCACCAAAACTGGAAAATATCGTTGCCATAATTACGGCTGGCAAGGCAAGAAATATCACCATTAACAGGACAGGATCATTAAATTTTTCTAAGCGTTGCAATTCTTTTTTAATTTCTTGTTCATTGAGCATAAATAGTTCCAATGCTTTGGCGTGTACTGCAGTGGTTAATAATAGAAAGAAGGTTTTATCATTTGACAATAATAAACTTAATACTTATTAATTGCACCACTACTCAACTTGAAACATCCCATAGCAGCCGAAAACTCTTCAATGGATAAAGCCACCTGAATCAGCCTATCTTCAGATAATAAACTCTTCAAATTCATCGTGTTTGAGTGGATTAAAGTTTTCAGTAAAAAAACAGGCTTGTATTAGCCATTCTATTAGCCAAGATACTTATAGCGTTTATTGAGGTAACTATAAGTCATTGATAAATATGGTCGGGACAGAAAGATTCGAACTTTCGACCCCCAGCACCCCATGCTGGTGCGCTACCAGGCTGCGCTATGCCCCGAGGATTTGAACTATCTGGAATCAGATATTCAAGCGCAGTATTATAACATTGCTTAGGCCTATATCAAGGTTTTTAAGAAGCAATATTGATGTAATGTATTGCTTGCTACATCAGGAGAAATGATTTATAAATGGGGTTTTATTTTTTAAGGTAATAATAGGCTAATGAGCATTATACAAGATCAAATCGTAGGAATTAAATACACCGCATCTGTAGAAAGTGAGATTATTGATAATAATATGGATGATGCTGCACCACTTTTTTTCATGTTTGGCCGAGGTCAGATGATGCCTGGTCTGGAATCTCGTATTGCAGAAATGAATGTGGGTGATTCTTCTGACTTGAAAATTCCATCTGCTGAAGCTTATGGAGAACATAATCCTGAAGCAATTCAAACTGTTCCCAAAGAACATCTGGCTCATCTGGAGTTACACGAAGGCCTGGTCTTACAGGGTCAGGGTGAAAATGGTGAACCTGTTATGGTAGTTGTTAAGGAAATTCTTGATGACTCCGTTGTTATGGATCACAACCATCCTCTGGCTGGCCAGGATGTCAGTTTTTCAGTCACAATTGAAAAAATTCGCGATCCAAGCGAGGAAGAACTGTCTATGGGTGTTGCTGCTGAGAACAAACATCACCACCATCAGCATGATGAAGGCGGTTGCTGTGGTGGAGGCAAAGGTGATGCAGGAGACGAAAGCGGCTGTGGGTGCTCCTAGGAGCCTTCAGCTTTGAATGAGTCTTCAGCTCTGAATAAAGAGCCTTTAGCTAAAAATCAACCGGAGAGACATCCATGCCGTCGTAGGCATGGATGTCTTTTTTTTGTGCTAATTGATAAAACGTCTGGTTTCTTTGATCCAGAGATTCAATACTATGCTGTTCGATTTTTTCCAATTGCAGCCAGTACATTTCATCGGGATAAGACTGGTTAATATCAATTATCTCATAGCCCTGTCGTTCAAGTTCATTGGCAATTTCCTGCAAAGGCTCAATCGTCTCATGTTTGAAGAAATATCCCCAGGCCAGTTCCTGCTCCATATTCCAGCCGGCGTTGCGCATTTTATCAAAAAGCTGTTTGATATCATTTCTGGTGATCATCCAGTCTCACTTTAAAAAATTATTACCCATAAAAAAACCGGCAATAGCCGGTCTTTTTTAGGATTTTAAATAAAAACTATCAAGCTTTTAAAATATCCAGAACTTCTTCCAGCTCAGTTCTCAATTGAGAAATGATCTGGTGGCTTCGAGTGACATCCTCTTTGGACTCTTCACCATCAAGCTTTAGACGCGCACCACCAATGGTGTAACCATGCTCATACAGCAGACTGCGGATCTGCCTGATCATGATAACATCCTGGCGTTGATAATATCGTCTGTTACCTCGACGTTTTACCGGTTTTAATTTAGGAAATTCCTGTTCCCAATAGCGAAGTACGTGAGGTTTCACATCACATAAATCACTTACCTCTCCAATGGTAAAATAGCGTTTTCCCGGTATAACGGGAAGTTCATTGTTATTCGATGCTTCCAGCATATGCTTCTACCCGAGCTTTTAGTTTTTGTCCAGGCTTAAAAGTGACCACTCGACGTGCTGAGATCGGAATCTCTTCACCCGTTTTAGGATTACGACCAGGGCGCTCGCTTTTATCCCTGATGTCGAAATTACCAAAACCAGATAATTTTATCTGTCCACCTGTTTCCAGAGCAATACGTAACTCTTCAAAAAAAGATTCCACAAACTCTTTTGCTTCACGTTTGTTGAGTCCTAGTTCATCAAATAATCTTTCTGCCATATCGGCTTTTGTCAGTGCCATCTCTTATCTCTAAAAAATTTAATCTCTTAGTTTTGCTTCATGCTGTTGTTCAAGATCACTCAGTACAGCCTTAATCAGAGTTTCAATCTCATCATCTTTTAAGGTACGAGATTGTTCTTGTACGGTCAGGCTTATTGCCAGACTCTTTTTACCAGCACCAACTCCCTCACCAATATAGACATCAAACAATTCCACAGATACATTAGTCTCTTGATTCTGAGCTAGAGAACTGTCCATTGTTTGACGAATGCTATTAATTATAGCAGAAGATTCAATATGTTCACCTACAATAATAGCAATATCTCTGCGAATTGCAGGAAATTTCGATAAAATTTTGAAATTTGGGACTTTTGCAGCTGAAATCGCCATAAAATCCAGCTCAAAAAGTATGCAAGAGCTCTTCACATCCATCGTTTTCGCAACATTGGGGTGTAAAGTACCCATCCAGCCAACTGCTTGATTGTCTTTATAAATTCTGGCTGACTGACCTGGATGTAAAGCTGGATGTTGTTCAGCTGCAAAACGATAGCTTAATAAATCACCGCCTAAGCTCAAGAGTGCTTCCACATCTGCTTTTAAATCATAAAAATCTATTGTTCGGTTTTTTTCGCCCCATTGCTCCGGGAAAGCACTGCCATTTATAATTCCGGCAATCATGACTTCCTGTAATAATTCATCCCCTGTTTGTTCAGAACCGCCTGGAACAAAACGAGAACCCATTTCAAATAATCGAATACGATTTTGCTGACGATTCTGATTGTAAACCAGAGCACCAATCAAACCGGGCCATAAGCTGGTACGCATTTCCGACAAATCTTCTGATATCGGATTGGACAGTTTAATACCGGGCTTATCCGGTGTGATTAACTTCTGTACCCTGGGCTCAACAAAACTATAGGTAATTGCTTCCTGATAGCCCAGATTCACCATAAGATCTTTAAATTTAGATTCATCCGTCTGCTCTTCAGGACAGGCCGCCATTTCAATTGAGCCATGCGGTAAAGTCATCGGCAGATTATCATAACCATAAATCCGGCCAATTTCTTCAACTAAATCAACATCATGCTCAATGTCAAAACGAAATGCAGGGGCCATAACCTGCCAACCGTCAGCACAGTCTAGCACACTCATTTCTAACCGACTCAGGACATCCTTCACAGTTTTATCATCGATTTCGATACCGAGAACACGGGTAACTTTTTCCTTTCGAAGCAAAATTGATTTTGCTTGTGGAATATATTCCTCAATGCACTGCTCAACAACCGGGCCAACATCACCACCGGCAATTTCCAGAACCAATTGTGTCGCTCGCTCAATGGCCTGTACCTGTAGCTGAGGTGACACTCCCCGTTCAAAACGATGAGAAGAATCCGTATGCAGGCCATGAGTTCTGGCCTTACCAATAATTTTTTCTGGTGCAAAAAATGCACTTTCTAATAAAATATCCTGGGTATCATCCGACACAGCAGAACTTTCTCCGCCCATAATACCAGCCAGAGCCAGCGCCTGTTCATCATCTGCTATGACCAGGTTATCGGCATTGAGGGGAATTTCCTGACCATCCAATAGGGTTAAATTTTCCCCTTCTGAAGCCATACGAACATTAATACCACCCTGAATTTTGTTTAAATCAAAGGCATGCATTGGCTGACCCAGTTCTATCATGACAAAGTTGGTAATATCAACCAGTGGACTTATGGAACGATTCCCACAGCGGCGCAGTTTTTCCTGCATCCATAACGGGGTTTCAGCTTTGATATTGATATTTTTAATAATTCGGCCGGCATAACGTGGACAGGCTTCTTTGGCTTCAATATTAATATTGATTTTGTCATCAATTGTAGCAACTTGTTCTTTGTTTTCAACAGATTGCACATTTTCTCTTGCAAAAACACCCACTTCACGAGCAACACCTGCAATAGAAAAACAATCGCCTCGATTGGGTGTGACACCCAGTTCAATGCTGACATCATTTAATTGCAGATAATCATTGAGTGTCGTACCGATTGGTGCATCTTCGGGCAATTCCATAATGCCATCGGCGTTATCAGCCAGCCCTATTTCTTTTTCTGAACACAGCATGCCAAAAGATTGCACACCCCGTAATTTAGATTTCTTGATTTTAAAATCACCCGGTAATACTGCCTTGATCATGGCACAGGCAACTAACAGGTCTTTTCGGGCATTTTTTGCACCACAGACAATTTGCAAAGGCTGGTCTGAAAGTTCCCCCACATCAACCTGACAAACCTGAAGTTTATCTGCATCAGGATGTTTTTCGGCACTTAAAATTTTACCCACGACCACGCCGCTATGAGCAGGTGCAACCGGTTCAATAGCATCGACTTCCAGACCAGCCATAGTAAGCTGATGGCCTAGCTCGGCAGTAGTTAAATCTGGATTGACCCATTCTCTTAGCCATTGTTCACTAAATTTCATATATTAATTTCCAGGGTTCATTCTTTTACAATAAATAAGGGGGACGAATATCAGGCAAATTGGCGTAGAAAACGTAAATCATTTTCAAAAAACAGACGTAAATCATTTACTCCGTAGCGCAGCATGGTCAGGCGCTCAACACCCATTCCAAAGGCAAATCCTGTATATTTCTCACTATCAATATTTGAGTGACGGAAAACTTCCGGGTGAACCATTCCGCAACCCAGAACTTCTAACCAGCCGGTGTGACTGCATACCCGGCACCCTTCACCACCGCACATCACACATTCAATATCGGCTTCAGCTGACGGTTCTGTAAAGGGAAAATAGGATGGCCTGAAACGAACTTTCAGATCTTTTTCAAAAAACTGTTTCAAAAAGTCATCCAGAATACCTTTTAAATCAGTAAAACTGACTTCTTCATCCACCATCAAACCTTCAACCTGATGGAACATTGGCGTGTGAGTAACATCAGAATCACAGCGATAAACACGACCTGGTGCAATAACACGCAGAGGTGGTTTCTGGGCTTCCATGGTTCTGATTTGTACCGGTGACGTATGGGTTCTAAGCACTGTATGCGGGTCAAAATAAAAGGTGTCATGCATGGCACGGGCAGGATGCGATTCCGGAATATTCAGAGCCTCAAAGTTATGGTAGTCATCTTCAATTTCCGGTCCGGTTTTGACCTCAAAACCCATTTCAGAAAACAGAGATTCAATTCGTCGCAGAGTACGGGTCACAGGATGTAATCCGCCTATCTGTTCACCACGTCCGGGCAAAGTCACATCAATCTTTTCACTGAGCAGTTGTTCCGCCAGTGCTGATTCCTGCAGAACGGTTTTCTTGTCTTGAATATTTTTTTGAACGGATTGTTTAGCCTGGTTGATGACCTGACCGGCCTTGGGACGCTCTTCAGCAGATAACTTGCCCAACTCTTTCATCAGAGCGGTTATTTCGCCTTTTTTACCCAGATATTGAACTCGGATCTGCTCCAGAGCATCAATACTATCAGCGGCTTCAATTGCCTGTTGTGCTTCGTCAACCAGCTTGTCCAGGTTTTCCACCATGTAACCTCTATGTATTTTTAAATGGTTTTCTAAATTAAAAAGGGGAAAGACTTTCGCCTTTCCCCTTTGACACTGACAGCATCTCTATTATGCGTAATTTAAATGCTGTTAGGGCTTCTTCGGCTATGCAGAAAGTGCAGCTTTGGCTTGTTCAGCAATAGCAGCAAATGCACCTTTATCAGTAATCGCCATATCAGAAAGAACTTTACGGTCGATTTCAATGCTAGCCTTTTTCAGACCGTTGATCATACGGCTATAACTCAAACCATGCTCACGTGCACCGGCGTTAATACGTGCAATCCATAATTGACGGAATTGACGTTTGCGTTGACGACGGTCACGATAAGCATATTGACCCGCTTTAGTAACAGCCTGAACCGCAGCACGGTAGACATTTTTCCGGCGACCGGAATAACCTTTCGCCTGCTTGATAACTTTCTTGTGTTTGGCATGCGCCTGTACACCACGTTTTACTTTTGCCATTGTATTAAGCTCCTCTGGATTAGACTAAACGCAACATACGTCTGATTGCCGGCGCATCTGACTTATCAATCGAGTCAGGGCTACGTAAATGACGCTTACGCTTGGTGGTCATTTTGGTCAGGATGTGGCTACGATTTGAGTTACCACGCTTAATACGGCCGGAAGCCGTTACACGAAAACGCTTGGAAGCGCCACGCTTTGATTTCATTTTTGGCATAATACACCTCTAAAAATAACTACGCATTGTTAATATTGGCTTAATCTTCTCTTCTTACAACGAAGAGCGGACAACCTTTTAAGGCAACAAAGTAAAACAGCAACACTTAAAACTTACATTAAGCTAAAACTCTTAATAGCAAAAGAAGACCTGAGGCAGGTCTCTCGTAAGTGGTTGCTACTTTTTGCCTTTTGGTGATAAGACCATAACCATCTGGCGACCTTCAAGTCTGGCATGTTGTTCAACAACGGCCAATTCATCAAGATCTCCGGCAATTCGGTTAAGCATTTCAAGACCTAACTCGCGATGAGCCATTTCACGACCTCGAAACCTTAACGTCACTTTGGTTTTATCACCATTTTCAAGAAAACGAGTCAGGTTGCGTAATTTGACCTGATAATCGCCTTCTTCAGTCCCCGGTCTGAGTTTGATCTCTTTGACCTGGGTTTGTTTCTGTTTTTTCTTTTCCTGAGCTTTTTTCTTTTTCTGCTCAAATATAAATTTGCCGTGGTCCATAACCCGGCAAACCGGTGGCTTCGCTGTTGGCGAAATTTCCACTAAATCCATTTCCATATCGTTGGCAATCTTTTTGGCTTCAGCAAGATCCATAATGCCTGCCTGTTCCCCATCCGCACCAATTACTCTAACTTCTCTGGCCGTAATCTCGTCATTTATACGAGTTGAATTCGATTTCGCTTTATCAAACTGTCTTCTTGGGATTGCGATGGTTTGTTCTCCTAACTAAAACTCAAAAAAAGTTACCAAAGTGTACTAAACGCGGTATTTTAGTAAACTTTTTTATGAAATGCCACTATGTTCTTAAAATAAAGAGTGGAATACGCTGACTCTTTAAACAGAGAATTTAACTATATGCCGTAAGTCTTTATTTCTTCAAGCATTTTATCACTCAGCTCATCAATACTCATTGTGCCTAAATCTTTACCGTCACGGGTACGTACCGAAATAGTATTATTTTCAATTTCTCTGTCACCGGCAACCAGAATATAAGGTACGCGCGCCAGTGTGTGTTCACGGATTTTAAAACCGATTTTCTCATTTCTCAGATCAGAATTGACACGCAAACCGGATTTTTTCAGCTTAGCGACAACCTCTTCAATATAATCGGCCTGTTTATCAGTAATTCCAGACACAACAGCTTGTACAGGTGCCAGCCATAAGGGCATTTTACCGGCATGTTCTTCAATCAAAATACCGATAAAGCGTTCCAGTGAGCCTAATATAGCCCGGTGGATCATAACAGGGATCTCTTTTTCACCCTGCTCATCAATATAATGGGCATCCAGACGACCCGGCATGGAGAAATCAACCTGTGCGGTACCACATTGCCAAACCCGGCCAATACAATCTTTAAGAGAAAATTCAATTTTAGGTCCGTAAAAAGCACCTTCACCCGGCTGTAGCTCCCAGTCCAGGTTTTTACTGTTCAAAGAATCTTCCAAAGCCTTTTCTGCCTTATCCCAGACTTCATCTGAACCCACTCTCTGTTCCGGACGGGTAGATAGCTTGACCAGAATTTCGGTAAAGCCGAAGTCCTTATAGACGGCAAACAATAAATCAATAAATTCTGAAATTTCACTTTGAATCTGATCTTCTGTACAGAAGATATGCGCATCATCCTGAACAAAATTTCTTACCCGCATCAAACCATGCAAGGTTCCTGACGGTTCATTGCGATGGCAGGAGCCAAATTCAGCCATACGCAGCGGCAAATCACGATAGGATTTCAGTCCGGTATTAAATATCTGGATATGACAGGGGCAATTCATCGGTTTAACCGCATAGTCACGGCTTTCCGAATGGGTAGTGAACATCATGTCACTAAATTTATCCCAGTGACCTGATTTTTCCCATAAACTGCGATCCACTACCTGGGGTGTACGCACTTCCTGGTAATCATTGTCTACCAGGACTTTTCTGATATATTGTTCAATCTGCTGGTAAATAATCCAGCCTTTGTCATGCCAGAACACCATTCCGGGCGCTTCTTCCTGCATATGAAACAGATCCTGCTGCTTGCCCAGTTTGCGATGATCACGCTTTTCAGCTTCTTCCAGACGATGCAGATAGGCTTTGAGATCCTTTTTGTTGGCCCAGGCCGTACCGTATATACGCTGCAGCATTTCATTATTTGAGTCGCCACGCCAGTAGGCACCTGCCAGCTTCATCAGTTTAAAGGATTTCAGTTTACCAGTAGAAGGTGCATGGGGTCCCCGACACAGGTCGATAAAATCGCCTTGCTGATACAGAGATAAATCTTCATTAGCCGGGATACTTTCAATAATTTCTGCTTTGTAAGCTTCGCCCATATCGCGGAAGAATTGTACCGCCTCATCCCGGGATTTAACGGAACGGGAAATGGTATAATTTTCCCTGACCAGTTCAGTCATTTTCTTTTCAATTGCCAGCAGGTCTTCAGGAGTAAAACTTTCCTCATAGGCAAAGTCATAGTAAAAGCCATCTTCAATCACAGGACCAATGGTCACCTGAGCCTCAGGGAACAAAATCTTAACTGCCTGAGCCATCAGGTGGGCAGTTGAATGACGAATAACTTCCAGCCCCTCTTCATCCCGATCGGTAATAATGGCCAATTGAGCATCATTTTCAATTATATAGGAGGTATCAACCAGATAACCATCTACTTTTCCGGCCAAAGCCGCTTTTGCCAGACCAGGGCCAATATCAGCAGCTACATCATAAATAGAAACAGCAGAGTCAAATTGTCGAGAAGAACCATCAGGTAGAGTAACTACGGGCATTATATAAACCAACCAAACATTATTTGTAGAAAGTATTGTTAATAAAAAAGTCGCTCATTATAGCTCAGGAGCCTGACAGCTTAAAGGGGGATATCTAATCTGCTTTCAATAAATAGAAAGAAAAATGGGATTAATTAAAAAATGCAGTATTCCTACACAAGTTTCAGTAATTTCCTACAGTGTTAAAGCAAAGAAATTATTATACTAAAGCCTAATTTAAGCTTAATAGTGCATTTCGGATTTCATTTAAAGTAATGCCGTTTTTTATAAGCAACGTACAATTATTTCTTCAGGTGTGCAATGGCAAGCGCAAATCAGGCTTCCGATAACATCATTCATGAAATCATGAAATTAGAGCATGAAATTGAAAAAGTCATGGCCTTAAATGGTAATCGTGAGGATTTTGTGGTCAAAAAATATCGTCAGTTTATTCTGGCAAAAAAACACAAATTAAATAAATTGAATAGTGGTTAAAAACGACTTATTTTTTAGTCCTGCACCCCACCCCGGCGCCCTGTAGATGTCTGAGAAATCATGCTTTTAGTTTATTAAGCTCGGTTTTTCGTTTTTTTACATCCTTAAATGCTTTCTTAAAAAAAGGCCGCAGGGACTTTTTAAGATTTTTTAATACCTCTTTTGCCGGAATCCCTTTTAATACACAAAAGATAGCCAGTGCATAGGTAATATCATATTGTGACAGGTAAGATTGACGATTCACTGTGGTCGGCTGACAACTACCGCAGGTGATATTGCGATACACAAAGGCGCTATTAGCAAACATCAATCCAAACCCCAGAAAAACAGCGAGCACTTCAGTAACCTGCGGCCAGTTCTCTTCCACCCCCGGCGGCATTTCTTTTGCCATTGAGCCCAGATGATGGGATAAAGTGTGGGCAAAAGAAGCGATGATTGCTTCTGGATTACCTACCTGACGAGGGTCGTAAAGAACCAGCAAGCGATCTTCATCAGGCACTTGAGCAGGCTCGACACCGTTTATGACACGCAGTGCTCCGGGTACAGCAATTCGTGCCGGCTGTGTTGCACAGCTCTGCTGTGATGTCAGGCGGCAGGGCCAGTGCTTCATGGCGGCATATTCTTTGACCTTATTAAAAATCAAATTAGCCATTTCATCTTTACTATTGGCTTCACCGGGGAAAAATTGATTTGATGGTGCAACCAGAACTGTCTGATTGAAAAAAATTTCAGCATCAAAATTACTCAATGCCCAATCATACAATTCAAATAACCATTGCACAGATTCTTCATCAAGAACCGGACGACTTTTAAATAAATCTAAAAACACAATAACCTCTTTGCCTGTTAATTTTACATTTTTATTCCAAATAACTACTAGTATATATAAGTGTATTCCCTATATTTTAATATATTAGCAATTAATTATGGATGAATTTTCAATTTACGTCTATACTATGCGGATTATTATTATAAATGAGCACTTGTAAGGAGAATCCAATGCTCTTCCAGAACAAAAAATCTTTAGTGATTACATTCACTACACTGGCCATTGCCGGTAGTTTTTCCATAGGGGGAGTTGTTAACGCTCAGGAATACCGTTATCCACCTTCAGAAATTGCTCAACAAGCACAACCCGCTGTTAATAATACACCAAGAGCACCTGTTACTGCACCTCCTGTAAGAAGAACAGCACCAGCTTACCCGGTAAATCGTCCAATGCCCTATCCGGCGCAAAGGAATTTTGCTCCTGGAATGATGCCTCCTCCATATGGTGCTCCACGTAATGCGCCTTATGGCGGACCCAGAGGACCTTATGCCGGCGGCCCGGCACCAATACCAGGAGCAAGACCTATGGGACCAGGCGGGCCAGCACCAATGCCAGGTGCAAGACCTATGAGACCAGGCGGCCCAGCACCAATGACAGGTGCAGGACCTATGAGACCAGGCGGACCAGCACCAATGGCAGGTGCAGGACCTATGGGACCGGGCGGACCAGCACCAATGGCAGGT
>Ga0209013_10003428_pt1 | contig 14099 bp, 12 predicted proteins | sample Cruoilmetagenom2_FD_187291 | JGI IMG/M metagenome (GOLD analysis project Ga0209013, IMG submission 187291) | Oil polluted marine microbial communities from Coal Oil Point, Santa Barbara, California, USA - Sample 2 (SPAdes) (version 2) | ecosystem: Environmental > Aquatic > Marine > Oil seeps ... | reverse complement strand
ATAGTAAGCGCGTTGTTGCGCATCTAAGTTGGTGATCGGTAACAGGCAAGGAAATCCTTGCCTGTTTTCTTTTCCAGTGATTAAAATAAAATTTTCATTGACTAATAAAAAACTTTTTGTTAGTATTCAATAACGCTCAACGAGCGGGAATTCGCTGGTTTGGCGAGGGGGAGAAGCAGTTATTTGAAAATCTAACGACAAAAAAACAGGGAGGAGAAAATGTTTGAAAAAAAATCAAGAAACTTGATGACATGGGAAGAAATTCTTGAAGAAGAATTTATAATCAGCCACAGTTCATTACTAGATTCAATCGCCATGCAGGTAGTAGTGGCGCTAAATCTCAAAATATCATTTCTTTGTAAGAGTATCACGGAAATTGTCACGGATAGCATGCCATGGATTTTTATGTTTCCCGTAACTCTTAAAAATTATAAGCTCCCATTTAAGTTGTGGAAATATTATTTTAACGTCGTTGGAATAAGAAGCTGTGTTCCACAAAGTGGACATAGTTTTGCTTGCTATCGTGATAGCAATAATAAAATCATCAGCCTATTGGGATGGAAAAGGTTTATGGAGCTAGAATGTTATATTGCCGCTAAAAGATTGAGTCGTGTATTGCCGTTGTGTGCTAACGCAGGAGAATTGCGAACGGTTGAATTGCCAATTAAAAAAGAAAAAGGGCGCTATCATTTGATTGCAGTTCATAATGTTTTTCCCGACGAGCCTGTCGGATTAGATTCCAAGGAGATATTGTCTTACACCAGCAAAACAAGAGAATTCCTAGCTTCTCTGTTCAATAAAGAAGGAGAAAAAGAGAGTAACTTGCATTGCTCGGCGGGCAGAATAGATTTTAAAAAATTGATGGACATAAATCATCAGTACATGAATCCACCTTCAGAACCATGAAGTCAAAAGGACGGACACGCGCCGTCCTTTTTTATTTGAAAAAAATGATAAATTAAGATAGAGTAGATGATATGAAAGCATATAATCATAAAAAAATAGAACAGAAATGGCAGAAGTATTGGGAAGAAAAAGAGATTTATAAAACCAAAAATTTTTCAACAAGCTTGAGACGGAGCAAACCTAAATATTATGTTTTGGATATGTTTCCTTATCCAAGTGGGGAAGGGTTGCATGTCGGGCATCCTAAGGGATATATTGCCACTGATATTCTTGCCAGAATGAAAATAATGCAAGGGCATAATGTTTTACATCCAATGGGTTGGGATGCGTTTGGCTTGCCTGCGGAAAATTATGCCATTAAAAATAAAATTCATCCGCGAAAAGCGGTTGAAAAAAATATTAAAAAATTTAAAAGCCAACTTGAAAAAATCGGTTTTACTTATGATTGGTCGCGCGAAATAAACACAACTGATCCTGAATTTTACAAAATAACCCAGTGGATGTTTTTGCAAATGTTTAAAAAGGGGCTGGCTTATGAATCCAACGAGCCGGTTAATTGGTGCCCTGGCTGTAAAACAGTTTTGGCTAATGAAGATTTGGAAAATGGAAAATGCGAAAGATGCGGAGCTAAAATTGAAAAAAAACCGTTGCGGCAATGGGTTTTAAAAATTACCGATTACGCCGACAGGTTATTAAAAGGACTGGACGATTTGGATTGGGAAGATTCTATCAAAGAAATGCAGAGGAATTGGATTGGGAGATCGGAGGGAGCGGAAGTTGAATTTAGAATTAAGAATTATGAATCAAGAATTAAGATTTTTACCACTCGTCCTGACACTTTGTTTGGTTGCACTTATATGGTTTTGTCGCCGGAACATTCCTTAATTCAAAATTCAAAATTCAAAATTCAAAATTACAACGAAGTTGCTAAATATATTGACAAGGCAAAAAATAAATCTGATTTGGAGCGGACGGACTTGGCTAAAGAAAAAACAGGAGTTGAGTTAAAGGGAATTAAAGCCATCAATCCGGTCAACAACGAAGAAATTCCAATTTGGATAGCGGATTATGTTTTGGCTTCCTATGGAACCGGCGCGATTATGGCCGTCCCGGCGCACGATTATCGCGACTTGGAATTCGCGAAAAAATATAATTTGCCGATTAGAGAAGTTGTGCAAAAAATAAGCAGTAAACAACAAATTTTAGAGAAAGATATAATTGGTGTTGGAATTTTAATAAAAACTAATGATGAAAAAATATTGTTGCAAGAAAGAGATAACAATACAAATATTAATCCGGGAAAGATTGCTCCATTTGGCGGTGGTATTGAAAAGGGCGAAAGTTATTTAGATACAGTTGTAAGAGAATTAAAAGAAGAATTAGATTTAAAAGTTAACAAAAAAGATATTAAAGAAATTGGAGCTTTTCGTAGTCATGCTTATAAAGGCAAGTCTATTATGATGTTTCAAATATATGATATAGATAAAAGTGGCTTAAAACTTAACGAAGGACAGGGTATCGCTAAGCTATCACTTGCAGAAGTTGCCAAACATAATTTAGTAACAGATTTTACTAAAGAGGTGCTAAAAACAGTAGTGGCAAATAAGCTGAAAGTATTTATGAGTGGTGGAGTAAATATAAATTCCGATTTTCTAGATGGCTTAAAAACGGCAGAGGCTAAAAAGAAAATGACTAAATGGCTGGAGGAAAATAAATTGGGCAAGAAAGCGGTGAATTATAAACTTCGTGATTGGGTATTTAGCCGGCAGAGATATTGGGGAGAACCTATTCCTATTATCCATTGTAAAAAATGCGGGGCAGTTGCCGTGCCGGAAAAAGATCTGCCGGTAAAATTGCCGGAAGTAAAAAATTACGAGCCGACCGGAACGGGCGAGTCGCCGTTGGCGAATATTAAAGACTGGGTAATCGTAAAATGTCCCAAATGTGGCGGACCGGCCAAAAGAGAAACCAATACTATGCCGCAATGGGCAGGATCAAGTTGGTATTATCTCGCGTATATAATGCAAGGTAATTCAAAATTCAAAATTTCTGCCCAAGGCGGACCAGCCTCGGGCTGGCAGAATTCAAAATTGTTCAATTATTGGATGCCGGTTGATTTTTATGTGGGCGGAGCCGAGCACGCCACCCGTCATTTGATTTACGCCAGATTTTGGCATAAATTTTTATATGACATCGGAGTTGTCGGTAATGACGAGCCATTTAAAAAATTAAAACATGTCGGATTAATTTTAGCGGAAGACGGGCGGAAAATGAGCAAACGATGGGGAAATGTGATAAACCCGGATGATATTGTGGAAAAATACGGAGCGGATAGTCTAAGAATATATGAAATGTTTATGGGACCGTTTGGTCAGCCGGTTGAATGGAACACAAATGGATTGATTGGCGCCAGAAGATTTTTAGAGAAAATCTTTGCGTTGCAACGCAAAACGCAGACCAACGCAGACAAAACGCAGACCAACGCGGAATTGATACGATTATTACATCAAACGATTAAAAAAGTAACGGAAGATATTGAGAGTTTTGATTTTAACACGGCTATTTCCCAGCTTATGATTTTAGTAAACGCTATGGAAAAAGAGAAAAAAATTTCCTTGATTCATTATTTTCAATTCTTAATTCTGTTAAGTCCTTTTGCTCCGCATATCACGGAAGAATTATGGAGCAATTTAGGGCACAAAGATTCTATCTTTAAAGAAAAATGGCCGAAGTATGATCCGAAATTTATAAAAGAAAAAGAAATAGAATTAGTGATTCAGATAAACGGAAAAGTGAGGGACAAAATAAAAACGCCGGCAGATATTTTAGAAGACAGCGCCAAAAAAATCGCTCTTGAAAGCGAGAAAATTGAAAAATGGATTGAAGGAAAAAAGATTAAAAAAATTATATTCGTGAAAGGGAAGTTGGTTAATGTTGTTATTTAGACGCTAATCGTAATTACGGCGAGCAGGACTTAAGAGATAAAAAAACCGCCACCGAGCTTAAGGTTCAAGCAAGATGGCGGGGGAGGACTAGATTATTCAGTGAGAGCTTTAGCAAATGCTATTGCCAGTGGCAATAGCGTAAATATTCCGATTGTTGCTAATGTTGTCAGAAGAAAATCTTTGACAGGTTCAGCATAGTTCTCGAAATTTTTAAATGTAAAAAAACCGCAAGCCATAATAATTATTATGCCAATTAACTTTCCTATGGTTTCCATTAAGATTCTCCTTTTTAAAGATCTTGAGTTTTTCTGTCATTTCTGCCTTTGCGGGAAAAGTTTGAAACAGTTGCGCAAAGGCAATCATGTAAAGTCAGCGGTTTCATTCTAGATTCCCGCCTGCGCGGGAATGACATATGAAATTCTAACTATTCATCATACTCTAATTTTTTAATTTTGTCAAGTGTTTTTAACGGAAATTATTCAATCAGCGGTTTTAGGCTTTATACAGGGCGTTAGCGAGTTTTTGCCTATTTCTTCATCGGGGCATTTAATTATCGCGCCTTGGATTTTTAACTGGGAAGATCCCGGACTGTTTTTTGATGTGGCTCTGCATTTCGGAACTTTATTAGCAGTAATAGCGTATTTCTACAAAGAATGGATAATTATATTCAAGCTTGCGTTAAAAAAAAGCTACAAGCTACCCGTCTGCCGGCGAGGCAGGCAAGCTACAAGCTACAAGTTACAAGCCAACTTTCTTTGGATAATAATTATCGCGACCATACCCGGAGTTTTGGCGGGACTGTTTTTGGAAAATTTGGCGGAAACGGTTTTTCGCAATCCACTATTAATCGCTTTCAACTTATTTTTCTGGGGGCTGATATTATTTTTAGCTGACGATTATTTCAAGCATAACAGAAGTTTGAAAAAAATAAACTTTACGGACGGAGTTCTGATCGGCCTGGCGCAGGCGCTGGCGATTGTTCCGGGAACTTCCCGCTCGGGAATTACCATCACGGCGGGATTGGCGAGGGGATTAGACAGGGTAACTTCAGCGCGCTTTTCTTTTTTAATGCTTACTCCCATTGTTTTCGGCGCCAGCCTTTTAAAAATTAAAGAATTAATTTCCGGTTTTGATTTGGCTATGGCGTTGGGAATTATTTGTTCAGCTGTTAGCGGTTATTTAGCCATAAAGTATCTGATTAAATTCGTTGAAAAATCCAACTACAAAATCTTCTTTTGGTATAGGCTGGTGTTAGCAGCGCTGATATTAATTTTTTACGCAGCAATAAAACGGTAATTTATTTGATTGTAAAAATCGTGCTATAATAACTGCATAGAAAATGCGTAAACATAAAAAAGCGCGTGTTTTTTGTGAATAAAAAATAGAAATGAAAAAAAATCAGCCAATCATTGAAGTCCAAAATCTTCGAGTTATTTATAACCAAGGAGAGTCTAACGAGGTTCGTTCTTTGGAGGATGTAAATTTAGATATATATCCTTACGAGTATATTATAATTTATGGTCCTTCCGGTTGTGGCAAATCAACACTGCTTTATTCTATCGCGGGACTTCAAATGCCAACTTACGGTGAAGTCACCATAGAAGATAAAAAAATATCCCAAATGAGCAATAAGGATAAAGTGGCCCTTCATCAAGTCGGAACGGGAATGATTTTTCAGTCCTTTCATCTCATTCCATCTCTAAATGTCATAGACAATGTCTGTATCCCTAAATCATTTCGCGGAGAAAAAAGAAAATTGCGGAATAAAGAAGGAATGAAATTGCTTCAGCGTTTCAGCATTAGCGAACAGTTTGAGAAGTTTCCCAGCCAGCTTTCAGGAGGGCAGAAGCAGAGAGTGGCCATCGCGCGAGCGCTGGCTAATGATCCTCAAGTGATTTTGGCGGACGAGCCGGTGGGCAACTTGGACAGTGAATCGGCGGAGAATGTAATGAAAATATTAAAGGAGCTGAATGAAACTGACAAAAAAACAATTATTCTGGTAACCCATAATCCCGACCATCTTCATTACGCCGATAGAGTAATTTACATAAAAGACGGAAAAATCATTAAGGAAGATGTGAATGTGGACAAGAGGCCCAGGAAAATTATCAGGAAAGAAATTTTTATCGGTGATGAACCTACGGTTTCAAGAGAGCTGGGAATTTTGATGAGAACTTTTAAAAACCTTTCCGCTCAGCAAACGGGAACATTGCTTATTCCATTCAAATCAAAGCAGCTGCTGCATTATGTTTTATCGCAAATCACTAATGAACAATTAAGCGCGGCGGAAAATTTATTGAGAGAATTCCTGTTTAAAAATTTTGACATGGAAACCCTGAAGAAAAAATTGGATACTGGATTTGAGAAGGGGGGGGCTAACTGGAACAAGCAAAGGGCGAAATCGTTTGTAAAAAGAGTGTGGCTGATGTTTGAACAAGTGGATGCAGTCAAAAATAATTCGGAGACAGCTCCCATTTCGCTTACGGATTATTTAACAGGTGTTTTCAAGATTAAATTAAATGACAGTTTAAGGATGCGCTTTGAGTCGTTTTTAAAGCTTAGAATTGAGAATAGAATGGATCGGTCAAGTTTTCAAAAAAAGTTAGACGCGCCGGTATTTTTAGGAGGGTTGGGATTTCATAAAAGCACGGCTGAAAAAATGGCCATGGAAATGGAAGTCATAATGCTTTTGAGATATTCAGCCTGAAGTTTTGCGAGAATCTGTTCGAAAATTAATTCACAACCCCCTCTCAATCTCCCCCCTTAGTAAAGGGGGAGAGGTAGTGAGAAAATAATATGAGATTTGCGGATATATTCAAATTGTCAATAAGAATGTTTAAGGCGAGAACTTCGCGGACACTTCTTACTATTCTGGGAATGAGCATAGGAATCGGAGCTATTCTGTTTTTGGTTTCTTTCGGATACGGATTGCAAAAAACTTTATTGGAAAAAATTACCACTTCCGAATCGCTTTTGACTTTGGATGTAACGGAAAAAAAATCCGAGAACACGGTTTTAAATAATAAAACAATTTCCGAAATTGATAGAATGGAAGAAGTGGAAGAAGTGAGTGCCTCTTTTCAAATTATTTCGCGGGGAAGCCTGGGAGGTATTTTCGTAGATATGTCCGTTATCGCGGCGGAACCGTCCTTTTTCAGGCTGGGAGGCATTAGTATTGAAGAGGGAAAATCCATAAACAATGAAGATGAAAAGGGGGTAGTCATAACTTCAGCTTTAGCTGACATTTTTGGAAAAGAAGGCAAGGAGCTGATTGGCGAAGAGATAGCTTTTGTTTTTTATGTTCCCAAATCGGATGGAGCTGGCAATGAAAAAAAAGACGCGGAACTGAAAAATAAATCTCAAGATGATTTTGAAAAAATCGCGCCGGACACCAAATATAAAATAGTTGGCGTTATAAAAAAAGATTCCAGCGCGGCGTATGTGAATTCTAACTCTTTAAAATATTTAAAAATAAACAGATACGCTCAAGTCAAGGTTAAGTCTGTATCTAACGATAAAATGGAAATCGTCAGGGAAAAATTATTAAACAAAGAGTTGCAAGTGTCTTCTCTTTCGGAAACAGTTGATCAAGCCAATAAAGTTTTTAAAGTCGTTCAAATAATTTTAATGATTTTTGGAATAATCGCTTTAGTGGTCAGCGCTATCGGCATGTTTAACACTATGACTATCGCGCTTTTGGAACGCACGGAAGAAATTGGAATTATGAAATCAATCGGAGCTTCCAATTTGGCTATATCGCTAATGTTCGTTATGGAGGCTGCTATAATGGGATTATTGGGCGGAATAGCGGGAGTATTTATAGGATTTTTAGGCGGAGAAATATTTAATGTGGGTGTTAACGCGATTGCCAGCCGTTTTGGAGGGGAGTCCGTTGACTTATTTTATATCCCTTACTGGTTTATTTTAACCATCATAATTTTCGCGGGACTGGTCGGTTTTGCTACCGGCATTGTTCCGGCCAAGCGCGCCAGCGGAATAGATCCGTTGGACGCATTGAGGTATAAATAATTTATGAAATTAATTAAAGGCAAAAAAATCGCGGATGGAATTTTAAGAAATATCAAGCGTGAAATAAAGAAAGAAAAGCTAGGCATTGGTCTGGCGGTTATTTTAGTTGGAGAAGATGAAGCGTCAAAGATTTACACGCGTTTGAAAAAGAAAGCGGCGGAGAAAGTCGGGATAAATTTTTTTGAATTTAGATTCGCGAATGTGGCGAATGTAGAGACGCGATTAATCGCGTCTCTACAAGAGAAAATCATAAACAAAATAAATCAATTAAATCGGGATAAAAAAATCAATGGGATTATTATTCAGCTTCCATTGCCGAAAGGGCTGGACACCCGGAAGATTATAAGCTCCGTAAATCCGCGGAAAGACGCGGACGGATTTCATCCGGAAAATATTAAACTATTTTTTAGAAAAAAAGAAAAAATTTGGCCGGTTTTTCCCAAAGCCATAATTAAAACGCTTGAAAGCGCGGGCGTGAAACTTGACGGCAAAAAAGCGGTGATAACAGCTAACTCTGAAAAGTTCGGGGAAATCATGATGGAAGCTTTAAGAAGAAAAAACATAAAAGCGCGATATGTTTTAGCCGGCAATATTAAAAAAAATCTACCTATTATTAAACGGTCGGACATAATTATTTCCGCTTGCGGAATTCCCGGGCTGATTAAAGGCGAAATGATAAAAAAAGGAGCTGTCATTGTTGACGGCGGAATAACTAAAAAAGGAAAAAAAATCTTGGGAGATGTTGACATAAAATCAGTGGAAAATATCGCCGGCTACACTTCTCCCGTCCCCGGCGGAGTGGGTCCGGTGACAGTCGCTTGTTTATTGGAGAATGTTTTAATTTTGAGCCAAAAAGAAATACCTATTTAAATAGGTATTTCTTTTTTGTGCCGATGGTGGGAGTTGAACCCACAAGCCTTGCGGCACACGATTTTGAGTCGTGCGTGTTTGCCAGTTTCACCACATCGGCTTTTATTTTAAACTTTTTCTTAACATTAATCCCAAACTCGTTTTCCCCTTACTGGTTTTAAAATATCTTTCTCTCCTAGCAGCATCTTCCTTCATAGCAAATGCTTCATAAAAAACTAGAGATAATGGCCGTCTATTTTTTGTTGACTTTACTTTATCTTTCTGATGTTCACTGAATCTTCTTTTAAGATCATCCGTTTTTCCAATATACAATTTCAGGTCTTTTAAACTCTTTAAAACATAAACGTAGTGCATATAATTGCTAGTTAGATTTTGTCCTGCGCCAAAAAGGTGCAGGACACCCTGAACCCTTTGTGGTTCAGGGTGAATCCAGCGCGTCTGCCAATTCCGCCACATCAGCGTGATTTAAGAATAGAAAATTGAAAGTCTTCTGTCAATGTAGTATAATTATAACATGGCGAAGATTATTTCACTTATTAACCAAAAAGGGGGAGTGGGTAAGACCACTTCGGCTATAAATCTGGTTACTTATCTGGCGGATGCCGGAAAATTTGTATTATTAGTTGACTTGGATCCGCAAGGCAACGCTTCGTCCGGGGTGGGAATTAACACCAGAGAGCTGAAAAACAGTCTTTATCAAGCTATGATATCAGGGGAGCATCCTCAAAATGTGATCACCAAAACCGACAATCTCGGTTATAATGTAATACCTTCTTCCCAGGATTTGGCCGGCGCGGGAGTAGAAATAGTCCATCTGGACAACCGCGAATTCAGGCTGTATGAAGTTCTCCGCCAAATCAGGACGGATTATGATTACATTATTATTGATAGCCCGCCCAGTTTAGGACTGCTGACCATTAACGGCTTGGTGGCTAGCGATGAAGTTATCATACCGGTTCAAGCTGAATATTACGCGCTGGAAGGATTAAGCCAGCTTTTGGAAACAATCAGTTTGGTAAAAGAAAATCTCCAGCCGGAGCTTAAAGTTATGGGAGCGCTTATGACAATGTATGACAGAAGGAATAGGTTGGCGCGGCAGGTGGTGCGGGAAGTCCGTGATCATTTTCCCGGGTATGTTTTTGACAGCATTATTCCACGCGCTGTTCGGTTGGCGGAAGCTCCCAGTTTCGGAAGATCCATTCTGCATTTTGACGCTTTTTCCAAAGGGGCCAGAGCCTATAAAAATCTGGCGAAGGAAGTGTTGAAGAAAGAAAAAGAAGATAAAAAGTTTACAATATAAATCTTATGGCACAAAATTATGGGTTGGGAAGAGGTTTGGCTTCTTTGATACCCCAGAAAAATAAAAAAAGCGCCAACGCCGAATTTACATCAAGGAAAATAAATTCTGGCGGACAGCCGCTTAGCGATGCTGGCGATAAAAGCTACGCGCTGGAAATAGAAATAGGCAAAATTGCCGCCAATCCTTACCAGCCCAGGGTAAAATTTGACGAGGAAAAATTGGAGGAACTATCCCAGTCAATTAAAAGCCACGGAATCATTCAGCCTTTGGTTGTTAGCCGAAGCGGTTCCCAATTTGAACTTATCGCGGGAGAGAGAAGGTTACAAGCGGCTAAGATAGCCGGATTGGAAAAAGTCCCGGCAGTTGTTAGGGAAACAAAAGAAAAGGAAAAACTGGAATTGGCGCTGGCGGAAAATGTCCAGCGGCATAATCTTAATCCCATTGAAGAAGCCAACGCTTACCGGCGAATGGAAAAAGATTTTCAAATGAACCAAGAAGAAGTGGCGCGTAAAATAGGAAAGAGCCGCAGCGCCGTAGCTAACAAAACGCGTTTATTAAATTTGCCGATTGAAGTTCAAAAAGCTTTAATGGAAGAAAATATAACCGAAGGCCACGCTAAGGCGATTTTGGCGCTTAACAACAGCGAGAAGCAAAGAGCCTTATTGGATTTAATACTAAAAAGCAACCTAACCGTTCGCCAAGCCGAAGATAAAACCAAAGAAGTTTCCGTTAAATCCCACCGCAGGAAAGTTAATATTGATCCTGAAATAAAAGAACTGGAAAATAAATTAACGGAAGCCTTAGGAACAAAAGTAAAAATAAAAAAATCCGGCGACGGCGGAAAAATTGTGATTGATTATTACTCGGAGGAAGAATTGGACGGGATATTGGATAAGATTTCTTGAGGCTAAAATAAGAAGATCGATAGTTGCTTTTTTTAAAAAATAACACATTACCAGAAGTAGAATGGTTGGCAGGAGTATTTCTAAAAGTTTAGCTTATAATGTAAATTTTCTTGACTTTTCAGAAAGTTTAGCTTATAGCGTAAATAGAAGTTTCGCCGGCGGCAAAATTATGATTGACTATTACTCGGAAGAAGAACTGGACGGAATGTTGGAGAGGATTTCTTGACTTTTTAGGCGGGTAGGCATCAAGATATTTAATAATAAATTATGTCAAAAAAAGATTATCAAAATTGGTCTCACGAAAGACTATTGCATGAATATAAAGAGCTTCTCAATAGAAAAAAGTTTGGATTAGTTTGGGAAGATAAAAAAGAAGATGTTGCGGAAAAATGCAAAGATTTTTTGCCAGTTTTAAAAGAAGAAAAAAAGAAAGAAGTTCTAACGAGTAAAAATGATACGAATCATATTTTAATTGAAGGAGATAATTATCACTCTTTATCTGTTTTGTGCTATACGCACAAAAAGAAAGTAGACATCATTTATATTGACCCTCCGTACAATAAGGGTGGAAAGGATTTTGTCTATAATGATAATTATGTAGATAAAGATGATACCTTTAAACATTCTAAATGGCTTTCTTTTATTTCCAAAAGATTGTCGCTAGCAAAAAGATATTTACTCAAAGATGACGGGGTTATTTTTATTAGTATTGGCGAAGAGGAATTATCCACATTAAAATTGTTAGCTGATAGTATTTTTGGGGAGAAGAATTTTCTAAGTTATATTACAAGAGTTGCAAAAACTGCCAGTAATAAAGGCAATTACTTTGCTCCCTCTACAGATTTCATATTAGTTTACGCAAAAAATATTGAAATGTTGCCTCAATTTAAAGACGAAGTTAATATTAGTCTTTATAAAAAGGAAGATGAAAATGGTATGTATAGAGATGATATCGCTCTATACCAATCATCATTGGACCCCATGCGAGGTTGCGTAAATCAGAGGTATTTTATAAAATGTCCAGATGGTTCTTTGGTAATTCCACCGGGTAATATTTTACCAAAAAGCAAAAAAGATTCTGCCTTTATAAAACCAAAGACAGCGGAAGATAAAATTTGGAGATGGACTTACGATACTTATTTGAACAATAAGGAATTATTAGTCTTCAAAAAGACAAAAAGGTCTCCCTTGTTAGACGAAAATGGTAATCAAGCAAAATACAATATTTATACAAAAAGTTATTTGAACGACAGAGAAAAACAGGGTGTACTACCTAGAAACTATTTGGATCAATTTATCAACCGAAAAGGAGCTGATTTTTTAAAAACACTGGACATAAATTTTGATTATCCTAAACCAGTAGAGTTGATAAAATATTTAATAAAGATCACCAACAAAGAAAAAGATATTACAATATTGGATTTTATGGCTGGTAGCGGAACAACAGGTCAGGCTGTTTTGGAAATGAATTTTAAAGATAGAGGGAAAAGAACATTTATTTTATGTACAAATAATGAGCTGAATGGCATTGGAAGTGCGCTTGCAAAAAAGGGTAAAAAAGAGGACAAAGAAAAATTTGGAATATGCCAAAGAGCTACTCTTCCTCGTTTAGAAAGATGTATTAAGGGATATGCAAGTTCAGATAAAAAACACTTTAAAAGCTTGGGCGGGAACTTAAAGTATTTTAAAACATCTTTTGTCGCTAATGTAAAAACTGATAATGATAAAAGAATATTTACCAATCAGAGCACTGAAATGCTTTGTTTGGCAGAAAAAACTTTTGATAAAATTATAAATAAAAAAGAACAGTTTGCGCTTTATCAAAACAAAGAACAAATAACGGGAATTATTTATGATGAGGATTACATTACTGATTTCAAAAAGGAAATAGAAAAATTCAAAAAATCAATCGTTGCATATGTGTTTAGCTATGATCACACATATAGCGAAGAAGATTTTGCGGATATAAAAAAATTGGTAAAGGTCAAGCCGATTCCCGAAGTAATTTTGAATGTATATCGCAAAATCTACAAAGATTTATATAAAACAAAACGCGTATGAAAGATTTAAAATATCAAAATGAAGCAGCGAAAGAACTTGTTGATACATCAACAAAGTATTTGTTGGATGACGATTCTAAGTTGATTATTTTTCAATCTCCAACTGCTTCTGGCAAAACAATAATGCTTGCCAGTGCTTTGCCACAAATAGTTAAAAAATTGCAAAACAAAAAGGAACTTGCTTTTGTTTGGATTTCTGTAAATTATTTACACGAACAAAGTAAGGAAAAGTTGGAAAAATATTTTGAAAATGAAAGATTATTGGAGTGTGCGAATATTACAGAAATTCAAAATAATCAAATAGAAGAAAACCAAATACTTTTTGTAAACTGGCAGAGTTTAAATCGTGAGGGTAATATTTTTATGGTTGATAATGAGCAAGATTGGAATTTAAGTAAGGTTATTGAAAATACCAAAGAAGAAGACAGGGAAATTGTTTTGATTATTGATGAGAGTCACAGAGCCGCAAAAACCAGCAAAGCTAAAGATATTATTGATATTATTGATCCTAAATTGACAATAGAGGTATCGGCTACTCCAAAAGAAGGGATTACTAACGACCATAAAGTAACGGTAAAACTTAGCGATGTGGTTACGGAAGAAATGATTAAAGAAGAAATACGAATAAATCCAGACTTATCAAAAGCTGGAACAAACGAAGATATTATCAAAGCTTCTTTAAAAAAACGAAAAGAATTACAAAAATATTACGAAGAAGAGAATGTTAAAATAAACCCATTATTGCTTGTTCAGATACCGCGAAAAAAATCAACTGATGTAAGAAATCCAGAGGATAAGATAATTGATTTATTGGACAAGCACGGGATAACAACGGAAAGCGGTAAATTGGCTGTTTGGCTTTCCGAAAAGGATAAAAAGATAAACCTTGACTATTTAGAAAAGAATGACAGCGAAGTTGATGTATTAGTTTTTAAAGAAGCGATTGCTCTCGGCTGGGATTGTCCTAGAGCAAGCATTTTACTTTTGCAAAGAGAGTGGAATGCAGAAAATTATGTTTTTAATGTTCAAACGCTTGGACGAATTATGCGTATGCCCGAGCAAAAACATTACAAAAAACATCCAG
>Ga0209013_10003426_pt1 | contig 14101 bp, 12 predicted proteins | sample Cruoilmetagenom2_FD_187291 | JGI IMG/M metagenome (GOLD analysis project Ga0209013, IMG submission 187291) | Oil polluted marine microbial communities from Coal Oil Point, Santa Barbara, California, USA - Sample 2 (SPAdes) (version 2) | ecosystem: Environmental > Aquatic > Marine > Oil seeps ... | reverse complement strand
GTGGAACATACAATTACAGAAATGATTACTGGGGTGGATATTGTCCATGCACAGATTAAAATCGCAGATGGTATTGCTCTTAATAGTGAAGAGATGGGGATTCCAAAGCAAGAAGATATCCCATTATTCGGATTCGCTATTCAGTCACGAGTAACAACGGAGGACCCTTTAAATAACTTCATGCCTGATACAGGAAAGTTAATGGTATATCGTTCGGGTGGAGGGTTTGGTGTACGCTTAGACGCGGGAAATGGTTTCCAAGGGGCTATCATCACCCCGTACTACGATTCTCTGTTAGTTAAAGTTAGTACTTGGGGTATGTCCTTCAAGGAAGCTGCTGCTAAAATGGACAGAAATTTGCAGGAGTTTCGAATCCGGGGGATTAAAACGAATATCCCATTCTTAGAAAATGTCGTAAAACATCCGAGCTTCATTTCTGGACAATTTAATACGAGTTTCATTGATTCTACACCTGAGTTGTTTTTATTCCCTAATCGCAAAGACCGTGGTACTAAATTGTTAAATTATATAGGGAATGTTACTGTTAATGGTTTCCCAGGTATCGAGAAAAAGTCCAAGCCTATCTTTGGAGAGGCTAGAACACCTAGTTTTGATCTGAGCACTGCTCCACCTAAAGGCACAAAACAAATTTTAGATGAACAAGGTGCCGATGGAGTGATTAAATGGGTGAAGGAGCAACAGGGCGTTCTATTAACGGATACAACTTTCCGAGATGCACATCAATCATTATTAGCAACACGCGTTCGCTCTCATGACATGTTCGGTATTGCGAAAGAATCAGCGCAAGGAATGCATAATTTGTTTTCATATGAAATGTGGGGAGGAGCAACTTTTGACGTTGCTTACCGCTTCTTAAAAGAAAATCCATGGGATCGTTTGATAAAAATGAGAGAAATGATTCCAAATGTCTTATTCCAAATGTTATTCCGTGGAGCCAATGCAGTAGGATACAAAAACTACCCAGATAACGTTATAAAGGAATTTATACAAAAATCTGCAGAAGCGGGCATTGACGTGTTCCGAATCTTTGACAGCTTAAACTGGATAAAAGGGATGGAAGTTGCGATAGATGCAACTAGACAATCAGGGAAGATAGCAGAAGCTGCGTTATGTTACACAGGAGACATTTTAGATGACTCTAGAGACAAATATACGGTGCAGTATTATAAAGACATGGCAAAAGAATTAGAAAGCGCTGGAGCGCATATTCTAGCGATTAAAGATATGGCTGGATTATTAAAACCTGAAGCAGCTTATCGGTTAGTAAGCGAGTTAAAGAGCACGGTTGACATTCCTATACATCTTCATACACATGATACAAGCGGTAACGGAGTATTTACTTATGCAAAAGCAATTGAAGCTGGTGTAGATATAGTCGACACGGCATTAGGGGCTATGGCAGGTCTAACCTCTCAACCGAGTGCAAGTAGTCTAAGTTATGCGTTAAAAGGATCGAACAGAGAAGTTATAGGAAATATCGATGCTTTTGAGAAAATTTCTTATTACTGGGAAGATGTCCGCAAGTATTATCAAGACTTTGAAAGCGGTATGATGAGTCCCCATACGGAAGTTTATGTTCATGAGATGCCAGGTGGCCAATATAGTAATCTTCAACAACAAGCGAAAGCAGTAGGGCTTGGCGATCGCTGGGAAGAAGTAAAAGAGATGTATTCTCGCGTAAACATGTTATTTGGTGATGTGGTAAAAGTTACTCCTTCTTCTAAGGTAGTAGGGGATATGGCTCTATTCATGGTACAAAATAACTTAGACGAAGTTTCTGTCATTACGAGAGGTAAAACCATCGATTTCCCAGATTCCGTTATAGAGTTTTTTGAAGGATATATTGGGCAACCTTATGGAGGATTCCCAAAAGAGCTACAGAAAGTAATTTTAAAAGATCGTGAACCAATCACGGTGCGTGCGGGTGAATTATTGGAGCCGGTTGATTTCGAAGCGATTAAAGAAATGCTATTCCATAAATTAGAGCGCCCTGTTACTAGCCAAGAAGTTCTTGCTTATACGCTATATCCAAAGGTTTTTGAAGAATATAGTGAAACAGATAAAAACTTTGGGGATGTTTCCGTACTAGATACGCCGACGTTTTTATACGGATTGAGATTAGGAGAAGAAATTGAAGTAGAAATCGAAGTTGGAAAAACGTTAATCATCAAGTTAGTGTCTATAAGTGAGCCGACTCATGATGGTAACCGTATTATTTACTTCGAACTAAACGGTCAACCACGAGAAATTTCTATTCAAGATATGAATGTAGAAGTGAGTCATTTATCAAAACCTAAGGCGGATTTAACGAATGATGGTCATATTGGAGCAACTATGCCAGGTACTGTTCTAAAGGTTGCTATTTCTACAGGTAGCAAAGTAAAAAGAGGTCAACATCTTCTTATTACAGAAGCGATGAAAATGGAAACTACAGTCCAAGCACCATTTAATGGAGTTGTAAAAGAGATTCATGTTGTTGCTGGAGAAGCAATTGCAACAGGTGATTTATTGATTGTCATGGATAAAGAATAATTAAAAGGCTGTTAGACATTTCTGTCTAACAGCCTTTATTCTTTTTAGTTATTCAATTTACTTCTGGATAACAATAGAATCATATAACAGAGTAAACCGAATAGTAAGGAGATAAATAAAGAATGTAGTAAAGCTAAGTATAGATTAAGTTTAGTCAATACAACTAACATACCGGTAACTACTTGGCACGAAACTAATATTAAAGAGATGGTCCATCCCCAGTAAATTGCGCGTTGCTGTTTATAATTTCGCATTACATGAATCGCAATAATGAGTATCCATATAAATATTAATCCTGCAGCAGCTCGATGTCCCATTTGGACCCACTCGTATAAATTAGTAGGAAGAGCAAACTGGTCATTATTGCATAAGGGCCAATCGTTACATATGAGACTAGATTCTGTATGTCGTACTAATGCGCCGGTGTAAATAACAATATAAGAATAAAGTGTTACACCAATTGTATGGAATTTTAATGTTTTGCCGATTCTGATCTTATCTGTATCAAACTTGCGATCAATCTCAAAAATTAATAAGGTCAGTAATAACACCGAAGCAAAAGAGATTAGAGAGATTCCAAAATGAAGAGCCAGTATAAAGTCACCTTGTCCCCATTTTACCTGGGCAGCACCAATTAATGCTTGCGCTACTAAGAAAAAAACTGCCATTGCTGATAAAAATTTTGTTTCTCGGACATGTCCAAGTGCTTTCCATGCCCAAACTGCAAGTGCTACGATTAATATACCAACAGCACCTGTAACTAGACGATGAGAGAATTCAATTAATACTTCAGCTGTTATAACATCAGGTATAAGTTGTCCATTACAGCCAGGCCAGTGTCTACCGCAACCCATACCACTATCGGTCTTAGTAACTAATGCTCCTCCTAAAAGAATGAGCAGCATACCTACTGTAGAAGCAACAGCTAACCATTTTAAAATTTTATGAATGTGCATTACGCCACCTACTTTGTGTATCTTGCTCGTCTTGAAAAGACGGTATCTGCTTTTTGATGATATCGAATCGCGATGGAAAATACAATGTATAACCTTCAAACTAATATACCTAGTTATAGTTATTCACAAAATGTTCATAAATTCGTACTCTAACTTTCACAAATAAAATCTAGAAATGATTTACTATTGATATGTTCTGAGTATAAAAAAACTATCTAAACTATATTTATGCGAAAATTATCATTAACTGTAGAAATTAAGAAAGATTTTCGTTATAGTAAAAGGTAGCGGAATATGCTTACAACTTTGAAAGGAGGGGCAGCATGTCAAATGGTCATTCTATTACCGCGACTAATGAGAGGGAATCTGAACAAATTAATAATACTTTTTATCAAGATTTTCTATCGCTCATTAAAATAGGTATAGTTAACTCTAACTTATTTACAACATTTACTGGTATGTGGCTAGCATTTCAATTTACGGATCGAAACTTTCTTAGAGAGTTAGACATATTATTTTATACGCTAATTGGATCAGGCATGATTATCGCAGGTTCTGCAGCTATGAATAATTTTATCGATCGTGATATAGATCCTGTCATGAAGAGCAAAAAAGGTAGACCTACAGTTACTGGACGTTTTAGTCCAACATCAGTGTTAATAACTTCGTTTTCACTAATGATTGTAGGTGAAATATTGTTGTTTATGGCCTCTACTTCAGCTGGAGTTTGGGGACTAGCAGGAATCGTCAGTTACGTTGTGTTATACTCGATGTGGTCTAAACGAAAACATGTGAGTAATACTATAGTTGGCAGTATATCTGGTGCAATACCGCCGGTGATTGGATGGGCAGCTGTTGAACCTAGCTTAGGTTTTGGAGCATTAGCTTTATTTTTAATTATGTTTGCATGGCAACCTCCACACTTTTATGCGCTTGCGATGAAGCGCACGGAAGAATATCGTGCTGCTAATATTCCCATGCTGCCTGTAGTAAAAGGTTTCAAACGTACAAAAGTGTCAATTCTTTTATGGATTCTATTATTATTCCCATTACCATTTTTATTGATGGATTTAGGTGTACTATTTGTTGTGTTGGCAACAGCACTTAACTTGGGGTGGTTATACTTCTCTATAAAAGGTTTCCGTGTGAAAGATGATATCAAGTGGGCGACAGGGATGTTTATATATTCCTTAAACTATATGACGATATTATTCGTAGCTATAATTATTTTTTCTATCTTTATCTAATTGCTGGAATTCTTTCTTTAGTCAACAAGAATTCATATAAACAGAACCACAGTCCAAAGAAACATGAAAACAACTATGAAAGAGGGGTTTGATTTAGCTATGATGAGAGGGCTTAAAAAATGGCGACTTTTTTCACTGTTAGCAGCTCTAACGATTTTCTTATCGGGTTGTGGCGAAGAATACTTATCAACGCTTACACCTGCAGGACAAGTCGGAAGAGACCAATTTAATTTGTTATTACTATCTTCTGCTATTATGGCTTTAGTTATTATTGTAGTAGTAATTATTTATGTTGTTGCACTAGTGAAATTCCGTCGTAAAAAAGTTGGGGAAGATGTTATTCCTAAACAAGTAGAAGGAAGTCATACGCTTGAAATAGTATGGACAGTTATTCCAATATTACTGTTAATCGTTCTGGCTATTCCAACTGTTTACTATACGTATAAACATGCTGATGTAGCTGCAATGGATCAAGTAGACGAAGAAGGTAACAAAACAAATGTAACAGTAAATGTTACTGCTAAACTTTATTGGTGGGAATTTGAGTATCCAGACCTTGGAATAGTTACATCTCAAGAGTTAGTAGTACCAACTGATCAAAAAGTATTTTTCAATTTAAAAGCTGCTGATGTGAAGCACTCCTTCTGGATTCCTACAGCAGGTGGTAAAATGGATACAAACGTAGAAAACGTTAACCAGTTCTATTTAGAATTTGATGAAGCATCTGCAAGTTTAGAACAAGGTGTGTTCTATGGTAAATGTGCGGAACTTTGTGGACCGTCACATGCTCTAATGGATTTCAAAGTTAAAACATTGGAATCAGACGATTTCAATGCTTGGGTTGAATCTATGAAAACTACACAAAATGTTGCAACAGATGATCTTGCAACAGAAGGTGAAGAAATCTTTAATACTAGCTGTATAGCTTGTCATGCTACTTCAGGAGCAGGCACTACAGGTGGAGTGGGACCAAACTTAGCTACTTTTGGTGACCGTAATCGTGTTGCTGGATTTATGGCTCATGATGAAGAAAACTTAAAAAAATGGATTAATAATCCTCAAGAGTACAAACCGGGTAACTTAATGCCTCAGCCAGAAGCTATCAACGATGGCAAAAAGTTTAGTGAAGATCAATTAGATGCTCTTGCAGCATATCTAATGGGACTATCTGTAGAAAAATAAGTTCCACAGATAAATTATGAGGGAGGTTAAAGTTGTGAGTTCTATCGCAAAGAAAAAAGGCTTTGGCGCAACTTTATGGGACTATTTAACAACAGTAGACCATAAAAAAATTGCAGTCATGTACCTTGCTGCCGGCGGTTTGTTCTTCGTAATCGGTGGTATTGAGGCAATGCTTATTCGTATTCAATTAGCACAACCAGATAATGATTTTGTTAGTGCTGGACTGTTCAATGAAATTATTACAATGCACGGAACAACGATGATTTTCCTAGCGGCCATGCCGATATTATTTGGATTTATGAACGCCGTTATGCCACTTCAAATTGGTGCACGTGACGTAGCGTTTCCATTTCTAAATTCACTTGGATTTTGGTTATTCTTGTTCGGTGGTATTTTCCTTAACCTATCTTGGTTTATGGGAGGAGCGCCTGATGCGGGATGGACTTCTTACGCATCATTATCGCTAGCGTCTCCTGGTCATGGTATTGACTTTTATGCACTTGGACTTCAAATAGCCGGTGCTGGTACCTATATAGGAGGTATTAACTTCCTTGTAACGATCATTAATATGCGTGCACCAGGTATGACATACATGCGTATGCCATTGTTTACTTGGACTACATTTGTAGCTAGTGCATTAATATTATTCGCATTCCCACCACTTACTATTGGTTTATTTTTCTTAATCTTAGACCGCATGTTCGGTGGTAACTTCTTTGATCATACAATGGGTGGTAATACGATTATTTGGGAGCATTTATTCTGGATTTTCGGGCATCCTGAAGTATACATCTTAATATTACCTGCGTTTGGTATATTCTCAGAAATATTTGCTTTATTCTCACGTAAACGTTTATTCGGTTACTCTTCTATGGTTTTTGCAACTGTATTAATCGGTTTCTTAGGCTTCATGGTTTGGGCTCACCATATGTTTACGGTTGGTTTAGGACCAACAGCTAATGCTATTTTCGCAGTTGCTACTATGGCAATCGCTGTTCCTACTGGTATGAAAATATTTAACTGGTTGCTTACGATTTGGGGAGGAAGTATTAAAGTTACAACTCCAATGCTTTATGCGTTAGGATTCATTCCTTCATTCGTAGCAGGTGGGGTAACTGGTATTATGCAAGCAGCAGCTCCGCTTGATTATCAATTACATGATTCATACTTTATCGTTGCTCATTTCCACTATGTAATCGTAGGTGGGGTAGTGTTAGCAATTTTAGCAGCAGTACACTTATATTGGCCTTTAATGTTTAACCAAATGTTAAGTGAAAAACTAGGTAAATGGACGTTCTGGTTCTTCTTTATTGGATTCCATTTAACGTTCTTCATACAGCATTTCTTAGGACTAATGGGTATGCCACGTCGCGTATTTACGTTCGGAGCAGATCAAGGTTGGGATTTATTCAACTTAATCAGTTCAATTGGAGCTGCATTCATGGCAGTGGGAGTTATTATTCTAGTAGTGAACATTATCATAACAGTTGTTAAGAATGTACCTGCTGGCAATGATCCATGGGAAGACGGCCGTACTTTAGAGTGGGCTATTCCTCAACCAGTTCCGTTTTATAACTTTAAACAAACTCCACTTGTTCGTGGATTAGATACATTCTGGATTGAAAAACAAGAAGGTAATAAAGAAGGTATGACATATGCAGAACCACTTTCTGATATCCATATGCCTAACAATTCAATCATTCCAATTGTTATGACTTTCGGTTTGTTTATCGCTGCATTTGGAGCATTATATAACGGTGAAAAAGATTGGGCTATTCCTGTTATAGTATTAGGTTTAGCAATTACACTTGGTTCTATGGCTGTTCGTTCTATAAAAGATGATCATGGATTCCATATTCACAAAGAAGATTTAATGAATGATAAAGGGGGTAAATAATAATGGACTTTAATAAAAAGTACACCCCACAAACTTGGCCAGATCATCCTGAGCAAGTTACTTTAGAAGGTAAGAATAAGTTTTTAGGTTTTTGGTTATTCCTTGGTGGAGAAACTGTACTATTTGCAAGTTTGTTTGCTACGTATTTAGCGCTTAAAAACAAAGGCCCAAGTGGGATGGAATTCTCTACTAACACACTATTCGAATTACCATTAGTATTTATTATGACGATGATTCTATTAACTTCATCGCTAACTAGTGTGTATGCAATGTATCATATGAAAAACCATAATTTTAGAGGTATGCAAACTTGGTTGGCTATAACAGTTCTGTTGGGATTAGCATTCTTAGGTTTAGAAATTTATGAGTTTAATCACTATGTACATTTAGGTTTTCATTATGGACAAAGTGCTTTCTCATCTGCATTCTTTACGCTTGTAGGTACTCATGGTTTGCACGTAGTCATTGGACTAGGATGGATTATTCTATTAATGTTACGTAATGCAAAACGTGGATTTAGTTTGTATAATGCACCAAAATACTATACTGCTTCCCTATACTGGCATTTTATTGATGTAGTTTGGGTGTTCATCTTTACAGTAGTATACTTGATGGGAGTTGTTGGTTAATATGTCACACGACGCTCAAGTTTATGTGAGATCTCAAACAGAATTTGATTATATTAAGCAAAAACGCAAAAAGGATATGCGTAACCAAGTTACTACTTTTGGGATTATGATATTCTTAACTTTAATTTCTTTTACAGCAGTAGCTGCTGGATTTTCTGTCTATCTAATCGTTCCAGTGATTTTATTACTTGCTGCAATTCAAGTAGTGTTACAGCTTTACTACTTCATGCATATGAGTGAAAAAAATCATCAGGTAGTTGCGTTTTTCTTATACAGTGCTGTTTTGTTAGCTTTCACTTTTATCTTAACTTTCCTTACTATTATTTGGTGGGGTTAAACAACTTAAAGCCGAGACAAAGTTAAAAACTTTGTCTCGGCTTTTTTTGAGTAAAATGATATTTGAAAATAGGGAAATGTCATAGTTCGTTCATTGAAGTTATTGGGTTTGACCTATATAATAGAGGAAGTTACCTAAAAAGGAGCGATGATACTTATGCCTATAAGTATATTTGGATTCCAAGCATTGTGGAGCCCTATAATGATTGGTGTTATAGTATTTTTAACTATTTTATATTTTTTAATAACGGTCAAATGGCGAAATGACTTTAAAGTATCAGAGCCACTAAAAAAGAAAGAGGCTGCTTATTTTCTAATAGGTATAGTTCTTTTATATATTGTGAAAGGTTCACCTGTAGATTTAATGGCACATATAATGTTCTCTTTCCATATGGTTCAGATGGCATTATTGTTATTGTTAGTTCCGCCATTACTGATGAAAGGTATTCCTTGGTGGGTTTGGAAAGTAGTAATAGAATTGCCAGTAGTTCGTAAGGTTTTTCCAATATTAACAAAGCCATTACTAGCGCTTATAGTATTTTCTGGTTTGTTTTCGATTTATCACATTCCTTTATTATTTGATACTATCAAACTGGATGAAGGACTACATGGCACATATACGTTTATCCTATTCATCTCAGCAGTTTTCATGTGGTGGTCTATTATAGATATTGAGGAAGTTACTCAACGACTACACGGTTTAAAGAAGATTGGCTTCATAATAGGCAGTGCAGTTTTAATAACTCCTGCATGTGCGTTAATTATATTTACTGGGACACCTTTATATGATACGTATACGAATCCAGATGTTTGGTTGAAAGCAATGGAGCTATGTGTACCTGCAAGTACATTAGCAGGACTATCATTGAGTGGACCTGAATTATTTTCTAATATGTCACCTATCGATGATCAACAACTGGGTGGAATACTGATGAAAATCGTACAGGAAATAATTTATGCTGCATTTTTAATGTCTATTTTCTTCAAGTGGTATAAAAATGAACAAGATAATGCAGATGAAATCACACAAAAAGCTCTGGATGATTTAAAAGTCCAAGCTGACCTTTAAACTTAATAAAGTTATTCGAGGAGAATGATTAATGAATTTACCGGTTCTACCAACTATAAGTACATTTTTTATCGTGTTAAGTGCGGTGTTAGTTGCAATAGGTTGGGCACTTATTAAACAAAGAAAAATTAATGCCCACAAAAAAACGATGACTGCTGCTGCAATTTCGGCTTTACTTTTCTTCATCATCTATGCATCGCGAACTATTTTCATCGGAAATACAGCTTTTGGTGGTCCTGATGACATTAAAATTTACTACACTATCTTTTTGATATTCCATATTACATTAGCAACGACTGGTGCAGTTTTTGGCCTAGTTACTTTATACTTAGGTTATAAAAATAACATTAAAAAGCATCGTAAGATTGGGCCAATCACCAGTGTTATTTGGTTCTTTGTTGCAATAACAGGGGTTGCTGTTTATTTATTGCTATACGTATTCTATCATGGTGGAGAAACTACCTCAGTTATTAAAGCAATAATAGGTGGATAGATAAAGAACAAAACAAAAGGCAACGTTCTTATGGATTTATTCCATAAGAACGTTGCCTTTTAAAGATCATTAGAGTAGCTGCATTCTATTTTGCACTTTTACTTAATTATTTAAACCTTAAAATTTAGTTTTAGCATGCCGGACTCTTTTGCAGTGATAAATATGATAACAACGAGTGGACCTATTAAAAATCCAATAAAACCGAAAAGCTTTGCTCCGATAAACATAGCTATAAGGATTGCTAATGGAGATATACCCATTTGGGAACCCATCAACTTTGGTTCCACTGCTCTACGTATTATTAGTAAAACGACAGCTAAAATAGCCAATTTGGTTCCCATCACCATGTCTCCAGTTAAATAATGATAAATAGCCCAAGGTGCTAAAATAGCTATTGAACCTAATATAGGGATGATATCGATTATCCAAATGACAATTGCCATTATTAAAGCATATTTTGGTGTAATAATAAGCAGTAGCCCAAGGAATGCTGCACCTAAAATGATGAAGCTTGCTATAATTTGGGCTTTCATAAATCCAATAGCCACTTTTTTTATACTAGCAAACATAAATCGTACTTTACTTGCAGTATTATCAGTTAAATAATAAAAAAACTTTACTTGTAAATTATGCAAATCTAACATAAATAAAAAAAGAGCAATAATAAAAACTATAAAACTAACTAAGAAGTTTGGAATATTCGTCAGCAATGCAGTAATATTGCTATAGCTAAGTATATCTAGCAGGGCATCTCTCATACTTTCTAGTGTAGCGTCAAATTTATTTTGAATTGATTCTACTACTTCTTTAGGGAGTCCTTCTGTATATCGAAATAAACTGTTTTGCATATCAATCCATAATCCAGTCCAGTTATTAATATATGTAGGAATAGTCTGAGAGGTATAAATAAGCTGGCTAAAGAGTTTTGTTATTATTAAATATAAAAGTCCGGAAATGACACTGATAAAAAGAGCAAAATTTGTTATGACTGCAGGTTTCCGCTTCCATTTAAATGTTTTTTGAGTGAACTTTACAATTGGCTCAATTATAATAGCAGTCAGTAATGCGAGTATAATAGGTATGGAAACTGGAAGGATAAATATTATTAACAACAAAAGAAAAATGCTTACAAAAAGATATTTTATATATTCCTTTTTAAAAAGATTTAAGACCATCATACACTCCTTTTCTATCGTTTATTAACAGTATAGACAAATTAGTAAATTTTGAACAGAAAAAACGCAAGAGAATGAAACTCTTGCGTTTTAGGATATTCCTATTATGCGTGAATTTCAAAAGCAGCTAACTCTGTTTTTACTGCAGCTAATGTTTGTTCACTTGATTTTAGTAAATGTTTTGGGAAAACTTCATTTTCACCATATTCAACACCATGAGGATAATAGTGTTTTCCTATAACAGGTTTTAAAAGAGTAATGTTCGCATCATGAGCACCTACATCGCCATCTTTTGTAAAACCAAATACTCGAAGATAAAAAGTACCTTCTTTGATTATATACTTTTTATCATATGTTACACGTTCATAATCCCATTGACCTGCACGAACTAAACCATGCTTTTTCATAAGATCGTCTAATATATTTAGATCAATGACAGTGTTTTCTATACCAGTGTTTTCGAAATACATTAAATTGTCCTCCCTCACGTTCATATTCCAAATAGAATCTGTTCCTACTAATATTAATGCAAATTTCATAATGTTGCAATGGTAACATTGTGTCTTTCTAGTTAAGCTTGGTATACTAGGAGAAATGGGGGAAGAAAAAGGTGAAAAAGATATGATGAATAATCTAATTAGAATTGTTATCGCTATAGCTATAGTACTAGTGATATTTATATATTTTGATAATCCTGTACATGAAAATAAACTGATAACTGGTTCCAATAATTCAGGTCAAGTAATTCCTGATACTACTCCAGAAGTTGTGGAGGTGGAGACGGTATTTACACGTCCTAAAGATGGCATTTCAACATTAGTAGGAGAATCGGCCCAATCGGTTGTGGAGATGTTAGGAAAACCAACTAGAACCGAGCCATCAGCATTTGGTTATGAATGGTGGGTGTACAATCAATCTCTTACAACTTATTTATTAATAGGTATAGAAGGAGACAAAGTAACTCAAGCCTTTGCAGCCGGAAAAAATGTAGAAGTGGCTCCATATGAAATCGGGCAACAACTAGCTGATATATATCGATTTACACTAGTACAATCGGAAATTACATTTTCCATAGATTCAAATACGTATACTTTCACACTTTCGGAAGAGGACATAAACAATAGAATACTAGTTCAGTTTGATAATTTATTTGCTATGTTATACATTGACACAGAAAGTCAACAATTAGAAGCAGTGAGATTTACAGATCCAAAGACTATTTTGTTACATAAGCCATATGATATTTTATATAACGGAATCATGGTTGAAGCAAAAACTCCCGACTCCCTTTCACAAGTAGCAATAGATCGTGCCAATGAGCGTCAAATTTATGAACTGACAAACGTATATCGTTATCGGAATGGTCTTCAACTTTTAGTATCTGATAATGAATTGCAAAATATAGCGATGGCTAATAGTGAAGAAATGGCTAGAAACAATATTGTGGCCAATGAAAAATTTGAAGTATCTAAGTTTAGTGATCAATTGAAAGAATCATCCATTGAATTTTCTAGTGCTGCCGGTAATACAGCTGCTTTTTACTTTGATGCTGGGGAAGCTGTAAATGGTTGGTTGAACTCTAAAGACCATCGAGAAATCTTATTAGGTAAAGACTTTACACATACTGGTATTGGGGTATACGGTAGCTATTATACTCAAAACTTTATCGAACGAAAAGCAGTAAATACACCCAAAAACATACCTCAATAATTAGTTAGAGACAAAGGTACCTTCACTATCCAAATACAAAGACCGAATATGCAAAGGCACTTGATGAAGAGCAGCGAATGTAGCTGCTCTTTTTTGTATGACTTCGATTGGCTCATCAATCTTTTCTTCAAGCTCTTTATAAGTCATAAAAGGAATAAGTTCCACATTGTCACTAGTAAACGGATCTGACGTCATTATACCAGGTACATCTTTATAAAATTCAACTACATCTGCATTCAAATGATAGCCATAGACTACTGCTGTTAAATCACTACCTCCTCTTCCTAATGTAGTGAAATTATGGGTACTTTCTGAAAAACCTTGAAAACCAGGAACGATAACACAATGGAAATTTTTAAATGCTTGGTTTACAGAACTAAGATCTACTTTCTTTATAAGAGCATTTCCATACGTATCGTTCGTAATAATGCCAGCACTTTTCCCATAAAGAAGAGTAGAAGATATTCCTTGCGCTTTAAGTTCTGTTGTTAATACGGCACTCGAGATTAGTTCTCCACATGCGGAGAGTAAATCAGTTTCAATACTACTGTCGTTTAAAGGAAGCAAATCTAAAAGAGTATCAGTTGCATAGGGCTTTCCTCTACGTCCCATTGCTGAAACAACGACAAGAACCTGTTGATGGGTATTAATTGCTTGCTGGATTCGTTGTATTACTAATTGTCTGTTCTGATGATTTTGCATGGCAATACCGCCAAATTTTTGAACAATCATAATCTCAACCACTCTATTCGTGACATTTCAAACACTCCGTTCATACGATACAGGGAATTCATTTTACTGTATGCGATTTTACAAGAATGGTGTAGGGAGTGTGGTACTATTTATCCGTTAAA
>Ga0209013_10003425_pt1 | contig 14101 bp, 8 predicted proteins | sample Cruoilmetagenom2_FD_187291 | JGI IMG/M metagenome (GOLD analysis project Ga0209013, IMG submission 187291) | Oil polluted marine microbial communities from Coal Oil Point, Santa Barbara, California, USA - Sample 2 (SPAdes) (version 2) | ecosystem: Environmental > Aquatic > Marine > Oil seeps ... | reverse complement strand
CCCCCTGCCGCTATCACCAGGTTTCGTCTTGACTTCCTCAGTGAGCTGCTCGCGGGCATCTGAAAGCCTGCCTGCTTTGATAAGATCTTTTGAGTTCATGACGCATAAATCCTCTTACATTTTATATTATAATATCATAATCATTTTATGATTGCAATTAAATTAGCGCACGTTGGGCGAGGTGATAAGCTCGTCCGAAGTGCGCTAATTTGAACATATAATAAAACATATGCTATATTGCCTATGTAACTCATCAACATGCGTCTGTAGCTCAGTTGGATAGAGCAACGGACTTCTAATCCCTATGGCACAGGTTCGAATCCTACAAGGCGTACCAAATTTATTGGTTACTTTTATTTGTATCCCATAAGTAAAAAAAGTAAACCCCCGTTATTCCAGCCGCATAAGTCTAACTGAGTATTTCCTTGTTTCCTATGGAATTGAAATTCTGCATAAAATTGGACTGTTTGATATATTATTATCCATTATGCCTTTTCAGCTGCATAAATAGTCAATAGAAGTTCTGAATCATCGATAAGCTGATAAACTGGCGTTTTACCGGAAAGATTTGTGCTCTCGTTCAAGATTATTGGAACTCCATCCCCACGTTTTTCCATATAAAAGCCTCGCCCCACATCGCCAATCGTTTCCGCAACGGGGCTCTCGGCAAGCAAGCTTGTGATCAGTTCGTTCCGTGTAGACTGGCGCAAGGCTATATTATCAACAGTAACAGTATTAGGCAGTGCTCCTGGTGAATATATTTCAAGCCGGTCATCAAACATAAAGAAACGGATTTTGGACCCTGACACAGAGTAGTCGCGATGAGCTACGGCATTTACTATAGCTTCAAAAACTGCTCTTTCGCTGAATTGGGGTACTTCAACACGATGCAATTTCTTTGTTGCCGTTACTACCTGATTTCTCATCAGAAATGCCATTGACTTTTTAATCTGCTGATCCAGAGTTCCTCGAATTCTTTGGGCATCAATCTGATAATTGGAATCCTGCATTGTGCCTTGATAGCGAACAGCTTCGACAAAGGCATTGGGCAGGAAACGTTCCGGCTGCTCGCAGCACAGCAGTATTCCGGCTACAGATGCTCGAAGGTTGCCGCTTTCCTCTTTGGACAATAGATTTCGCTTCAGCAAAACGATTTCTGAAGGTTCCTGGAACCGAGCTGTGAATCTGCGCCACAATCCTTCGGATAAATCGTTCATGCTTGATTGAGGAACAGCCTGTTCCTCAAATCGAATTAGTCGAGCCTGACTGCGTTGTTGAAACAGACGAGCGAGATAATCCGGTTTCATTTCACGTTTGGAGCTACCCAGACGGTAGAAATACCCGTGGGGGCTTTTGTGAACAAAAAGGCTGCGTTGTATATCCACTTTGATGATAGGCTGCTCAATCCCTTGAGAATCGGGCAACATCATGCGAACAATCCTTACATTGAGTGGGGGATCAATCGAATCACTACAGATCTCGCGTACGAATGTTTCGACAACATCCAGTTTATCCAAAGAAATACCCTCTACATCCCTGGTCTTATCATCCACTCCCAATAAAAGCACCCCGTCGAAGGAATTGCCAAAGGCTGTTAGTTCATCCGCAAGATCATCTCGCTTTGGTCCCGCAATCTTGTCCGCACGAAATCTGACCACCTTAAGCTCAAGAATGCTATCCTCTCCAAGCCGGATTTTAGCGAGCAATTCTTCCTGGCTATCAAACATGCTTACCTCCTTCACCAATCCGTTTATAACGAAGGCTGAATGCTTCTTTCCCTCCCTCCATTACCCTGCATATTTCATTTCGGGCTTCTGTTTCCTGAAGACTGCCTTGACATATAATACGAGTCTGGCCCGCACGGACATCAAGAGCCACCACATTCTCTGCATCGCCATTGACAACAATATTGGCGTTATGGGTAACTACAATAACCTGACGTTTCTGCTTGATTTCCCGAAGTTGGGTCACGATCAGATCATAGATAAGATGGTTATCCAGATCGTCTTCAGGCTGATCAAGAATCAACGGTTCATCGCCATATGAAAGTATGAATGCCAGCAGCGCTGCCGTCTTCTGGCCGGGTGAACCCTGATGAACCGGCTTGAGTTCGCCACCTTGCTTTACACTATACAAGACCTCCAGGGAGTCTTCGGGAAACCAACATTCGAGGCGATCCAGGTATTCGGCATTAAGGCTTTGGATATGTTTGCAAAGCCAGCCACCAATTCCCTCATTATAGCCTTTGTGTATTTTTTTAATCTTTCGTTTTAGAGCTCTTAGTTCTATAAGATCCAAATTTCCACTTCCATCATAAAGGTTTCCCAGCAGTCCTTCATCGCTATCAGGAGAACCAATATCATTATCCGAGCGTCCTTGTTCTCTGTTGATTAAGCTTCGAAAATCATCTTTAACAGAGTCTTTGTCTCCGTACGGAATGACGGTTATTGATACGTAAGGATTGTTTTTGAGAACCGAGCTTAAAAACTGTGACCGCCGATCTGTAATGTCTTGTCGGAGTGGTTCCAGCTTATCCAGACACTCATCCGCCTGTTTTTGCAACTTATTCAGATTCTTTCTTCTTGAATCAAACGTCTTCAAGCGTTCCTCCAGAGACTGTCTTTGCTGGACCAACCGTCCGTATTCACTGGGATCTCCAGCGCTGGCGTCTGCCAGTTGAGCTCGAAGTTGCTTGTATTCTGAAAGCGCGTCGTCAATAGCTTTGGCCCATTGGGATTTCTCTTTTGTCTGTTTCCAGTCTGCGGCAATCTGATCAACATCCGAAGCAATAGTCTTTAGCTGTTCGCAAACTCTGTTAAACTTTGTCAGAACATCCTGAATATCGGTCAGGCAGGCTGCATCGGCGTTCTGGTCCAAATCAAATACGGATTTATCTAAATCTTCAGGCAGGATCATCTCAGATATTTCACGTATCTTTTTTCCAGAATCTGTCCAGCTTTCTTCCCAATTTTCCACTGCTCGTCGCTGTCGTTGCCGCCGTTGATATGACTTAAGAACATCGGTATGCCCTGCTTTTTCAAAAACAGCAAGCTTGCGCCTGATGTCGTCAAGCTCACCCCTTATCCTGGGCTCTTCGTTCAGGCTCGCCTCAATTTCCCGCCCGTGAGCGCGCAATGAGAAAAACCTGGTTTGCAATTCACTCCATTTTTCTTTCCACTCCCTGATTCTCACTTCGGGAGCGTCATCGACGATACTCAACAGTGCTTGCGGACGTTTGGCCAATTCAAAGATCTGCTTTTGGCTGTAAATGCGCACAGGAAAGCGTTGCGTAATCTCTCCTGGAACGGCCTGCCAACCACTATCTTCCTCTGCCTCCAAAATTGGTTCCACGCTACCGTCAAAACTCCATTGAATACGAAATTTGACATTGTCTTTGCGATATACGGCAACAAGCTTTGCATTCCTCGTGAGCAGTCCATCGTCATGACGGGACTCGTAATCCTGTTGATACTTATTGAAGTCTTCTTTAAGCATGGCCGGGAGTTCTTTGTCACGCCGAAGTGTCAGACGCAAAAACTCCAGCAGTGTCGATTTTCCGGTACCTCTGCCTCCGATTATCGCATTCAGCCAGGGATTGAATTCGCATTTGAAAGTGCTCCCTCTACCGATATATTTGGCGTCATTTACCGACGCGCTTTCTATAACCAGATGCCCATGCTCATTTGGATCGCCTGTAAAACTATCGCTTCGCTTTATGGACAAAGATCCGTCAAGAAGCGCAAGACGAAGTCCCTCCAAGCTAGGTGTTTCCATTTTGATCCAGGTAAAATGGCTGCCTGGCGACTTTGACCCGGTGGGATGATGTGCGTCGGAACCGAGAATTTTAGTCCATTCAAGTTTTTTCTCTTTGTAAAGTTGCGGCGTTTGCGCTAATTGATCGCACAGCTCCATAGCAATAATATGTTCGCAGTCCAGCACTTGTTGGAGCGTGGTTCCCTCAAGTGTGAATAGACCACTTTTCCGATCCACATGTGCCGGGATAGCAAGTCCGCCGGCATTAACGATTTCATTAATGACTTCACCGGTTGATTTTGTAGTAGCATGGCTTGTTTTCCCTTTTTCCCATTTAAAACCAGCCGCTCCAAGAAGCGTATCGATATCTCCAGTCCCCTTACCCGTTGGTAGAACAGCTATAATATGGATTCCGCCGTTTACGGAAATTTCTACGCCGGGGAACAGATAGAGCCTACGACAATCAGGATGCTCTTCCTTTTTCAATTCCTCTAATGCATCCTTCAACTCGTCTATCCATGCTCCTGTGTTGTGATCTGTCACCGCAACACAGTCAATACCGGCACGCATATAATCCAAAAGCCACTCTTTGGGTGTGCGCTGCTTTAAAGTTTCCTGATCAGGCCCCTTTCCATAGTCGTCGGATTCAGGCGTATGGGTATGAAAATCAAATTTCCACCAGCGAGCACCTGCCCAGGGCCATTCAACACTCATGATTTGCCTCCAAATATTGAGCCATTTATTTTATGTCCTCAATTCTTTTTCATCCTGTTGATCTCTTAGTTTAACTCCTTGATCTTTCTATGTGTTTTTTTAAAGCAACTTTGTCCATGCGGAAATATTGTCTGTATTTACCGGCTGCGCACCCATTTCAATAAGGTTCTTGTTGTAATTACTGTCAAATATATAAATTGGTTTTTGCCAGGAGAGGATTTCCTTGCAAAACGCTTCTGTCTTACTGGCAGGGCCGGCATGGGCTACGAAAATAATGGCAGACAAGGCCGCAACAAATAGATTGCGGTATTGTGATGTCTTAGCGGAAATGCGTCGCTGATTTTCATCAAATGGAGACAGAAAAAGCAGTCGTCCGTCTTTCAGAGGCTTTTTATATTCTTTATTTATCCGCATGTTGTTGATACTTTTTGCAGGACAGATGATGACGGGCTGAGCGCCGCGTAAAAGTATTGTGAGGCATTCACGCTCCATGGACGAATGGAATCCGCTGATAACTGTCATGCCGGCATCCCTTAAAATTTGCGCAAGGTCATAGGTTTTTACTATCAGATCGCCCGGACATTTTGCCGAGCAAAAAAAGGCTGTTGAATTATGGCGTAGGATGTCGAGGTTTCCAATGGCCATAATTGTATCTGAAGCATCGTTGCCCAGGTGCTGCTTCAAGGCTGATGGATAATTCGGGCTGTCTTTCTTCAGGTTAATTGTCTCCATCTCTCAGCTCAATCCCATACGATACTTGATGTCGTAATTGATAATGAAGTCGAGTTCTTCATCTATAAGACCGTAGTGCTTTGCTAAGACCTGGTCGATTTCGTCAATAATGTGCTTTGACTTTTGGATCTTAAAAGACTGTGTTTCGATACGCCCGGTTTGCTTTTGTTGACGTACCAGCATTATGCTGTTTCGTTTAATGTCTTCAAGATATTTTGTTCCAAGTATATCAAGTTGTGGATCTTTCAGAGCTGATTCTGGAACTGGAAAATTTTTAATATCGTAAGGGTTGAGATGACGGCAATTGGAAGTAACCGTATACCACCACCAGAAAAGATCGCTACTCAAGATAGCAATAGCCGATCGGACCATTCTTTTTTCTATGATAAATGACACCTCCCTCGTGGAATGCCCGGGTTTGTCGTTGACTTTAAATGCTGGGGGAAAATCCGTAAAAACCTTCCAATATAATCCACCGTCAGTACGGTAATAGACACAATTGTTACCTGTACTCATAAATCGACCTAATGCTGTCTTCACTTTAAGGCATTTTTTTAGCATTGCTCTCTCTTGTTGTTCTCCCAACTTCGGGACCCAAAATGCTGGTCTTTGTTGTGGAAGCTCAACGAACTTAAGCCCAAACATAAGCATGCCCCGACTATCGGAAACCCATTTCTGATAGTCGGTCGAAAATACTTGTCCTTCTTTCGATGGCGTGACAACGAAAATGGTGAGAGCACGGTTTACTGTATCGAAAAGTTTACCAGGCCGCCATGAATAGTTTGCATACCAGGCATTATGGTACTTTTCCAACATTTCCTGCGCAACTTGCATTCGCTGAGTAGAAACCAATGCCAAAGGAACAATCATGCTCATGCATCCATGACAATGCAGGAGTCGAATGCTTCTTTCAATGCACATCGCATGCACTGTACCGTTCTCGGAACATTTGAAATTACGTAGGGCATAATTCACTTGCCTTCCTTCAAGATACGGCGGATTCCCAATAATCACATCAAAGCCGCCTTCATTAATAATCCCATAAAACTCGCTAAACCATTGAAAAGGCTGGTGGCTTTCACGCCATTTGGCAAACTTCCTGTTGTATTTTTTCTCAGAAGTCACACTGTTTCGGCGAATATCGTACTCAGATGCCAGGTAACGATCCAATTCATCTGAAAGGAGCTTTAAGCTGCTGCCAAGGTTCTGCTTGGCATCTGAAAATTCCTTTGTATCCATGCCGAAACCTGTTTGCATCTGCCGGAATTTCTTGAATTTCCTGTCAGCAATTTCGGCTTTTTCCTCTATCCGGCCTAAGGCATCAAGATGCTCAGGAAACAACAGTAGCCCTTGTTTTTGCCTGCCGGCTTCAGACGTAGTAATTGCTTCCCTGACTTCATCCTTGCTTGCAAAACCTACCAGCGTGTTTCCTGCCCGGATATTAAAATCAATATCAGGCAGCGGCTCAATCTTATCAACACTATCAACCTGGGCAACCAGTTTGAGAAAGAGGCGAAGCTTGCAGATCTCTGTTGCTTCCTCCATGATGTCCACGCCATAGAGATTGTTCAGGACGATGGACTTGAGGATGAAATAACGGCGGTTCGGATGCTTTTCTATTCGTTTGACGATTTTTCGAAAATCACCGAATTTGTCGGAGCGGTATTTTTGACCTGAGCTTTCCAGTTCATCAAGAAAGACCTGCATTCGGTCCAGGCACGCCTCATACAGTGGTTCAAGTATGTTGAGCGCTGCAAAAAGAAAAGCGCCGGAACCGCATGTCGGGTCCAAAACGCTCATTCCGGGCTGAAATTGCTGATTCGATTTTTCCGGTATTCGGCCTGCAATGGTGTGGTAAATGGCGCGGAGCAGTTCAGGGCCTTCACAATTTTCAATCACATCCTGGGCAAACTGGCGAATGTCGAGATTATATGTGATAAGATCATTGATTGGACTGATTTCACCCCTTGCAAGTTTGCCATAGACTTCTTCATAACGCTGCCGCCGTGCCACCACCTCCCGCCAGATTTCGGTAGGCAGGGCATATTCCGGACTTGCTGGCTTGTTCCACTGGGTGCGCTTCGCGACATCCTCAATCCCAACGGCAATTTCTTCGGGCAGGTCTAATTTTACTCCTTTTTTTACAGCATCATAAATATAACGGTCAGGATCTTCCTTGAGCAGCCGCCATACAGACTGCTCACCTTCAAAGGCAATTTTGCATTTCTTTTGGGCCTGATCAAACAGAAAGGGGATGATGGTGTTTTTGCTGATATACTCCGTGATGTCCTCTTTGGTGTAATACGCCCCCATCTGTTTCTGATTGATGTATTTTTCAAAAATATAACCAAGAACATCAGGGTTGATTTCATTATCGGCCATGAGCGGGCGTTCATCAAGGTGCCAGTTGTACTGCTCAAAAAATTCAAAGAGATTTTCAAATGCTGCATCTTCGATCTGAATCTCTTTGCCGTGCAGCTTTTCAATCTGGTGTCTTTGAAAAAGACCTCCGTCAAGATAAGGCACCTTGCCCAAAAGTCTGTTTGGTTCAGGCTTGCGATCTTCCTCTTTTTTGGCAAAGCCTTCAAAAAAGAGCGGGCAGAGGAAATTTTTGTAATAGCCGTTTTTGCTGTGTTCTTTGCTCTTGAGCAGGCGGGATCTCAGGTAATCTGTATTGCTGTCGAGAAAACCCTTTTTCTGGATGAAATAGATGAACATGAGGCGGTTTAACATGACGGATACGTACCACCGCTGAAACTTGTCTTCAGGAATGCCTTTCAGGAATTCCAAGAACTTTTCGTGCTCTGTCTTGAACCGGTCATAGAACTTCTTTGTGACTTTTTCTACATCAAATGCCTTTCTGGCGCGTCTGCTCGCATCTAAAATAGTCAGACCTTTTTCTTCGTCCTCAAGAGTGAAGACAAGGTTGTCTATTTTCTGGATAAGCGAATCGCCGGAACGGCTTGCATAATAGGTGTGCTCCCGGCATTGAGCAGGCTTACCGGACTGCCGTTTTACCCATTGCCAGACCTGCCTTGTCTTATCCGCATTGAGATAAATGATGAGATGTTCATGATGGGATTTTGTAACCTGCCGTTCAATATTCCGGCGGATTGAGTAATCAGGCATTGATCCATTGCTCGCCAGCCCACACACAAAAACGACTATGCCGCGTTTTTCTGCAATAGCGCCAAGTGCGAAGTTCTGACCGTCAACCGGAATGTCAAGGGCAGAGGTATAATGATCCCATCCTAACTCTTCGACAAACAGGTTCTTGAAGTCGAAATTTCGGAGCAGTGTTCGGGTTCGTTCAAGGTTAAGAGGCATAGTTATTGCCCCTTTTCTTTGGAATTTCCATATTTAGTTTCAGGCTCATGGATTTCGATCTGGTCTGCCGGGACTTTTACAACTTTGCCATCCCGCCAGATTACAATTGGATCCCCGGTGCGCTTGTGATCTGCGATCGTACGGGCTACAGCTTTTTTTAGCGCTTCTTCAGCGCGAAACGCCATTGCTTTATCAGACATGTTCTTGTCTATTTTCTTATCTTTCATGACCTCACCATATCTTTAGATAATTTTGAGAATAGAACTGAATCAAAAACTTCCAGGTCTCCATCTTCCTCGCAGGCAACCATAACAGGGTGATCTGTTGAATTGTCAAATATAGCCCAGAGATCCAGGAGCGGACGATAAAAATTGAAGAAATTTGGAAGCCCTCTGTTAAAACGACGTCGTACAATTTCTTCCGGAACATTATGGCCTCCCCTTTGAACCCGATCAGCAACACGCTCAAGAGCAATATCAACATTATCAACCCAAAGGAAATAAAGGTAAATCCGGTAACCCAGGCTTTTCAAATCCTTGAGAAGGCGCACATAGCCTTTACCGGATAGCGTGGTTTCAAAACCAAAATCTGTCCCGCGGTCAGCCAGGAGATGAATTCGCTCCAGCATGAGTCTGCCAGCACGTATAGCTGCACGCTCAGGTGAAAACGGTGAAAGACCGCTTGCGATCAAATCGGCATTCACAAACTCCAGACATTCAACATAATTGGGGAAAAATTCTCTTGCAAAGGTTGTTTTGCCGGCGCCATTTGGACCTGCGATAATGTAAAGACTTGAGTTCATTTATCCCACACAAAAATCCGCACGATTTGATAATTCAAGGGTTTCCTGGAGAGCGGGCAGAAGGCTTTTTTCTATGTTGTCAAAAATGCGCGGCATTAGAGTATCCTTTTTGAAGAGTTCCTTACTTGCGTTTTCCGAGGTCATCTATAACCTCATAAGGAACGGAGAGCGCCGGATATCTCCACTCCGCTTTATCAGGTTGGCATGCAATTTGTTCGAGCTGTTGAGCTTACCAGCTTATCTGACCATAACCGGACAAAATCAGCCGGCACTAAAGGTCTTTTAAAGACCGCTAAATAAATATCATCCAAAGTCCCGCCAAAAAAGACTGCATTCGGAATTTTCCGGATACGTGACTTCAAAAAGGAATGCCATAAACCTGCCAATGTAATTGGGTCATTGGAGGATGCACTGTCGAGCGAAACAAAAAATTCAGTCTTTTTTGTCAAGCTATCGACTCTCTCGTTTATGCCTTTAAGATCCTGGTGAAACAAACTGTTATTGGAAGAACACTCAAATCGGCTGCCTCTTTGATTTGTAAACTCCGACCAATTGGGATATGGCGGCTTTATGATTCGGACTCCATCTTCCATTTGTTTAAAATCCAGGAATCTTTTTGTGGTTAGATACTCTATATGGCTCCAGGTTTCTTCACAGGCAAGGGGTAAAAGGTCCCAGTGATCTTCCCATTCTTGCAGAGGACCGGTTCCGATAATCAGTAGCGGATATGACCGGCCAAGGCTGTCACTGCTGTCCCTCCCGACACCGCAAACAATGTTATCTTTCTCAGAGCCTCTGGCCCAAAAACGCCATGAATAGAGATTTGAAGAATAGTTTTGTTTTGAACCTAACATATGGTAACCTTTTTCAACCCAAGCAGAAAAGGCTTTCAAAAGCGGAACTCTTGAACCAACCACAAAATAGTCTCTGGCTACTGGATGCTTACCCCACGCTGCCCAGTTCCAGGAGCGCTTCGATTTTACTAATCCCAGCATTGTACGATATTTCTTGGCGCTCTTCCAGGAGCGCTTGTGAGAAGTGTTATAATCGGTCGGTTACCATTAAACTGATAACTTGCCTTGATATATCTGATTCCCAAACGTTTGAGGGCCGCCTTATGCCTGGGGAATTCTTTAGGATAAAAAGTCCGCTGTCCATCGATAAAATCTTTTAAAAACTTGGCAAAGGCTCGATAACCTGTATACTTTTTGGTCAAAACGAGGTTCCCCACCTCAATCTGAAAAATGACATCCCTACAGGTTTCGGGTGACCAGTTAAAAGTCTTTTTCACAGGATAATTGAGATTAATCAGCTTTTGGGCTTTATCCGCGCACTGAAGCTCAAGACTGGTTGCATGGGGTTTTATTTGGGCTTCCGGATTGATATCAGTGGGCAGCCCTTTGATTGAGACGGTGTAATTGGCTTTCACAAGTTTTGTAGCTATATCTCCTTTTGTTAAGAACGAGAAAAAGGAGGGGTTGAAAGCTATCATCCTGTCCAGAGCAGTTTTTGCATAATAACCACCCCTTTGCGGACTTCTGCTGATGAATGGCGCGGCCGGCCCATTCACAAACTTTAAAGCATAACCATCCTGACCTAAAAGGATCCGGATTAGAGTCTTTTGATCAGACACTCCCTGAATTTCCACCAAAACTTCTTTTTCCCAAAGGTCCTGGAGATGGCAAGCAGTTTCCGAGCAAACAAAGTTCCATAAATAATCAAGAGGGCCGATTACCAGGTTCCAAAAAATCTTGTCATTGCCGGTCGACTTGCCGGACATAGAAGCACCAAGCTTGTCATAAGCCATATTGGCCACAAAAAAAGGAGACTTGCCGGTGGCTGGGTCTTCATTGAAGGTCTGGACGGCCATATTGTAAGCCACTTTTTTTGAAGCAGCCGCCGGCATAACCTCGGCCAGAGCGTTTTGATATTCTCGCAATGCCTTTGCAGCTAATAACTGAGACTCCAGGGTCTTTTTGCCCACGACTTTGCCGATTTTTCCTTCTAATTTGGAAATAATGGTTTTTCCTTTGTTTGCAGCCTTTGCCAATGCCCCCTTTCTTCCGATCTCCAGCTTGGACGCTTTGGCTTTAGTGGACTGAAAGTCGTAGATACGCTCAATCCATGAAGGAACATCCTGGTCTATTACTAAAGGTTTCAGTTCAATCGCCATTCTGTTCAGAACAGCAAAATACGGACCTTGATCAATCGCCATTCTTGTTGTCACCTGTCGCCACTCTTTTCTCCCTTGAAGCCGTTTAGCGCCTTCTGGAAAAACAAGCCCAAAATTGTGCCAGGCTTGAAAATAAGCCTTTCTATACCAGGTTTGAAATTCAAGTTTTTGACCTGCTATAATAATAGGATCAATAAGAGCGGATTCCATTTCATTAAGAAACGAATCAATTTCCTCCTTTCCTTTAAGGGTAAAGACCGGAGGTACACTCGTTTGATGTGAAGTCGACAAACTGCCTCCCCAGAAATCTTCCAGAGTTACATGCGACAAAGATTCATTTGAGTTAACCCAGGTGACAAGCCACCCAAGATCGACTCCCTTTAAAGTCAATATATGCTTTAACCATGCATGCAAATTATTCATTTCCTGGTTAAGGCTGCTTGAATCGGTTTGCCAAATCAGATTATAAAGATATTGGTTGGCAAATTGTTTCCTTATCTCAGGGATAATCTTTTGATCTGCCATTAAAAAGACAGGTTCATAAGAAGGCTGAGGCATGGATTTGAGTGTTTCAAGACTTTCAGCTCGTAGACGGGCGTGCAAAAGATTGATGCGCCTCACGAGGTAAACTGCGTGTTGGCCGATAACTTCGTCGGGAGTGAAATCAGAAAAGTTTACTATCCTCTCTCCTATCTGCCTGTCAAAAGAGACCAGGAAACCATCCTTAAACTGTTTGCAATACTTTTCCTTGAGTTGAATCTCAACATCATTACTTTCATTCAACCCAAATCTGGGAATCCACCAGTTGCGATTATCCTCTTCCACCTTCAGAAGCGCCTGCCGAAAACGATCCATTATAATCACATCCGTCAAGATTTCTCCCTGTAATATAAGAGGTTTTGAAAACTCATGAGAAATCCCTCGCATGGTTCCAAGATTTTTTACAAAGGAAAAACTCAACAAGCCACAAATGGCAATCACTACAGCAACCCATGAAGCTATGCCAAGATTTCTGGTTAGCAGGCTCCATTCAAGTCTCCGCTGGGTAGGGGCAAACAGATTTCTGTCATTAGGTAGAGTTTGCTCAAAAAAATCATGCAGAAACAAGCCGTTATTCGTTCCAGGCAAAACATCTCTCTCTTCAATAAGCCCGAGTGACTTTAAAAAATGTGAATACGGGCTCCCTTCCTGTCGTCCGCTGCTAAAGAAAAGACCTCTTAAAAGTGGAGTCTCCTGGTAGGGATTTTCCCAAAAAGCCCCTTTAATAAAAGAATCAAAGCCGGATTTCATTTTTTCAAACTCTTCAGGAAAAAGAAGGAGGCCCGGATCAGCGCCTATGGACCCGGCCTTATGGAAAAGGAGAAGCCGGAGATCTCTTAAGCGCCCGCCGATTGTATGCATAGCACGGCCGACAAAGGCAACTACATCTGAAGACAGGTCATGATTCATGAGCCCCATGGCCTGTTCAAGGCTTTTATCCGGAAGATGATCACAAAATTGAGTCATACCTTGAATCAAGTCGCATTTGGTTACAAGAATGTATACCGGAAACTTTATACCTAAAACCCGCATCAATTCATCAATACGGCGCCGGATGTTTCGACCGTCTTCTTCAAGAGCTTCGGGGCTGGAGTCAAGCAACTTATCAGCCGCAATGGTAACAATAAGGCCATTGAGAGACTCTTTTTTTCTGTATTTGACCAAAAGGTTGAGAAATTTTTGCCATTCCTCTTTATCACGGCCTTCATCGACAGGAATAGCATATCTGCCGGCTGTATCAATAATAACAGCCTGTTCAAAAAACCACCAATCACAATTCTTTGTTCCGGAAATGCCCGAAGTTCGGCCGACATCCGCAAACGGTGAAGAAAGACCCGCGCTTTTAATTGCCGTGGTTTTTCCGGAACCACTTTCTCCGATCACCATATACCACGGAAGCACATAAAGAGGGTTGCCATATTTTTTCAAGTGAGAAGATTTAAGAGTCTCAATGGCCTCTTTCCAACGAGCCTGAAGCTCTCTTAAACGCGCACTCTCTTTATCGTCCATGGTTTTCAGATAGGAGTCATCCTGCTCAATGATCTGGTCAACAAAATGCTGTTCCTGACGTTTAAGCCATAGCTTTCTTAAAAAAAGCAAACCTGTCCCTAATCCTAAAAGTCCCAGCAAAATAAAAAGCCCTACCCACCAGGTCCAATCAAGACTCAATACGATTCCAAAAACCAGAATGATAGTCAGTAAAATTACTGCTATAACAAGAAAGACTTTAAAAAATTTTAAAAAGATCTGCTTCATCTGCTTAATAAACTTTTCCTATATTATTCAAAATAAACCTGTAAATCAAAAACAGAACCGAGTAAAGGAGAACGGGGGTTCCAAGACAAAGAAGCGTAAAAGTTGAGAAGCGTTTTATTTCTTTAGGAGAGATAACCTCGTTCGACGCAACAGGATATGCTTCCGGAAAAAGCTCTCCTTTTTCAAGAGAAGGTAGTCCCACTGAACTTCCTGCAAGAAGTTTCAAATTTGATGTCTTTAACTGTTCCAGGAGATATTCGTCTCCTTCATGGCAATAGCGTCCCATAAAACCTATAGCCAGACAG
>Ga0209013_10003424_pt1 | contig 14104 bp, 14 predicted proteins | sample Cruoilmetagenom2_FD_187291 | JGI IMG/M metagenome (GOLD analysis project Ga0209013, IMG submission 187291) | Oil polluted marine microbial communities from Coal Oil Point, Santa Barbara, California, USA - Sample 2 (SPAdes) (version 2) | ecosystem: Environmental > Aquatic > Marine > Oil seeps ... | reverse complement strand
GGTTGCCACTTTACTGCCTCGCGGAGGGTCGTCTCGATCTCCTGCCGTCCAGGCTTGGCGAGGTCCGGTTGGAGGGACGACCGGGTGAGCAAGTGGTCTACTCCTGCGTCGGTTTCGTCACTCTCGGGCTGATGTTGGCGCGGATCGCCGACCAGGATTTGGATTCTCTTTTTCAGTGCGAGGTTTTGAAGGTCCTTGGATTGGAGGGTGAGCTTGGTTTCAAAGTTGATCTAGCGACTCATTCTCTTATAGGAGGCGCCGCTGAACCCGCAGCAGAAATGGGACTGATCAGAGATCTCGGTTTCGATCAACGGTGGATTCCCGCGACGGGGCACGGTCTGCCCGACGACGGCAACGCCCGTTTTCTCGGCGGTAAGGCAGGCAACGCCGGGCTTTTCGGCACCGCACGAGGTGTGGTGGCTTTGGCTTCGGAGTACCTTCCGGGTGGCGGATCACTGCTGTCACCTGGGGAGGCGGCTGAGGCGACCACGCTCCAAACAGAGGGCCTCGAGCAGGGGAGGAGTTGGGGTTGGCAGCTGGGCTCGACTCCAGGTTGTTCCTCAGGGCAGGCACTATCGGAAGGGGCCTTCGGTCACACGGGATTCACCGGGGTCTCGGTGTGGTGCGATCCCCAAACAAAGAGCGTCTATGTGCTGCTGACGAATCGAAACCATCCTACGCAGCGGGGAAACGATCTCCATCCGTTGCGGAGGCGGTTTCATGCATTAGCAGGGGAGTCTTTGAGGCTGTAACTGCTGACGTACCGGTATATGAGGCTGGTTTGATATCCGTCGATAGCGGTTGCGTTCAGCGGTACGACCCAACGCGGACTGGCACCTGATGTCGGCATGCCGACATTTTGCTGTAGCCCGTATTTCTCACTACCTTCCGTCGTGAGGGGGAGAGGTGTTGTGAGGTGAGGGCTATGAAATCTAGGTTCTGAGGGTCGTCATGCGGTTGATTGCGAAGAGGATGGCGAGCACGACCGGGGCCCAGGCGCCAATGATCGGTGGGAGCACATCCACCTCGCCGAGCCTCCCGAACAGGGCGGTCGACATGAAATACGCGATGCCGAGAGTGAGTGCGACGGCGACTCCCTGCATCGTGGTGACCCTGCGCCCACCTCGGTTGAGTCCGAATGGCAGAGCGAGAAGCACCATCACGAAGGCGGAGAGGGGATAGGCAAACTTCTGGTGCCAGCGAACGACGAGCTTGTTGGGTCTGTAGCCGGAGTCTACGAGCTCACGAATGTAGGAGGCGAGTTCCCCGACAGACATCTCCGATGGGCGCCGATATTCCTGGCCGAAATAATCTGGTCCCTCGGGTATCTCGAGCTTCATCGGCGCAGTAATACGCCTGAATTCGTCGGTTCCGTCCGGGAAGATCTGACGGAACCAGCCGGAGTCGGCAACCCAGAATCCGTCGAAGTACCGAACCCGGCGGCTGAACAAATAGAATTTCAGAGCCATGTTCTCGTCGACCCGGAACATCGTGAAGCGAATCAATGTGTTCGAAGGATCGTCGTAACGCAGAAAGTTGTAGAGCGATTCGCTATCCCGCGAAAGGAGCCACTGACGGTCGCTGGCGCGGTAGGTTCGGGTCGTTTCCCGTCCCTTGATCCGGTCAAGGAGCCGTTGCGCTTCTCGGTTCGCGTTTGGCACAACGACCTCTCCGAGGACCCACAGGCTGGCCGCGGATACCGCTGCCACGAGGAGGACCGGTATCGTAAGCCGAAACAACGAGATTCCCGCCGCCTTGAGCGCTGTCATCTCCTGCTGCCGCTCGAGGAGAGTGAGCAGGATCAGAACTGAGATCATCAGAGCAAACGGAGTGACGTCGAGGAAGACCTGTGGCACGAGGTTGGCGTAATACGCCAGGATCACCCCCGCGGGTACGTTGTTCCTCGCCATGTCCTCGACATTTGCACTGAGATCGGCCACTACGTAGAGCAGGGCGGTGCTGAATACCACCAGCAGAAGGGGAGGCAGCAGGCGCCTGGTGATGTAGCGATCGAAGAGGGCGGGGAAGCGGGTGGCATATCGCCGACGTTGAACCTGGATGGGAATGCTTCCAGTATGCGGGGAATCGACGCGGCCGTTCCGTCCACGCTCCTGCCAGCTCGCTCTCCAGTCCCGAATCGATTTGACGACACGTGACACGGGGTTCTCTGGCTTTTCACGCTCCCCGAGCCACCGCCCCATACGTGTCATGAGATAGAGCGCGACCACCATCAATACGATATTTGGCAGCCAGATTCCGAGCCATGGCGGGACCCGGCCCTCCATGGCCATCATTTCCCCCTGGTTGCCGACCAGGTAATAGACCAGAACGACCCCGACCGAAACCACGAAACCACGGCCCCTTCCACCCGAGCGCGAGCCGACACCGAGCGGAAGGGCCAGAAAGGCAAAAACCACGCAAGCGAAGGGAATTGCGAGCCGTTTGTTGAGCTCCACGGCGGCGTGGCGTCGTTCAACCTCTTCATCAGTTTTCTTGAAAGTACCTTCCGAGTCTTCCGATGAGCGCAAGTTGCCGCCAACGAGAAAGTTGATGAGCTCGATCGTTTCCCGTTCGCCCATTCCGAGACGAAAACGAACCGTGCCGCCGCCTCCAATGTCCGGACGGAAAAGTTGCGATCGTGTTCGGTTGATTCGGTAGGTCTCTGGGTCGCTTCGAGAAAACTGGTGGGTCACTACGTCCTCGAGGCGAATCCACTGTTCCACATCCGGCATTTCGCCAGTGGTCGTTTTGGCATCAACCCCGGCCGTCACCATGCGTCCGCGCCTGGCAAGGGTCAACCTCTCCTCGCTGGGGTCGCTGCTGTCGAAGAACAGAACGTCCCGCCATTCTCCGGTGTCCATGTCCGCGTCGCGAAGGTACAAAAGAACATTCGGGAGCTGTTCGTGAAAGACACCTGGCTCGATACGGCCGAGGTTTTTCGCCTCCGCAAAAAGGCGAACCTTCAGTTCACGCAGTTCACGGCCAGAACCTGGGATCACTACAAGATAAAGGTAGCCGTTGAGCATGGTCAGCAGTATGCCAAGCGTCACGATCGGTCGAAGAAGCCGCCGTGCAGGTATCCCTCCTGCCTGCATCGCCACGATCTCGTTCTCAGCATTCATCCGGCCCACAGCCAGCAGGACACCGAAAAGAAAACTCATGGGAATCGTTAAAACGACAATGTGGGGGAGGGTAATCAAGAGAACCTGAAGCGCGTCCTTGATCGCCACGCCACGGACAAGAATCTGCTCGATCAGGTTGAAAATCCCGCGCATCACCACCATGAAGGTGTAGGTCATAAACCCCAACGCCGTTGGCGGTAGGATCTCGCGAATCATCAATCGATCAATGACACCGAAAACCTTCATGCGTATCGCTCCCGAAACGGAAGGAGAAAAAGGTCCATCCGGAAAATTCTACACCTTTTGCCTGTGCCTTTGAACCGTCGGCGGTTTTCGAAGTCGGTTTTGGGTTACCGGGAGTTTGTCCACAGTTTTTCCGCAGGGGAGTGGTTTTCCACAGATATCGCAGATATATACAATGTCCGATAAGTTATATTATGTAAACCTAGCATTGTGAAGAAGTCATTTCGACCCATATTCCTGATTGAAACTCTCCCCTGCCTCTGATCATGCGTCCGGTGGTTTAGGCTCTGAGAGCGACGTTTCGATTTCACGAATTACTTCGCGAAGCGCTTCGATGACCTGTTGTGGTTCGGGTTCAGTTTCGGTCCGAAAGGACAGCGACAACGAAAACGTCCTGTCGGGATTTCGGAACCTCATCATCCAAGGTCTCCTGGCCTGGGCTGATGCCTGGGTGTCGCCTTCCGTGGCCGCGTGGTCGAGCTGAGCCCGGCGTTGGCGAATTGCCGCTCGATCGAGGCGGTTTTCGACAATCTCCTTGATCAGACGGGCCATGGTGTCGAGGTCGGAAGCCTTGGCGATTTCGAGGAGGATACCCTTGGCGGTAATGTCGGCATGCCGACATAAGTCGCGTATGGATTCGGGAATCTGAAGGAGACGGAGGGTTTCGGTGACGGTGACTCGGGAGCGGCCGACAGCCTGGGAAACCTGTTCGTGGGTGTAATCATATTTGGCGATCAGGGTCCGGTAGCCGTCGGCTTCCTCGAAGGAGGTGAGATCCTTGCGCTGGAGATTTTCGATGAGGGCGATTTCGAGGGCCTGCTGATCGGTGACTTTCAGCTCGATGCAGGGAACTTCTGCGAGGCCGACGGCCATCGCGGCATGGAATCGGCGTTCCCCGGAAACCAGCCCGTACCTGCCGCCGTCGAGGGGCCGTACGAGAAGCGGCTCGAGAACACCGTGGATATTGATGGACGATTGGAGATCGTCGAGGTCTCCAAGGCTGGAACGCGGTTGGTCCTGATTGGCGGTGATGGCCGTAATTCGCACCATGCGGCCAATCCCCTCCCCCATCCTTTGCGCGAGCTCGTCGACGAAATGGCGGTCGTGACGCATGCGGCGATTGGGTGGAAGCCCCGCCTTGGTTTTACTTGGAACCGACACGCTGCAAGACCTCCTCGCACAATCTGTAATACTCGTACGCTCCGCTCGAAGACGGAGCGTGAGCAAAGATACTGGTTCGGTGAGCCGGTGATTCCTCGAGACGCACACTCTTGGTGATAAAGGTGTCGAAGACGTGATCGCCAAAAACCTCGAGAATTTCCTGGCGCACCTGTTTGGCAAGAATCGTCCGGCGGTCGAACATGGTGATCAGGACGCCGAGCATCCGCAGCTGAGTGTTCGGACGAGCCTTGATCTTGTCGATGGTCTCGAGAAGATCGTCCGTGCCTTCGAGTGCAAAATACGAAGCCTGAATCGGAATCAGAACGTGGGTGGCCGCGACCAACGCGTTGACGGTCAACAGCCCAAGGGTCGGAGGAGTATCGATGATCACCGCGTCGAACCTCCGTCTCACGGTGTTGATGGCGTCCTTGAGACGGTAGGGTGCGTCGAGTTCGCCGACAAGCCGGACATCGAGCTTGGCCATCGCAATTCTAGAGGGTGCAATCCAGAGGTTGTCATAGGCGCCCTGGATGATGACCTCCTTGAGAGGTGTGATGGCGGAAAGGACATCGTACATGTTGCCGTTGATGGCATCGATCTCAACGTTGGACATGGTCGAGTTGGCCTGCGGATCGAGGTCGATGAGGAGCGTTCGCAGGCCTTTCTGCGCGAGACCCGCAGCGAGGTTGATCGCGGTGGTCGTTTTCCCGACCCCGCCCTTTTGATTGGTGATAGCGATTTTCATGGCGTCTCCGGGCCTCGATCGCCTGACATCATGTCATGGCGGAATGGCAACTATAGGGGGGCAACGAATGAGGTGTCAACGAAAAGAATTTTCAGTTGAGACGAAGGTCACATCTCGTACTCGCCCATGTCTTCGGGCCGCATCTTCTCGAGAATCGAGCGCAGGGTTTCTTCGGTCGAAGACTCACCTATGACCGCACGTTCGAGGACCGACGGGTCGACCAGAACATCGACCTTGGCGCGTAACGCCAGGGCGATCGCGTCGGATGGTCGAGAGTCGACTTGATAGGTGGTTTCCGAGGAGTCTCGAAACTGAATCGAAGCGATGAATACGCTGTCGTCAAGCGTGTGGATATAGATGTGTTCGACCGTGCAGCCGGCGGTGGCGAGGAGATTCTGGATCAGGTCATGGGTCATCGGCCGCGGCGTCTCGACTCCCTCGAGCTCGAGGGCGATGGAGTTCGCCTCACAGACGCCGATCCATATGGGTAAGAAAGCGGTGCTCTCAGAGTTCTCGAGGATGACCACAGGACTGTTGGACGACGGGTCCATGACCAGACCTCGGACCGTCATGAGGACTGGTGGCGATGCGTCAGTGATCTCGCTCATCCATCCAATGTGTCGGTGTCAACGCCCAATGTCAAGCGGCGCCGACGACCGGGAGTCTGCCGTCGCCAGAGTTACGCTCGCCGACCAGCGAGTGGGCACCCGCGCGTGTGATCCGGACATCGACGATGTCGCCGACTCCTTCCCGCCCGCACTTGGCGAAGTTCACCACACGGTTGTCATCGCCCCTCCCCTGCCAGTGGTTTGGATCGCGACGACTGTCGCCGTCAATCAAGACTGGAAGTTCGCGGCCGATGAGCTCCTGGTTGAGCTCTGATGAAATCTGTTCTGTGAGCGCGAAGAGCCGATGAAGTCGTTCCATCTTGGCGACCTCTTCGACCTGGTCGTCGTATCGTGCCGCCGGAGTGTACGGCCGTGGTGAGAACGCAAATGCGAAGACCTGCCCAAAGCGAATCTCCTGTAACAGATCGAGGGTCTGCTGGAAGTGCTCTTCGTTCTCGCCCGGGAAACCGGCGATGACGTCGGTAGAGAGATTGATGTCCGGAACCACGTTTCGGAGGTGCGCCACCAACTCGAGATATTCTTCACGCGTATAGCGGCGGTGCATGCGGTCGAGGATCTCGTTCGCGCCGGATTGAAACGGAAGATGAAGATACCGTGAGACCTTCGGATTGTTCGCCAGTACATCGATCAGTCGGGAATTGAAGTGACGGGGATGCGAGGTCACATAGCGTACCCTGGCCAAACCGGGGATGGCGGCCACCTCCGCCAGCAAATCCGCGAAATCGGAGCCAGTCTCCGGACACTGGTAGGCGTTAATCGTCTGGCCGAGAAGTTCGACCTCTTTGAGCCCGGTCGAGGCAAGATGGCGAACCTCTTTGACAATTTCGGGAAAAGACCGACTGAGCTCACGACCCCTGGTGTAAGGAACGATGCAAAAGGTGCAGAACTCGTTGCAGCCCTCGACCGCCGTCACCATGCCGCGGGTCGAGCTCTTTCTGAAGATCGTGTGAAAATTGTGATCGCGCTCAGCATCAAAACCGATGAGAACCGCACGTTCACCCTGTTGGACCGCGCGCACCGCCTCCCCTATCCTCGCAATCTGTCCGGGGCCGAGCACGAAACCGACGCTTGGCGATCGCTTGAGTAACTCAGCTCCCTCTTGTTGCGCCACACATCCACAGACTCCGATGATTGGAGGATTTGACATCTTTTCGAGAGTACCGATCCGGCTGACGATCTTATGTACGGGACGCTCGCGAACCGAGCAGGTGTTGAGGATCACGAGTTCGGCATCGGAGGCTTTTGACGCTGCTGCCATCCCGCGTTCACGGAGCTGCCCCTCGATCAGCTCGCTGTCGTGCTGATTCATCTGGCAGCCCCAGGTCTCAATGAAATAGGATCTCATTCGCAGTTACAATCCAGCGGGGAAAAGTGTACCGTTCCCGTCAAACGGTAGCAACCGTCATCGTAGACCGGTTTATTACCTCGTTTGTTTTCAGTTACTTCGGTGGCTCAGTTGATTCTCTGTCATCGACTCGTATCGCATCACCAGGACCGGTTTTGGGGTCTCTGGGCCTCGGTGTCGGCTCTGTGATCTCGCGCCACCAACCGGGTTCGGCACCGTCCCGCCTCGCCTCCTCCTTGATCTGGGCGAGCTTCGGTTCCTCCTCCAGGAGAAGCACCCCGAGCTTTTCTCGGCGTTCCAATGATCGGTCGAGCCTGGGCTTGATCACTCCGTCGCGGTACATCGGGTCATCTCTCGCGTAGAAATCGCTCCATAGGGCCGGAATCTCGAGGTCGAGCTGCTCGATCTGCCGCTTGATAGCGGCTATTCGTTCGAGTTGCAGCATGTATCTCTGCTGCCAGTATGCTTTCCGCTTGTTTTCCTCCGAGGTCTCCGAATCGATGATTCTGACGTTCATGCCGGCGTGAACCCCGCGGGTCGCCGGATTTTTGCCCGGTTTGGCGGTGGTGAGACCGCCCTTGGAAGCGTAGTCCGCCAGGTTCTCGTTGCTGATCACAATCGACCCGTCCGACGATTCTGCCGTATCGCCCTTGAGCTTTTTGTCCTTGGCAACGTCGGCCAGGGACTTTCCTCCGGCCGGCCTGGGGGTAGGTGTAGGTGACGGCTCATCGGCCGCCATGGCGACTGTTCCAAACATCACCAAGACGCCGATCAGAGCTTTCAGCCGGGTTGTTTCGAGCATTTGGCAGGCCATGTGACACCTCTCCCCTACCAATTATACGGCCGGGAAGGGGAAATCGTTAAGGGTCGCTGGTTCCCTCGCGCCCATATCGGTCCTCGAGCCGAACCACATCGTCGAGCTGAGTCGTCGACACCTCGAGCAGTAGGCAATCGGTTACGGCCACCATACGGTGAAGGGTTCGGGGTGGAATATGAAACACCGTTTCCGGCCCGATCTGGTGATGTTCGAGCCGTTCAATATCGGTCCCGGTGACCAGCTCGAGCGTGCCTTCGAGGACCCGAAGGGTCTCTTCTTTGACCTCGTGGTACTGGAGGCTCAACGCCTCACCCTGACGAATGAAAAGAATTTTGCCGACGTAATCTTCCGTTTCGGCGAAAATCTCCTCGTGACCCCAGGGCTTCTCCACTTTGCGCGCTTTTCGGATATCCATGATTCTTTCCGCCCCAGGCCAGTGTACTAAGCACTAGACCTGGATTTTGATTTTTGCGAGAAGGAAGGCAAGTCGTTCGAGAAGATACTCTTCGACGTCCCGGGCAGTAACGAACTTTGCCGCCTGCCGCGCAATCTGTCCAGCCTCGCGGAACGACAACTGACGAATCAGTGCACGAACCACCGGGACCGCCTGAGGGTTCATGCTGAAACTGCGAAGTCCGAGCCCAACCAGCAGCGGCACCATGAGCGGGTCTGCCGCCATTTCGCCACACATCGATACGTCGGTGTTCTCAGCCTCACCGGCGGCGATGACCTCAGCGATCAAGCGCAGCACGGCCGGACTGGTCGGGCGGTAGAGATCGGCCACGAGGTTGTTGGATCGATCCACCGCCAACGAGTACTGGATGAGATCGTTGGTGCCGATGGAAATGAAGTCGACCTCACGCGCCAACTCTCGTGCCATGATTGCTAAAGAAGGCACCTCCACCATTGCACCCAGGGGTATGCCCTCCGGGATTTCATGACCCTCGGCTCTGAGCTCGGCGGAGATCTCCCGCACCAAAAGACGGGCCACCCGGACCTCTTCAATACCACTGATCAGAGGAAACATGATCTTGAGCCGACCGACAGGAAACTCACCCGCGGTCAGCAACAATGCCCGCAGCTGGGCGCGGAAAAAGTCTGGCTTCGAAAAGCACAGGCGGATGCCGCGGAGCCCGAGGACGGGGTTGGCCTCGGAACCGCCGCCGATGATTTCGCGAGCCAATTTGCGGCCCCCGAGGTCGAAGGTGCGGATGGTCACCGGGTTGGGTGCCATCTTCAACACCATCTCGCGATAAACCTCGATGTGATCTTTTTCCGTCGGCAGCGCCGGACTCATTTTCATATAAAGAAACTCGGATCGATACAACCCGACGCCCGCTACGTTCCAGTCCATCGCGTGGTCAATTTCATTTGGCAAATCGATGTTGGCCAGCAACTGGATCGAGCGTTCGTCACGAGTCACCGTCGGCACGTTTCGCATCTGCAACAGAGTGGCCCGCTGCTCCTCGTATTCACGTTGTCGCGATTTATATTCGCTGAGTTCAGCCGGGTTGGGGTCGAAGATGATTTTGCCCTCAAAGGCATCGAGCGCAATACGGCGGGAGCGTTTTGCTTCCTCACACGATCCCGGGGCACCAACGATCACCGGGATGCCGAGAGAACGGGCAATGATCGTAGTGTGGGATGTCGGCCCACCCATTTCCAGTGCGAACCCCAACATCTTGTCGAGCGGAAGCTGGACCGCTGCTGACGGCGGCAAATCGTCGGCGACCAGGATCACCGGCCGGTCGAGCTGCTCGAGCTGGCCAAGGTGGAGGCCGTGAAGAGCGCTCAGAATCTGGGTGGCGACGTCGAGCACGTCGGCCTTCCGATCGGCGAGGTATTCGTCGGGAAGAGCTTCGAATTTAGAAATCAGCTTTTCGAGGACCTGGTCGATGGCCCAGCCTGCGTTGACCTCCTGTTCACTGATGACCTTCTCGACAGGACCGGTGAACGATGGGTCGGAGGCGATCAGCTGATGGGCCTCGAAAATCGCGGCATACTCCTCCCCCATCTGCGTCGACGCCCGGTCGCGGTTCTGTTGAATTTGCTCGACGGTGGTGGCTACTGCCTGGCGGAAGCGCTCGATCTCGGCCTCAACTTTTTCGGTGGGAATCGTGATGCGAAGGGTCGAGATTGGGCGCGTCTCGTGAACCACCGGCTCGCCGATGGCGAATCCCGGGCTCACCCCGAGGCCGCTGAGGGCTCGGCTCACTGCTCCTCTCCGAACTTGTCAGCAAAGAGCTGCACGATCGCCCGGACTGCCTCTTCCTCGTCCGAGCCATCGGCACGAACATTGAGCGGCGTCCCTTTGGTTGCGGCGAGGGTGAGAATTCCGAGGATCGACTTGGCATTGACCTCCTCGTGCTCGGTACCCACATAGATCTCGGACTCGTAGGCACTCGCGGTGTGTACGAGTTTGGCTGCAGCGCGGGCATGCAGCCCGAGTTTGTTGGTTATCATTACGTGCTCCTGGGTCATTCAGTATTCCTCGCTTCCGGAAGCCGAAGATCTCAAAGGGGTCGGGAGATCGAGCCGAGTCGGCCCCTCTATTGTAGCTGTTGATTTTCGGGCGTTACCCCGAGCTCGACGCTCTGGCATGTAGGAATTCGCTCGCTACCCGAATGCTCTTCTGGCCGGCAGCTGTAAGACCTGTCGCGAGCTCCTCGAGGGACATCGAGCGACCCTGGAGTGAACCGAGCTTGACAAGCATTGGCAGATTGACGCCGGTGACGATCTCGACCTTCTCGGGCTCGAGAAAAGGCAGCGCGAGGTTGGTAGCGGTGCCTCCGAACATGTCGGTCAGCACCAGTGTTCCCTCTCCCTGATCGAGTTCGCGGAGTTGCTTCTTCAGAGAACGAGATGCCTCGTCGGAGTCCACGTCCCACGGCAAAGACATTGCTGCAGCCCCGCCACTCAGGTTCGGGTCGATCGTTTGCGCAGCCTGCAACAACTCCGACGCCAGGTTCCCGTGGGTCAGGATGAGGACCGGAATCATGAGTACCTCCAGCGCTCCTTGTCACGATGGTGGACGACCACCTCGTGACCGAGCTTTTTCAGGGCCTCGCCCACTCGGTTGGCCACGTAGACCGAGCGATGACGTCCACCCGTGCAACCCAGTGCTACGCCGAGGTTTGTTTTCAGTTCCGCGGCGTATCTGGGCAGGAGGTACGATATCAGGTCCATAACCCGATCGACCGCTTCGCCGACCTCGGGAAACGCGCCAAGCCAGTCTGCGACCGGTTGATCCTCGCCCGAAAAGGCGCGAAGCTCCTCTTCAAAGAACGGATTGGGGAGAAAGCGAACATCGAAAACCAGGCTTGCGGTGGCCGGAACGCCCTGTTGGTAGGAGAAGCTCTGGACCTCCAACGTCATCGTCGGCCCGTCTCCGTCGCCGCCGGCCAGGGCCAGAACCTGCCGTCTCAGATCGTGCGGAGACAGCTCCGAAGTTTCGAAAATGATATCCGCGAGGTTGCGAACGCCCTCGAGCCCGTTGCGCTCTTCGGTGATCGCCTGCTCGAGGCTGAGCTCGCGCAGTGGATGGGGACGCCGCGCAACCGAAAAACGACGCAACAGAACCTGGGGCGATGCTTCGACAAAGATCAGACGGAGGGTTGGGATCTTCTCCTTGAGCTCCCGGAAGAACTCCGGAAAGCGCTGGATCATCCCTTGGGTGCGGATATCGAGGACCACCACTAAACGATCCATTTCCCCATCGGTCCGTTCGAACAGGCGAGGCACCAGCTCGAGCGGGATATTGTCGACGCAGACATAGCCGATATCCTCGAGGGTGCGACTGAGCACCGACTTCCCCGCGCCGGACAGGCCGGTGATCACGAACGGTCCGCTAGCTTCGTTCATCGTCGGTCCCCTGCGCGATCAGGTTGACGCTCTCCAAGAATCCGCGCTCATCCTCGATACCGCGTTGTGCCAGGAGGCACTTGCGCACGGCGGTCTCGACCATGATTGCCAGGTCACGCCCGGGCGCAACCACCATGGTGTATTTCGGTATATCGATACCCAGAATTTCTTCCGTGGAAGTCCACGCGCTGGGCCGTTCCATCATCTGCTCACGCCACTTCTGCTCCATTTCGCGCGCTTCAGGAGTCAGCTTAGTGAGCTGGATGACCAGCGACACGGAGACTGAAGGTGAAGTCGCCGTCATTCCGAAGTGCTTGCGGACATCGATGATGCCGACGCCACGAAGCTCGAGGTAGTTCTCGAGTAGCTCATGAGGGCTTCCGAGCAGGCCACGGTGGTGGATTCTGCGGATCACGACCGTGTCGTCGGCGACCAATCGATGGCCTCGGTAGACGAGCTCCAACGCGCACTCGCTCTTGCCGATTCCCGGATCGCCGACGATCAGAGTTCCAAGCGAAAAGACATCGATCAACACGCCGTGCAATCGGATGCGCGGGGCGAGGACATCTTCCAGGAAATCTGAGATCGTTTCGATGGCTTCTGAAGTCTGAACCGGCGTCACCATCAACGGAACACCGGCCGCGTCCGCCGCGGCCAGCACCGCCTTTGGAGGCCGAGTACCCTTAGTCGACACGACGCAGGGGATATCGAGTTCCATCAGCCCCTTAAGACGCCTCTCCGCCTCTTCGGCGGGAAAGGTGCGCAGAAAATCGTACTCTGATTCGCCGAGTATCTGCAGGCGTCCGGGTTTTACAGACGGCAGATAGCCAGCCAGCGCAAGGCCAGGTTTCTGAATCCTCGGGTTCGAGATTCGAAGCTTTTCGAGTCCTTCTACCCCCGCGACGATTTCAAACTTGAGCGGGGCAAGCTGCCGTTCCACCAACAGCCGTTCCACAGGGATCGGCTCGGGGGCAGTCATAGACCCTCCTCCTCCGCAACGCGACAGATTGCGCTGACGACCTCCGATGCGTCGGCCGCGGACAGCAGCTCGGATCGGAGCTCGCGCCGTTTCAGCACCCTGGCAATCTGTGACAGAACCTGGAGGTGGGCGGCCGGCTGGTCGGGTGGAGACAAAACGACGAACACAAAGCGGACCGGGTCGTGGCCCGTACCCTCGAAATCGATTCCGTCGGTGAACCTCGCGAGCGCGATCGCTATTTGAGCGAGCCCCTGGGTCTTGCAATGAGGGATGGCGAATCCCTCCCCGACCGACGTTGATCCGAGCTCTTCGCGTTCGACAAGAGCCTCGACCACCCGCTCCGGCTCGAGCTCGAGGCCAGGTGAAAAAACATCGGCCACCGCGGCCAATGCGGACTTCACCTCGGATGCCTCCAGATCGAGATAAACGTTTTCGGGATTGATGAGCTTGTGGATTTTCATCAGAACTCGGGTGTTATCAACCCCAGGTTTTTGTCCTGTCGCCGGTACAGAACGTTGACCCGATCATTCGACGAGTTTCTGAAGACCAGAAATCCCTGGCTCGAATCGTCGAGCTGGAGCACGGCCTCCTCGATCGACATCGGCTTGATCGGGATGCTGCTGCGTTCGACAATGCGCGGCTCCCCGGAAGCGATGGACTCTCGCTCGAGCACGTCCACAGCCCAACCTTGATCCGTCTTGGCTTCGGATCCGGCCCGTTTCTTGTGGTCCTTCAACCGTGTTTTGGCCCGACGCGCCTGGATCTCCAGCTTGTCTACCGCCTCCTGGATCGCTGCCATCTCGTCCTTGTTTTGCGCCGTCGATTGGACGACGAAATCCTTGCCTCTCACTGAGATATCAACGACATGAAGATGCCGTTCCTGTTCCACCTCGACCCGAACATCGAGAATGTCGTTGAAGTACTTCTTGACCTTCGCCAGCTTTTTCTCCGCAACCTGTCGGGCCTGGTCGGTGAGAGTGACCTTGCGGGCGATGAACTCGACTTTCATTGTGATCTCCCTAAAATACCTTTTTTCGCTTATCGGATGAGGGAATCATCATCTCTTCCCGATACTTCGCAACAGTCCGCCGTGCGAGGCGGATTCCCTCCTTTTGAAGCATCCGCATAATTTTCGAGTCGGACAGGGGCCGTGCCGGGTCCTCGGCCTCGACAACCTTCCGTATCCGCTCTTTGACCACCAT